>Ga0214545_1000049_pt1 | contig 114118 bp, 57 predicted proteins | sample CNSS4metaG_FD_160064 | JGI IMG/M metagenome (GOLD analysis project Ga0214545, IMG submission 160064) | Root nodule microbial communities from cowpea collected in UCLA plant growth center, Los Angeles, California, USA - CNSS4 | ecosystem: Host-associated > Plants > Roots > Nodule | place: USA... | reverse complement strand
TATACATTAGTGAAGCGCTTTTAGTGGTGAAGTTTGAAGGTTCCAAGTGCCTTCTACTTCTACCAAAACTTAGGCCGCATATAGCTTCTAATCTTTCTTGTTTTTAATTTTCTTGTTTGATAGTTTAATGTGTGTCAACTTAGTCTTTGAATTAATTTCATTTAAAAAGTTTTGTACAAAAGTTTCAAGTTCCCTTGGCTAGGAAAGGCTTCATATGTAAGCAATCTAAGTGATTCACCTCTCTTTCCTGGAGGAGAACTAAAAGCTTTTGCTATCTACTTCTTCTCTAAAATTTTCTTTAAAAGACCAAAGTCTTCTAAAATCTCAAAAAAAAAAAAATGTCTCAACCTCATTCTCAATGTATGGGTGCTTCAAATGAAGAAGAAATAAGTTTGAAACAAATTGCCTTTGATTTGAGAGCACTACTACGTTGGAAGGAAGATGAAACAATTGCAAGGGAAAGGAAAAAAGAAGAAGAAAGAGATAGATTTCATCAAATTTTAGATGGAGAGAGGAGGGGAACAAGAAATATGAAAAGGTTGCATGAGAGGATGAGTAATAGGAGTCAACACTTGTACTCCCACACTCCAACACTAGTCACACATTATGAAGAAAAAGATAGTAGACTAGTTGACAACTTCTATCAACCTCCTCCTCCTTCTCTAAGAAGAGAGCCTAGGGAACCAAGAGCCATTAGAATAGACCTCCCTCACTTTTATAGGAAAGATGATGTTGAAGCTTATCTTGATTGGAAAATGAAGGTTGAGCAACTCTTTTGCTTGTCATCAAATAAGTGAGAAAAGGAAAGTACCCTTAGCTTCCAGGGCAATGCTATGTATTGGTGGGCTGCCCTCAAAAGAGATAGGAGAATCAATCAAAGTCTCATGGTCAAATATTGGAATGCCCTCAAAGGAGCCCTTAGGAGAAGACATATTCCCTCCTACTATCATACAGAGCTAATGGATAAGCTCCAAAGACTCCATCAAAATAAAATGAAAGTGGAAGAATATAGACAAAAGATGGAGTTATATATGATGAGGGCTTGGATTAGGGAGTCTGAGGATACCACCATTGCAAGGTTTCTTAGTGGCTTAAGTCTTGAGATAAGAGATAGACTAGAATTGTTGCCCTACCAAGACTTAAATGACTTGGTTCAACTTTGCATAAAGGTAGAGCAACAAATTCTAAGGAATTTTTTTTTGAAATGACTACTCTAACTCTTATACCAAGAAAGAATTCAAGAGGGAGGGTAAGCATGTCAAAGAGGAACCCTCCAAAAGTTTCAAGGAAAAGGAGAAACCAAGGGAAGGCACATCTACACACATTCACACTAGTGAAATCAAATGTTTCAAGTGTCTTGGTAGAGGTCATGTTGCATCTTAATGCCCCACCAAAAGACCATAATCTTAAGGGGTGTTGACCACTATAGTCGCCAAGATGAGCAAGAAAGTGAGAGTGAGACTTCTAGTAAGGAGTATAATGATGAGTCTAAGGAAATTGCCTATCCTTGTGAATGAGACCTTCTTAGCAACCAACCCATTCCAAAAGAGCCAACACAAAGAGAGAATATCTTTGATGTAAAATTTAGAAAACACTTGTTCTCTCATTGTTGATAGTGGTTCATGCTGCAACTGTTGTAGTGAAACAAGGATAAAAAGTTTATCTTGTATCCTCTATCACCATCTCAAATGGTAGAAGATCAAATGCAAATGAAAAATAAAATAAATAAAGAAAAAGAAAATTCTACCTACATACATATTAGTGAAACAAGTTCCAACTGTTTAGGTAGAAAACACAAGACTTTTGAGTGTCCTAGCAAAAAAAGTTATCATTCTAAGGGGCAAAGACTTGTGTGAAAATAAGGTTATGCTTACTTCTTCCTCTAAAGAAGAAAAGCAAGACCAAAACAAACCTTGTGTTGAAAAGGGAAATATTTTCAAAATTATATGAATTCAACATAAGGAAAATAAGAAGCAAAATCAAAATGCTCCTAAAACCAAATACCTTTATCATTCATTTGATGCAAGGTGTATGAACATTGGCAGTCATATTCTTTGGATGTTTATCAATTTAATATTCATTTTGTTGTTTAGTGTTTGTTGCAGGATGGTCTTTGATCCTGGAGGAGGAAGACACAAGAAGACCAATAATAAAGGCTGATGTCATGAAGAAACATGTAGATCTGAGGACATATCCTTCGCAAGAAGGAGGGGATGATGACAAATGCCCCAGCCTTGGCCAAATGCAGACAAGAAGAGTGGTCCTCAACTACTGAGAGGGTCCAAGCTCTTATCTTTTGGGCCAACATTGTTTAAATATTATATTAGAATTTAACTTTTGGGCTTTGTATTTTGGGACCAGTAGAATAGGGTTTTCTTTGGGCCATGTATTGGGCCTTAGAGGAAATTGGGCTTTAAAAGTAATTTTGGACCAAAAAGGGGAATTGGGCTAAATGGGCTGACAGTAGAGCATCTACTCTAGAGAAGCCTAGAGAGCATCTTCTCAAGTGTGACTTGCTTAGGTGCCAAGTCACACCTCCCACATGCTTCTTTTTGGCTCCAAAATTCAACTTTCTAAACTCCTTTTCCCCTCCACTTTTTGGAGACTCCTTGGTCTCATTTTAGCCTATAAATAGAAGGCTTACGATATGTATTTTTGGAGCTTGAAATTGAGTAATGAAGTGTTGCCCAAATTTGTGCACAAATCTCTTTTGAGCTCACCTTAGAGTAAACTCTTCTCTAGTTTACTCTAGTCTTCTTCCTTACGAGTTAGCCTCACCTTTCTTAAGAATCCTTTCACCTAAACCACACCGAACACCTTAAGCTTCTTTCCTTCATGCTTCCACATCCAACACCATCCATGGAGCTTCCATTCTTCATGTAAGCTTCAATGGAGACAAGAAGAAGCCATCAACTAGTTTTGAAAGAATGACTTTTAAGTTTCATCAAGAGTGTTCTTGAGTGATAAGGTGTTGTTACTGCTAGGGTTTTGAATATGGGTTCATCCTTCTTGTTTGTTAAAGGAAATGTTCTTCATCTTTTTGTGGTTTTCAAGAGAGGTGTGGCTTCATTCCTTGTGGTATTTCAAGGAAGGTGATTTTAATCCCTTGTGATCATATGTTGTGGTTTCAAGAGTAGGTGGTTTATCATTCTTTGTGAGTTTTTTTGCAGAGAAGGTGTGTTTTTATCTTGAGTATGATTTTTCATGTTTCACTTGTGATTAGTGGTTGTAATATCAAATTCAAGATAATAATTAGTAGTTATTTTGTTTGAAGTGATTGCAATTGTATGTAGAATGTATTTTGATTTGAACCAGTATAAAATTTCCGAGTGTGACTTTCTCTATTCCTTATTATCTTTCTTCCGCTACTTTTGAGAAAGAATAATTTTTACAAACTTTCCAAAAGATTATTACTTTGATATTTATTATTACAAATTGTTTTAAACTTAAGATTTATTAAAAGAGAGTTTTGAATAGCTTAAAAGTTTTAAAAGTTGAAACTTTAACTTCAAACCAATTCACCTCCTCTTGGTTTTATCCAACTTCCTATTTTATTCTAACAATTGTCATCATAACTAGATTTTGATAGTTTTTCAAAACTAGATCTAATAATGGTTGGACAAAATCAAACCTTAGTTGATAATGCTTCTATCAATAGACCACCTTTGTTTGTTGGTGAAAATTATCCTTTTTGGAAAGTAAGAATGCAAATATTTCTTGAGTTTATAGGTAGAGGTGTTTGGAATGTTGTTGTTAGTGGTCCATATATTCCTATGATAAATGCTAACAATGTAAAAGAACCTAAACCTTTTTCATAGTGGACAACTGAAGAAAATAGAAAGGCTCAATATTATGTAAGAGCTAGAAATATTATTTCCTCTGCCTTAACCCTTGACGAGTTTTAAAGGATATTTGTTTGTAGAAGTGCCAAAGAAATGTGGGATGTACTTGAAGTTACTCATGAAGGCACATGCGATGTAAAAAGAGATAGGGAAAATACTCTAATTCAAGAATATTAGATTTTTTGGATGCTTCAAGGAGAAAATATCTATGATGTGCAAGAACAATACACTCAAATCATCAATCATCTTGTGAGTCTAGGTAAAACTTTGATATGATGAGTTAAATATAAAAATTTTGAAATCCTTGAACAGGACTTGGCAACAAAAAGTATGACCATAATGGAGTCAGAAAACCTCACCAACATTTTGAAATGTTAGTTAAAGGAACATTTATGCCATCATTTTTAGACTAAGGATCTTAAAAATCTAAAATATTTGTATGACATAAGATTAGCCCAATAAAAGGAAGAAGACACAATCTCTCAAAGAAAATATGCTCTTAACAACCTTAAAGAGTATGGTTAATTGTAAATTAGTGGACTGATCTAAACTAGAAAGGTATAGAAGATTGATTGGAAAATATTTATCTTATTATAACTAGACCATATTTGTCTTTTGCAAAAAAATATAATAAAAACATAATTTTTTCATAAAGATTCAAACAAATAGACGATGATAGTGTATGTAGTTATGTAAATAATAATTTTTTATATAAAAAATTACGATGGATAATTTTTAAAAGAAAAAAGTGTATGCATTAATTAAAATAATTTTCATTATTATCAATATTATATTTTTATTATTATTTTAATAATTATTATCTATATTTATATGTAAAGAGGATACACCTCTTTGATACACATTTTCACTTTTCCTATTTTATCTAATAATATAATTATTAACTTATTTGTCAAGGTCAATTGTCACATGTTCCAATTTTACTCTGATTTTGTCCATTTATTCCGTTGATTTTTTTTTTTAATTTGGATTAAAAATTTTACTAAAAATGATTTGTATTTTATTTGATAATATTTTGAAGAGTTTGTTGTACTTTCAAATTTGGATTAAATTTTTTACTAAAAATTATTTATATTATATTTGATAATACTTTGTTATTTGTTATTTGTTGTGCTTTCAAATTTAGATTAAAAATTTCACTCAAAATTATTTATATTTTTTTTTTATAATATTTCCATAACTCACATTTTTTCACCCTTATAATTTTGTTACCTATTAGCCTACATTTAATAGAGAATTCTTTATTTAAAAATATTAACCTACTTTCTTTATTTTATGTACTCATAACTTTGTAACTCCAAAATTTAGATCTTTTTCCTAATAATTTCATTAATTATTCATTATTTTTAAACATTTTTTAGCATCTAATTTATTATTTATAAATTAAATTAACTGAATTTAAAAAATTACAATAACAAAATATTTAAAATTACATAAACATAGGTGTGGAAGTGTTTGCACTAGTATATTAATAGAGAGGGAGAAAAGTCTTCAAAACATTATATAAATTAAGAAAGATAAAAGAGAATTTGTTAAAAAATAAAGAAGAGAAAGAAAATAGATAGTAAAGACTGATTTTATGTGTGTCATTATTATTAGGAGAAGTCCCTATTTATAAATATAAAAATCAACCAAAGAATACAATTCAATGATTACAATACTAATGATAATATTAATAACAATCAATAGCAATCAATCATAAATAACAACTAACCAGATAACTACTAACTAGATAACTACTAACAACTCAATAACAACTCAATGTATATTCATAAATTTTATAATAGAATTATATTACTTATGAGATACACAAGAGAGAGAAAAATACAATTTCTATTAAAAAAATTATTCATGTACAATTATGGTGCATTAATATGAGTTGACATTTTGAACAATTCATTTTATTCACTTTCTGAGTAACATAAATAAATAAGTTTTTTTTTTTGTTAAAATTAAATTGTAAAAAATTAAATGTAAACATTAGAAATTATAAAAAAAATGTATTAAATAATTAATACATAAATTAATTTTGATTTAAAAAAATTGTGTGTAGAAAGAATCTTGTCCACATAAGCCTACGACTAACTTAAGATAAAAGGAAGAAGAAAACATTATTTTAGCATACATATACATTTCGTGCTATTCTTATCCGATGCCCCATTACACAGTTGAATTCCTCGATACAGCTAATTTCTTTCCTTATAATAAAGAAGAAGTCACAAGAAATTATAGAAAACAATTATAGACACATTTATAATACAACTATTTTATTCCCCACGTAGGTAGGTTTAATATTATTAATAGAGTTATACATATATAAATTTGATGATTCCGTTGACTTTCTCTTAAAAAAGAGTATTGGTTAATTAAAGAGGTTGATAAATTATTTTTTTCTCACTTCTTAAATGATTAATAGGTTTGATTTGATGGATGAACAAAACAATATTTAATTGATATCTATTTTTATTAATAAAATACGCTCAAAAAGATGTTTTGTTGAGAAGTTCATGATTCATCACCTAGAGCCTGTCCATGGATGACTTATCAGCACCCAAGAGCAAGATCCTGAAAAGTCCAGCACTTGCACAGGTAATTAAATTTACCCATTTTCATGCTTCAAATTATTATCGTTATTCACGAAATCAATTAATTAACTTGAAATTGTTTTATAAACAGTATATCCTTGAGACGAGTGCATATCCCAAAGAGCATGAGCAGTTGAAGCAACTCCGAGAGACAACAGTGCAGAAATATGGTTTCAAGAGTTTGATGAGTGTGGCTGTGGATGAAGCGCAATTCCTATCTGTTCTTCTAAAAATCATGAAGGCTCAGAAAACACTAGAAATTGGAGTTTTCACGGGTTACTCGCTCCTTTCTACGGCTCTAGCTCTTCCTCCTCATGCAAAGGTATAATATACTATTTTTTTTTTATTTAGATTTAAATTTTTTTGTAATGTCACTGGAAATTGAGTTAATATTCCTAGAAATACTACATTGTTTTAAAATAATTTACATCTCATTATATATATAATTTAATTAAGTTTTAAGTAGTTCATAAATTTTGATATTTTTAAATGAGTTTTTATTATAATAATTTGTTTCATTCAGTGATTAAAATATTTTTATTTTATTTTTATTAAGTATCTTGTTTTTTTTTAATGGGATCATATCATCGTTAGCTTTGTTATTTGTCTTTAATTCATGAATCAACTTGTTCTTTCTCTCTTTGTCTTCTTCAATTCTTTGGTCAACTCACTTCTTGTTCTTTTAAGCACAAGTTAAGTGAAAGTTGAAAAAAAAAGACACAAGTTGATCAACAAATTAAAAATGAAAAGATGAAAATAATGGTCACTTAATTTCATTGACCATAAAATCAAATGACAAAATTTTTAATATAAAAATATTAATTTTGTTACTTTAATTTGTTTGAATATCATTAATAATAATTAAGATATTTTAATATATATATATATATATATATATATATATATATATATATATTATCTTTAGTAATTATTATATGTATTTACTACAGTAAAAATTGACATTAATATATATATTAATATACCATAAGAAAGTAATCATATCGAGTTATTTATGTTAATAGAGAGACTAAATACCTACATATTTTTTACCCTTTTTATTAAAAAGTAATTTTGCCGTTGTTCTCGCTCCATTACTCAGCCATCTCCATAAGTAATATTTATAAGTACTTTTATACCTCCGTGTATTATGATATTTGTGGATTTTTTTTCCTCTTAAAAAACTCAAGTCAAATGTTTTAAATTATAAATTTAAGTAAAAAATAAATTTTAAGATACAATTAAATGAATTTTCTTAAAATAATATTAGTATAACTAAATCTAGTTTTTTTTTTGAAAAATAAATTATATATTAAAAATTATAAAAAATAATACTCTAAATAAGAAGTATAACTCTGTAAAACATAATTTTAAATAATTCTTTAAATATTAATATTTTTGACAACTTTATTTCTGTGATTTGATTTTAAAAATCTATCTAAATAAAAATTATTAATAATAAATGAAAACTACTTACAAAATATTATAAAATGTATATTTTCCGCTATTACTAAGTGAATAATCAACATGTTCATATTTACTATTTATGGTCATCTACAAAAATTGTATTATTTTATCAAGAGACATGTGCAGGGATTTTTTTTTTTCATGAATATATGGAATATAAAATAAGGAATAAATTGTGAAGAAATAATATGAATGTTGCAGATAATAGCAATTGATGTGGATAGAGAAGCATACGAGACTGGATTACCCTTCATCCAGAAGGCAGGAGTGGAGGACAAAATTGACTTTATCCAAGCAGATGCATTATCGGCCCTACGTGATCTTGTTGAAGTAAGTATTGTTTTGGCCTCATAATATTTTGACTTATGTCTAATTTAGCCTCTTTTATTTTGGACATTTATTTTAGCCTTTAAACTTTTTAATTATTAAAAGTGTTTAAATTTTCAAATATTATATAATTTCAGTTTCGCAAACTTTAATCATGTTAATTAAATTCTCTGAATATCATAAATCTGAGATTTCAGTTTTTGATGTTTTAAGTTTTTTCATTGAGTTTTGAAATAGCACAGCCATACTATTCTTTAATTACACCAAAGTATATTTTATTTTACCATGTTTCACTTGACAAAAAGATTAAAATCGTTTGTTTCGTGTTTTAGGACCAAATCAGCACACTAAATTCTGAAGTCACACATTTGTAACATTAAGAAGAGTCTATTGAACAAATTGAAATTTTAAAAATTAAAATTAAACAATTGTAATACAAATATTACAATTAATTCTCAAAATTTAACCATTCAACAATAAATCACTATTAATATGAATTTTAATATAGTGATCATAAAATTTAATAACTTTATTATTGACAGCGGTTTGTGATTTGATATTATGGGGTAATATCACTATTAATACAATATTATTATTTTTTAACTATAGACTTAATTAACCTAATATGGAGAAAGAAACAAAATAATTACGATAGAAAATTTAACAATACATTGACATATAAATATTAATTGAAAACTGAAATTTATAATAGGTAACATGGCTTAATTTTCTTTTTAGTGAAAAAATTATAAACAAAAAGGTATGATAATAAGATATTATCATGACAAATATATGATATATGATATGATAATAAAATTTATTATGATGAATATTATTCACTACAGTAAAAATCGAATTTAATTGAGGTTGTATTTAGTGTTTCCAAGAGTTTTAATTTCTCTTAAATGTGTTATAATAATATTAAAAGTATTAGAATACATCCTTTCTTTAACATCCATCCCAATTAAATTAAGATCACTAAAACTATTATAAATTAAGTATTAAACATAATTAGACATACAAGTATGTATTTACTGTCCTACACTACATAATAAATCATAATTTAAAACTTATATATATATATATATATATATATAATTCATAAATTAGAAAATTTATAAATACATAATTTATATACCTAAGCTACAACTACTATTATTCAACCCTAAATTGTTTCATTATTGCGCATCTCTTCCACTTGCATCATCCTCTACTAATGTATAATATACTATCATCACAAGAAGAATAAAATCACAACACAACATAAACAAAAGGATAAACTAGTGAAATTTGAACAACTATAGCTCAATCAACACACTAATTCAACCATCCAATATATAACACAATAACATTCAATTACAAATAACATTCAGAAATAACATTCATTAAGACACATTCAATATACAACATAATAACATTTAATCAAAAATAACCCTTAAAGGTAAACTAGTGAAGCAAAAAGGTGTCTCGCCCAACGACTCTAACACTAGAGCTAAAATCCCATATATTCAACCAACAAACTCAACCCATGCCCAATGACCCTAACCGCCCTAAGCTATTTAGATTTCACAAAAATAAACTCACCCAACGCCTATGAGCAAACACTTGGAAGCTTGTTTTATCAAGTTCTCCCAACAAGCTATGTCTCTCCCAACAAGTGGAACGTCTAGAGCTCTTTAGAATCACATTTTTTTACTCTTACTCAACGGTGGTTTGACTTGTCCAACGAGTCTACATAAAATCAAAACCTAGATAGATGTATCATATCATCAATTTGTTCCATCGAACCATTCTTACACATTTCTTAGTTCTCAAAAAGCCTACATACGAGTTTAAAATACATTATATGGACCAAATTGACCAAATGATGCATCTTAGACAATTCATCAATCACAAACCATAGGCACCCCCATGATTTCACTACTTCATTCAATAACACAAATCAATCTCGATATGAATTCATCAATCTATTACATACCAGATTATTTATCCCAAAATACAATCACACCACCATTTCAATCACATCCAATCACACAAAATTTAGCATACATCTCACAATTTTAGGTTATTTCAACCAAACTTAGAATCAATCAGTCATAACAACACACCACTACTCTACAAATTAGTTTATCCAATAAAAAAATGAACATATATAAAAATATCACAAGATTACATTACCTTAAAATAGTTTTTCTTCATAGCTAAAACTCTCAACTAAAGAAGTACTTCCACTCAGAACTAGGGACCTAGAGTAGGCTATCCAAATAAGAAAAAAATTCAGTGTATGATAAATCAAGTTGAGAGGACCACTTCTCTCAACTAATCCCATTAAGATTTATCAATATTATTTGCATTATTATTTTTGTAAAAATTATGATTGATATTACAACTACAAACACACAACTAGATACATTGTCACATTATGAGCATTTTCAATTGAAGCATTTTGATAAGATGCCAAAATACATAGTCACATTTCAAGTGAACACTGCAAGTGTCACAAAAGTCCTATCAATACCTGTCTTAATCTACATAATCATATTATAATATCTTTTTTACCTAACGAGCTAATATATTTCATACTGTTATATATGGCAAGGTGTAATCTTGGGTATGTCACACACAACATTAACCTATAAAAATCACCATATATCATAAATCTATGTGATAATCCTAACATATTACACACCCACAATTAACCATCCCATAAAGGGTCACATGTCAACAATGTACCGCATTATATATACATATGCCTTAGTATTTTAAGCAAGCCTGTATCTCTGTCGTGCAACCACAGATTACTTAAGTGCCATGTTGTTTGGGTGTCATAATGTTGCTTTTACTGGTGTGCTATTTTATAATGACATTTTTTAAAATATAAACAAACAAACCCATTCTTTAGGATTTAAGGGGTCTATGTGGAAGTAGAACACAATGGTATATATTTGAGAAACATGATTATATACAAAAATGAATGTGAATCTCTTGTGAATTCAACTTAATGTGGAGATAGTATATGATTGTGTGATGATACATGAAAAGTTTTATATTGACAACAATTAGAATTGAACCTTTTATGTGACAATTCAAGATTTTCTTGATATTAATTATAGTTCTTAAAGTCATTGTTGTATTATATTCAATTGATATCCTTCTATACCTTGTCTTTGAATTTATATTTGAAGACTGGAAGGAAAATGATAATGCAATAAATGCAGGGAAACCATGGGGAGTCCTTTGACTTCGTATTTGTGGATGCTGACAAGGAAACTATGATAGAGTATCATGAGGTGTTGTTAAAATTGGTGAAGAAGGGTGGAACAATTGCATACGATAACACCTTATGGCTTGGTACAATGGCTATGTCTGAGGATGAGAAAATGGAAGATAAGTTCTGGAAAAATAGGAAGCCTACTCTCGAATTCAACAGCTACATAGCAAATGATTGTCGCATAGAATCAACTATTGTTTCCATCGGAGACGGTTTAACTCTTTGTCGACGTATCTGACTAGTCACAAATTTGAAATGTATTTTCCTCACTAATAATATTTTCAAGTTAAAAGTCATGTTATTTTTAACAATGCAACAACCAATTCCCAAACATTTTATTGTTGAAGAAAAAGCTTTGCAAAGTTATTTATGTTCTATTTCTTTTATATAATAAATTTGCATCCATGTTGTACCTACTCCTTTATTAAATATACATATTTATCAAAAATTCAAATGTGAGTCTAAATTCCACATTGAATAGAGATGAGAAAGTTGAATATTGTATAATGATGAAAATTTATAAATTTATTGTCTTAAGATTTTAGGTTGGAAGTGGTGTCATTCCCTTATGTGGGTTGGACTTAAGTCTTGTATATGTTATGCATCTGCTCATTGAACCTCCTCCATCGAAAGACCCATCAATAGTATCAAAGTTGATGTTTAGTCTTTGTAACTGACTCACATGAGTATAGTATGGTCTTTGTATTGAAGTCTTACTAACAAAGGGTTCAAGTAAGCATGTCTCATTAAGATAAAAGACAATATGAAAAAGGGATACTCATAGTTGGGAATACTTCTTCTTGAGGGGTAATGTACTAGTGTGGAAGGAGGTCACCCTTGTTCTAAGTACACAATGGGCAGAGATGAAAAAGTTGAACACCATATAAGGATGAAGACTCTTAAACCTATTATTTTATGGTTTTGGGTTAGAAGTGGTGTCAATCCCTTATTTGAGTTGAACTTAGGTCTTATATGTTGTGTATCTCCCTAATGAACATTCTCCCTTAAAAGACCCATCAATATACTATCATATAAATAATAATAATAATAATTATAAAACCCTCTATTTTATGTTAATTATATTTAACTTTCTTGTTTAATTATGTAGTATGAAGTAATTTTATTATTTCATAAGTAAATTGATAAATTATGAGGAATTTGTACAAAGTAAATGATGATTTTTTTGTGCCAACTACTTCCTATTTTCGAGTTGCCTAAGAAAAATTGTGATTAAGGCTTCATTAACCGTTGGATTAGGCTAAAAATTTTGTAGAGCATTCTTAAAACATAGTTTTTCACTGTGACATGTGGGATTTGAATTGGAGGTGGATGGAAGGAGCAGTAATTCTCGCACTTTTAGTGTAAAAGTTAAGTCTCCACATGTTGTCCAATTTTGAGTTGCCTTGGTAATTTATTCCTGCTTCATTAATCGTTGAATCGATATTAAATTTCTATACAGAGTTCTTAAGACATAGTACGTTTTTATGAATGACTGATGTAGATTTTTAGACCAACATGATTTTGGTATGCAACATAAATACTCATTCAGATCCACCAATGGGTCTACAAAATGCAATTCGGAACAGGTTTAACATGCAACATGGTTTTAAGTGTTTCAGGCAATGTAGTTGCAGAATGACTATGCATTGAAACGTAAATACTATTGAATTAGGCCACAAATGTGTGAACTCATTAGCATCATTAAACTAGCAAAACAACAACTCAATCAAATAGGTTCCTTTAGGTTTCTATGCAAGCGCAATGCAAATGTCAAATGATTATGAAAAATCACTATAGAATGATAACGAATGACTCTAATGAGTTTAGAATGCTAAACTAAAGTCATGAATGCTATGCATGAGTTAAGTCAGGTCTATATTCTAAAAATGACTAGTGTACTATGCACTTCTACTATGAACAAGGAAACTAACATTATTGAGTTATTTCAAACGCATGGAAATAAAAAATTCAACCAAACCACTAACATAATGCATGACTCAAGAACCAATGATTGTAGAAAAGAAGCTAAGGCAAGGAAAGTAAATATGTACAAAAACCTAAATTAATGAGGCAAAAGGGTAATTAGAGAATGTTACTGAAACAATGTAGATTAAACATAAAATTGAAATCCATTGCAGTGAATGAACAAGGGTTTATCCACACTCAAGAAGACATCTTGATAATGTGTGTCTACTTTGGGGTCATGTAGTCCCGAAAAAGTAACATTGATGTGTGCAAATTTTACCCAAGCTCAAACCACTGACTCAGAAACAAGAACTGAATTGAAACTTGGAAAGCAATAAAGGGAAATTTAAAGGATTGAATTTAAAGACAGTAGAAATATAAAACTGCAAACAACACATAAACAAGCAAATTCAGAACTAAAACTCAGAACTAGAAATTGGAATAGAAACATAATCAATATATTTCATTGCAAAATGAGCATATTTAAACAAGAAAAAGAAGAGTTCTAAAATCCAATTGGTAAATGAGGCTCACTTGGCACAATTCCTGACCATTTTGTGCTTTTGAAAGACCAAGTCGAGCTACCCACATGGTAAGGAGAAAGCCCAATCTGGAAAGTCGTTTTGTGCTCATCAAAGAAGAGAGAACTCCTTTACAATGCACTCTACCTCACTCTCGCACACTACAACATGAAACCTAGCCTCTCAATACATTTCTCCATTCTCGCATAATCTAGGGCTCTCCCTCCCAATAACCTATTTTTTCCCTTAAAAAGCCCTAAAAGCAAAACTAAAAAACTGTGAAAATCAAACCTAACTCGATTCCTCTTGCCCCAAATCCAGAATCGCCAAATTTTGAACCCCCTTTTTGATGCCTTTGATCAGCTTGATTTTTTCTTTGTTCGTTCATCATGAATCTGCCATGCTTGTGCTCCAATTTGATCCTCAAATTGTCTCCATCCATCACAAATAGCACACATCAACCTTGCTCTCATTAAATCTCGTGCACATCAGATTCTGGTTCTCGATGGAGTTCTTTCGTGCATCTTTTTTTAGCAGCAAGGTGAGATCAACATTCTTTATTGAAACGCGCATTTCAAGAGAAAGATTTGGTCAAAACTTCAGTTGACTCACTGAAGACTATTATATAAAAAGAGAAAATTGGGGTTAAGGGCACACAAGTAATTCAGCTAAAATAAAGGGTGTTCTAACAACGTAGAATTATTAAAAAAAGAAACTTCTAAAGGAGCACAACTAATGGCAATAAATGAAAGCAATCTATTTTACCAATTTTTTATGGAAACTAAATTTTTCTAAGCTACCAACAAAAACTAGTTAATTCAAGATAAACCATTATTTATTTAAACTAAAACAAAACTTTTAAGAAGAAAAAAATAAGCAAAGATTGGAGTGCTAACATATACATCTAATTTAATCCACACATTGATATGATATTTTTGAACAAAAGCTTATTTTATAATTAATTGTTTTTTTTTTATAAAATTGCATATAATATAAAATATGTGGATATATATATATATATATATATATATATATATATATATATATATATATATATATATATATATATTGTTATCAAATATTTAACTTATATTTTACGAAAAAAAACAATAAAAATGGAAAAATGACATTAATATTTATTTTTATTATAATATATTTTTTTAAAAACTTGAGTTAAATATTTAATAACAAAGTATTTTTCATTCCATATTTTAATTTTAATTATATGTTTTAAAAAATAGGATTTATGCCTAGTGACTCACGTTATGTGTGATGACCAGCTAAAGGTCCAACATGATTCACGACCATTTGGTCGTAAGGATTAAATTCTTCCATGTGATCACCATTTTCAGTAGGGGTGGGCAAAAAATCTAATTTTCTTGATTCAAACTACTTTTGCTCCAATCCAATCCATTTATAATCCATTTTATTAAAAATCTAATCCATTTAAAATCCATTTAATGGATCTGGATTTCAATCTAATCTACATTTTATATATTTTATGGATTGGATATCCATTTTAAAAATCAAGATTTTTAAATATGGATAATCCAAAAAATCTAATCCAAATTTTCAATTTAAATTTTTAGTTGGGTTAGACTAAAGGTTGAGATGGACTATTCTAAATTCAGACAAGGACGAGCCTTGCTCGACGACCTATACGGATCGGGCAGGCCCGACGACCATAAGAGGTTGGGCGGGCCTAAAGATATGAACGGGCTAGGTGGGCCCGACAAATCGAACGAGTCGATTGGGCCCAACGATCCGGAAAATTCGAGTGAGCCCGATGAACCGAACAAGGCAGGTAGGCCTGAAAATCCGAACAGGCCAAGCGGGCTGGAAGACCTGAACGGGCCAAGCGGGCCCGATGACCCGAATGGCTCAAGCGAGCTCGAAGAACCGAACGGGTCAGGCAGGCCCGAAGACCCAAACGGGTCAGGCGGGCCCGATGACCCGAACGAGTCAGGCGGGCTCGAAGAATCGAACGGGTAAGGCGGGCCCGAAGACCTGAAAGGGTCACGCGGACCCGAAGACCCGAACGGGTCACGCGGACCCGAAGACCCGAACGGACCAGGTAAGACCAATGACGAAAATAGGTTAGGCTGCCCAAAGACCCGAACGGGTCAGGAAGGCCCAAAGACCCGAACGGGTCAGGAAGGGCCAAAGACCCGGATGAGCCCGATGACCCGGACGGGCCCGAAGACCCAGATGGGACGGACGACCTGGACGGGCCCAGCGACCTGGATGGGCCCGACGACTCAGACAGGTCTAACGACCTACATGGGCCTTACGACCCGGATGGGCACAACGACACGAACGGGCCGGACGACCCGGATGGGCCGAACGATCCAGGAGATCCGGACGGACCTGACGACTCAGACGACCCAAATGGGCCGATGACCCGGACGAGCCTGATGACCTACACAGGCCTTACGACCCAGATGACACGACGACACGAACGGGCGCATTGACCCGGATGGGCCCTACGACCCAGACGGGCTTGACATCCTGGACGGGGCCTACGACTCGGACGAGCCTGACGACCCAAACGGGCTTGACGACCCGAACATGATTGATGACCTGGATGGGCCCGACAACTTGGACGGGCTTGACGACGTTGACGTACCCGACAACCTAGACGAGCCCCACGACTCGAACGTGTCTGACTACCCGATTGGGCCCGGCTATTTGGACGGGTCCGTCCGGGTCGTCTGGCCCGTCCGTGTTGTCGGGCCCATTCGAGTCGTCTGGCCCGTTCACGTCGTCGAGCTTGTTCGTGTTGTTGGGCCCGTCCGGGTTGTCCGGCCCGTCCGAGTCGTCGAGCCCGTCCGGGTCGTCGATCTCATCCGGGTCATCCGGGTCATCCGGGCCTTAATGACACAAGTTTTAAAAAATTCAATTTAAATTTCTTTTATAAAAAATGGATTCTGGATTTTAAACTTAATCTATATATTTGGATTGGATTTAAATCTTGATTCAAATATTTGGATCTGGATTTTAAAAAAATCCAAACTACTTTTGCTAAAGAAACGGATTTGGATAAAAAATCTAATCCAATTATTTAGATATAGAATAGATGTGGATTGGATCATTAAAAATCCAATCCATGCCCACCCCTAATTTTCAGAATGTTAACCTTCAACAACCATATGAGAAATTTGTGACTCAAGCTTATCGTGGTTTTTACACCAATAATAATTAGTTATGGACCCCTTGTCATTAATATGTTACACATCTTCTTGCATAATTATAAAAGTTTTACTTTTGCACTTTATGCAAGGATACTTATCATGTTGCCTTGCACTTTATACAAGTTACTAATAATTTGGACTTTTTAAGTAAATGATAAAAGTTGAAAAACCTATAACGAAATGAGTTATTCTCTTAACTAGTATTATTAATAGATTATTCTCATGGCTTTTCAATAGAATAATGTACGTAAAATCTATTCATAGAAGGAAATAAAGTTGAAAGTGTGATAAATATTAAACAAATCTCTCTAAATATTTTCAACCAAATATTTAAAAATGTATTTACCTATTTTATGCTTTTTTGTATCGAAAGTTGAATTGTTTACTTATTATAATTGTCATATCCTCTTCTAGCGTCTTATTTAATGCACAATTTAAAATATAGAAATTGTATTTTAAATTATACAATTCAAAAATATTTTTGACTGAATTATATAATATGAAACATACTTTTTATTTTATATTTTGAAATATATAGTCTGAAATCCAAATTTGTATTTTAATTTATACATTTCAAAATACAGAAATTTATGATGGGTGTATGTTAAAATTACGTAGGTGCAGGAAGAAGCGGCCCTTACCCGATGGATGGTCCACCCAAAATAGGGCCAAATCTAAAATGGGGTTTCTCCCTACACCTTCAAAGAGTTCTACTACACCTCCAAAAGAATTTAAATTTCCTATAATACCCCCTCTGAATCCTTTGACTATTAAGCGATAAAAGTTAAAAAAAATTCTTAACCGGCTTTCGAAACCCGGTAAAATTCTTAACCGGCTTTCGAAATCTGGTAAAATCTTTAGCCGACTTTCGAAATCCAATGAATAGTGTCAAACGGATTTGAAATTATGAACCGGCATTTGAAGTCCGGTTAAGTGATTTAACGGAATTCGAAATCCATTTTCTTTGTATACCGGCATTCGAAACCCGGTTATGAAATTGTCTACCGGCATTCGAAGTCCGGTTAAGCCTTTAACGAAATTTTAAATCAGCTTTTTTTTTTTTAAAAAGCGACATTCATAGTAATGTTGGTGATTTCAATTTTCTTATTTTTTTTTATTTTATTTGTTTATAAAATTTAATTTCAATTGTTTTATAATTTATGTATTAATTATTTAATTTTAGATTATTTATATTTTATACAAGTATATTAAATAAAATTTTATTAATTTAATTTTGTAGGTATTTGCCTTTATAATATCTAGATTAATTTTATTTAATTATTTTCAAATTATTTTTACTTATATTTATTTAAGTTATATATTTTTTTTTCAAACTTTTAAAAATTAAGATTTTGTGAAGTCTTTAATTTTTATTTTGAAATTGTTTTTAATACAAACTGGCTTCTAGTCGTAATGATAATCACTGATTTTATTTTATACAAACAGAAAATGGAAATCTGGTTTTTATTTTGCTTTACTTATTTTTTTGATTTTTTTTTTGATTTTGAAATTCTTTGTATTTATTTCAAATATATAAAACTTACAAATAAACAAATAAAAAACTCATTCATCAAATAAATAAAACTTTAAAAAAAGTGTAGAAAATAATGAATAAAAAAATTGCAAATAACAAAATTTATAAAACAATAAAGTAATAAAATGAATAAAAAAATAACAAATTAAAACAAAAAATAACAAAAATAAATAAATAAATAACTCAAATTCATAACTTAAAAAAATAATAAATATTAATAAAATATATTACAACAAAACAACAACTTAGTAATATTAATCTAATTGAAAATAAATCTTTTATGCAAAATAAATTAAAAAAATTAAACTAGGAAAATTCAAATATCGGTATATAAATATAAACTTTAAATAAAAAAATAGTTTACTAAACCGGACTTCCATTGTCGATAAAAATAACTACAAAAATTAAATTAATAAAATTTTATTTAATATACTTATATTAAATATAAATAATCTAAAATTAAATAATTAATACATAAATTATAAAACAATTGAAATTAAATCTTATAAACAAATCAAATAAAAAAATAACAAAATTAAAACCACCAACTATACTACGAATATCGGTTAAAAACAAATGATTTAGAATTTCGTTAAAGGCATAACCGGGCTTCGAATGTCGGTATACAAAGAAAACGAACTTCGAATTTTGTTAAACCACTTAACCGGACTTCAAATGTCGGTTCACAATTTCAAATCTGTTTGACACTATTCACCGGGTTTCGAAAGCCGGTTAAGAATTTTACCGGAAAAGTTTTTTTAACTTTTATCGCTTAATAGTCAAAGAGTTCAGAGGGGTATTATAGAAAATTTAAATTCTTTTAGAGGTACAGGGAGAAACCCATCTAAAATCCATGCTCTTCTCTCCATGGTCAAGTGAGCTTTATATATATATGTACATTATTTGTCCCGACTATTTTTCTATTAAACTGTTACTTACAATAGAAATCTTTATAACGAGTTAAATACAAATTAAAATGTTATTTTTAATTTTATTTTCAGTTTAAGAAATCAATACAAAACAAAATCAAAATTAAAATGTCTAATTTAAAAAAAATAAAAAATAAACCTTGAAATTATATTGGAATATGATACACTCAAATAAGCAAAATATTTCTTTTTACTGAAATTTGTTTTCCATACTTTCAAAAACAAGAGAAAAAAAATATTACCAAAAAAAAAGCTAAAAAGAGAAAAGGTCAGGGAGTTATTTCAAATATTTAGGGATAAATTTTTTTATCTAACATACTATAAAATGGTATTTTAGAAGGGATAGTGGTTTAAAAATAGTGAGACTAAATTATTTTAATATTAAAAAGTTTTAATATAAATAGAATCATTATAAAAGAGTTTTATTATTTTAAAACACACAATGTGTTTAGAAATCACTTTTTAAAGTTGTTTGACTTCTCTGGGAGTTCTGTCTCTCTGGTCATCTGAATGAAGAACTGAGACCGTAGAATTGATCCTCTCGGCGAGCTCTTCAAGTTGGACCAATCAGTTTCTTTGTTTGCGTAAGTTGAGTTTTCGCATTCTTTTTGTTCTATTTCTATTTTATGTCGCATGTGAGCTCTCTTCCACTTGCATACGTCCTTTTAATCATCAGTATGAGTCTTTGCTAATCAATGATCATAATGATATGTCCTGGTTGTTCTTGTGATGTTTCTATGTGTAGATAGAGCATCTTGTGGAGTTAGAGGCGTTTGACGTTTATAAAGTTGTCTAAGCAGGATAACATGCAAGAGAAGCTAATTAGACTATGTTTATCTGGTGTGCATGTTGAATTGGTGTTAATTGCTTGGTTCACTAGGTGAGCTACAAACCAAGGGCTCACTAATTTGAGTCGCTGATGCTCGCTGGGCGAATTATGGATCATGGGCTCACTGTTTTGGGTGTCACTAGACGGGTCCTACTCGTTGCGCGAATTATGGGGAATTAATTCTCTCGAGTCCCAATGATAAACTCGTCGGGCGAGCAATGTCATTGTTGGTCAAAAGTATACCTCTCGCTCAATGATAAGATGTGCTCACTAAGCGAGTGGATCATGACCTGGATCAAAGATTTCTCTTTCATTATGGAGAGTTTGGTTTTGTATAGAATTGGTTGTCACTAGTATTTGAAATATGGGTGTATATATATATATATATATCTAGAATTTCAAGGAGCTTAGTAGTGGTATTTTCGTGTATGCAATGACATACAGACTCATTATTAGTTGGTATCCTGATGCTCTAATAATCATTAATACTCAAATAGAGTAGAATGAGTTATGTCGTGAAGAGTAGCAGGAGATCCTAGTGACTGGACTTGATTAAGTCCTAAGCGTGAAGAGGATTTACCTTATGGGTGGTTGGGTGATAACACCTTGAGACCAAAATCTGCAGAATTTGGGAACCATACACATGTTCAAGCCACTAAGAGATCCGATGTCACTTGCATGTATCCAGATAATCGCGTTTAGTGTCAATTGTACCTCTGTTTATATGTATGCATATGTGAGTTATTTTGGTAATTTGAGTTAAGTTTTCATATGAATATTCCTTGGTTACATTAGCTTACCCTTCTTCTCTGTTTCTGTCTTATGTTGTTTGTCTTTCTTTTGCGATGATCACCTATTCAATGGGAGCAGATGTGGTTGCAGTTGCTGGGGCACCTTTGGATGATGAGGAGCCATCTTTTAGGTTGATAGAAGGTTTTAGTGGGAGTCGTTGTAAGCGAGTAGTCTGTGTTTAGAATTACAATTGGTTTCTGTTAGAAATATTTTAATATAATTTAAAAAATAAATAATTAAAATAAAAATTCTACTGTTACTTATGTTTTTATAAATCTTTAATTTAAGGGTTAATGTTTTTTATGGCTAACGGCTATATTCTTATTACTATTTACTTCTTTGTCTCCTTTTGCTACCTATAAATACCACCTAGGTGCATGGGGAAGAATACAACAACAGAGATAACAAACACTATAGTTTTTCTTAAAAGTGTTATTATTTCTTCTCTATATTATCTTTAAGACAGTGGTGTTCATAAGGTTCGGAGATCCTTCGCTGCACTCGATCGATCTGACGGGTTGTTGTATCTTGGGAGAGAAACGCATTTGATTTGAAACACATATGAGTGTGTATATGTTTAGTCCTGTGCAGTAGGGGCGTTTTCTCTCTAAGGATAACGCTATGCGTGGCTCAATCTAGGCTATTTCTACTCCTTACCTTTTATCTATTATCTATTATTGTTATAATAATTATCAAGTCTCTGATTAATATTCTTTGATTTATATATATATGCCTTAGTGTTATTATTGCTTTAATAATTATTATTATATCATGTTATATTTTTATTATTATTAGTAAGATTTGAGTAATCATTTTCTAACATTCTTAGAGAGAAAAAATATTATCTTGTTATTTATATTTTTTGATTACTCATCTGTATTCATTTCTACAATTAAAAACAATATAGAGTTGAAGACCGAAAACAATTTTTATGAACTAATGTGTTTCTTATGGTTATAATTTAATTAGTTTCAACAAAGCCTAAAAATTGATGTGTATAATTGTTTCTATTTCTATTGATAACAATAAATGAAATTATGTATAAATGAAATTCCTTCTCATTGAATAATGTTTTGTGATATCTATAGCTAATGTTTATGTTGTTATATTAATTTATAATTTAATATTGTCTATTCTTACCATTGATAAAGATGTTCTATATAATGTATATATTTTAAGTATTTTGTATGAAAATAATTATAAAATAATTTGTCTCATTAAAACAACTATTGTGTTATGGAAAACAATTAAACTAAACTTTGCATTTGCAAAGGAAAATAAAATTAGCTTGATATTTATATGAAAAAAAAATGACTAATAATAAATTATCATATTATTTATTTTAAAAATTATTGTTTATGACATGAAATAATTGACATCATGCTTATGATCATGTGTGTGATGATAAAAAAAAATCATGATATCAAAAATTGAAGGGATTGAAGGGATGGTCAAGTAAAAACTAAACTTGTCTTCCAACATTTATTTAAAAAAAAGAAGAGTTTTTTATGTTTCTGAATTTAGAAACTTTCTTGTGCTCAACAAGGTTATGACGTGTTGTGCTTAACAAGGTTATGAAGTGGTTTCCAAGTGCAATAAGATTATTAATTCTAGACATGTGTTTTGATTGGTATATGATATATTTGTGATGGTTTGTTCGAGTTAAGTACCTTTATCTTGTAATAAAATATTATAAGTTTTCTTTGATTATTACAAAATATTAAGTTGTGATTTATGACATGTTATTATCATAATTGTTGAGAAGTTTGGTTAGAGATCATTTATATTATGAAATTTTGAGGTACAAAATTAATTAAATAGAGAAGTGATGATACATATCTTTATAAATGAGTGTTTTTATGTGAAATTCATGGTATTATTCATTAAGTAACATTTTCATATGGTGTTAATGTAATGGTGCAGCGAAAGAAAAAACAAAAGTTTTTGTTTGATATGGTAAATGTTATGCTTCAAGTTCTAGCTTGCCTAACATTATACTAGTGAAATTTTATATCCTACTTATCATATTTTGAACACAAAAGATTGTGATAAAACTTGTTATGAGTTATGAAAGAAAAAAGAACCACATTTAAAATATTTCAAAGTGTGGGGGTGTCTTACAATGGTAACATACCTGTTAATAAAAAAATCTTGGTTATATATTATAAAGTGAATGATATATATACTTCACTATTTTGCCATCTAGTGTAATATTATTTGTGTTTCTTATATTATGGCAATATGTCCAATTTCTTGAGATTATTGAATGATATTTTTAATGTAAATTGGATATTGATTCTAGTGGCACAATATCAACTATTGGTTATGGTTATGTTTTAACCTTGGATGAAGGTGTCCTATCATGGAAATATGTTAAAAATTTGTTTTGTCATGATCTACTGTGCAAGCTTAAAATATTCTTTTTTCCAATGCATACTGACAATCAAATTATTATATTTAAAGTTTTTAGTAAAAATGTCAATGAAATTGAAAAATTGACATATGAGAATGAGAGACAAATATATTAGAAACTTAATTACTCATGATATTATCTCTCTTAACTTTGTCAGGTTAGAAAGAAATGTTGCAAATCTGCTTATCAAAGGGTTGATGCATCAACAACAAGTATTTAAGTCGTCGAGGGGAATAAGACTATAGCCCATAAATTAGTTGCAATAATGGACACCCATCTCCACATGAATGGCGATCCCATGGAATGGAGTTCAATGGGTAACAACGAAGTTGTTGTTGACTAAAGTACACCAAATAATTTGATTAAATTTTATGTCTCATTCCTATGGCGAGGTGTACTATAAATTGTGACAATAATTAGGTTGAAGTATGTGCATTATTATGCTTATTTTATAAAATACCTCTTAATAAACCCAATGACAATTATTGTAGGGGTGTGAATCACAAACCACCCTTTGAGGGTTTACCTAGTGAGTGTGATGGTGGGGCCGCCATTGTGAGACATGTGCAAGTCTCTAAGTGACACTCATGAAACAAGATACATGCACAAGGTCGTAATGTGCACCCACTGATTAGAACCTATAATGAACACCGATATTGTATGTGTTATTTACTAAAACCCAACCACAGGGGATGTAGTTCAAGACAATCAAGTCTCTGCATTTTCTCGGGTGGAAGTTTATAAGCACTAGGTGTAAGGGTCAGACCTGGAAGGTTCCTTACACTGAACTACAATATTTTGTTTTAAAAGATAATATATTTTTTTTTTATTTTTAAATTATGTGGGGGATTGTTAGAAATATTTTAATATAATTTAAAAAATAAATAATTAAAATAAAAATTCTACTGTTACTTATGTTTTTATAAATCTTTAATTTAAGGGTTAATGTTTTTTATGGCTAACAGCTATATTCTTATTACTATTTACTCCTTTGTCTCTTTTTGCTACCTATAAATACCACCTAGGTGCATGGGGAAGAATACAACAACAGAGACAACAAACACTAGAGTTTTTCTTAAAAGTGTTATTATTTCTTCTCTATATTATCTTTAAGACAGTGGTGTTCATAAGGTTCGGAGATCCTTCGCTGCACTCGATCGATCTGACGGGTTGTTGTATCTTGGGAGAGAAACGCATTTGATTTGAAATACATATGAGTGTGTATATGTTTAGTCCTGTGCAGTAGGGGCGTTTTCTCTCTAAGGATAGCGCTATACGTGCCTCAACCTAGGCTATTTCTACTCCTTACCTTTTATCTATTATCTATTATTGTTATAATAATTATCAAGTCTCTGATTAATATTCTTTGATTTATATATATATATATATATATGCCTTGGTGTTATTATTGCTTTAATAATTATTATTATATCATGTTATATTTTTATTATTATTAGTAATATTTGAGTAATCATTTTCTAATAGTTTCTAGTTAGTTTGTATAAACATTATACTTTTATAGTCCTATATGTTCTAAGATTGTATTAATATACTTTATACACTGAATCTTCTGTTTTGACTACTATAGTGAAATAATCCTATTTTATTAGTTCTTAAGTTGTTAAAATTGAGATGTTACATTTTAAATTATGTCAAATAATACGTAAGTTATAATTAAACTAATTAATTATACTAAAATTGTTAATAGTAAGAAAATATTTAAAAATCAAATTCTAAATATTTTCTCACAGAAACATTTAATTCACACATTATATTTAAATTACTAATCAAAATAATTTAATTTTAATATTCCAGGAAAATTTAGTTAAATTTATATGTAAAATTAATGTAACCTAAAAGATTAAATAATTATTTTACATCAAAATTAACTGACCAATAACCTAATTGTAAATATTAAAAATTATTAAAAGTATTCATAAGCTAAGTCGTAAAAAAAATAGAAAAACAAATTTACAAAAAACGTAAAATATTAGGAATTAATTTATAATTATTTTTTAAGGACTTATATATAATTATTTGAAAGCTATTCAATTAAAAAATCTTATATTTCTTATATTTAAAATAAGTTAGTTTAACACTTTTGAATAATTAATATATATTTTATTTTATTATTTCAATAATTTAATTTGAATAATTACACCAAAACTTGGGTTGTTACAAAAAGGGGAAGAAACGATATTTGAATTGAGCATATAGGACACTATGATAAAGTGCTGTATTTATGCATGTACGTGTCTTTCAATCATCTACTACTTTATCCTTATTCCGTGTTTTATTAGACTAGAGTTAAATGGACTCAAATTTTGAGAATAGAATCAACTCTCTTTTACTCTAATAGGTGAATAAATATTTGTTTTGTATTTATTTTTTTCATATTTATCATGTGAATATTTGTATATTTTTTCAATATATATTTACAGATCTTTATATATATATATATATATATATATATATATTTACAAAAAATAAAATAAAATATATAATAGTATATTTTAATTATAAATATAAATAAAATACAATATATAAATTTAAAATAAAGTCTAAATAATTCATTCAAACAGAATTAAACGACAGTTTAAAAAAATAAAAATATTTTAAAATTAATTAATAAAAAATAACTCATTAAATTAATTTATTAATATTTTAATCATATTTTTTAATTTAAATGATAATGTATAGAAAGTACGAATATCCATATTATCCGTCACCACCCCTTAATACGAAGATATAAAAAATTTCTTATAATATCTATTTCCTATGCATTCCTATATTACTTACGGATACGAATATTTTGGAGGTCTGTAATTCTCAGCTGCTTTACTTTATACAGAAAAAGCACGACCAAGGGCATAATTCAAATTTTAAAATTCTAAATAATATCTCTATAAATAAAATATCTGAATATCATGAGTGTAATTTTGGTACAATTTGGGGAAACAAATTCAAATACATGTGGTATGCCCTAAATTACTTCACTCCACAATTTTAAAATCTTATCCATTTTCTAGGTGGGCAGTACGATTGCCTGCCTGTAGTCCGTACACAAATCAATAAAAAAGTAACACTAACAATAAAAAATGTTTTTCATAAATTAAAAATGATAATTATATTTCTCTTATTTAATAGATCTATAATTGAATTTTAAAATTTAAATATTTTAGGATTAAAAATTATTTTAATCTTAAACTGCAAATTGAAACTTTTATATATTTTAACGGTTTAAGTATGTTTTTAGTCTCTGAACTTTGGTCCAAAATTGGAATTCATTCCTGGTTGAAACTTTGATAAGTTTTGGTCCCTAAACTTTAAAAATGAATAAATATAGTCCTTTTAACCCAATTTTGTTAACTTCTTTTTAGGTTTCGAACGTATTTCTCAGTAAATATTGGAGTTGTTTACGCCGTTTGACACATTCTCGGCTCAATATTCACTGAGAAATGCGTTCGAAACCTTAAAAAAAGTTAACAAAATTGGGTTAAAAGGACTATATTCATTCATTTCTAAAGTTTAGGAACCAAAATTTATCAAAGTTTTGACTAGGGACAAATTCCAATTTTGAGTCAAAGTTCAGGGACTAAAAACATACTTAACTCTATTTTAAATGTAATATAGGTTGAAAATGGATGTTATAGGCTTTCAAATCTAACTAAATTAAATGTTTTGATATTTTAAACGGTAATTCATATTGATATTTGAACTATTTCATTTAATATTTCATTTAATATGTTATAACTTTAATATTATTTTGAAACACGATTTAATATATAAAAACTATGACATACCAATACGTTAATTTGAGACATATATATGTATTCGACACAAATTGGTGTTTGATATTTTATGATATTTTATCAAAACTTGTTTATAAAGTAGTAGTTTGTATGATGACACTAATTTATAATTTTTTTATCACGTTTAATACATGATTTTAATTTGGATTCACATAATAACAATCAAATATATCATACTTTTAAGAATCTTTGTATATGTTCTAATATAAATATATCACATACTATATCTTACTATCTTCAAAATAAATGTATCGTATCATATATGTATGGTATCTATATATATATATTGTATTCATGCATCATAGCACAAAAATAATACATATATCACATATCATACTATTTTCAAAATAAATATATCGCTATATCATATATGTATCGTATTCATGCATCATTGCACAAAAATAATTTAATGTGATTGAATTAAAAGAAAAACTATTATTTTTTAAATTTGAAATTTAAATATATCAAAATTAAAACAAAAACAAATTCGAATTTAAATATTTAACCTAGTATTTTATATTATTAGAAAAAGAATACAGAAAATGATGAGAGAATATGGACTTTGGATGAATGGTAAAGATAGACTTTGGTGGCCGCGCTACCGAGAAGCAGGATGAATGAGAGTGGAAAGAAAAAGGGTGAGTCATGGTCTAAGAGAGTGACTGCGAAAAGGAATATAAAATTAATTATTGAGGCAAACTATTCAACTAATAAAAAAAACTAAAAATCAGTTGACACCGTAGAAACACATCCTGGTTAGAATTTGATTTTTCCCTATAATTTTAATGGCATGCATACTATTGAGAAAATCCTAAAGAATTGTTGAGTGGCTTAACGTGGAAACAAAAGCACAAAGAAAAAATGACAGGAAGTATAATGGTGAGTAGAATGCACCTTTTGTTTTGTTAAAATTTGTAGAATACACGTATCCATAGGAAATTGGAATAACTAATGTTGGAGTTGATGGGCATGGGCATGGTCATGGTCATGGTCATGGTCAAGCCCCACCACTTTCTTTTAACGGTATGAACAAGTGCTTCAGCTTCCTATGATGGAACCCGCATTATGGGTCACTTTCCAATTAGGGGAACCACAATTCACATATTTTTATTATTCAACGCCCATTAACCTTCACTTATATTGGGATATGAGTCTATAATCTTAATCTATCTATCATGCACCTACGATTATATATATTAATTAAAGTATCAAAAAGTTTCATTCCACTTAGGTTTTCTTCCAAGGGTCTCCCGAAGAATCTGGTACTGTTCCAATTTCATCTAATATATATTCCTTTGCATAAAAACTTGATTATTTTGGAATTAAATTAAGAAAACATATAAGTTGGGTGCTTTCATCCAATCACCATTTCGCTCCACAATGATGGGCATATAAATAAGTTAAAGGGCATTCAAAATTTTGTTACTTTAGATCCATGATCCATGCTTTCACAAAAACGACAAGAGCAATTAGATTGAATGGGTGCGAAGATAGCCACGCGTCTTCTTTTGCTTTAGGATAAAATATAATTTATACACACATTGCTAAGATATTTTACTTCCACAAAGGACATCATTAACCAAAATTCCACACAAAAATATTGGATAGATGTGGAATATTTTTTTGGACGCTTGCGTCACTCCAAATCTTCTTTTCTTAATGTATTAACCAAGATATTGTATAATTTTTGCTGTGAAATAGAAACCTATAATAATTAATTTGTAGTGACATTACTTGAAATTTGTGACCACGTGTATGTGGAAACGAATATAACCAGAAAACCATCTAGGAACCCTTAGAAGACCTAAATTCTCAAAGAATAGAATAAAGTGGTAACACTCTCTGAAATTTGCAATGAAATCCTCAGAAGTAATACCATTAATTCTTTGTTAAATATTGTTATAAAAAATGTATAACTACACAAGCACTTCAAGTGGTTTTGGCTTTTGAATTTTAATTGACTATGAACCAATGAATTGGCAAATTGCATTCCATCATCTCCCACATACTTACTTTACTGCGCACCGTTTTCTCCTTTTCTCTCACAACACCACACACTACTATCGTCTGCATTATAAAAACCTTAATCAGCATCTATCTTAAATCAGCAATACAACACTTCCTTAACATCTGTCCTAAACTAGTGCTGGCACATGCACAATCATAAAATTGACATCTCTATTCTATTATTTATTAATTTAGATAAATGCTTAATGCATTTTTAATTCAACTTACTTTCAGAAAATAATAACTCATTTTATATTAACTTTATGAGACAACTTTTATCACACTCTACTAAAGCCAGCTTCTTCCTGCAATTCTATAAATTTTAAAAAAAATTAATTTTATCCCATTTTCATTTGAAGTTTTGGAATTTGGACCGAAATACATAATCCCACGATACAAAAATTATATTTCGGACTGTGCGTTCTAAAATTTAAAATTATATTTTAGATTCCACAATTTAAAATACGGATTGTGTATTCAAAACATAAAATATGAAAAGTGATCGTTGGAGAAGAAGAAAGTGATGAGTGGGGGTGGTAGAAGGGTTGCGATGGAGGTGGAAGAAGAAGATGGGAAACGAGATGCGTAGGATGAAGAGGATGAAGGAAGAAGATAAGAACAAAAATATATTTTCACTTAACCTATGAAAGTAGAGAGAGAAATGTATGGAGGTGTAGAAAGAACTTGCCTCTACTAACATATATTGATCTTAGAATCTGGGTTGAGTTGGTTTGATATCGGCCCAACAATATAAAAAGGGACAAATTTTTACACCAATTTTAAATTTGACTTCGAACCAAATTTAGTTTTACAAAAAGCAAAAGTATGTCTTGTTTATGAACATTATTTTAAATATATATTAAAACAATACATGAAATATTGAACATAAATACTTATTGCATAATAAAAATGATTGATCTAAAAATGAAAAGAACATTAATTGACACAATAATTGAAAGAAATCGTGGCAATGATCCTAAAAACAGGTAAGCAAGACATGCAAGATGGGAAAGACCACTCCCAATTCACCATGTGGAGGACGTACAAATAAAGGGTGCACGTGAAAAAGTGGAAGCAAACAAATGCTACAGCGAGTATTTGGTTTAAGTGTTTGTAACTTATAGGATCATATTTGTAACTTAGTGTTTGTAATTTAGATTTATTCAAGTTCTGCTTTTACACTGCTGAGGGCAAATCAAGTATACAACAGCGGGGAAGACACCAGAAGATTTTACTATTTTTTATGCGAAACTTTAATTGCATATGGCATTTGAAATAATCATTTTCCAACCTAATTCACTGTGCTGTTTCATGTAGTTGATTGTGCATTGTATCCCCATAATTTGCTCACGTTTAGTCTAACTTAGATCCTGTGCAGCCTAACCCTCTAGGGCTAATCACTTTTTCCCTTTTTAGGCAAAAACACCAAAACGATGCAATTGTTTTCATAACTCTTTATGTTATCGTTATACGTTTTTTGTGTTTGTGATTGTGTTTTCGTCATCCTCTCGTCGTAACCTTAATCGATTGTTGATGTCTTTCTCCTGCGCCTTATACTTGCCACCTTCACCTTTGAACTACCGCCACCTCTTCTTTCTATTATGTGTTAGTTTTTTTTATTTAATATTTTTAATTGTAAATTAGATTAAATTTGAGGTTATATTATATTGTTTCTATTATGTTTTTAGAAAATTTTTTATGTCTTTATTTTTTAATATTTTTATTTTTTATTTACTACTTATAATGACAGTTTGAATTAAAATCGTTGTTATTAGTATTTCAAATTACAATGATTATAACCGTAGTCGATTACTTTTGAGTTACAACGACAAGCTTATTTATGGGTCATGAACAGTTGTTAAAAACCCTTTGTAATTGTAGTTGAAAGTTCTATCTGCAACAATGTTAAAGAATAAAAATAATGCTATCATAAGTGGAACTCAATTCTCATTCAGAAAGGGTGAGTTGTACATGGGGGCAAGGGTTCTATATAGAGTTATATTATTACTATATTTTACTATTATTGTTATTATTATATTAAAATCGATTCTTATATGATATACCATATAAGAGAATTCTCTTATATATGTTACTCGCTACATTCACGTATATGCATGCCAACATGAAAGGGGTTCTTACCTAATTGACATTCACAAATAAACAAACCAAATAACCGAATACCCTAAACCAATGAAGCAACCGGCAAAGGAAACACGTCAACAAGGAAGAAAAAAACAGTGCAACTATGTAAAACAAAAGTGTGAATAAGAAAACCAAGTGAAACCTGAAAAATATCACTGCACTACAGGAAAAAGGAAGGTTAAACGTACGCAAGGCTAAAATGGTAATGCGACACATATGTACACCTAGCTTTCAAAACTTTTTTACACATTGAACAAAGGTGCGTCTAAGCTATCCCTCATTTTTGTCTCTCCATTTTAGCACAAATGAATGGAAACAAACAAAGTGTTTCCTCACTTTTCATCCACGTGTGAACAATATTTATGTAGATATAAATAGAGACTGAAACACATAAAAAGTAGAGAAGAGTGTGAACTAAAACTAGCTTATTATAGGTGATGTGGGATTTCATGTTTCATGCTTCTCTTCTTCTAAAGCTTGGCTGATTTTTTCTTTATGGGGTTCAGCATGCTAGGTCTAATTAGAAGCCTAATTAAAATTCAAATCTATATTTCTACAAAATTCTAAAATTACAAGGAAAATATGTATAGTTGTATAATTTATAAAAGATTAAGAAAAATAAAAAATAATATAAATAACTCAAATGTCATTTAAAAATAATTTTGACATATAAAAAAATTTAATTCAGTTGAGTTAGAAAAACTATATTCATTATTTTTTAAAATTTAAAAACAAAAATATATCAAAGTTCAGAAGAAAAACAAATTCAAATTTTTTGTATAAATTTACGTACTAAATATATATTTAACCTTATTTTATTTTCCATTTTCCAATATAGAAGAGTATTCTAAGACCTCTTCTTCTATCATGTTAATCATGGATATATATATTGTTCAAGGTTTAATGTTTTGCTTTATTTTAATGAATAAACAAAATCTTTTATTTTATTTATTGTAATTCATTTTTACATAAAAGAGTAGGAAAATAAAAGAAAGATATATAGTAGGCAAAACAAGAGACATGATTGTGACTGGTTGAGGTGCGAGGTAAACTGAGTGCACATGCGATGGCACGGTGAAAGACATGTGCAGTTTTTGTTTATTCCAAGTGTGATGAGTGCATGTGTTTTCACACTCCATTATTGGGTACTCACAAATATCATTCCGTAAGATTTGCAGTACACATGGCACTGAGAAATGTGGCTGAACTCTTATATCATTGCAAGGGATCGTCCTTTCATATACTAAAGAGAAGAAAAAGTAACCCAAAAAGCTTACACTGAAAGAAGAATCTATAGTTGTTAAAGATAAAGCCATTGCATTTTCTTCACTACTTTATATGTGGACGCAGTTCACCATAGGTGTTTCATTCGGATCACAGCTCCATTCTCATAAAGATAACATTCTAAATTTATTTAATCAACCAATTACAAAAAACAACAAGTCATTATTTCATATTTTTAGCAAAAATATAATTTAATTATCATATTTTGGAGAGATATATAATTTAGTAATGGTGTCCAAACTTTCTCAAATTTAAAAGTTATTCTGACAACAGACCAAAATAAAAATTAGCCCCAAGTCAACCAAACTAAATCAAGTCACCTATTTTAAAACCACACCAACTCAAATCACCTATTTCAAAACCAGAGCGACTCAAGTCACCTATTTCCAAAATGAACAATGGGCCGCACCAGGTTTTGTTAGTTCATTGTGAATTTAATCTTTTTTTTTTAAGTCTCGTATCGATTAGAGACGTATCGTATGACCTATCAACACCCTCATCCATCCCTTCGGTCAGGCGGTCTAAGGATAAGTGATCGAAGGTCACCCACTACAGACGGACTATCCAGTGAGGTGTTGATGTGAAAACAATTTCTTTGGAGTGATTTTAGGAAGTTCACAACCGAATGGTCCAAGAAAAAGTGGTTAAGAGATAAGACAATTTCATAATATATAAATGTGATGTAAATCTCACCTAATAAACTGATTTTTATGGGATTGACTTAAGTTTAAAATTTACTTCTTAACAATTTTTTTTTTATCGATAATAAAAAATATATTAATTGAAAGTGACCGTATTTCAATAAGTTTAAAAAGGTTTAACCTTTTACAAAAAAAATTTAACATTTCATAAGAAAGTCCGAAAAGAAGGATCAAACATTAATATTACACAGAAAGAATGTTAGGATAGATAGATATAAATAAACATATAAGCACATTCTTGGAGATATAGATTGACTTAGTAATAAAATTGAAAGAGAAATAAGAAGTTGTGGGTTCAATTTCTTTCACAAATACTTGGGAGATATAATGTTGGTTTGGAATGAAGAATGAGAGAGGTTATTGTTTAACAAAATTAATATTTACTTACTTTTTTTTTATAAATATCATTTTCATGTTTTGATTGTTAAATAAATATTTATTTAAAAACTACTAAAAACTACTAAAAAGTGTAAATATTATTTTATTAATAATACAAGTAAAACAAATGTCAATTTTAGAAATATGATGTGAGAGATAAGTGTAATATTCATATAACAAAATAAGTGCATATTCTCAAATATAAACTAATGAAATTAAAATGAAAAACGCCTCTAACGTGAAGAAATAATAAAATATTTATTAATTTTATATTTCCAATCTAAAACTAACATAGTGTTAATAACTAACCATCAACAAAAAATAGTATGAATTGTTATAACGTGTGTTTTTTACTCGATAAATATCTTTATTTTAATCTACTTTTATTTATTTTTTGTGAACAGGTCCTTTATTATGTGACTCCCTTTCCAATAGGATTATTTGTTGCCGTTTTTAGTATTCTGCAAATATGCGTCCAAGTAGTTCTGAAAAGTGAAGAGATGATGTCGTTCTTCCTTATCTGTTACTTTCTTGCGCGGAAGTAGTTTCCTAATATAGTATTACCTGAACCTGAACATGAATGCACCTCTGTTATTTCTCAAACGCGTGTCGTGTATAAGAATTTATGTTTAATAAGTATGTTTTTAGGAAAAAAAAAGGATTTGGTTTTATTTTGAAAAATAGTTAGAATGCAATGTGGTTGACCGCTGACTAAACATTGTTTGCCGGTAACACGGGGAAGTGGAAACTTTATTCGAGAGCTTGTCGGGTTCAGCAAATCTTAGTTTCAGAGTCAATAGATTGTGTGTGCTCATTCTGCCTCCAATGCTACAACCATAGATGCCACACCCTATACAACCTATGTTCTATCCTACAACTTTGCATTATAATTTCTACACTTATTTAAATCATTATTTCATTAACTACTAATAGAGGGGTTACTGTGACTTTCAGTTGTTAGGGGTAAAATTAACATTTCCAAATTTAAACAGTAGATTGCAGGTGATCTTTGTTTCCACTTTCGTTCACATGTTCCACAAAGATGACTTGGTTCACTCATGAACACTCTTTTCACTTTTTTTTTTCTTTTTCATTCCTTTTCTTTTTCTCTTTTTATTCACTTGTGCTTATCCTTCTGATTTTCTTCCCCATAAAGCATAGAGTGCAGAAGAGCAAGAACAAACACCAGTTAACTGAAAAGTTATTCATACACACTTATGGTAAAACCATCTTAATTTAATATTATAAGGACTAAATCATCTTTTTGTCTTGGAAGCGTTAACTATGGCTACTTTGTGGCTAAGAAAATTATAAATAAACTTGTGAAATAGTCAAACATTTCATTATTGAGCATGAATCTTATATTGTTAAGAATTGATGTTTCCATTGGTGGTGGTGTGACAATGGATTCTGATTCTTTGATTGATATGCCTTCTTTGGAGGATGTTATTTCCATTGTCGATAGTTTACAGGGTTTATAACGTTTAGACTTGTTACGTAATTGACTAGTGTATCTAATTGTACAAGTAATATAGTGGACAAGTTCATATATCGTTTCCCACAGAGACTAATGTGATTTAAAATAATTGGTTGTTTACTAATAAAGGAGAAGAGTAACAAAACATTTTGGTGTATAAAAATAAAAATAAATTCAGAAATAAAGAAATAACAGAAATTCACACAATGGAAACAATCAACTCGATTTAAGAAATTATATGATAAAAGCTTCATCGGAATTGAGTTTCATGATTCAATTCAAAGTAAAATCAACAAACAATATATTTCTACTTCCTTCTCTCACATTTACATCTTTTTTAACAAGCCTAAACTTGAATAATAAAAACTTTATGTTTAACAATTTTTGTTATTAAGTTTGCATTAATGAAATATATGTTGATGTTAAGAATGACCAATGACCACGTCTATGTCTAGCATGTGAAATGAATTAGTTGTTTTATCCTATTTAGGTTTCCCAAACTATCTTTTGGATTAGCCAATACTCCCACATATGCACATATCTAAAATATGCACTTGAAGATCATAATCAGGTTTCCCAAACTATCTTTTGGATCAGTAGGTACTATCGCATGTGCAAAATTTCTAGACTATGCAGTTAAAACAAGAATAAAATACAAGAGATGATGAAAAATAATTATATTGAATGATTAATCCATAGAGAATTAAAAATACATTACAATCAACCTCCATGAATGAGGGAGTTAGGTATTCCTAGACATATTGAATACTAGAATGCACTTCTACCATTAAGTGTATTTGGATCAAGTTTCTTTCTCTCAAAGTGTGTGTTTTGACCTCTGCTAGGCCCTTAATTTATACACTTTCAAATTTTGACTAGGCCTAAAATTTGAACTTGATTTTGTACTTGAATAAATTGTAATAGATAATCCTTGATATATATACGTTAGAGATTCCATATCTTTGATATATTATTCAAATCTTATGATTTATAATTGAAGTAAACATCTCAGTGGATAAGCTTTGATATGTTCTTTTAATCTCCATTTTGATTCTGTTGATAATCTTCTTAAATCCCTAAAGATTTTCACTTATCTAAAAGATATAAATCAAATATTTATCTTTTCCAAATTTATTACATAAAACCTGAAATATCTAAAAAGATAAATAAAATAACAATAAAAAATATGATAATGTCAATTATCAAAACTCACTTCATTGTAGTTCTGAGACAATTTTTAATTTTTTGATGTTTAGGAAAACTCGTTTGTAGAGGAATTGAAAATAACGTCTAAATGGTGATGAACTAGGTCAAACGACAAGAAAACCTAATTGAGGTAAAACTAAAGAAAGTTAATACTAAATCATCTAAAACAAGGATTACTAAAAAATATTAATAAGTTTCAGAGGACTTTTATCATTAATATACCGAAGAATTTGATTATTGAGTTTTATTTTCTTTTTAGTGTTATATTGATTTACTTTTATCCATCTATGTAATTATTTAGTTTTTTTTAATAATAAATAATTTTACCTATGATGTATTTATATCATAAATTTGATGTAGTCCCTATGTCTTTTTGTTTTTTGTTTTTAATAAAATCTTCGTGCTATAACATACATGCCTGGCATAAATGCTTATTTGGAAGTTGGACGGTGATCAACTTATTCCGATAATTAAACCTAATGCTTTTTTATGAGGAAATAAATTACGAAAATTTCAATCTTGCTAACCGGTGGAAAAGAAGTCGAGAAGGATGCCGGTTGAAATTGTTTAAAAATACATATCACATTAAAATTCGTGATATATAATTAAATTGAACGATATTGTGTGGGTTTATGTAACCAATTTTAACTAGTGAAATAAGGTTTTACTATTGTTAAAAATATGTGTCAGTTTTTTCTTATTTTATCATACAGATAACTTAATCTGGTTATATAAATTCTTGATCCATTCATCTTAATCTTAATTATAGCATCTGTATTCTTCTGTACTAAGCAATATGAGGGACAATTTTACATGGGTCTACTGTGAGCGAATGTCTGATCTTCTTCGTGAAAGCAGCAAACATGTTTGTTTAATATGCGAGTAACATGATGAATCAAATATATGGTTAAAGTAAAAGTGCTGTTTTCTCCAAATTACCGTTATCTTAGGTAAATGTTTTTCTGACAAGAACAGGTAAGTAAGATATTACATGTTTAGCTCCTCAAATGAATTTTTTAAAAAAGTATTTCAATGAATATCTATGATATAAAATCACATTATTCAATGAATTTAGATAAGTGTTAAAAGAATGTGTACCATTAGTGTTTCCTTTTTCACTATCACCCATCCTCTAGCATCTTTTTTGTTTTGAGTGGGAAGGGCATTAAAACCCAAAACTACAGTCGATTACCACTTTTAAGTAATGGGGTTGAACAGAAGGCTAAGTTATCCTATGAAATATTTAATATATATACTAATTTCTTCTTTCACTTTTTAATATTTTATTTTCTTTCATATTACATTGTTATTGCATTTATCATTTTTTTTTCTTTTTTTTCCCATTCTAATTCACTACTGGTTCGTTTGGCAGAGTGATGCGAGGAGGGAAGAGCAAAGAAAAAAACAATATGGGAGGAAGGTAGTCTGATAGAGATGTTATGCAAAAATAGTTACAAGGAACTTAAAATTACTTTATATGCAAACGTGTGCAAAGATGTTTTAACTTTACATAATTATTATATGACTTTTATAATTGATTATATGACTTCTATAAGTTAAGGGTCTGACTTTGGTACTTAAAAGAAAAGGTTAAATATACTTTTGTACATTAATTTTTAATTTTTAATGAAAATTAATTTCTTTTCTAATTATTAATCAAATTTAGTTTTTAAATTTTAGAAATGCGTAAATTTAATTTTTTTATCTAAATTTTATTTTGACATTTTAAACGTATTTATCAATTTAAAGCGAAAATGTATTAAATGGAGTAAACATTTCAAGTACTATTACGAAATACGTTTGAAATGACAAATAAATTTAATAAAATTTGGTTAAAAGGACTAAATTCACACATTTTTAAAGCCAGAGGACTAGATTAGGTCAAAGTTTCGAAGAGAGACTAACTCCAATTTTCACTAAAAGTTAAGGGACCAAAAGTATATTTAATAAAAAAAAATACTTAATTACTTGGATGGTCTCCACTTTGGTGGGGTGTGCCAACTTGGTTTCCGCTTTAAAAAATTTTTAATTACGTTATAACTTTTGATAAAGTGTCTCAATTAGGTCTTTTTAAAAATAAATAAATTACTAACAACATTAACGACATGCCACTTTTCAATATGTGGTTTTTTATTTTTTTTAATTCTTTTATTTATTTATTTATTGCGAAAAACTTTTGTTACAACGTGTCAAGTCCCTACTGACACGTGACACTGTTAGTGCCACATGGCAAGACAATGTTAGTGTAAGTGTCACTATCGAGTGTTAGTGTTTTGATTCAATTTAGTTTCTACACATGTCTTTCCAATTTAAGACCAAATTTATTATTTGTATAAATGTTACATTGATATTTTTTTTTTATTAAAAATGACTTTTTAAGATAATACATTATTGTATATTATTAAAAATGACTTTTTAACATATTATTAAGTTAATGAAAAAAGATATTGATATCCTTCTACGTGTAACTAACCAATAAAAACATGCTATATGTACGTAATAATTTTAAATGATGCGACATTATTATAATCTAACCATCAAACTGCTAGAAAAATGATGAGACATAATTTGGAAGCCCTTCCTAATAGTAGCTAGCATATCCTATAATATTCCAATAAGACCATTGAAGCATAAAAAACCACCACCACAAGTTTTTGAGTAAAATAACAAAACTATATTTGAATTAAAAGATTACCAAAATTCATAACAGAGGCACCTCCATAGAAAGAGTGAAGAACAAAAATGCCAATTTTCTTTGAACTTGTACGACATTCTTGGTTAGTGTCCTCAGACCTACCCCACCACAACTTCCCAAGTACCCACAAACATTATCACTACTATGTGCACCATGTCCCTGACACCTCTTGACAACAAGTGGTACATGGACACTAGAGCTTCGTCTCACACAATGACATCACAAAGTAATGTCACGTCTTATTCTAATTTGAGTCATTTAAATCAAACATTAATTGTTGGTAGTAGTAATGTCACGTCTTATGCTTTGTTTCATTGATTTTATGATGAAAATGTCTTCTTTTCTAGTTCTTTTGCCCCCATACTTCTTCTCAAAATGAAAAAAGCTAAATGTAAAATTCAAATCATTAACAACATGATTCCCACTCTCCTCGCTAATTCGTTAGTTCTTCTTTCGTCACTAGAGTATTTTGGGCTTTTTACAGCGTCCAATATGCCTCAATTTTAGTATAAACGAGATATATGAAGATGTGGTGGCTTTTTCGCAATATTTGGGAATGTTTATGCCTCGGTTCTACAAACAAATGAAACATATACATGTTTATGCCTCGATTCTACAAACAACCGAGGCAGATATGTCCCAAAATTTTTATGTTTTCCCGCTGTTTTCAATTTTTAAAATTAAACGCAGAGTTTTATGCCTCGGGTGGACACCTAACCGAGGAAGACAATCTTTTAGGCCTTGGTCCAATTTTAACTGAGACATATGTGGTTACATTTCAAGAGTATATGTAGCGAGTGTTACTTAATCGATGCATATACATGTTTATGCCTCGGTTTAAAATCAACCGAGGTAATAAGCCTTGTTAGGGTTAAAAATAGAATCGCGCAGTGTTGGAGCGTGTAGTGGCAATGTCTCCATTGTTGTGTTTCATCTCCAACAGTTGCAGAACGTGTTGGTTCCCTTCTTCCATTGTTGTAGAGCACACATCCCTTCTTCACTATTGCAGAACGCGTGGAGCTTAGGCGCCACCTCTTATGCCGTTGTTCAACACGGTAAAACGATATATACTTCTCCTTTTTCTAATACACCTTTTCTTGGCTTTGAATAGTAGAGTGAAGGCAATGCACCAAAAAAAAAAAAGTAGATGAAGGAACTGTGTGCAATTCTTGCATTTGGTTCTACTACTTTGGTTTTGCATAAGTAGTAGCTGAGAAAATTGTCCTTCATCTAATTGAATGTTTTTTTGAGCCAATTGGGGAATTGGGTTAACTGTTAAGGGCCTCCATTAGGTGTGAAGGATTCCTTCATATTAAAGTTGGCTTGGGTGATATTTACATTAAATAGTGAGGTAGTATGTGACATAACCAAAAATAGGATATTAATAAAACGTGTACGATTGATGCATGTCCTAAGCCATATCAAAATGTAGACCTTTTGCTTATGCATGCATAAAAGGACATGAACTAAATGAGGGTATGGATATATCACTCGTACAAAGAAATCAATCGAAAAATAAAGCCTTACTCTTGAAGTAGGATTAGTATATGATATATATTTGCTCTAATATCTTCCCGAGTTGTTCTCAATGTTGCCTCCTTATACACAACAACAAGTTCATCTACCAATCTGAAGTGAAAATAAACTTATGTGCTTCAGATGAATTACATTAACAAGGTACATATATAATAGAAATAAAGATGTTTATATCCATGAACTCACGGACCCAGGATTCTACCACATAAGTAATTTCAATATCTTCATAATTATCCTAGAAAGGGGCTAGGAAGAAAAGGATTGTTGTTGATGTACTCTAAATCTCTAGTGTATCGATGGAGGCTTCAATAAAATTAACTTCTAAGGCAACCCTTGTCTAGAATTGGAGATCAAGAAGTTCGCCATTGAAAATTATGTCAAGAAACAACACTAATGTCACAAACATTAAACAGAAACATAATTCTTGGCCTCATCTTGTAAATATCATAAAAAAGAAAAGGAACTTACAGATTTCATATCATAGAAAAGGAAAAAAATTAATCATAACATTAATTCAATAAAATATTTACAACAAATAATTATAGAAAAATGTTTTTGACTGTGATAAGGATGAAAATATAGTCAAGTAAAAGATAAGCTCTAGTGCTTAATATACTTCCTCGGAAGGCGCCTCATCAATCTTCCACTCAACTTCTATATCATCATGATCCCTTCTATACACATTTACGAGTCTTTGGTTGTCTTTTTTATCCTTTGTTCCCTTCTCCTACCATTAACAAATTACAACCTTGATCGACTCTGTGTGTTTTCTTAGGCTATCATGTTAATCACAAAGGTTATAAATGTTTTGATTTGTCTCATAGAAAGGTAATAATATCATAATATGTCTTTTTGATGAAACACAATTTTCTTTTGCCTATATGTTTTCCTCCCCTAGCTCTACTTATGATTGTTTCACTGATGAAATACATCCCTTTCTTGTTCATCCTTGGCTTAACCTTGACCTGAAGCCTTTGCTTAACCTAAGACCTACAAGATTATCATCCTCTTCATCCAACACATCACAGTCAACAGCTAACCTTTCTACCTCTCCTACTTCAAACCAGTCTGCCCTGCCTCTGAACCCTACACTTCCATCATGACCTATCTTTTCTAGTAGAAAGATTGCCACCCGTACTAGACTAGTGTCTACAAATCTGGAAAGCTCTTTAATCCTTCTACTTCCATTGCCAATTTGACAATATCACCTCTTTCCAAAAATCACACCCTTTCTTTATTGGACACTAATTGAATTTAATGCTTTAATTAAAAATAATGTGTCGAATTTGGTTTCGCAACTCGTGATGTTAATATCATTCGTTGTATGTGGATTTTCATACATAAAACGAAATATAATGGTTGTTTTGAGCATTACAAAGTGTGCCTTATAGGAGATGGTAAGTCTCAAATTACAAGTGTGGATTGTGATGAGACGCTTAGTCCCATTGTAAACCCACGACCATTCACATGATTCTCACCATTGCTCTCTCCAAATACTGGCTCATTCATCAATTGGATGTTCATAATGCATTTCTCCATGGTGATTTAATTCAAACTGTATGCATGCACCAACCGTTCGCTTTCTATGATTCCCTTCACCTTAATCACATTTGTCGCTCGAGGAAATCTCTTTACGGTCTGAAGCAAGCGCCTCATGTTTGGTACCAATGCTTTGTTGACTACGTCTCCAACATTTGGTTCTAGCATAGTGTTTCAGATCACTCCTTGCATCTAAATGTGCTATGAAGGATCTTGGTCCTTTGAGTTATTTTCTCGAGATTGTGTGACAAGACATGCATGTGGCCTATTGTAATCCTTTCATTACTCCGATTGATACCAAGCTGAAGCTCATTATAGCCTTTGACAAACCCTATGAGGATCACACTATGTACCAGAGTCTTGTCGGTGCCCTATAGTCGTTTAGGAGGTATGTCTTCACATGCATGCCCCTGCATCGAGCACATGGCAGCATTGAAACGCATTCGACGGTATGTTCAGGGTACTTTACGATATTTTTTGCATCTTTATTGGACCTTTATTTAGAAACTTATTTCATATACTGATGCTGATTGGGGTGGATGTCCTGACACCAAACACTCCACATCGTGTTACTATGTGTTTCTTAGTGACAACCTCATCTCATGGTCTTCAAAGAGCCAACATACTCTTTCTCGTTCTAGTGTAGAGGCTAAATATAAAGGTGTCGCCAATGTTATTTCTGAATCTTGTTGGCTCCATAGTCTTCTCTAGGAAATTCATTTTCTTCTCAAATAATCCTATGCAACATTAGCGTAGAAAACATATTGAGATGGATATTGAATGAGGGGGATGTGATAGATTAGATATTATTCTTCTCTAATTAAGCCAACTAGAAATTATTCTCCTATGATTAAGCTAATTATCTTCATGTAAATAGGTTACTAATCTCTTGTAATTATGTTTTGAATAATTAGATACCTATTTTAGGTCATACGGTTTGTGTATTTATACCGACCTCTAACGAATAAGAATGCACACATTAAAATTATCATATGTTCTTACAACGGGAGTAGCACCACCAACATCGTTGCACTAGAGATGACTATTGTAGTCGCAATTGACGGAAGAGAAGGTGATGTTGGAGTACATGTCGTTGGTATAGGTCTAAACCTAACTTGACCAATGGATGTTGGGAAAAGAGTGGAGAGGTGGGTGAGGACGTGGAAGGTGAAGTAAAGTAGCGTCACATCATTTAAAATTATTACATATGACATGATTTGATTGGTTCCGTATATAAAAGAGTACAAAAATCGCTTCTTTGAAAAGGACACTGAAATAATACCCTAAATTTAATTATATAATGTTATACAATAAGACATGATAATTTTCTTAATTCCTATAGTTTGTTGATTATGTAGTTCTCTTAAAATTTATGTGGCTTGTTTAATCAATTATGTAATTGTAATAATTGATTGTGTTACTTAATTAACTATGACCATATTTTATTTTGTTTTTTTTATAATAATAGTAATGTCATTTATAAATCCTAGTAAAAGAGCACATAATTTATTATAGGCTTAATTATGTTTTGGGTCCTTAATAAATTTAAGAATTTTTAATCGAGGCCTTAAATGTCGTCATGCTTAAATATTGTCACAATACTTTGCAAAAAGATACCATAATGACGAGATCTCGTGTCATCATGCTTAATTGTCATCACAATATTTTGCAATAAGATACCATAATGACGAGCTCTCCCTCAAGAATTTGTTGTATTTAACGAAAATTATTCTCAAAAACAAAATTATAAATTATAAAACTATAAAACTATAAAATTACAAAATTATTAAACTTAAAATATACATAAATGTATTAAGTATAAAAATATTAAATTATAAAATCAAATAATTATAAAATTATAAAACAATGAAATTACAAAATTAAAAAAAGTAAAATATAAAAATTATAAATTATAAAACAATAATGTTATAAAAATATAAAATTATAAAGTTACGAAATTAAAAAAATTATGAAAATATAAAATTATGTAATTATAAAATAATAAATTTACAAAAAAATAAAATTATGAAATTATAAATTCTTAAAATTACAAAATAATAAAATTATTAAATTCTTAAAATTACAAAATTCTAAAATTCTAAAATTCTAAAATTCTAAAATTCTAAAATTCTAAAATTCTAAAATTCTAAAATTCTAAAATTCTAAAATTCTAAAATTCTAAAATTCTAAAATTCTAAAATTCTAAAATTCTAGAATTATAAACTTTTAAATTTATAAAATTATAAAATTATAAACTTATAAACTTATAATATGATAAAATTATAAAATTATATAATTGTAAAATTCTAAAATTCTAAAATTCTAAAGGTGCTAAATTGTAAAATTGTAAAATTATAAAATTATAAACTTATAAAATTATAAAATTATAAAATAGTAAAATTAAAATTATAAAATTATAAAATTATAAACCGATAAATTTATAGAATTTGAAAATTATAAATATATATAATTATAAAATCCTAAAATTAAAAAATTAAAAAAGTAAAAAATTATAATTTTTCACATAGAATTCTAAAAACTTGATTGAAATATTTTAAAATTTTAAAGGTTCAATGTACCAAAAGAATTTAATAGGGATTCGAATTGAAATTCTCAAATTTATTAGGAATTCAGAACATAATTTAGTCTTTATTACGTTTTGTAATCTAAGGACATAAATATGTAAAAAAAAAAAAAGATTAGGGTGACATAAACAAAAAAAATGGTTATGTGTAAATTCTTTTTCCATATATATGTCATACTTTTCTCGTTTGAAAACAATTATATTATTGACAACTTGTCCTTCCTTCTCCATATATTTTACAAAGATTTGTCATCTTCTTGATAAGAACTTTGATGAGTCCACCCATTACATATGGATTAGTTCTATCTATATAGGTATACATTCACTCACCAATAAAGTTAACCCCTACATTTAAATTGGACAAAAAAAAAACATTCATGCCTTAGATTCACCACCGTACAAATCTACCAAATTTTCATCATTCCAGAACAACCAAAAACTATAACATAGTACATAGGGAAACTCCCCTTATTTGATTTTTCTAATCCAATTGCACTGCTAACTTCATTATTGATTCAAAATTGATAGACCTTTGCCCTTTCCAACCAAGAACCCTTACTATCCTTCCTCTCACTCTATGGTTGCGGAGTTATGCTCTCTTAGAACCTCTCTCTACTGCGACAAGTATGTCCCTCTGTTTTTTCTTCACTAGACTCTTTCTTTTATCATTTTTCAGCCAAAAAAATAAAATAAAATAAAAAACGAAAATTTACTACACCATGGTAATGGCCATTCAAATGCACCTTAACTAAAAATATAAAACTTGAAAGAAGCTATTTAGCACTAGCCAAGAATTGAACCCTCAACCACCCAATTATCAAGCATATGAATAATCAACAAACCAATTCATGTTTTGTGATAATTCATGCACATCTGTGATTATATTATCAGACTCCACAGTCAAGCATACATGCAAAACAATTAAATAATTAAACTAACACACTAATGACATACACAAGACTCAAACCCAAGTCCTCTCTCTACACCATCCAATATGCTCAACCACTTAGGCTATCTATGTTCCTTGTTAGGATTGACCATTTAATTCCTTTAGGGTTATCCCTAACCAACAATTATTGATAATTAAATACTTATTTATAATTAATTTTCTTGGGTCTTACACTATATACAATGTTTCCACACCCTAAAATCAACTAACTAGGTATAGTTAACTATTCTAACTTTTAAAACTGAAAAATTGAAAATTAACTAATTAAATGAAATTAGACTATCTCTTAAACTAATCTTAGTGAACTCTAGTTCAACTACCAATAGTTAAGTGCTCTCCAATGGTCATTTTTTCCTTCAACATGTCACATAAGATGTCTCTTAGAGTTTCCAACAGCTAGTACATGGATTTGAGTTTTAAATGTGAAAGTCAATTATAAGGTCAAATTTCAACAAGCTCCAACTATTTTTCGGATTTTGCATTTGCTGTAATTTGCGATTGATCTTCCTTTAATTAACATTCAACCACTGGGTTGAATGTATTAACCTGTACCAAATTCACAAAACTCAAATTAGTATATTGGTGTTCTAAGAAAATACCAAACTAAGCTAACCTCAACTCTATTATAATTACTAAACTGCATTACTCTATCTACTTAAACAAACTAAACTAGTTAATTAGTTAACATAATGTAACTAAACTACATTATCCTATCTACTTAAATCAACTACATTATCTAGCCTTCTTTCCTAGGTTTTCCATCTCCCAACAATTGTATTTTGATGTCCCTTGAAGTCTCTCTGAGCTGGTACAAGTCTATGGTGTTGAGGATGGTAAGATGGTGACTCCTCCTCTATGTTATATAACTCAAACAAAGGGAGAGTCTATGTATTCTCAAGAGAGGTTAGGCCAACTCAAGAGGAGGGTGGCTAGAAGAGACCACATGGGATGCTTTAGCCTTTTGGTGACCTAAATGAGTAGTATAACCCCCCACATTAATTAATATAAAGATCCTATTACCAACATTTATATTAAATAAATATTTATTTATTTAATTTTCCCGGGTCTTACATTCTCCCTAACTTATAAAAATTGTTGTCCTCGAAAATTGTACTTACCAGGAAACAAATTTGAATATGACTGCCTCATGAGGTCCTTCATCTCCCAAGTCATCTCTTGGGTTGCCTCGTCTCAAAGGACTTTCACCATCTTGATCTCCTTCCCTCTTAGCTTCTTGACTTGAGAATCCAAGATCCTCATTGGTCCGACTCCTACCGTCAGATCCTCTCAAACTTGGATATCGTTCGCTTTCAGCACATGTGTGGGACTTGCAATGTACTTCCTCAACTTTGACATGTGAAATACATTATGCAAGTTCGCCAAGTGCGATGACAAGGCGATCTCATATGCGATTGGATTGATCCTCCAGTAATCTAATATGTTTGATGAATCTCGGAGTCAATTTTCTCAACTCGATAGTTCTTCCTATACCAACAATTGGTGTGACTCGGAGGAATACATGATCTTCGACTTCAAACACTAGCGGCCTCTTCCTTTATCTGCATAGGACTTTTGCCTGCTTTGAGTCGCCTACATCCGGTCTTGAATCACCTTTACCTTTTCTGTTGTCTGTTGTAAGAACTTAGAACCAAGAACAATCGACTCTCCATCCTGATGCCAACACAAAGGTGTTCGGCATTGTCTTCCATACAAAGCCTCATATGGTGTCATTTTGATGCTGGAGTGATAGCTGTTGTTATAAGTGAACTCCACTAAGGGAAGCATCTCACTCTAACTGTTCAGGTGATCTAGTACACATGCCCTCAACAATTCTTCCAGGGATTGAATGGTCCTTTTAAATTGACATTCCGTTTGAGGATGATATAATGAACTCATCCTTAATTGTGTACTCAGTTCTATTTGCAATGACTGCCATAATATTTACGTGAACCTCGAATCACGATCTAACATGATGCTCGTGGGTACCCCATTCATCCTGACCAGCTCCTTGACATATAACTCAGCCAATTTATCCAATGACATCCTCTGAGTGATTGGTAGGAAATGAACACACTTCATCAATCTATCTACAATCACTCAGATTGAGTCATGACCCTTTGCTGAACTTGGTAAGTGAGTCACAAAGTGTATGAAAATGTTGTCCCACTTCCACTAAGGAATATCCATCGGCTTTAGCGTAAACCCCAACTTCTGGTGTTCAATCTTCGCCTTTTGGCATACCAAGTATGATGCCACAAAGTCTGCCACATTTGTCTTCAAACCAGTCCACCAGAAGGATTCCTTCAGATTCTTATACATCTTAGTCATACTTGGATGTTTGCTAAGACAATTTTATACCCTTATTCCAGAATCCTCTTCCTCAACTCCAGTTTCTACGAAATGCACACTCTATTCTTGGTGAGGAAAGTTTTTGAGAGCGTGAAAGCGTGATAAAGGAGGTCTTGGAGAGATTTTATACAAAGGCTAGGAGGGGTTTTAAAGTTATGGCAATTTTTGTGCAAGGAAGAATACTTAAAGTACATTGAAGCAGAATTTCCAAGTTAGGGGAACTGCACTTTGTGATTTTAATTCTTTGTTGTGTAATTACGAGTTGTATGAAAAACAAGGGTGCTTGTTTATGCATTTTTCTGGATTTTGTTGCATTTCTGGAAATTTTCCAGAAAACCGACTAGCGAGTTTTCAATGCTGCCAAGTGACACATGTGAATCAACCCAGTTTCTGGGTTTTCTACTAAGAACCGCCTGACAGCGATGTCTGCCAGGTGACTCGCACAGACTTGGTCTGTTTTCTCTGTTCCGTGCATTTTTTGAGAAAGTTAGGATCTCGTTGGGGTTCCTGTACTTTTGATAAATGTTTTGATATATTAAGTGTGTTGTATGGTGTTGTGATGACTGGAATTGGATGAATTGTTGAGTGAATAAGCATGGGGTTAAACTTGGGACTCGAGAATGATTGGAAAGCATGATTTTATGTTATAAAGTTGTGGTAATGATATATTGTTTAATTTAATTGAACCTGTATGAAAGCTGGAACCACGATCGCATAATTTTCTGGTAAAATTGCATGAATAGGAAAAGATATTGAGATTTTAAGGTTCACATAATGAAAGAAAATCTAGGATTTTCCCAGAATTAGAGGCACCGCCTGGCGGTCACTAATGCAGGCAAGTGTTTCCACTGTAGTTATTTTGGTCATTTGACCTCAATTTAAGACCCGAGTCATATCCAGCCGAGGAAAAAAATGGTGACCTTTATGGTTCGGTTATGAATCGAGGCATATTTAACCCTTATTGCCTCGGTTTCAAAGTCAACCAAGGCATAATATAGAATGGCTACCAACATCTAGCCATTGTGAGCATAATACATGAATGAACCACCATGGATGCCGACAGTCGCGTCGTCGGAAAATGTTTCACTAACCACCACGCCCACGCACATGCACATGAAGAAATGCATACAAATCACCATTGCTTGTCTGCACCGGAGACAAACCACCACCGTCATGTTTCTTCTACACGAGAAACATATACAAAAAGAAGCAAGTCTAAGTTCACACACCAGACTTTCTTGTTGCACATATGCAACCAGCCACCACGCATGAACAAGAATGATGTAGTAGCAATCCACCGCAGACCATCATATCTTCACCATTAAACGCAAACTCGAACCCACGCATGAACGACAACAATGGAGGCGACGCTTGAGCTCCACATGTTCTACAACAGTGAAGAAGGCTTGTGTGCTCTAAAATAATGGAAGAATGGAACTTGTGTAGAAGAAGGGAACCTGCACGTCTGCAACTGTTGGAGATGAAACGCAACAATGGAGACGTTGTTGCTACACCACGCGAAGAAGACGCTCCAATAGTGCGCTATTTTGTTTTTAACCATAACAAAGCTTATTGCCTCGATTGATTTTAAATAGAGACATAAACAAGTATATGTCTCGGTTAAGTAGCACCTACTACATAAATGTAACCAAATATGCCTCGATTAAAATTGGACCAAGGCCTAAAAGACTATCTGCCTCGATTAGGCGTGCACCCGAGGCATAAAATTGTGTTTAATTTTAAAAAGTGAAAACAACGGGAAAGCATAAAAATTTTGGGAAATATCTACCTTGGTTGTTTGTACAACTGAGGCATAAACATGTATATGCTTCGATTGTCTATAGAACCAAGGCATAAACTTCCTCAAATATTACAAAAAAGCCAATGCATCTTTATATGCCTCATTTGCGCTAGAACCAAGGCATATGGGGCACTGTAAAAAGCACAAACTGCACTAGTGGGTACTTAGGTTGCCGCCAGGCGACAATCATTGACCAGTAATCTTTTAGGGCTTGATAGGGTGGGGGTGCGGATTGTGTTGTTTAAATTTCCTTGAATGCATATTGTTGATGAATAATGAACATGTGGTTGCTGTTGTGAGTCTAATGTGTGGAATGTAGTATGTAATGATGCTAAACGAGAATAAGTAAGAGTAAACAGAACTAAGAAACTATTATCGGGGCAGAGGTAAGTTATGTTTTGCATGAGATGTATGTAGTGTTTAGTTATGTTTTAGGATTTCATTATGAGCATGTTATACTTCTTGTAAATGTAAGTTTTGGCATGGTTTAAATTTGTGAATGGATATATGTATATAATATATATATATATATATATATATAATTGATGAATGTGATGATTGAGCATTAGAGTCATATTAAGTTGCCTGAACATGCCTCAAGGTACACTGGATGTTGCTGGTTGTGAATGCTATTACAAGTAGGTATCCTTTAAGAATTGTCCCTGGAGCACGTAGAACCTGGCGGTGAGGATGATCCCGCTAAGCGATAACTGCGTAGGCAGTGGTCACTAGAACGTGTGGCGCCTCACGGGGTGGATGATCCTTCCTAGCAATCACTGCCAAAATAGTGAGCTCTAGAGTACGTGGCGCCTAGCGGCGGGTAGTGCCTACCAGGTTGCCTGTAGCAACTTATCGTCTAGCGGCGCTTAGGCTATGCTAGACGATAAGATATGGGGCAAGGACTGTTATTTGAAAATTTTGCGTGGTTTACAATGCTTTGGATGATGGCTTTAGCTTGAGACGTGTTGAGACCCATTTACGAGTAGTGGCTTGTAATGTATTATGAACACATGCAATCATGGCTGGTGGTCGGTGATGCTGGAAATCATGACGGAGCATATGAGTGGTGGCTAGTATTGGCTAGCTCCATTTGATTATCACTCACGGGTTGTGGCCGATGATGTGGGGAATCTTGTGTGAGAATACAGATGGTGGTTCGTATTGGTTAGCTCCATTTGGTTGTTACGGATGGTGGTTCGTAATGTAATATTTCGACGCATGTGGGTCTACGAGTGGAGGCTTACAGAGGTTGAATCACGAGTTGTGGCTCAAGGCAGCATGTGCCATCTTAAGGTCATTATCAAAGTGTGTAGAAGCTGGATGAACATGGTAGATGGCCATGTTTTCTAGTGCATAATGAAAGGTTCTCAAAAGAGGTTTTGGGATAAATTATTATGTTGCGGGTGAGGGTGTTATACTTCTTTATGCATGTTTGATTATATTAAGCTCACCCTTTTTGTTTGTGTTTGGCAATGATCATGTAACTTGTTACATGGGAGCAGATGATGTTTCAGATGGTGCTAGTGATACATAGAGCCGGAGAGGGGCTAGTGATCAAAGTCGTACCCAACCAAATAACACATATAAATGCAATACTCAGGAGTTCAACAAAGGTAGTTTCCTAGTGATCATTATTTTCAAACAAAGCTTTCCAATTGCAATTCAACACAAAAGGGGGGGATTGGCAGATTCAAATGCTAACAACATATTAAATGAAATGCAACAACGATTCAAATGTATTGACTTCCTTGATTCAAATACAATTCCACTTATCATAGGCCACCAAATTAACACCTCTGCCTACTCTCAATCTACTAGACAATAACCCACTAAGCGAAAGTTACAATCCGGTTTCATTACGCAATTAAGCAATGCATACATCCATGAATTTGTGACAAGCAAGCTAAATACATCAAGCATGAACATAACCCAACCCAAACATAGGCACTTAATTTGTAAATTAAGCATAAACAATGAACCACATACATTCCACGAATTCAAGACAAAGAGATGGCAAAATTAACAAAACCAACAAAACCTCAAAGCTTCATTGCATTTTTTACCAAGGAGTAAATACACGAATTTAGCAAGTCATGGAAATGGAACAATTAAACACTTCAAAGCGGAAATAACCAAAATAGAACATCAAACCCTAAGTTAGGTCTTATTGAAACGCAAATTCAAGAGCAAACGAGATTTCCAAAGCTTTAATGGAATAAAAATGGTTGTTGTGATATAAAAAAAAACAAAAACTCCATACATGAGTGTTATTCCAAGTCACTACAATCCAAAAAACGAAATGCCTATGCTCGCAAATGAGCTAAAAACGTAAAACCCACATTGGGTGCTGCTAATAATGCATAAAAACGTTAAAAATGAGTGCTAAAATGTGAAAAATGAAGAAGACACCTTCATGGGTCACCAACCAAAGCTTAAGGATGTGAAAATGGAGAATGAGGAAAATGATGGTGGCTGCCCATGAAAAAGAAGACCTAAAACTCAACATATTTACAAAAATGTCATTTTGGTCAACATAATTAAAAAAAAAAATGCCACTATAGGCTGAAAATGCTAGCCCAATGACATGGATAGGCTCATTGACATGGTGCAGACATGGCAATGATGTAGAAATTACGTGGCAACTCTCTCTTGAGCTTATGATTAACATCTAAGCTCCAAAACATGCTTCACAAAGTACCTAAAAATAACTAGAAATAAAAATTAGATAAATTAATGTCAAATTACTCAAATTTCGGAATAATGGTCCAATGAAGCCCAATTGAGGAAAATGCACTAACAAAAGACAATTAAGCACTAAACAACCATCAAAATGGATACAAAAAGGCAATGAAATAATGGAAAATAATGACTCATTAGCTAGCATGGGAAAATGTTTATGATTTGGTAATCAGTATTTATGATTGGACCTAGTGTTTTGGACTATATATGTTTTGGTTTTAAGTTTTGAATTATGGCACGTTTAATAAAGTTTAAATTTTCTCGCGTTTTGAGAGAGAGGTTGTATTAGTTGACGTCTTATTATTATTTGCAATTTTATTTCTATTTAAATTAGTAATATCCGACTAGGGTATTACATCTTTCATCCTACTCAATTGGATATTAAATCACACAACAATATCTAAAAAGGTGAATGAAATGTGTCAAATACGTCCTGGAAGATGGATGATACTAGTATATCAATTGTGTTCCGGTACACCCATTAAGTCACACTTCACTTAGGAGTCAAGGTCAAGTGCAGTTGATATACTCCTTCCTCACTTCACCCTTCGAGGCACCTTTTAATGATAAAATCGTGACGGAGCTCTACGCTCCAAAGCAGACAATACCTCGGGAATGTGGTGGTTGTGCCTAATGATGGCTGCCAGACGGAGTTGTGTCGGATCGGAACATTGGCTCCATCTGTGGGGATCGACAACTCCCCTTGCACTCAACTAGGGGGCTTATCCGATACACCCAATAAGTCCCAAATTGTTTAGGAGTCGAGGTCAAGCGCAATTTAAATACTCATTCCTTCCTCCATCCTTCGAGACACCTTTTAAGACTAAAACCGTGACGATGTTCCACGCTCCAAAACAGACAATACCTCAAGAACATGGTGGTTGTTTCTAATAATGATGTTACCTGATGGACTTGAGTCAGATCGAAACAAGTTGAAAGAATTCAAAAAGTAAATTTCCCTCCAAAATATTTTTCTTTTTTCCTTTCACATTTTGTATATTATAATTCAAAGTAGTATATTAACGTTTGCCGAAAAAAATCTCCACTTTTATCCTAATCATAAAGCCTCCAAGAAATTGGGCCAATGTTTTGGGGTGACATTACTCATAAAAAAGCCGTATATGGATAGACACGAAGCTTGAGTCAGGTCGCAATGATTTATTAACCGTATCTGAAAATAAATAAGTACAGAAATTGAATATAAAGGTAATCTATAAAAGATGAAATATGAGCAAATTAAAGTAATGTACATAAAAATAATAAGGATAATGCATCTGAATATTCTTTCTTTATTTTATTCTCTCAATGTTGTTGTGATTGTCAAACTATTATAATCATTCAACAATACCTGAATTTTGTAAGTACATTTCATCAAAATATAATCCTTAAATTACATTAATTCAACATACACGACATTTAATTATTATTACATTAATTAATATAATACGAGAGGATACTGTGACGCTGATTTCAGTAGTTAGTCATTGGTCAAACTAATTAAATCAAATACACTTTCTATTTTTTAGAATAATATTTGTTTTTACACACTACCAGTGTATCAATTTTGCATACTGATATAAAAAATGATTACTTTGATTGGATTACAAAACAAAACTGGAAGGCTGAAATGTATTTTACCAGTCGAATTACTCGAGAAGTGTTAAATTCAGAGTACCTTAAAATAATGTATAAGGCAGATCGACATTTGGTATTGAATTCTTATTATTATTATTATTTTTTAAATGAAGGGGTGGAGGGGTGTGTTTATTTATAAAAAAAAAAATAGAGAGAAGAAAAAAAAAAGGGAAGGGAAGAAGATGGAGTGTGATACTGACATAAAGTTGGGATGTTTGTATGCAAGTTCATAGGAATATTTACACGTCATAACCTGATAGCACCTGGGCTTGTTAGTTCTTAACCATGGTTACCTTAACCAAGGCTGTTTAACTTATCCACTTTCCGTGCTTATATATTCAACTGATCCCCACATTCTCTACATCCCATGACACACGTCCATCTCTGAAAGTATAACAACAATTCCCTGTCCATCCATCTTCCTCTATTTTTCTTCCTATTTTGACCAAACATGAAACCCACGACAACATTCTTCTCCTTCCAAACCTCGATACTTGTTTCTGTTGCCCTAGCGCTTGCCCTTACACCGACAACAACGACAAAGTTCCAATTCCACAACACCCTCTCCTTTTCCCCACTCGCCACTCTCTTTGTCACCCTCTTCGCTCTTTCCCTTAACTACTGGCTTGTCCCTGGAGGTTTTGCATGGAGAAACTATCGATTCCAACATCATTCCAACAACGAAAAACCAAACGCAAAGCTTTCTGGGCCTATGGGCTGGCCCATACTGGGCTCTCTGCCTCTAATGGGATCTCTGGCGCACGCCAAACTCGCTGCTTTAGCCGCGTCGTTAAATGCCAAGAGGATAATGGCGTTCAGCCTGGGACCCACTCCGGTTGTTATAAGCAGCCACCCCGAGACTGCCAGACAAATCTTATTCGGATCCTCGTTTTCGGATCGTCCCATAAAAGAATCCGCACGCGCTCTCATGTTTGAGCGTGCCATTGGTTTCGCTCCTTCCGGCACCTACTGGAGGCAGCTTCGTAGGATCGCGGCGTTCCATATGTTCTCTCCGAGGAGGATTCAGGGTTTGGAGGGCGTCCGGCAGCGAGTGGCTGATGACATGGTGAAGAGCGCGTGGAAGGAGATGGAGGAGAAAGGGGTGGTGGAAATTCGGCGCATGCTTCAGGAAGGATCTCTGTTGAATATTTTGGAGAGTGTTTTTGGGAATAATGATAAGAGTGAGGAGTTGGGTGATATGGTTAAGGAAGGGTACGAGTTGATTGCGAAGTTCAACTTGGAAGATTATTTTCCTCTTAAGTTTTTGGACTTTCATGGGGTGAAGAGAAGGTGCCACAAGTTGGCGGCTAAGGTGGTTAGTGTTGTGGGGCAAATTGTGGAGGAGCGAAAACGAGATGGGAGTTTTGTTGGGAAGAATGATTTTCTTAGCACTTTGTTATCCTTACCCAAAGAAGAAAGGTTGGATGATTCAGATATGGTGGCTATTCTGTGGGTAAGTACTCTACCTATTTTTCTTCTCCCAAACCCCACACTCGGTGGACCTCCATCCATGGATAATAATAATAATAATAATAATAATAATAATAATAATAATAATAATAATAATAATAATAATAATAAAAATAAAGTAAAACCGTATAAAAGCATGCATCCTTTTCCACACGCCATATAGCTTACATTTTCCTCAAAACAACCAAACAAAAACATTAATACATAATCTTTCTTGTTCATAATTGGCATGCACAAGTAAAAGCCTTTGATGTAAGGTAATGTTATGAATAAACGGTCTTTGAAAGATTCAGATTGGAACTCACCACAAATCTGTGATGTGATGTGCTTATATGTGTTGCTATGATCTTGTTATTTGAGCAGGAAATGGTATTTCGAGGAACAGACACAGTTGCAATACTCCTAGAATGGGTCATGGCCAGGATGGTTTTACACCAAGACGTACAAAAGAAAGCCCGCGAAGAAATCAACACGTGCGTCAGCCAAAATCGTCACGTGCGAGACTCGGATATTGCGAACCTGCCTTACCTACAGTCCATAGTGAAAGAAGTTCTCCGACTGCACCCACCGGGTCCACTACTATCGTGGGCCCGCCTCGCGGTCCACGATGTCCACGTGGATAAAGTACTTGTGCCAGCTGGCACAACAGCCATGGTTAACATGTGGGCAATATCGCATGACTCCTCCATCTGGGAAGACCCATGGGCTTTCAAGCCCGAGAGGTTCTTAGCAGAAGACGTTTCCATCATGGGGTCGGACTTGAGGCTGGCCCCCTTCGGAGCTGGACGTAGGGTGTGTCCGGGCAGGGCCTTGGGCTTGGTCACGGCCCATCTCTGGCTCGCGCAACTTCTCCGCCACTTCACATGGCTCCCGGCGGAACATGTGGATCTTTCGGAATGCCTTAGGCTTTCCATGGAAATGAAGACCCCTCTGCGATGCGTAGTGGTTCGTAGATAAAAATAAATAAAAAATGTGGTAAGTCCTTGAGCCAAACCATGTTAAATGCATCCGATGTTTGATGTTAAAGTAAGTCATCGTTTCTCCTTCTTTTCTTTATGAGTTTGGTACTCAAATGTGTAGTGAAATACTTTGAGATTAATCATGAAACTTATCTCTAAGTTGTATTTCACTTTATTTTCAAGAGTATCAAATTATTAAAGTAAATAATTATCCAGTGCTCGTTGACTAGAAGTGGATGTAAGAAGAGAGTGTATTAAGAAGGTTTTATGTCTCTAAATTGTAAAATGTAAATTATTGTAAGGTAATGTAATGAATTTGCTTTGCTTTGCTTTGATATGCACCATTTTCTAATTCTCTAGGTTCTCTCTCGTTTTTTTTTTTCATATCACAACTTTAGGGAAAACCGGATTGCAAACCGTAGCGTAATTAATTAAGCTGCAAGCACAATTTTACATAATTTATTTATTTTTTTAAAAATATATGTGGCTCATTTCTTAATTATTCAAGATTTTTACATGGAATATTGGCATCTTTATGTTATGAAGTTGATATGAATAAAAGAGATCGTTTTACTGTAAAGATCTAGTTCTAAATTTTTGCGGGAGATGTCCCTCCGCAACTTGATCACTAACCAAAGCCTTTATCATAATCATTTCTCAAATTAAAGCGAGTACTATTGGTTCTCACTATCTTTAGCTGTCTATTTTTTTATGATGCATATATACGTAACTGCTAAAAAGCATTACACTTTAAACTCGTATCTTTGAAAGAAATAAAAAATAAATATGGCTTTTTCTATGTCGAACTTTAGCAAGTAAATAATGTTATTTGCTGTCTACTCATGATCTGTTAGAAAAGCTATTTTTTAGTTTTCTTTCACCAACAAGTTGTACGTTTATCTGAATGTATGTAGATTTTTTTGAACTTTAAATACCTGTAGTAGTAACCAAAACTTAGGGAAAAAATAAAATAAAATAGTAACCATACTTTAACAAACATAACGTGTAATCTTATTCTTTTTTAATTATAATGGTATTAAAATCAATTAAATCCACTTTACAATAATAGAGAAGATTTCTTTTTTTTACTTAAAAAAAATTAAAAACCATAAAACTATTTTTAAATGATTTAGCTAATGGTAGAGTCAATTTAGCAAGTTCTAAGTAAAAAAAAAAAACAACTTTTAACTCTTTTCAATAAATATTTGTGCCAGATTAACACTGTGACGAAGGACCATCTGGAAGGAGTCACATTGGACCTTTGACTAGAATCATGGTTAGGTGAATGTAAGAAGAGGAAGGACTTCAAAAAACTCTATTATTGTGGAGAATAATTTATTAACTTGTCTTTTCCTTTTTTTAGTATTGTAAAAATGTAAATAAGCCTTTTTTTCGGTCTTATATTTAGGCCAAGTAAATATTTCTTTTTTCGGTCTTATATAATCGATTAAAACCAAGCTTGTTCTACAAAGTAGCAGAACATCTACAATTTAATTGATTATGTAAGTAAATAGATTAAATCAAAGTGCGCAAGGATGTAGTTTTGGCTTTTCAACTGGATTCTTGAGTAACCTTAGAACATTGTTTGTGGACCAAGGCATCCTCTAGCATGCTCATGAAGCAAAAAGAGGTGCATGCATTTGACAACTGATTAGTCATTCTTGAATAAAGTTCTAGAGCTTTTTAGTTTCAGATTCTTTGTATATTTCTTTCTTCCATTTAGACTTGAGTCAACTTCTCAAATCTATTAATAGGAGATTCTTTTTATCTTTGTATCTTTGTATCTCGAAAATCACTTGCCAAAATCTTATCCGAAACAAGTTTTATTCTCCAAAATAAAACCTCATTAAAATAAATCAACCAAATTAAGTAATCAAATGAAAACTTATTACAATTTCTTCCAAGTTCCAAACTCCCACCAAGCTCCTCACAACTATGCTTCTCTAACTGCATCTACATTAACATCTACTCCCGTACAATACAAGTTATATGATCATCGCAGTTGGAAACCATAACCACAAACATTGAAAGGTGAGCTATACGAATAAAAACAATGCATAATAATATAAATTCAACATACAAGCAACAAATCTACACGTTCAACAAAGACTTGGGTAAGAGCACTCTTGCTAAGCTCATGTCAAAGACTTATGGTTGAAAGAAACCCTTTTACCCAAACTCAACCAAGCCCTCTGGTTAAAAGAACCATCATGGCTTGATTGTTATCAAAGAATTCATATTGTCTCATCGCATATGTATATATATACATATGGTTTAATTATTTGGATGGTACCCACTTTGGTACAAGTGTGTCAATCTGGTACCCGTTTTTTAAAAAAGTGTCAATTGCATCCCAACTTTTGAAAAAATGCTTCAATTAGGTCCCTTTCAGACGGAGTTGACTAACGTTGTTAGTCAACATGCCACGTGTCAGTCTGTGGTTTTTTTGATTTTTTTTTAATTTTTTGAAAAAAAAAATAAAAATGCCACGTGTCAGGTTTATGTGTGTGACACGTGGCATTGTCAGTGCCACGTGGCATTACAATGCCACGTGTCAGTGTCAGTGTCATACTGACATGTGGTACGTTGACTAACGACGTTAGTCAACTCCATCTGAAAGGGACCTAATTGAAGTACTTTTTCAAAAGTTGGGATGCAATTGACACTTTTTTAAAAGCAGGTACCAAATTGACACACCTGTACTAAAGTGGGTATCATCCGAGTAATTAAACCTATACATATCATGTCATATCACATAATTAACCATACATCAACTCATCAAGTCCAAAAACTTGTATACTACAAACAGGGGACCTATCATAATTTATCATAACAAAAGCATCAACACAATACAATATGAAAAGAAATCAGCAATCTTGTGTTGAATATATCTTCAACTACAAATATTCAAAAGACGATCACCCTGGTCAAACTCAAGAACAACATGTTACCGATCAACTATCAAATTTTCAACTCAATCCAACGGTTAACGAACCTGAAAACTAAATTTTACAAAAACTGCACGTAGACAAGAAAAATCACACTCGCCAAGCATATTAAAACGTGTCATGCAATAGTTCGTGACACATTGATTTAAGTAAAAACCCTCCCAACGAAGATCACAATGGTAAAAATGAAGAAAAATATGTTACGAATGAATTGTCAAAATTTCAGCTCAATCGAATGGTTAATGAACCAGGAAACGTAATTTTACCAAAATTGTGCAGACTAGAAAAATCTCACTCACCCAACATACGTAAAGCCGTGTAAAACACATATTTTGGTCACATCAAAAGCACTTAAACATACCAAATAACCAAATGACCATTCATCATGCATAAACCTTCACAATACTCTATTCCTTACCTTTCAATCTTCCATTTCATGCACATCATTCATTGCTTCAACACAACCAATTCAACAAAGACTAAATTTAACCAATTTAGAACAAAATTGCACCTAATACATTCATGACACTTAGTAAAACTTACCACAATCTTTTAAAGCCTACACTCACACTACACCATAATATTCTGCACCTACCATTTTATGATACATAATAAAACCTACTCAATTTTTCCTTAACCATACAAACAATAAACCATACAAAATCTACTCTTATAAATTAGGGACATAATATTACCACCAAACCACTTCAACATTATATTCACAGCAACAAATTCAATCTTAAAATAACAAACTATACTACACCTATCAGATGCCAAGAATCTATATCATAAGCATTAGTGCACATGAATTATGAACCCAAAATCAATCAACTTACCTCCCATAAGCAATCTTTGCCACCAACAATTTCTCAACACAAACTTTTTGTTGCCCATACTACAATATTTATCCAATGCCATAAAAAATTCATATTGACAATTAAAATTTCCCTATATCCCAACAAGGATAACACCTCATCATACAAATTAGCATTAAAAAAAACTTTCTAACCATGACAACAAAATTTTATCATACCATAACAAATTCTTGGACCACCAAGTCTACCACCCAAAGAATACACCCCAAAACAAAATTATTATATCAACTTACAAGAGAATTAATCTTTCCACCAACATTATCATGTCAACAACATTGTATCATCGTCTCACCATAAACTCATCCATGGAATAAAAGAGACATCCATAAATAATATTATAATCATCTAGAAAATTCATCTTATCATCCCAACTTCAAACATTTTACAGAAAAAAAAAACATACCCTTCCCTTACAATTGCATATTCCCACTTCAAAATATTTTTATGTAATTAACCACACAAAAAAATAATAAGAAGAAAGGTTTAACTCCCCTGACCTGGAATACTCCTGAACCAAGATTCTTCCTTTTAATATTGAATTTTGTCCCCAAAGTGACCTTCTCCTTCTTTTCTTCTCTTGCACTCACAAAATTTTTCTACTCACTCTAAGAATTGAACGCTGCTCTACCACATCTCACAGGCAAATTTTCAACTTTGCTAAAAACCCTTCTATTTTCCCTTAAAATTCAACGTTGATACCTATCTCCTCTAAAAAAAAAAATCTGACTTAATTTCCCTTTCTAATAATCAATTTTAAAATAACAAAATAATTCAATTAATGGCCACAACAAAATAGAAATAATTATGACCACCATTTCAATTTTGTGCTCATAAAATAATGTCTTAAATACTGATTTGGTCCTAATATTCATTCAATTTTTTCAATTTGGTCCTAATAAATTTTTTCGTTCAATTTGGTTGTATTATTCGTCAATTTTGTTCAATTTGGTCCTATTTGCTAACATCGCTAAAATAATTAACGAATTGTGAACAGTAACTAACATGGGTCATTTCATAATTTTTATTTATTTATTTTTAATTTATATTTTTTTTGTAAATTTTTATTTATTTAAAACTAATTTCCACGTGTCAAGTCAATATCATGTCACATGTTAGGGTTAAGTTTTTTATATTCAACTTGGTTCTGATATTCGTTATTTTTGTTCAATTTGGTCCCAATTTTTTTTACTAAATTGAGAAATTTTGCCCCTCTCCAAATTGAGACTAAATTTAATTTTTATATAAATTTTATACTAATATTCTTATTAAAATTCACATTTTTAACTTTTAATTTAGAATTAGAGTTGGTTTAGAATTAAAATTTTAATAGTACGAAATAACACCATCGATTTAAAATTTTATGAGGTAAAAAATAATATAAAGTAATATAACTTATTAATATAAGGTATATGTCATTTTTAATTCTTTGTGTTGTTTTTAACCTCTTAAATTTTTAAACCAATGGTTTTATTATCCACTTTTAAAATTTTCCTTCTAATTTTAAACCAAGTCTAACCCTAAACAAAAAATATTTAATAAAAATGTGAATTTTAATAAGAATATTAGTATAACATTTATATAAAAATTAAATTTGGTCTCAATTTTGAGATGACAAAATTGCTCAATTATAAAAAAAAAATTAGGACCAAATTGAACAAAAATAATGAATATCAAAACTAAATTGAATATAAAACATTGACATTGCCACGTGGCATGATATTGGCTTGATACATAGACATTTTCTAAAAATAAAAAAAAATAAAATAAAAACCTAAAAAAATCACGAAATGACACATGTCAGTTACTATTCACAATTCGTTAATTATTTTAACTACGTTAGCAAAAAAGATCAAATTGAACAAAAATCATGAATATTAGGACCAATTTGAACAAAAAAATATTATTAGGACCAAATAGAGAAAATATTAGGACCAAATCAATATTTAAGCGTAAAATAATTAAAAATGAGCAATTATTAAGCTTAAAAATGAGCAATTAAAAATAATTTAAGCGTAAAATAATCAATGTTTATTTCTACACTATAAACACCTTAATGAGCAATTACTTTATGTGTTTGTGACCAGATTCAACAAACCTACCTTAAACTTTTCATCTTCCTAAGAGTACCACAAACAAATAAAAAAGAAAACAAATATGTATGCATTTTTGTAAGACTCAAGAAAAGTAATTATTTATTCAATGGTGGTTTTGGGGCATGGGGTATCATTTAAATACATAAATAATGAAATAACTTTATGAAAGTGAAGTGTAGCATATTTGGGTAGAAAGCCTTGTCATGGGTTGGTGGCCAATATGCATTTGGAGTATTTATGTTTAAATATTGTTATTATGTATTTTTGCAAACATGGAATTACAAGGGAAACAAAGTTTTTTTTTATGTTCTTATTATGGATGGGGAATTCGTTGATGGAGAGTTAAGGTGTTGAATTCAATGATTGTTTTTTATGGTTGAATCATTGGTGTAGTTGGGGAGAATTGATCTTTGTCTTGCTATCATGTGTTTTTATTTGTGAGTAGAGCAATGGATGTCAATGATTTTTTTTTTTTGGGAATGTTAATTATGGTTTGGAGAAAGCATGATTTGATAATGGGTTCTTAGATGTGGCCATGGAAATCTTTTGTGAAGTGCAGGGTGTTCGAAGGTAAGTTAATTGGTTTTTTTAAGTATTTGATGGCCTGGATTTATCGTTAGGAAAGTATAGGTGAATGGTTGTATGAAATATAATTGTTTAACTTTTGGCATGTGAGAAATTCTTTGAAACTTGAAGGTTTGATGATATGATCTTATTGTGTTTTTTTTTCCTATTCTTGAGCTTATGGGAAATTCCATGGTGTAATAGCAATTGGGGATGTTCCCTTATTATGATGAAATTATGGTTTGTGTTGGAGTTAGCCTGGTAGATTTACCTTTTCGATCAATTGAATGGAGGTTTATAAAGTGAATATGGTTCCAATGTGTACCATTTAATTGGTTTGGGTGCAATTTTTTTTGTGGATATTAAGAAATCATGAGTTCGAGTCAATGATTGGGTGAATTTTAATTCTTGGTTGAATTGGTGAATGATGTGCATGAAATAGAAGGTTGAAAGGTAAGGAATATAGTATGGTAAAGTAGTATGCATGGTTAATGGTCTTTTGGTATAATGTTTATGTTTGAGTACTTTTGAAGTGACAAAAATATGTGTAGAATGTTATGGTGCAACAGGGTTTAGGTTGTGAAGGATTTTTTGTAAGTTTATTCATAGGTAAAGTAAGCATATGTATATATGGTTTATGTGATTTGTAGAATTGATGTGAGATGTGTATGCTTGGGCATGAGGATACTAGTATAAGAAGCATTTTGATGTGTGTATTTTCTTCTAAGAGGTAATTATATGGTGGGGGAAAGTTTAGAATATTTGCGTTCATGTTTTTGGTTGCCGGAATGTGTGAAATAAGTGCCTTGTTAATGGAAAATGCTATTTGTTTCGTGTTTTTGCCCAAATTGGGGCTTTAGGCATTGGCTCACTACAACTAGACGGTGAATGTCGGGATGTTAGAAGTTGGGCGCTAGAATCAGCGCGTTGGGTGGCACTGGGTTTTTCTAGTAAGCACACATTTTGTAAAATTAAGTTTCTCGGTTCATTAACTGTGGATTAAGTTGAAATTTTGACTGTTGATCGCATGTTGTTCTTCATATTTACCGGTGTGATCTTCATTTGGAGGTTTATATTTAGAGGTATATGTCACATATGATTGCTGTTTTTTTCTAATTGTATTGTGTTGATACTTTTATTGTGATAAATTATGACAGGAGCCCTATTTATAGTATGCTAGATGTTTGGGCATGATGAGTTGATGTACGGTGCATTATGTGATGTGATATGATATGTATATGTGTACATATGTGAAGGAACAATATGAATTCTCTGATAATTATAAAGCCAAGATGGTTCTTTTACCTATAGGGCTTTGTCGAGTCAAGGTAAAAGGGTTTTGTTCCGCCATAAGTCTTTGGCATGACCTTAGCAAGAGTGCTCCTATCTAAGACTTTGTTGAGCGGGTGAAGTTGTTGCTTGTAAGTGTATGGAAAGCAGGGTAAGAGACTTTTCCAAGAGGCATTATTGTGCAGGAAATATAGAGTGGTTGGTTGTGAGAGAATGTCATACTGTTTGATATTACTTGGTGCTCATATGTTGATAATTACATAGCTATGAGGAGCTCGTGGGGGAAGACTTGGGTGCTTTGCTTAAGAGTGTTTTGTAATTGTGAATTCTTTTGGATGTCTTGGAAATTTTAAAATTTCTCATGGCATCTTGGAAGGGGTGTTACAATTTTACTCTAGCCAAAGTTTGAACACACAATGTTGCCACCCAATTGTGGGTGTGTGAATTTGTCTAGCAAGTGCATTGGGTCTATTGTACCACAACAAGGTCATTTCCATAGAGATTTGGTAACTAGATCAATATTCTATAATCTAACTTGAGTTTGACAATGGAACAATAACAAAGTTTTTGGTTTTGGTTTTGATAAAGATAAAATTAAGTAAATATGAGAGAGGTGATGTTGATTAGGATGTTGGGATTCAACTTGTCTTCTTAACTACAATTGTACTGCCCTTTAATTATCTATATATTGTGTTCTTTATTTTAGTGTTTCTAAAAGTACGCTTATGTGTAGATCTAACCACATTCATGTGCTTTAGAACTTAAGGGTGTCAAACGCAGAATTTCCCAATCCAGGTGGAGGAACACTTGCTTCGAGAATAAGACTCTTTAAACTAACTAAACCCACATATCCATGTCTAGTATATGCCTAAGATTAGGAGACTTGATTGGATCTAAACACTAGACCATATTCCTCTGCATCTAACGTTGATGAGGTATGATGATTGGTCAAATCACTACCGAGTAAAATACAAATCAAGTAACCAACAGACAAAACAAGAATCATAATACATATATCATACCACAAGTAGCCTAGATGTTTTGGTGCTTGAAGATTTGATGAAGAGATATGAAGCCATTGCCTTGGAACATGTTGGAATCATGCCTAATTGAAGAAGATGTGAAGATTTGATGTTTCATGTGTTGATCAAGCCTTGTGTGTGTGTCCTCTATCTGGATTATTCATGAAGAAAACAAGCTTGAAGAATTGTATTCATGTTGTAGACCATTTAGCATTGTATAAATGTATAGGGTTTTTGTTGTGTCTATTAATCTATTGAAATATTTTTCAACAGATTAGATGGTGTTTTTTAATATGTTAAAAAGGGTTGTCTTGTTGTGCTTGTGTGATTCTTGTGTGATTCAAAAGAGTCATTGTGGAGTGTTTTTGCATATTTCTAAAGTGTAATGTTGTAAACTTTGTAAATCTTTTAAAATAGTGCAAAGTCAGTCTCGAGTTGCCTTGACTAACTGGATGCAGCTCAGGTTTGAATGAACCAATATAAAAATCTTATGCATTGTTCTTCTCTCTAACCCTTTTCACTTTGTATTGCACTTTAAAGTTTATAAATTTGAATTGAACCATCTTTTTTATATTCTTGTGTATTCTGGCATAATCTGAAGTTGTGCTCATATTTGTATCAATCATAGGAATCAATCTTATTTGATCTTTCATACCGTTTTTGGTTTAAATAAAAAATTCGCATTTCTACAATTCTCCCATTTTTTTAGTTGATTGTTTTTGGGATTTAATCTGTTGATTCTATCAGTGCTGTATCTGTTTAATGAAATCAATCGACTATCTCTATTTTTGATTTATTAAAAGTGTGCAGTTCAGCAACCTATGCATCCTTAATTCGTGGTCTAATTAATTCAAGTGAATTGTTTTATGCTTTTAAACGTCACCATATTTTTTAACTAGCCAATTCAACCCCTCCTTCTTGGCATTTTAAACATTTCAATATTTACAATATATAATCAAGTGTAGTACAAAGAGAATTAGAAGTTACATTCAATCCCAACTATAGAGGAATTAGCTACTCATGATGATGTATACAAGATGAACATGAAGTAGCTTCCTTCCTTCCACAACTTTATACTAATATACTATAAGAACTAATCTAGTCTAAGAGTTTATCTCTCTAGAATAGTATACAAAATCAAGATAATAATCCCAGGGACATGTCTTGTATTTATAGATTTTTAAGTGCTGCTCTAGCTTCCAATATTGAAGTTTAGCCATAGAATTTTCCTCCCTAAGTGGGTTTCTTTCCAAGGTTGGACATCCATCTTTAGGAGATCAACAATGGAGGTTTCTTTGCCTTGGAGGTTTCCCTTTGATGCTCAACTACAAATTTGGAGCATGATGTTTCCTTGAAGTGAAGGTTTCTTAAAATGTGGCTTAGTGTAAAATTTCGCTACTCAACCATAGGTTTAAATTTTACTTTCCTTAGTTCATCTTTCTGGCTTGAGTTGTAACTTTTGGGGCTTAGTACCAACTTCATAATTTCCTTCATTTTACCTACAAAAATAGTACAAAATGTATCAAATTCCACTTTTTATATTTTCTCGTAACCACATTTTGTATTTATATACAATTAGGGCATTTCTAATGATTTTTACATTGATTTAGTTTTAGATAAGTGTCTAAATGATGTGTAATTTGTAACATCCCGGCTAGATATTACTAATTTAAATAAATTTGCAACACTAAGTCTCCGTATTTGTCTGTATTTGTCCGTATTTGTCCGAACCACAGTCCGTATTTGTCCCAAGACTACCAAACTCATCAGATAAAACTGAGGAAGGCAATCTTCTGGAACCCATCCGTACGAGCCACGATCTCGCACACTCCACTGGACTTCCAAAACCACCAGGCTACAACCTCGAGTGGCCACGTGTTACCCCAATACAAGCTACACTCGTAACTGGGCTCCCAACAAAGCATCACCTCAAGACCTCCATCCAAAATTGTGTAGAATCCTCCTTGCAATCTAACTCTACACCTGAAACCGCCTAGCACATCACTCGCGTCGTGAGGAGAAAACTGGTTCCAAACCGCCTGACAAGACACTTGGTGCCGCTAGGTGCCAGTCCACTGGATTTTGGTTCAGGCTCAATTTTACAACACACCGCTTGACGAGACCACTTACGTTGCCAAGCGCCAACTCTCGGGTTTGCTCCAAAGTTCGCTTTGTGGCCTATCTCCTGGCGGTTTACACAGTTCTGCCAAACGCCACACCAGTAACTGGTAATTTAATGGTTTTTTGCACTCTAGAACAGGTTCCAATGAACCTATTTACACAAGACACTCAATTCACGCAAAACATGCATCCATGACAAGTAAATACACTTTCATATCATTAAGTTGAACTTAAGTACACAATATCACATGGTCATACATAAAACACAATCATATCATTGCTTTCATACATCCCGGAGAATCATAATAAATTCACATAAAATCATCAAAATAAAGTGTTATACCCAACACACAATCCTAAACAACCAAACAATATACAAACCAAGAAGAACACATAATCATTGCTCTAAAATATCGCACAGGCAATAAAAGAGTAATAATGATAATAATAAAAACAACAAGAACAACAAGAACAATAATGATAATGATAATATTACTAATAATAATAATAATAATCATCATCATAATAATAAAAAAACAAAACAATAAAAATAAAAATAATGAAAATAATAATAAAATAAAATGAAACAATAATAATAAAACAATAATACTAATAAGATAAAACAATAGTAATAATAAAATAATAGTAATAATAATAAAATAAAGCAATAATAATAAAACAATAATAATGATAATAAAATCATAAATAAAATAAAATAATGATAATAATAACAAAATAAAATAATAATAATAATAAGAATAGAAAAATAAAATAATAATAATAATAATAATAAGTGTGGCATATTTAGAAGAAAAACTCTAAACATCACATACAACAAACATCAAGGGGTTAAACGATAAAAGAATTTGGTTCAGGTGAAGACTTTCATGCATCAATATATAACACAATTGCATAGGAAAAAATAAAATATTATGATTTTACTCTAGCCAATGTGTTCAAACCCAATTACCAAGTACATGCATAACCATCAAGCCAATTCGTATTTCTTGATAGTTCCTACACATCTAGGATTATATTATCACGCACCATGATCACACATATTCTCAAAAGAATAAAACAATTAATATAACACACAACACAATCAACTACTCTCAACCATTTAAGCTAGTACTACTCCACGTATAATTCCCAGTATTAAATGTCATAAAGGTTCCCACTACCCGCATTTATTAATTAATTATTTAATTAATTAATTAAATTTCTCAAGTCTTACATAATTTAACTAATACTAGACACTTATCAACATGCTCCAACTTTAGCTCTTTGCTTGTCCCCAAGAAAAGCTTGAAAAAGTTCCACATAATGGTTTCAAAAAGATTTGATCATGGTTATTTTAGGAATTTATAACACTTCATAAAAAGGTTAATAGAAATGCAATCAAGTACTTGAATTGGAACCAATGTAATAAGTTAGACACAAATGTAGTTCATTTTTCATAGAAAAAGATCAAACATAGGGTCTCTCAATGTATTTTATGTGTACGTGCAAAATTGCATCCTCCCAAGTGGTTAAAGTGTTTGCTCTCTTAGCACTCATTGCAATTGTCCATTTAGCTTTGTATTTTCATTCACAACAACTATGTACATATGATTGGCAAATATCACTTAGGTCTTTTGGGCTTGTAACATCGTTGGGAAAATGAAGAACTTTGTTTTTTCAAGACAAGCAAGATTCATTGCTAAAAAGGAAAACAACAATGCGCAATTTCCATGGGTCTAACTTACTCTAAGCATCTTTTCTTTCTATTTTTTTCTTTTGTTTTTCTCTTCTACTACAATCCAATTTCTTTTATCTTCATTCCTTTTGTCTACATCTCTAATTACTTGCTTTTTGTTTATATTTTTCAGATTTGGAGTGTCCCAATTCAATTTCATTTTTGTTGTAGTTTTCATTTTTTTCTTTGCATTCTTAAGTATGCTTTCAACATACCCCAACTTTATTTCTTTATCCATATTCAGAGGTCTTTGATGAGTCATTATTTTTCCTTATTTCATTGCCATTTTATGCCCATTTTAATGATTTTTTAGTGCTTAATTGTATATTGTAAGTGCATTTTCATCAATTAGGCTTCATTGAGCCATTATTCCGAATTTTGATTAATTTGACATTAATTGGTCTAAATTTCATTTCTAATTATTTTGTAGGTATTTTTGTGAAGTAATTTTGGAGCTTGGACATTATTAATCTTAATATGAATAGAGTTTCCACATCATTTCCACATCTTTGTAATTTCAATTTCATGGTTTGCTAATTTCGTGTATTGACTTCTTGGAAGAGATGCAATTAAGCTTTAAGGTTCTGATTTGCATTTGCGTTTTTGTTCTCTCTTCATCTTGATTCTATGATGAATGGATAGTCTTGAAATTGTTAATGCTTAACTTATAGATTGGGTAATGTATTCTTGGTTGAGTTTGTTCATGCTTAATGAATTAGTGTTGCTGCCACAAATAAATGGATGTATGTTGTAAGACCTGAGAAATTTAATTAATTAAATAAATAAATAATTAATAAATGCGGGTAGTGGGAACTTTTATGACATTTAATGTTGGGAATTATATCTAGAATAATACTAGCTTAAATGATTGAGAGAACTTAATTGTATTGACGGGACTTGATCAAGTCCTGTGTATGCCATTTGTGTGTTAAATTAATTGTTTTATTCTTTTGAGAATATGTGTGATCATGGTGTGTGATAATATAATCCTAGATGCGTAGGAATTATCATGAAACATGAATTGGTTGAATGGTTGTGCTTTGACTGGGTAAGAGGGGGGTTGTGTGTTTGAACCTAAGCTAGAATAAAATTGTAATATGTTATTTTTGCCTTGGTGACAAATTTGCGTAGGTGAAGAGCTGGAAGTAGGTTTTACGAATCTGAACACAAAAAAAGAGGTTAATGAGACTTAATTAGACTTTAAGGACAAAATTAAGTAGGGGATTTTAATTAATTTCGTTTTAATTTAATATAATTAGTTTTAGGGCTGAAGAGTGAGGAGAATCAAGTGAATTTTAGGGAGTTTAGAACCCTAAAGAGAGGAGTGTGGAGAGTGTTAGAGGGTTGGGAAAAGGTCTCAAGGTTGGAGGTTCAAAGGAAGGACGATGTGGAGCAAAGAGTTTTAGAAACACTTTTGGAGCGAGGAATCCAAGTTAGGGGAGCTGTCATTTCCTTTTTTAATGATATTATATGCAATTGCATTATATCTTGATGCATGAAAGCCTTCTCCTGAACCAAATTCTTTTATCGTTTAATCTCTTGATGTTTGTTGTATGTGGTTTTAGAGAGAGTATGCATGTGCTTGTGGTTTTCGTTGTATTGAGTTCTCTTTGTGACCCATCACTGTTATGACTATTATTATTCTTCTTTCTAGCTTGACATGATGTTTAGAGTTTTTCTTCTAAATACGCCACACTTATTATTATTATTATTATTAATATTAATATCAATATTAATATTTATTATATTATTATTATTATTCTTATTATTTTATTTTACCATTATTATTATTATCATTATTTTTATTTTATTTTACTATTATTATTATTATTATTTATTATTATTACTACTATTATTATTATTATCATTATTATTTTTATTTTATTTTACTATTATAATATTTACTATTATTATTATTATTTTTATTATTATCATTATTATTTTTTCTATTATTATTATTATTATTATTATTCTTTTTATTATTATTATTATTATTCTTTCATTTTACTATTATTTTATTATTATTGTTATTATTATCGTTGTTTTATTTTATTTATGATTTTATTATCATCATTATTGTTTTATTATTATTTCTTTATTTTATTATTATTATTATTATTTTATTATTACTATTATTTTATCTTATTAGTATTATTGTTTTATTATTATTGTTTCATTTTATTTTATTATTATTTTTATTGTCCGTGCGATATTTTAGGGCAATGATTATGTGTTCTTCCTGGTTTGTATATTGTTTGGTTGTTCAGGATTGTGTGTTGGGTATAATACTTTGTTTTGATGGTTTTATGTGAGTTTATCATGATTCTCCGAGATGTATAAAAACAAGGATATTGTTATGTTTTATGTATGACCATGTGATATTGTGTACTCGAGTTCAACTTAATGATATGAAAGTGTATTTACTTGTCATGGATGCATGTTTTGCGTGAATTGAGTGTCTTGTGTAAATAGGTTCATTGGAATCTATTCTAGAGTGCCAAAAACTAGTAAATTACTAGTTACCCCTAAGCCAAGGTCAACAAGTTAACTTAAAATAGTCAACCAAAACCAACTTCATGGAATTGAAACTAGAGTGATGCAAAATAAAGATAAAGAGGATTATACCTTCCCTTTTGTCATGCTTCATGTGATCCTCCTAGGATTGGCCTCCATAGAACTTGATGAGGTGGTCACATCTTCATCAACTCCTATCATTCAGACGCTTGATTGGACAACCTCATATCAACTGATGTGTGATGCATCCAATCATGCATTGGGGGTTGTCCTTGCTCAAAAGATTGACAAGTAGTCGAGAGCGATCTACTATGCCTCCAGGACTTTAGATATTGCACAACCAAATTACACTACCATAGAGAATAGCTTATCACCATCTTGTTTGCTCTTGATAAATTTCGATCTTAATTGCTTGGTTCTCATGTTATTGTGTTTATTGACCATGCAACTTTGAAGTACTTGTTGAAAAAGGCAAAATCCAAGCCTCGGCTGATTAGATAGATGTTCTGGCTCCAAGAGTTTGACTTAGACATTTGTGATAAGAGCGAAACACAAAATTTAGTGGTTGACCATCTGAACAAGATTGAAAGGGTTGCTGATGATGCTTTTGACTTGGAAAATATTATTAATTATATCATTTCTTCTATTTTCCCTCCATTGGCATCCAAAGCTCAAATTGACAAGATTCAGACAAATGCAAGGTATTATGTTTTGGCTTACCCATATTTGTGGAAGTTGTGTAGTGACCAGGTCATTAGAAGATGCATTCTAGACCATGAGATTGATTCGATCTTGCAACATTGTCACTCTTCCGTAGTTAGTGGTCACCTCGACACTTAGAGGACCGCTCGTAAGGTGCTTGGTTGTGGTTTTGTATTGGCCTATCATCTTCAAGGATGTGTGGAAGATTTGTAACACTTGTGAGCAATGTCAGTGAGCTGGTAAATCCATTTCTTAGATACAGATGCCCTGACAACCTATGCTATTCTGTAAATTTTTTTATGTCTGGGGTATAGATTTCATGGGTCCTTTCCCTATCTCTTTTGGCTTCTCCTACATTCTGCTTGTTGTTAATTATGTTTCAAAGTGGGTGTAATCCCAAGCCACTAAGACTAACGATTCTTGTGTTGTTGTGTATTTTGTTAGATCTAACATCTTTCGTAGGTTTGGAGTACCATGAGCCATTGTTAGTGATTAAGGCACACACTTCTACAACAAATCCATGTAGGCTTTTCTAAAAATGTATGGGGTTGTGCACAATATTTCCACACCATATCACCCTCTACACTAACGGGCAAGCCAAGATTTCAAATAGATAGATTAAGAGGATATTGGAAAAGATTGTGCAACCCAATAGGAAGGATTGCAGCAATAGATTGGAAGACACTCTTTGGACATATAGGATTGCTTATAAGGTACCCGTTGGGATGTCTCATTATCAGGTTGTCTTCGATAAAGCATGTCATCGTCCTATAAAGATAGAGCAATGAGCCTAATGAGTTGTGAAGTCCTAATATCTCTCTTGACCAAGCTAGGGAGGAAAGGAAGCTTTCAGATGAATGAATTGGATGAGATCTGAATGGAAGCCTATGAGAACTCCAAGTTTTAAAAAGAGAAAACCAAGAAATTCCATAACAGCTTGATAACTTGGTCACGTTCACCATTCCATTTCTCAAAGATCAAGTTCCATTAAGTGTTTTAAATGTTTAGGGTATAAACACGTTGTTTTGAATTGCCAAACCAAGAAGACCATGATCTTAGAGAAGAGTAATGATGTTGAGATTGAACACTCATTTCCCCCTTCTCTTTCAAAAGAATCTTCTTCCTCTAGTAAAACTGAAATGTGTGAGAGAGACCCTATGCTAATAAGGCGCATGATAGGCCAAGATCAAAGTGAACTTGAGCCAACTCAAAGAGAAAACATTTTTCAATCAAGATACAAAATTAACAAGTGGGTTTACTTTTTCATTATTGATGCAGGAAGTAGTACTAGTGTGGCTAGCACAAGGTTGGCGGAAAGCTTAACTTAGAAACCATTTCTCATGATAAAACCTACAAACTTACATAGATAAGTAAGTAAGAAGAAATATATGGCAACAAATAAGTCCTAATTAACTTCTCTATAGGAAGCTACAAAAAATGAGGCCCTACGTGATGTTTTTCCCATGGAAGTTACATATATCTTACAAGGTAGGCCATGGAAATTTGATGAACAAACTTCACATGATGGGCATACCAACCAATACATTTTCTTCACATATGAGAAAGGGATCACTTTACTACCCCTGTCACCTCAAGAAGTTAAAAAGGATAGAAATAAAGTAAAAAAGGATAAAGAAGAAAAGGGGCAAGTTTCCACCAAAGTGTTACTTGCCTACAAAAAGAGTTTTCCAAAGCAAAAGGTGCACCAAAAGTTTTTCTATTCCCAAACCAAGAGAGAAGAACAAGGGTGCAAGCAAGAGGGGAAGAGTGGCTTAGAAAATTTAAATGGCCTATCCTAACCTAGGGGTGGAATCATTAAAGATGGAGAAAGATCTCATGAGAAATTACTTCATCACCTCCATTCATCCTCCATCAACAAAGACTTCAAGAATTTGATGTCACATTCTCTCCAAGAAGAGGAGGATAATAAAGGCTTGACCCCTACCAAGGATGATGACTATGGCAAATGCTTAGGAGAAAAGCAATTCCTTAATCTCTTTCATTATTTTTTTTTCATTGTGTTTGAACTTCACTAAGTTGACTTAATTGACCCAATCTTAGTTGACTTGTTGACCTTTGACTATGTTTGACTTGTTGACTAGAGTTGACTTGACTTAAGCCAACATGCTAAATCCTTGTTTATGTGTTTTGCAGGTTTAATCAAGGTTAAGTACGGTGGATGATGTGGCACAACCCTAGTGGAGAAGTGGAGATGATATGGAGCATAGGTAGAAGAAAGAGAAAAGGCAAAAGTATAAAGTAAAAAGCATAAAGCATAAAGCAAATGTGTCTTTGTACCTTTGGTCTCCTTTATTTCTAGCACACTTAGGCTGCCTTTTGGAGACATATGAGACACCTTCTTTGTCTCATTTAGAGAATGAACGAAATTAGCATTGAACACACCATAATTAGCTTATTTGTCTCTCATTTTTGTAACCTTAGTTGACCTAGTTTCTAGAAGTTAGGGTTAGATTTTTGTAGAGAAATCCATATGTATATTTTATTTGCTTAGAGGCCCCTAAACTCTTCTATATAAGGGGTGCTCCTAAACTTCTAAATGGTTGAACATTTTAAAGTAAAATACTCTTTTGTATCAACCATTTTTCCATGAGAGCTTTCTCCTCCAAGGAGTGAAGGCTTCACCTTGGCCTTATCTTGCCTAGCAAATGGCGACATTCCTTCACTCATATCTAGAGTTGGTTAGCCTTGTGTATGAATGGAATGCTTCACTTCCATTTTTATCATCTTTTATGCTTTCCATTTTGCTTGTTTCTTCCTTATTTCAATTCAGTTTAAGCTTATGTTCATCATTTGGGTTTTTTTTTCTTGAATCAATCTATTTCTCTCATTCTCTAGAACCTTTAGAAGTGAACATTCACATCTAAATAGTTTGCTATATTAATGTCAAGTAGGGATCTTCTCTAGGTTTTCCTTAAATAACTCATCACCATATTCTCAAAAATATATATAAAAAAATCAACTTAATCCTCATCACGTGTCCTCTTCCTAACGGAGAGGATTTTTTCCTTGGTCTCCAAGTTTGTAGAATTAGGGTTTTACTTCTCCATTTTGAGACACTTTAAGGTTGCCTAAGCTTACAAACGGTGTCTCTACCATCTATAACTATCTTTGGATTAAGTATTGTTATGTTGGAAATTGTGCCATACTACTCAACCTAGGTCACCAAGGCTATAACACCCATTCTAGGTTTCTTCTAGCTACTCTTCCTTAAGAGTTAGCCCAATCTCTCTAGAGAGAACTCAAACACCACCATAGCCTTTCCCTCTTGCTTAACTCATATAGCTTGGAGTAGGATCCATCATCTCATCAAAACCCCCATATGTGCACCATACTTCCAGCACCATTAAGTTTCCACAAACCACCACCCTTCTTCTTTGTCTTTATTTTCTATTTCTTTATGTTGACTTTCCCTAAGTGGACTTTGGTTGACGTGACTTTGGGTGACTTGTTGACAATAGTTAACTTGACTTAAGTTGACTCTGTTTTGTAGGACATGCTAGGCTATTTTAGAAGGGAAAAAGACTACATGGAGAGGAGGAGAAGCTCACTCTTAGAGCCAAGCACACCTAGTTGCATAAGGAGAAGCATGAGGAGTTGACCTTCCCTTCTAGAAGATCAATGGCGCATATGGAAGGCTAGGAGACCAAGCTAAAATAGTCACCGTTTCAAGTCTCCTATTTTAGATATAGTTTCTAGAAGCTTTTTGTGTTATTGCACCTTTATCTTTAGCTTTGGTTTTCTATAAGAGGCCTTTTTTTCCATATCTATAAGAAGGGCAGTCTTAAAACTTTGGAAGATTTGAATATTTTGAAGTTATATACTCTATATACTCTCCTAGGAGTGTCATCTTTTCTTTGTCTTATCTTGAGAAAAGCTCTCAAGTAGTGACATACACCACTAATCTTGCCTTAGTGAGCCTTAATTGCCCTTGAGTGGTGTGCCTTCATCAAGAGCTCTTGTCCCCTCTTTTATCATCTATCATCTTTTTATGTTCATTCCAATTTGCTTATACTATGCTCTTGGTATTCTTGTTTTAATTTTCATTAAGTAAACTTCTATTCTCTTCGAGAGCTCCTAAAAGTGCACCTTACATCTAGATAACATTGTTATCCTAATGTCTATTGTGAATCTTCAAGGAGCTTTCTTAATCCCCAAAACACCATATAATGCCAAACTCTAAAATGGGTCTTTATCAGTCTACATTTTAAACTATAAATTTGGTTGGGTACGACACCGACCAACAGGTAGCAAGTTTCCAGGTCTAGCTATTGTTCTCAATCTAGGCTTTCCCAGGTCATCTAGCAGCAAGCTTTATAACACCTACATGTTTAGCAAATACAAGTCAAGTCTCAATTTTTTTCTCTTTTTTAAGTGCAGTGTTCATCTTCAATTATAGGTCCCTTTTGCTCAACAAATGTATCTTGAAAAGAGAGTTTATGTACAATTGCAATTATTTGTTAACTAAATGCAAGAACTTGTTAACTATTTAAACTATAGAAAATTTGCCTAATACTAAACGGATAAAAGTCTAACATATAAATAATAAAAAGAGAGTAAAAGATAAACTACTTCCTAAACTAAAACTATCATGCAATTAGTCAAAACTAAATCAACTCCTACTCTAAAAGCAACAAAGGGATCAACTATTTTAAATTCAAAGCAGAAACTAAAATAGAGAATTTAAATCTAAACTTTAACAAATGACAACTACAAGATCCTACCTCTAACAAGCTATTTAAAATACAATAAACAAAACTAAAATCAAGCTAAAACTAGACTAATAATGCAAAGAAAGTGAAACTAATGAAAAGACAAGAAAAACTATAGACACACCATATTTTATCAAATAAATTCTAAACTTAGAGTAACAAAACTAGGAAAATTAAGGACAATAGTACTCTACTCTAGATTCTCACTAAAAGTGGTCTGAAAACTACAAATTAAAAGGAAATTAAAGTAAAAGACTACCTAATCTACAATAAAAATTGTAACATCTCTATTGGAAATTACTTAATTAAAATAAATAAATACCAATTGAAAATCAAACATCATAATTTTATTATTCCCAAACATGGAAAAAATTTAAATATCTTTCAACACGCCATACTTTAAATGAAACTAGAGTAGTAAAATTATTACAAGTTCCTAAATCCGACAAAATAGTAAAAAACACAATAAAATCCCTAGCTCAAGAGTCCCTAAGCTAGCCCCCTCTCCATCGTTATGCATCAACAACATCACTTGGAATATCATCTGCTCCCGTGTGATAAATCACACAATCATCGCCAAACACAAACATAAATGATGAGTTCATAAATAATTGACATATAAATTAATAATATCAATATACACCCAACTATTTTATTCTAGTTAGTTCTTGGCCAAGACCTTAATACCATAAGGTTTTTCAACCTTCAATTCACACAAATAGTTAACCATGGACTCAGGATGTATGATGCTCACACGAACCTGCCCGCTTGTGGTGCTGCCTCTACGAACCTCCCTGCTCGTAGTCTTGCCTTTACGAACCTCCCCGCTCATAGTCTAACTCCACAAAACTTTCTGCCCGTAGTCCAACACACGTGATCCACTAGCTACGAACTTCCCCGCTCGCAGCATCTCTTAAGTGTGAGCATGGAACATACGAACCTCCTCGCTCGTATCCCCACACGAGAGTAACATGATATGAACCTCCCCACACATATCAACACATGTTCACCACCATCCATGAACCTACCCGCTCATGGCACAACATCTCCTGATCCAAGTCTCGCATCACTGCATACAAGCAACACACATAAACCACTACCTACAGCGTTATCGCCTAGCGGGACACCATTGCTGCCAGGCGCCAGACCTATCCCAGACCCACTGTTTCAGGGTCTATCGCCTGGTGGATCACACCTTGTCGCCAGGCGCCACGCGGTGCAGGGACATCCTTGTTGCTCCTATCGCCTAGCTGCCACACCCGTCCGGCCAAGCGCTATACCAGTAGCGTACCAGCTACTGTTTTAGCACCCAAAAAAGATTATCCTACAATCCCTTAACACCTCCAATGGTATTAATGTACTCTCATACATCAGAGTTTGATTCTTGGTCACTTGTCACTCCACGCAAGGTTCCATTACCTATAACTTACATTCTCAATCCATCTATTCAAGACATAGGATTTTCCAAGTTTTCTATCATTATCCAATGACTTAATCTAACTTATGAAAGTGACGCACAATCTAGTATCTCAGAGCACACAACCTGCTTATATCACATTGCAATAGTACCACATATTCCCCTCAAATACCTTCCAATTCATGCTACACAATTTATGATTGATACCTTACCCTACTAGATTGTAAGTATCCCAACAGTTATAATTCTATATCCAACAAAACTCCATCCTTTCTAGCATACCCCAATCTCAATGACCAGTACCATTATCCTTTATTCTATTCTCAAAACCATGTCCATACCAATTCTCTCATACTAGTACTATAAACACACCTTCATAATTTTTTCATTATGGCGTTCCAACTTATCAAGGCTTAAATTTAATATTCTCGTCCACCTCAATTCGTCACGATGACCTATACACAATTCTCGACCCTACACCATCCGAACACTAAGTTGGAAAGCTTCAAGCTATCACCTGGCGGCAGATTATGCGCCGCCAGGCGACGTAACAGATTCTGGGAATTTCCCAGTTTTTCCCTCTATGCAAAACGTCTCTTTGCTTCCCCAACCCCGAGTCCCCATACCACTAGGCCTCATTCTTACACATATCCAGAAAATGAAAATGCACATTTATGGATACAAATAATTAGCAATCAGACACTGGAAATCGATTCCCAATTAACCTTACTTCAACCCTATCATAGTTCCATGATTACGCCCACACCCTCGCTACAAAGCTTTATCACCCAATCCAATTATTCAATTTACACTAGTAAACATCAAACACAGTATACACCAACCAATTCCAGAAGTCGCAATGACTCTTGCACCAAAACACCACAAAATAGCACAGAACAGTGTCGCGCCCCTGGTGGTAGTTCATCGTCGCCAAGCGGTTCATAGCAGAACCCAGAAACTGAGTCAATTCTATTGTGTCGCCTGGCGGCACATTCATGCCCGCTAGGCGGTTTCTAGGAAAAAACCCAGAATTTGCGGAAAACAACGTAAACAGAGAAGGATTTCATGCAATTTGGTTTATACAAGGCACAATACATTATATACGATTAAAACATACGAAAACAGCTTCACTTACCTGTTGATCCTTGCTCAATTTGAAATCCCAAACTTTTTTTGTGATCCACAGGAGTCCTTCTTTGTTTCACCACCAATTTAGTCTGCATACCTTGTGCCTATGTGGCAGATAGTTGTTCTGATCACCTCCTCTCATAGTGCACTTAAAATGGCAACCAAGCAAGTGCACAACCAATTCAATAAATTCATGTTTCGTGATAATTCTTCTAATTTTAGGATTTCATTATCACTACTCACATTCAAACATAACATTAAAATAATTCACTTATTAAAATAACATACAATTGGCATACATAGGACTCAAACCCAAGTCCTCTCACACAATCAAGTACGCTCAACCATTTAAGCTAGTACTTTTTCACGTCATAACAATCCACATTAAATGCCATAAAGGCTCCTACTACCCGCATTTATTAAATAATTATTTATTTAATTATTTAAATTTCCCGGGTCTTACAAAAATGTCCTAAAAAGCTAAAACTCACACAAATTAAGCACTTGGGATTCATCAATAACTCTTCTCATTCAAGAGTGATTTGCATGAGTGAAGTACCTTTATTTATAGGGTTCATACATGGTCAAGACTAAGCAAAAAAGGGAGGAAAATTTCAATTGAATTCCCCTGTATGGTCCTAAAAGCTCGACCCAAAGGGTGGATCACATGTCATGTGTCCACTCATGCTTTCCACATTACAACATGCGCAAAATATGGTGCATGTGCACATCCCTTGCTATGAATGATTTGCCTAGGGTTTCTCTTAGGTCCAACTGAACCCAATTAGAACCTTAGGTAGGTTGCTCTACCCTGGACAAACCCTATTTTATTTAAGGCCCCAATACAAGCCCATAAAACCTACACTATTGGCCCAACTCAGGTCCAAAATACAAGGTCCACAAATGATTCCTACTATGCTTTTTACACTATTTTGATTAAGGTTAGGTTAGGTGAAAAACATCTTGGGCATGTAAAGTTCATATGAGGCCTAATCTTGTATCCGTCTTTTCATTGTCGTGGTGGTTAATCACTTGATCAGTGATTTACCATCAAACATAGAACACATAAAAAAAAACGCACACACAAACTTTTTACTAAATCTCTTTACAATTTTCTTAGTATATATATATATATATATATATATATATATATATATGTGTGTTTTTTTTTTTTATTTATATTTTTATTTCTATATTTATTTTTATATATTTTTTTTAATAAATTTTTTATTTATTTATAAAAAATCGTAAATCATTAATCCTAAACTTTTTTAATTATTATAGTTATATTGTATCATTGACTTTTATAAAATTTTCATAGGATTATAATATTACCAAAATCTTCATTAACCTTTCTTTCAATTCTTTTTATATTTTCTCTAGGCCCACTACTAAATCCGTAATTATAGAGGATGGAAAGAGATATTAGTTAGTAAACCTTATGCTAGTTAATCCGTTCTAACACGGTGACAAATCCGGAAGGGAACATCATGGGTGGACCACAAAAGATAAATAAAGTTATAGTAAGATACGTCTAACCTATTTTTTTCGAAAGAAAAACATTTAAATAGTGAATCATTGTGTGCCGAAAAACATACAAATCACCGAAAAACATACAAATCATTTCATCACATCAATCATTTCCATTATATAGAAAATATTGTTAAAGGAAATACTAACAAGAAAAACATGCTATCAAATCAAATTCATATACAAACAATACATGTCAAACTTATTTAAGATAAAAACAAAGTAAGAGGAACTCTACATGTCATAAAATCATATCATTTATAGTAAATTTTAATTTTTAATCTAAATAAACCAATTTATCTACATAATGACATTTTACATCTAAAATAGAAAATAATATTAAGTATAACTTATTTTTATAATATCCTCAAATATCTAATATATGTACATGTTATGTTATTCTTGTAATAAATATTACAAATATTACACCATAATAAATATATCAGTTTAATATCTCACGGATCTCATTAAATTTGATACTGAATGCACATATAAAAATAAGAAATCAAGTATAATATTCTATCAATTAACTTTGTTTAACAAATTAATTGTCACTTCTACATTTTTTGTGCACTTCCTCACAATAAATGTCACGCATTCTGTAAGCCCCTTTTTATGTCTCAAAAAGGGTTGGGCCTGACCTTTCGTAAGCCCAAGGTCAGCCCTTCTGAAGGACCCCAATACCCCGTCAGTCCCCTCACAATCTCACTTTACCTTTGTTTCAGAAAAACAACTTTCCTCCCCATCTCTCTTGTCCTCTGCTAGGAGTTCTACTAGGGCACGAAGTTTGTCCGTCTCGGAGCTAGCAAAACTCATTCTTTTTCCAAGTAAGCTGAGCTTTAGAGCTTCTGGTCCATTCTTTTCCTTTAACTCACTGTTTGACCACGTTGGTCAAGTTAGGGTTAAGTCTCCTAACCTCGTCTTGTGCGAATCTTCATGTTTCAGCTCACTACTCTGGCCTTGGAGCTGAAGTACTCCTTAGTTTCGAGATTGTTTGCGTTTTGGTTAGCATCTAAGCAAGGTAAGGAAAGCTAGGTTTTGAGTCTTTAAGAGTTATTTCTGCATGTCTTTGGTTTGTACCATGATTTTATGCTTGATTGATGTTTTGGATAGTATGAACTGGCTTGTTTGCGTTCTGGTATGTTGCTATTGAGTTTGAGTCCCTGCTGCATGCGCGTAACAGTGGCGAGTACTGGTATTCTCGCTTAAGCGAGCTCATCTCGCCTAGGCGAGAATAGTTGAGACTCGCCCAGGTTCTGTTCGAGCAGCTCGCCCAGGCAGAGGGCTCTTGTTTTGAGTGGCACGCTGTCTCGCTCAAGCAAGAGTGACTCGCTCAAGCGAGTTCTCAAAGAAAACTTGGTGTCCTCTACTCGCGTTCTCGTCCAGGCGAGGGATTTTGATTTTGGGCGAAGAGTGATCTCACTCAGGCGAGGGAGTCTCGCCTAGGCGAGAGCTCGCAGCGAGCCCCTGTTACAGATCTTGCTCAGGCGACTTCGTCTAGCTTAAGCGAGACAGTTGTGTAGCTTAAGCGAAGACAATTAGCCTAAGCGAGAAAGGGGTCAGGTTTGGGTCTATTTCCTTTGATTTATCTGTGTGTTGGCTATATGACTTGAATATGCATGATTTCCTGATATATATATATATATATATATATATATATATATTATATGCACTGGAATTGGTATGTTTGGTATGAGTGATGGCATGGAATTGTACATAATGGTTGGGTGAAATGAGAATTGAATGTATGAGATGAAAGTGGTGGTTGTGGCATGAGAGACATGAAAATTGTATGTGATAGGCGTAATTCCATGAGTCTCGTGGGGAGATCTCATGGTGGTGTGTAGTGTATATATTAAGATATGGATTCAAGTAAGGATCGCATCCCGAAACTCTAAAGGGTCAATGAGTCTCAGGTAGAGCAAACTGACCCAAGTGGTGAGAGTGGCGGGAGGCCTTAGTCTTTGGTAGGATAATGGCCTTAGATGCTTGAAGGTTAACCTTGTGCGTGGTAGGGTGAAACCCATTGGCAATGGCTCTGCAGAGAAGTAGAGGCCACCACGAGTGCAAGCGTCCAGTGAATCCGATCTTAGTATATTTATCCGGATAATTGAGTCATAGTGTCCTGCTTGTTTGCTACAAACATGATTCTATGTGCTGTGTTGCATGCTATGGAATGTTCAAGTACTTGTTCGTTATACCATGATAAGATTTATATTACACTAGCTTACCCTTGCATTTTTGTATATGTTCCTGTTATGTTTTCTCTTTTGCGATGATCACCCTTGGTGGGAGCAGATGGGGGAAATCCTGGGAGTAGGCCTGGTGGTAGCAGTAGTGCAGCTTAGGGGATCAGTATGTGTGACTCTCAGGAGCAGTTCTATGGCCCTAGTGCCTTTTAGTAATTTCATGCTCTAAAGGAGCATCGTCTTCTGTAAAATTGTTGGCCTTCCTTTGCTTTTGTTATGGCATAGTAGTATGCCCAAGCTTGCTTTCACAGTATACTCTTGGATGACTGTAATAGTTACCTTTCTTATATTCTATGTTCATTATGATTACTTCTCATTATTATAACTATGTGATGATTTAGTTTAGTAGATTCTACCCTAATTTAAATGGGATGTCACACATTCTCATACTAAGTATATACTTTATTTCTCTCATACTCACTTTACATATTCATATATTTTATGTTCTTACTAATTTGAACGGAGAATTTTCTCAAAATAGTTCCCCCTCTTGATTGATCAATTATCAATATTTTCGTGTCATCTGTCTTCTCGGATGATCCACACATCTTTTAGGTAAGAATATTTTGTATCCTATATATGGGACTTGATGAAACTCTTCCCTTGCTCCTCTAAATAAGTTAGTTTTTTCTCTTATTCAATCTATGATCAATTTTTCTACATAATCTCGAAGGACTCACACTTGTATTACATTTATAATTTATAATATTATAATTTTAAAAATTAATTACTAATTTTTCAGAAATTAAATTGAATGGTTTTTAACTGATACAATTGAATATTTATTTATGAAAAAAATTACTTTAATTAAAGACATTTTGCCATAAAGAATACCATACTTATGCGTGTAAAAAAATCCCATACTTGTGAATTGGTAGGTCTCATTTATAGGGGGAGAATATTTTTCTTTTCAAATGTGATTTTCAGCCTTCACAGTTCACGTAATCAAGAGATAATTATAAAATTGCTATATAACCGTACGCAATTATACAAAGAATATGATGTATAAATACAGTAACTACTAAACAAACTACATGTCTAATAAATTTTGACTAAAAGTATTTAATTCTCATGGTTTTCGTCCTACTAATAATCCAATAGAAACAACTTGTTCAGAAATGATATATTTCTGCATAATTTTTCTTTTTTAAAAAAGAGAAAATACTACAGCGTACTTTAATCATAATTCTTTAACATACACTTTGTTGGTAGGTGAATTTTGTATGAGTTCATAATAAAAGAAAGGAAATAAATATTGGTTAAGGAATGTATTATATACTTATCACTAACACTGTTCTAAAGGATGAATCCAATAAGATCGTTTTTTCGTGGCAAGTAACTTAATTGGGCAGAAAGGACAGTAATAGATTTTGAAGTACCATTCCACTTCTCGCTTTGATGAAGTTAGTGGAATATATTGGGAATCTCATGATATGCATTTTCCAAGTTTGAGGTTCTTTAAGTGGTGTGCTATTCATTTTCGATTGAGAAAATGATGATTAGAATAGAGCATTAAAGATATTTATTTAATTCACATCCCAAAGTTTTAGGCTTTTCAATCCAAATCAATATATTTGTTTGGCGTAGTCTCCTACAGCATAAAAGGCAAAGCCCTTTATTCCTGTTGAGGCAAATACATACTCACACTTCCAATAATCATGTTAATGCTCCACAAATCTCTTGTCTTATTGAATTGGGTCCCCACGTAGCATCACCTTAAAGTTAACATATTCTCTTAGGCGTGCCCGTGTACCATTAATTCATCATTTTATATACACGAAATTCACAAAGATTCTACGTTATCTCTTCATATCAATGCATTTTCTGATTAACCTTCTTTTCTTGCCCTTCAAATGTCCACGATCAACGTAGGAGAACTCATTTCGATTTTCTAGTTCCAGTGCATTCTCACATATTCGTTATAACTTAAAGCACCTGAATTATGCAATATTTTATGGAAAATATCGTTAAGTTAATTTGTTGTGTTATTCAGCTTTAATAAACATTTAAAACTATCGTGTGTAGTTTTACGTTTTGTCGTTTTTACCTACAAACTGATGGTCATATTGAGCTTGTAGAGAAGAAAAAACACAAGATTGGATCGGATCTCGTTTTTGCTTACTAATAAGTTTTATTTTTAGGCAACTACACACACATTAAAATGCAATTTACAATCAAATTATTAGCTATTTAGATAAACGAAAAATGGACGGTTTAAACAAGACCATCTATGACAATAGATGAAGATATATAAAGCAACTAGAAAGAAAAAGATTCAATATACTTAATATGCAAGAATTCATGGTAGACGAATTTTGGTTATGTGACTTCTTGGTTATCCATAGTGGGATAAAAAAAATGTGATGATGAAATTTGATCATTTTGGTGTGTAAAGATTGATTTAGTAAAACTTTCTTAAGGTTCTTGAACCATCTAGCTATTTCAAATCATATAGTACAATATGTGTATGTTCTAGCATCAATGATAGTCATTAAAATGTTTTGTCTCTCGGTGTTAGAGAAATTAGCATTGTTTAAGTGATATTTATTAAGTGACATTTTAGCTTAATTGTAGGAAACATTGTTCTCATGTTTTCTCTATTAGTTAAAGCGTATTTTACAAAAAATAGTTATTGTAAGAAAAATAAGGATGACTTTGTTTAACCGACATGGGTGAAGTGGTTTTAAAATTTGTTCATAAAAGATTTTATTTTTTTATGTTCTTTTTAAAATACTTCCAATTTGAAAATTGAATGCAAATGGTTTGGAGAATCAAGATTGATAAAAGATTGCAAGCTATACAATTAAATAAGATAAAGTAGGGACATGCAAAGCATAAGAGAATTTTATATAGGTTCAAATCACCAATAATCAGACATCTGGTCTTTATTTTTCAACCTTTGAAAAAACATATTCCATTATTAAATAAAGTTTGTACAGGCAACCTACACTAGAAACTTTCAACAACTATCAACTCTTGAACACGATATCACAACTAAGAGGACATCGTTCTTCAATCAAGTTTGAATATTGAAGAGGACATATGCCCTCATCCACTCATTAATCAACCAAGAAGATCTTAGCCTTATTAACTCTTGTTGCCAACACACAACAAACAACTACTTGAAATACTCTAGTAATTCAACAACAATTACAATACTAGACACACTCTAACAAACACAAAATAGAAAGAGTTTACAAAGAATCCAAACATAGCAAAAACAACACAAGGGTTCAACACAACCCAACATTTATATTGTTTCTTTGTAAATCGTGAAAGCTCACTTTGAAAGTATAAAACACCTCTATAAATCTCCAATTGATTTGTTGAAATCATGTTCTTTCAAAGATTGAGAAAGGGTCTTTATTTGTGCAAATTTCAAAACAATGACAAAAAATAAGTATTGAGGCATTTAATCAATTATTTCAAACTTTTAATCAACTATTCTAATTGAATTTTGAAAATCTTTGCAATGTCTCTCTGAAATTATCTATTATCATATAATTTAATCGATTAAAAACACTCATCTCTAAATGTTTAAAATTGATTTAATCGATTGTGAAAATACTTAATTGATTACTTTACTAAGAGATTGAAAAACACTTAAATCACTCTTTAGTTTAATCGGTTATTTCCATGAATAGTTGATTTTTTTTTTTTGTTCTGAAAACCTCTTAAGAATATTTTAATCCATTATTAAAAATTTTAATCGATTAAAAACATTGAATTTCATTTTATATTTAATTTTAGCTTCTATAAAACATTTTCACTTATTATCATAGGCTATACGTTGAATTAGTTCCTTCTGAGTACCTTGTGTGGAAGATTCAAATTACACTTAAAGAAACAAATCATAGGCTATTAGACACATCATCTAAATATCTTCACTTGGGACATGAGACTAGAGAATTTGAACTTTCTCTTCATGTTGAACAATCTTCTTCTTCTTTTTTTGTGATGACCCACACTTCAAAAGTTAATTATGATTCACTTTAGATTTCATGCTAGATGTTGATGTAAACACAACTTTCTTTGAAAACTTTGCATAGTAGAACAACATATAAAGGTACTCCCCCTTTCGCAATGCTCCCTCTGAATAAAATACAAAGAAATAAATTAGCATAGAGACTAAGAGTGCAACCAAAATACTCTAAACAAGCATGCACGAACACAAATGCTCATGAATTCTACCCTTTGAGGCATTATTCAAAAAGAGATTAAAAAACATGTGTAGGAGAAAGAAATAAGATAATCAATTCAAACAAGTGTGACCTCCTTAAAACTTCAAGAAATAAACTTAACTGAAATCATGAGTTAAAATCATTATTAATGAATTACTTATATGAGAAAATAGAAAAAAAAATGTGGTTTTAACTCTTGCACTACAACAATTTATAGTTTAGACCACACTAAAATAGACAACGGTTAAATAAATGTAGTCTAAACATATAGTAAACAACATTTTTATAAATGATGTATAAATATCATGAAAGTCCATGATTATATAATTGTTGCTTTAAACTATGTGGGCAAAACTAGTAAAAATGTGGTCTAAAAACATAGGTAAGGTATAAAATCAACATGTAAAATTGTTGTCTATTGTAAGAATTTTAAGCAACGATTTTAAAAATATTGTCATACTAAAAACCGTTGTCTATTACCTATAGCTACACTCACCTATACCACGCCTAAAAAATTGTGGTTTAATCTTTAGACCACGGTTTTTATAATTTATATCATAATTTTATGTCGTTGTCTAAAGTTGTTTTTGTTGTAGTGTTGGAATGCATTTCTTTTGATAGATTAACTTAAATTTCAAACAATTCAAATCACCAAAATAGAGTAAAAATTGAATCTAAAATGAATATATTCAAATAATATCCTAAATTCTTTCATGATTCAATTATTTTTCATGAACAAAAACTGCAATCTTAAATTGATATTACTTATCATATTTTATATCTACAGACAAAACCATTGTTTTTCCATTAACATAAATTTTGCACATACAAACAATGTAACACATTTGGCCAAAGGAGTGCATTAAACAATTGACACGAGTAAAGAATTTACTCATCAAAACATATGGTTCAACAATAGATTTAAATTTTTAATCAATGTAATTAGCAAAGGAAAACATGCAAAGAATCAAAACACTTCATAGTAGAAACTTATGCACCTTGCATGTTAAGAGTAAAAAAAATCATAAAGATAATTCAATGTGTAGCATCCCTGGCCAAGTGTCACTAATGTGAGTGGAAGGGAGAAGAAAACCTACGTCTAGAGAAGGTAGGGACAATGACCTCGAAGCTCAAACAATCATTTAATGCTTGATAGTGGATTATAATCTAGAGCTCTAACTTAACTATCTATCATCCAATGCTAAAGTTGTTTGATAGATAGGTTGTCTATGGAAGATTGCCTGCTCAAGGGGTTGTCTACTCGAGGATCGTGTAATGATAGATAATTGTTGGTGCAATATGGCTCTAAAAGGGGGATTGGATAGAGCTTGTACATATTTTACAAACTTTTTTCCTAGACATACTATTGTAAATAAAATAATATAGAGAGTAAGGCAGAGAAGAATGCAAACAAGGATTTATACTAGTTCACCTTCACTTAAGGCTACATCATGTCTCTTAAGCCACCTACTTAAGAAATTCATTAGTCAACACCTTTGATTAGCAATGAGTATTCTACCTCTCCAGGTATCACAAGTTTAACCCTCTACAGGAAACACGTCTACAAACCTCTTTAGGTTACAATTATTTTACCTCTCTAGGTATCCATTCTCAATCTCGCGCTGAGATAGAGAAGTCACAGTTATAATGAATAAAATAATCCTTCATGTAGGAGAGTACAATCATGCTTACAAGGTATAACTTCAATGTGTGAAGGATTTAAAATGGTTTACACTCAACCTATTATCACTCTATACAAAAATGAATATGACTCTTAAGCTCAAAGAGTATTCTCTCTTTTCTTTTCTCTTCAAGAATTGATAGAACAATATTTCAAGACTTCGATAATTTTCTCTCGTATTATTTTTTTCTTCATCATCTAGGTCTTGGTACTTATAGCTAGGGATGTCAAAAAAATTTGTAGTCGCGAGTATCCGCGGATAAAACCCGCAACGGGTAGAAAACGGATATTAAAAATGGATACCCATTACCCGCAGGTATAGGTATTTTTGATACCCACATGTTAACGGGGCGGGTACGGGTATCATAGTATCCGTACCCGTGGATACCCGTACCCGCTAAACTTACACCCCTTGACATTCTTCTCTTTCCTTTCTTTGAAATTGGGTATATACATCAAACCTTATATAAACAATGACATTTATAGTATGCTTGTTGTCAAATGATGGAATCAAAATAAGAATACTTGACATGTGGCAATTGAGGTTTATTATTTGCTTATTTTGTTTATTTCTCAGGAACTAATCGGAGAAAGTGAGTTTGTTGATCAAAGAACTAATTAAAGAATTTCCATTGTGTTGAACGTCATTTTATATTTACTTTTACAATTATTTGTATTTGTATCAACTTGAGTTTATTTGAACTTTATTTAAAATTTATGACAGTGATGTATTTTATTTTATTTTATTTGAATTTATGATTAAATATTTGTTTTTTAAATAACTTACTACTAAAAAACCTCATATTTCCTGTTAATTTTTTTTTGAAATTTTTTTTGTATGAAATACTTATAAATTTTGTTATGAAAAAAAAAATTGTAGGAAATTGCTGCCAACTTTTTTGCAAAATATTTTGTATAAAACACTTTTCGCAACAAATTTTGTAAGAAATACTTGCGAATTTTATAATTTTGTAGGAAATAATTACCCACGAAGGAATTACTTGCCAATTAAAATTCTTAGAAAAAATAGCAGGAAAAAACCTTTTCTTGCAATTTTTTTTAACAGATTTGCAAGAAAATTCTCATGTAATATGAGAATTTGTAGTAGTGACTTTGTAAACACCCGCAGGTACCCGTGGATACCTGTGGATTTGAAAAAAATAGGCGAATACCCGTACAATGGATACCCGATGGATATGGGTACGGGTACGGGGCATATATTTATCCAGCAGGTAGGGTACGGGGGAGCTACTAGCCGTACCCTACCCGCCCCGTTGACATCCCTACTTATAGTCGTGTTGTTCCATTTGACCATTTATATGTATTGAATTCAGCATATTCTTTATATATTTTCTATCTTCATTAGGAAGTAATTGTGAGTTATGAGTTCTTTCATTTTCAACCATTCAACAATTTGAATTTCAAATATCATAATTGTTGACTGCAATCATATGGATATCCTCTTACGGTCTTTGATCTACAAAGTATTTCTCTTGTGATTGGTTGATAAATATATGACAACATTCACAATATTCAATCAGAGAATGTTTCCTTCTTCAGTTATTCAATCATCTATGATATTCTTCATATTAAATCTTCAATAAGAATATCTTCTAATAATTTTGAGACTTGCTACGCAATTTTCTTTTTAACTTGGTCAACAATTTCAATGTTTAAATTCCTTTGGTCAATTTAGGACTGATATTTGTATCACTAGTCGAGGTCATACCCAACCAAATTAAACAGTTTAAATGCAGTACTTTGGAGTTAACCCAAGGTCGTCTCCCGACGACCAATACTTCCATTCAAAGGTTCTAGATTCAAACACAACAAATGGGGGGGTGTTGGCAAATTCAAAGAAACTAACAAAATGCTAACAATAGATTAAATGAAATGAAACAGTGATTAAAAGGTACATACTCCTTGATTTAAATACAATTCCACTCTCAATCCACTAGAAAATAACCCACTAAGAGAAAGTTGCAAACCAGTTTCAATACGCAATTAAGCAATGCATACACCAATTAATCTATGACAGCCCAACTACATTCATTAAGCATGAAAACAACAAGAACCCATACACCCAATCTGATTATTAAGCATAAACAACACAAGCATACCAACAACACACAAATTCAATGATGAAGATAGAAGAAAAACAAAATTAGCCATTACAAAACAAAAACCTCAAAGCTTTATTGCATTATCTTCAAGAAGTCAATACTTGGAAATTAGCAAGCCGTAGAAATGGAGCAATAAAACACTTTAAAACGAAAATACCTCATGGGAGAAGATTCAAAAACGCAAATAACCAAAACAAAACATCAAACCCTAAGTTGGGTCATATGGGAACGTAAATTAAAGAGCAAAACAAGATTTCTAAACCTTCAATGGAACAAAAATGGTTGTTGGTAACATACAAAACGCAAACCTCATACATGGGTATTGTTCCAAGTGGCTACAAATAAAAAAACTAAATGTGCAGAAAACATAAAATCCAACAATGGGTGTTGTCAACAATGCATAAAACGTGATAAAAGAGTGCTAAAACGTCAAAACTAGGTTGGCACCTCCATGAGACAACATACAAAGCTAAAAAAAAATGAAACTGGAGTATGAGGAAGAAGGTGAGGGCTTTCACACCAAAAATGAGATCTAAACTCGTGGTCACATCACTTTGCCGCTCAATATTTACAAAAATATCACTCAAGTCTATAGAATTACAAAAATGCCACTTTGGACCTAAAATGCTAGCCCAATCACTTAAATGACGTGGAAATGATGTGGAAGATCTCTTCATCTTAAGATTAATGTCCAAGCTCCAAAATGGCTTCACAAAAATATCTACAAAATAATTAGAAACGAAATTAGACCAATTAATGCCAAATTAATCAAAATTAGGAATATGACTTAATGAAACCCAATTGATGAAAATACACTAACAATAGACAATTAAGCACTAAACAACAATCAAGATGGACACAAAAAGGCAATGAAATAAGAATGACTCATCAATCACCTTGTCATTTGAAAATTTCTTGTTCATTCATTAAGAACATATTGAAAGATGAAGAGCAATGGAAATAGAGAATATACATTACTAAATAAGAACCTCAAGGTTTCATTATATTTTATTCAAGGAATCAATACAAAGAGTTAGTTCTCCATTGATATAGAGTTACAATATAATAGCAAAAGAAAAATCATCTTTGGAAATAAAGAGAAGAGAAAATGTTAACTAAAGGAGGCAATGAGCTGAAAATGTGCAATGTAGAGAGAAAACGAAAAACCCTAATATAGGTGGTTGTCTTAGGGTCTCCAAACGTAAGGAACCCAATGCAGAACGTTAAAACACCCAAGTGGGTGGCTTTGTATATTAAAAATTTTGAAAAACTCAAGTGTGTAGCTCCTCATGTTGTCACATCAGACCTCCAACAAAAACCCTAGTCTGACCTAGGTATGGGCCCAAATTTGGCCCACAAAAACAATACAAAAATTCAAACAAAGTTGATATGGAAAAAGGGTCCAAGTTGTGCTGGCGGGGAACAAATGACGTGGCCCAAAATTGCTTCACAACAAAGCCTGAAAATAACAAATAAACAAAAATTATACCTAGTAAATTCAAATTAATTAAAATCCGAATTAATGAAAATGCACTGACAATAGACAATTAGGCATGAATGAACAATTAAGATCGATATAGAAGTAGTGACTCATCATTAGTGCATCAATAACTCTCAGCCTAAATGAGACAAGAAACATAAAATAAATTCTAATTTGTTTTTGTTTTTTAAACACCCACGATTCATCTTTCTTTTGAGTTCTTTTTCATAATCTTAAGCACCAAAAATCCACTGCCTCATTTGCAAAATTACTCATTCAACCACCCCACCTTGCTGCTAGCTTCATCGAGACGTTTGTTTTTTGGCAAATTTCGTTCCAGGGAAGAGTATTGGTAAGATTGTATTAATCTTTATCTGCGTTGAGAATGATTTGATTTTTGTCTTTGATGTTTTTACAACAACTTTTAGTGCATACATGATTTTTCCAAGCCTATAACCATTTAATCATTTGTTTTATTATTCAAAACCCTTTAAATCTAAAATCTTGATTGGATTCAAAGCATAATGGCATATTCGAAAAAGTGGTGTAAGTTTAGTTGTACTTTCTAATTCAATCAAAATGATGATAAATAGGGGTCCCGTTTTTTAAGTATATATTTGCATATCGTTCATATATTTGAAAAAAGAATCATACATTGATGTGGGTTTTGGTGCCGAACGTTAGCTTTTCCATGTTTTTCCTTATCATATTAATAGCTTTTGAAAATGGTCCATATTATAATCAATTTCTATAATGACTTTCGTTTCTAAGTAAATAATTAAAATTTGCTTTTAAAAAAGAAATATTGTAATGATCATCTGCATCGGTCTCGTATTTAATGTTTTTGTTTTATTCAACATATTTCTGAAAATTTAAAATATCAACGTTTTCATTCAAAAAACAAAACAAGCAAGTTGTTTTCAAAATTTTTTTCTAAAAGTTATTTTCAAAAGAACTACGTGACCCTGATTTTCCAATATGAATGAAGATACATAGGAGCAAGGAGTAATCCTTGTCGAACCCAAAAAACAATTTTTTTTGTTTCTTTTGAATTTTCTTTGTCTTCTTTATTTATCATTATTTTTTATTTTAGAAAATAAACATTTAAAGGAGACCACATCCATTTGTATTTTAATTAAAGGTATCGTCTTAGGACGGATGCTGTAGGGTGCTAACACCTTCCTTACACATAACCAACTCCCGTACCTCAAATCTGTTTTCGTAGACCTTGCTCTTTTTTTTATGGTTTTCCATAGTTTCCTATAATAAATATGGTGGCGATTCCAAACCTTTCTTTTTTTTATTTGTTTTTTGGTTTGTCGTTTCGTCGCGATTTCAGTTGCGACAGTAGAGGAACAACCTTTTCCAAGAAGCATTGGTGCGCAAGGAAGGTAAATGGTTGGTTATGACAGAATAACATACCAAATCATATTACTTGGTGGTAATATGAATTTATTGAGTTATGAACATATCATGTTGGGTGAGTTGTATGTTGGCAATATATTCTTATGTGATGTTTTATAGCTCACTCTTGCATGTTGGTGGTTATGGTTTCCACCTGTGATGATTGTATAAGAAGCATAGTTGTGAGGAGTCTCGTTGAAAAAGCTTTTGGGATTTTTAGAAAAGAATGGGAATGGTTTTGTCTTTCGAATAAAATGTAATAATTGACTTTATTAGAAATTATGTTTAGAAGATGTAATAATTTTAGGATTGTATAAATAAAGCATAAATAATACAATTATGACATAATGATATATTTAACATGTCTCTCCCAATCTCCTTGTCTTCCAAGAAAAAACTAAAATAGTAAGTTTTTTTTTTGCCACAAATTTACACATGAGGATCGAGAATATATATATATATATATATATATATATATATATATATATATATATATATATATATATATCAATTTAATTAACCTCTTACTCAAACTATATATTTATCATATAGAGTACCAAGTTCATCAGTACTCAGAGACATTTATAATTAGGGATTTAGATTTATTGAAAGAAAATTTGTAAACTAGTATAACAACACTTTTCATAGACCTTGGTTTTCATATAAATGACCAAAAATATGCATATCAAAATAACAAGGAAATTAGTGCATTGTGTGCTAGTCCACCTTCACTTGCAATCGAAGAAACTTCACATAACTAATTGCTTTCTCCAACATGGTGACCAAATCAACCTGCAAAATTCATCAATGGAATTAAATCATAATCCTAGTAATTCTTGCAAAGGAAATGCAAAAGAATGCAGCATTTCAAACTTGTTTGAAAAATCTACCTTGGAGCCATTGGGGACCAGTTCTTGTATCTTAAGCCCCTTACTTATTCTCTCTCACTTCTATTCTTAAATACACTCATGTAAACATTCTATCAGCATTGAATCTCATATTTTAAGTTTCTTACTTTGCAATCAAAACTTGGTGGCGACATAATTTATCTTATGTTTGAAGCAATTAAACATAATGATAGAAGAGCAAAACAATGAACAAAGAAGTTAAAGAAGCAACATTGTATTGTTTATTACTTAAAGTATATATAGCTACTGCACTTGCACATTTAATTCCATTCCTTAACTTGATCATTTTCTACTTTGTTGCGATTTCTGGTCCGAATAAACAAGATTAACAATTCTTTAGATATTTTTCCCATTGCTCAAAATGGACCTCACACAAATAAACTGAGAAGAAGAAATTGTGAGAAGCATGGTACTGAATAACTTTAAATATTCTGACACAATTCTTTAAAGTAGATGCACAAAACATGTTCGGTGTTGTTTTAATTGTCACCTTGAAACCAAACACACTTGTAGTGTAGCAAACCCTGTAATTTCTCAAATGCATGCACAAATAGGATGCATATACAGATAAAATAATAGATGAATCAAACTTCCATGAAAGAACTAAGAATTTAAAGAATTAAAGAAAAGTTTAACAATAGAAGAGCTCATGCCTTGATGACAGTCCAACTTTCAAATGCACCAGAAGAGCATGGATTTGGGCTAAAAAGACGCCTAAGAACTCCATTTGGAATACTTCCAGCTCGAATAAATGGCAGTCCATACTAGAACCATCATATTTAATCTCTAACCATTGACCATAAGGGAAAATTTCATGCTTTCTTAGGTCATATCATATTCACTGCTTTAACTTTAAACTAATGCTACTAATGAATTGTTTGAGGGGGAAAGATACTGAATTATATGGCAGCTAAAAGAAGAAGAAATCCCAACCAGCTCTGATGGGTCTTAACCAAGGATTAACAAAATATGTAGCAGCATTCAAATGAAATTCACTCTATAGTAGAGATTGAAGAGTGAGTTGAAAAGAGTATGTTAAAGAGTGTAGTGGTAGCATTTCTTCTCATGTTTATGTTTATTCTCAGTGGAATTTTTGTCTCATCCTCCTAAAATGTTTTAGTTATTTGCAATACAACAGAGGAAATATACAATTGGAGAACTAAGAGAATAATATAACTTAATTACAGAAGATAAGACTATTCAACCAGGACAGAGACTAGAAAACTGCAATTGAGATAACATGGCTCCTAGAATTTGCTAATTTCAACTAGTGAGATAGACTGAATATTCAAATAATTTAAAATCTGGTATGTTAAAAATTATAATTGAACATGAGTTCATATACACCAAAGGAAAATGTAGAAATAGAAATCAAAAGTTGCATAAATTCACTACAGATGAATTGCATGTTCTGCCCCCAGATACTGATCAACAATAGAAAAAAATGACTTGTGCAATAACCTTCATTTGAAGTTCTTGCAAATAAAAAAAAAATATCAAAGTCATGATACTGATAGTCTAGCACATCTGCAAGCAGGAAATGAATGATCAAATGCAATCACAAAAACTTATTGGTAACTCTGCAAACTCCACTGGAATTGATAAGAATAACCTTATTGACAACAGAATCAAGGGACAAACAACCAACAAACGTCCAATGTCATCATTTTCATATTATCAAAAAGATATCTTTAATTCTTTGATTAACCAAACACTGAAGCACTAATCAAAAGATAATATCAAATTTAGAATTTTCTATAAATAAACTAAGATAATTACCATGACATAATGTTTTTGACAACAATATCATGAGGTAGTATAAAAAAAATAAGAGAATGTATCACTTTTCAATAGCTGATCTAAACAAGGCAAAGAAGCAGGGAAGAGCTCAAGTAATAAAAAATACGATTACAGTTGTACACCAGATGCAACTATTGAAGCTGTGTGTGTTCCATGACCATCTTTGTCACGAACTGATTTGTAGTCCTCTTTTTCGTTTAGAGGGCCAAATGCACTCTCGTAACCGTGCAAGTATTAACGAGCTCCTATAATCTTTCTGCACCAAATATTTAAACTTCATGTTAATTATGGATTCATGAAAACTCAGATGAAAAAAAGGCTAACAATCTTTGTTGTTTATATCAATTAGTTTTAGTATCAGTACTATTTAACTACTATTATGGTCGATGTCCTTCTATTTCTTCCTAAGGAAATGTTTTGGTTTCAAATTTCCACCCTCATTAGTGTGGCAACACATTTATATCACATTATTTTATCACTACTCCTATGTTTAAGCGGGTGTATTAATTGTAGTTAATTTTTATTTATTGTAGAGGTATCTCCTAAGGTTACTCTTTTTTGTGAGATTTTTTTATTTTATTTTAATATTCGTTGCTTAAGTGTTTAAAATGTAACTCTGTGGGATTAATTGTAGTTGCTAGAATAGACTATTATTGTCAGTTCTAAAGGTAATCATATCATTTACGTGACTTTTCTATAATATGTCCTAAATTGACGAATTTAGGAATAGTTGGAGTTTCCTTCTTTTATGATGGTTTGCGTTTAGAATGCTCTCTTTTTCTAATCTCTCTCTTTCTCTTTAGCATCAAGCCCTTAGATGAACTATTAGAATCTTTTTTACCTTTGCTCCCTATCTTTTCTGAATTGTTCCATAAAGGACCACATAGGGTCTTTGTTTGGAGTAGGTGCATTTGATGAACTTGTCATGATTCCTACAACAACACACTAAAAAAAATTGAGACAAAAGAAGTTGTTAGTGACAATTGGTAACCAAACTCGAGACCAAGTATGATCCAAAGAAATTCACCCAAGTGTTTAGATCACACTCCCAATATAAGTAAGGCAAGACTACACTCAATATCCACCAACAGGAGTGGAAGAAACTATTAATTTTGTGAAACCTTTCCAATATAAAACTCAAAGTTTTTGCAAACCACTCAAAGAAATTCTAAGGAAAACTACTAAAACAAAAAAAAGAGTACCTAAAGACAAACAATAAAAGTACAAAGCCAAGAAAGTGAAACTCTAGAGAAGAGAATTTATGAGATAACTTTAACAAGACAAACAAGAAAAGCACATGCACTACCAAGTCTCAAATCATGTATATCACCCAACACTCAAATATGAAAACTATTAGCATACCACCTTGGTTCACCAAAGAGCAACATTGCTCTCGACCCATTGGTAAAAGGCACCAAAATTTTTTCCTCTTTCACAAACTAGTTTCACAAGATGATATAAAGATGTTTTTGGGTGGCTTGGACACTTAGTTCCTCAAATTTTAGGCCAAAATCAATTTTAAGGAGCATACATCAACCAAGACATAAAGTGAATGTGATATGGTCACATTCTAGAAGCCTTCTTGGCCAAGGCAAGGTGGATGCTCCTTCTAGATGTTTCTAGGCTTCTTGGTGGCCAAGGCACGTGGTCATCCTTTCTAAATGTTTCTAGAAAGCCTTACCATCTCTCTCTCTCCTCCGCATGGGCTTGTCTTCATGCATCACTTGTCCACTTAGTGCGCCACCTCCTTAATTATCCTACAGAACAAATAAAGCTAGACTAGCATGTTGGCTTTATGTTAAGCTAATCTTTGGGTCAACTAGTCAACCTAAGGTCAAGGTCAACAAGTCAACTTAAAATAGTCAACCAAGCCAACTTCATGAAATTCAAAGAAATAAAATAAAACAGTGAGAAGGAACTAAGGAACTCCCTATCTCTTAGGCATCTGCCATGAACCATCATCCTTATTAGAGATCAAGCCTTCATCAGTTAATCTTTATTTCTCTCCAAATCTCATGTTTTAATAATTTGAATTAAGATGCAATTTTAATGCATTTATTTATTATTTTTATTTTTTACATTCATTTTTTCTTACAAATAAAAATAAATTCAGTCTAAAAATGTAATATTATATTTTTTTAATTATTTAAATATGTCATTTTTTGTATATCATTTCCTATTTCAATAATTTATAAATTTTAACAATTTATTAAATAATTTATAAATTCTAAAATATATTAAATAATTTATAAACGAACTTATTTATTAAGTACCTAATTAAAATTAATATAATCATGTTTATCTTTAATTGTTTAAAAACTTAAAAATTAATTAATATTCATGTCTATTTATTTACTTTGTTTAATTAAATGCAATCATTTTATATTTACATTCAATTTGCATATTTATATGTAGATATGACTTCTAATCATTTACGTTTTTTAAATGTTTAAAACAATATAATTGTATTTTAAAAACTTGTTTTTGAGAAAAATACAATTTTTATGTTCATATCTAATTGTATTTATATACTTTAGATTGTTTATGTACAAATTTATTTACTTTTGTGCTTAGTTAAATGTAATTATTTTTATATTTACATTCAATTTTTTATTTACAGATCAAAATAAATCATTTTTCATATTCAGATTATTTTTACATATGAAAATGAATTTTAATTTGATAAATTCTGTTAGAAGGTCGTTAATTACATTTCTTAACTTAAATTTTGTGATATGTTATTTTGCATAATGTAATTAAGAAACAGTTTTAATATATTTTTTAATTTGTTTTGAATGTTTATACTTTAGGGTTTAGGGTTCCAAAAATTGTGACGGAACAATAAAAAATCATTTAAAAAAATCTATATACTCAGTTAGAACAGGGAGTCACTATCATCGTTTATTAGAACAACTATGAAAAACCAAAATTTAATGGTTTGTGAAATTAGATCGAGTTTGGAGATTGATTACATGTGAGGAAAGTATTAACACCCTACATGGGTATGCAAAACTATAAAATTTTTTAAATATTTGTGTTTTTCCAAAACTCAAATAAAATATATAAATACAAATAAAGAAAACATTTTAAAATTTTTTATATTTGGGTCCAACAAGGTACTTAACCGTGCTTCTACATATTCTTATTCAAGATGAGAAATCAATGTTACATAATTTAAAAAAAAAATATTTAAAATAAACTTTGATTTGATTAATATCTCTTTTTTAATTTTTAATTTTAATATATTTTTATATTTATCAAGTGAATCTGAGACTCAACATAATAAAAGTGTTATCACCAAGTAAGTCTATGACTAGACTTGATAATTATTTTTATTTAAAATTAAAATATTTAATTATTAAATCTAAGACTTGACATGACAATTAATTTTATTTAAGTCAAATATGTAATTATCAAGTAAGTCCAAGATTTAACATGATAATTAATTTTATTTAAATAAAATTTCATATAAAAGTTTAAATTTAATTATCAAGTAAGTCCAAAACTTAATATAATAATCAAATTTTATTTTAAAAATATTTAATTAAGTATGTATGAAAAATGTGATACAAAAAGAGATAAAAAGGTCCCCTTAAACAAATATAATCAAAGCAAGAATAAGCATAGATAAAAACTTGCCAATTAGTTCAATTCATTACTCCATATGAACATCAATTATAATGTCAAATGATAACCGCGAATATTAATTTTAATCACAAAATCACACCCATGTATCATTCATCATTGGTATATCAATTTGGAAATTAAATGAAACGTATCTTAATCACAAAACGTCGACTCATATTTGCAATGAATTCCTGTCCAATATTACATACTAAAAACATCAAGAAAGTCAGAAAATGAAACGCACATACATTCACTAACACCTTTTGAGATCAAACACGAACTTTATCCAGAACCAAGATAATAAGGAATAGCCCATAACTACAAGAATGACACCTTCAACAATACACTCCATGCAAGAATCACACATTTATATAAAATAAATCCAAAGAAAAAGGATCTATTTATCAAATGAATCCCACAATTTACTAACATGTCAAGATCAATGTCATGCTCTAATTTCAATGCCATATTAATATTAAAACTATTCTCCAATCATGAAAAAATCGTTCACATCAAGAGATAAGTGTTGAATAGAAATTCCAGATAAAAAGAACATAATCTACTCGTACTCAATCATGATATTAATCCAGACATTAGTCAAGGCTGAGAGGAACAAATTCTGCTTCAAATAACAAATAAATCCTCTATTTTAAACAAATATGTTTGTTACGTTTATATGGCATTTGCGTCAAATAAACTTTTCAATTTAAAACAAGTATACATTCTTTGATTCCAAAATTCAGTTTCAAGCATCCGAAATCATCTTTCTCTCATTAGAAACAATTTTCCTTATCAATATTTTATAAACCACTCTAATCCTACTCCATTCCAGTTATGCATCAAGAAAAATACTCTAAAATCAATATGTGGCGGAATTGCAAAACCGAAACAAGATAATAAGAAACAGGACCATAATACTCACATCTAATCACATAATCACAATCACAATCTCGTTCAAATATCAAACAGAAAAGTTAAAATCCAAAATATAAAATGTGCATATAGGTTATATAGTTTTCCAATAAGAGCGACGCAAACGCACATTTCAATCCGACGGTCATAATAATATTCGATCGAACCTCAATTTTTCAAATCGGAAACACATCAAGAAAACAGAGAAAGAAAGGGAAAATACCTCTCCTGTACCATCAATGAGAGGCCTGAACTCAAACTCCAAACTCCAGGGATGTGCCGCGACGACGATTCCAATAGAGAGTGGCGCGAACCTTGGCGATATGAATCCTTAGAAGCTAATAGAAAATATATAGAGAAAACCTTGGAAGCCACCAGAAAAATCTGGAGAAAAAGACCCGGGGTTTTCCTTTGTTTCCCCTGTTATGTTCACGTGTGCGTTTCAAGTATCTTGAAAGTTGAAACGTCCATTCCACATCCCTTCGTGCAGCTGGCGTAAGTGAGACCTTCGTGTGTGTGTGAGAGTGAATTGTGAAGTGCATGAGTGGTGTGAGCAGTGCGTCAGGTGAGGGTTTAGTGTGGTATGTGAGAGGTGAGTTATATGTGTGTGAACGTGAATAGCGTTTCCGTGAGGTAGTGTGAAAGAGTGTACGTCAGGGAGTGAATGTGAATGAGTGATAAGTGTCCCGTGTGCATGAGTGGCGTGAGTTAGGTGTTCTGTTTCGTGAGGGGAGCGTCTGAGACACAAGGTGTGAAAGTGTGTTTTTGGGCTTGAAACAAAAAAAAAAAGGGTTAGGTTAGTAAAAAAACGTGTCATAAACAAGACAAGGAAATAGGAACAGAAAACATAGGGTACAATTAAAATACACTAACCAATTAACTTTCTCTTAATTTTTTTATAAACTTTATTATTACCTTTTACTCTTCTTTTATATTATTTTTTCATTTAATATTAATTTTTTATTTTTTTAAAATTTATTTTATTTGTCCGGACGAAATCTGACAGTTAACACGTATAAAATTGAATTCACTTTGAAATGTAATATTGTATTTCTTTAATTGCTTAAATATGTCATTTCTTTCTATACATATTTTCAATTTCAATAGTTTGTAAATAAAATTAAAACACATGTCAATATGAATTCTAATTGAAAAAAAAAAATTAATCGTTTATAATGTTTTAATGTTTTCCATAATTTTAATTTGAGTCGTAGTATTAATATATATATTTTTATTTATTTTGTATTGTTTACCATACAAATTACAATTTTAAATATATATATATATATATATATATATATATATATATATATATATTACGGTTTACATTCCATTTTCTATTCACATGTTAAATTAAATCAAGTTTAAAAGTAGGGGTGGCATGTATTGGATTTTTAATGATCAAATCCATATCTATTTTAGATTCAAATAATTGGATAAGATTTTCAATCCAAATCCATTTTTTCAGCAAAATAAGTTTGGATTTTTTTTAAATCCAGATCCAAATATTTGGATCAAGTTCCAGAATCCATTTTTTATAAAATAAATTTAAATTGAATTTTCTAAAACTTGTGACTTTAAGGCCAACACCACTCAACTGTCTGGGTCGTCGAGCTCGCTGTCTCGAGTTTGCTCAGTTCGTACAGGTCGTCGGGCACGACCTGTCTGAATCGTCAGGTCGGTCTGGCCTAGCCCATCTAGGTATTTGGGCCTGCCTGGCCCGTTTTGGCATCGGGCTTGCGTTGTATGTACGGGTCGTTTGGCACAATTTTTCCGAGTCGTCGGGTCAAGTCAACTTGTCTGGGTCGTCGGGTCGACTCAGCCTGTCCGGGTCGTCGGGTCCGCTCGGTCCATTAGGGTCGTCGGGCCTGCCCAGTCTGTACAGGATGTCGAGCATGACCTGTCCAAATCATTGGGCCGACCCATCCCACCTCATCCGAGTCTTCAGGCCTGCCTCACCTGTTCAGGTCTTCAGCCTACCTAGCCCGTTCGGTTCTTCGGGCCCGCATGACCCGTTCGGGTCATCGAGCCCACCTGGCCCGTTCAGGTCTTTGGGTCCACTTGGCCCATTCAGGTCATCGGGTCCGCTTGGCCCATTTGGGTCTTCGGGTCCGCTTGGCCCATTTGGGTCTTCGAGCCCGCCTGACTCGTTCAGGTCTTTAGGCCCACCTGGTTTTGGGTCTTTGGGCCTGCCTGGCCATTCGGGTCATCAAACTCGCCTGGCCCGTTCGAGTCTTCGGACCCACCTGGCCCGTTTGGGTCATCATGCCTGCTCTATCCGTTCGGGTCTTCAGGCCCACCTGGCCCGTTCAGGTCATCGGGCTCACCCGACTTTTTCTAGACGTTGGGCCCGATCAACTCGTCTGATTTGTCGGGCTGGCCTAGCCCGTTCATGTCTTTAGGCCTGCAAAGCCTATTTTGGAAGTCAGGCTCGTCCGACCCTTTAGGGTCGTTGGTCCTGCCCGGTCCGTATAGGTCATCAAGCAAGGACCGTCTGAGTTTGAATTTAGCCTAGTCCATCTCAACCTTTAGCCTAACCCAACTTCAAATTTAAATTGAAAATTTGGATTGAATTTTTTGGATTATCCATATTTGAAAATCTTGATTTATAGAATGGATATCTAATCCATAAAATATATAAAATGTATATTATATTGAAATCCAAATCCATTAAAATGTATTTTAAATGGATTGAATTTTTAATAAAATGGATTTTAAATAGATTGGATCAAAGCAAAAGTGGATTAGATCAAGAAAATTAGATTCTTTGCCCACCCCTATTTAAAAGTGTAAAATTGCATTATTTAAAAATAGTGCTATGTAATTATTTATTGTATGTATACATTTATATAATTATTAGCGATGTTAACAATTCCATTGATGTTTTTACCTCGAAGATGATAAGCCATCAAATTGAAAAATTACAAAAATTTTATATTTGTATAAGGGGAAATTGAGAACATCTCGTCGAGCCAAATCAAGTGAATTTGAAAGATGGGTCAAGGATAAGTGTCAATAATGGGCTAATTTGAATATTGTGAAAGTTATGATAAGGCATTCATGGGATTCATTGTATTTATGAGAGAGTAAAAACAGTTTTAGAGGCAATTAAGTCAGGTCTCGAGTTAGGTAATATAAAACGGGTTCAATATCCAAGGTAAGGGATATCTATCAATACATACATTCACTACTGATATCTAAGATTGGACCCTTGCTGATTTGAGCGTTGGAGTCCCTACAAGTACGCACCCCCTAGAGGTATCAACAAGAGATAGTCCAGAGTCACCTCAATGAATTAGGCGAGGAAGATCAAAGACTCTTGAGACAACTCAATTCCTTGTAAGAACATTTTGGAGCCCACCGTGGGGCCGAGTAGTTCTTAGGAGAGATAGTGTCAACAAGAACAATAGTGCACCAAAATGCAATACTAACGGAGATGCGACATGAGATGGAGAAGGAGATGCAACAGGAGATGAAGCAACAATTGGAAGAATTGAGGCGAAAGAATAAGGAGGAAATCAACACCTTAAGAGAGGAGAACCAAAGGATTCATAAGCAAGAGGAGGAAGCATCCTAGAGAGGGGAAGGTTCATGTAGAGAGGAGACAAGGGAGAAAGGGAGGAACATTGAGGCTAGAAGGATCTAGGGTGCAAACCAACACTAACCAAACCGGTATGTGAACAAATGCATCTCAACGCCATCCACTTATGGATAGGATCATGGAAGTTGAACTCCCCTCGCGCTATAAGGGGATAACCATGAGCTAGTATGATGGCACCATTGATGATGTTATATTTTGTCACATTTTTCGAACATCTTTGAAGATCCTCGTGCTTAGTTGGTTTATGCGACTTTCCCCTAATTCTATTGATTGCTTTGAGTCATTAACTACACGCTTTGGGATCTAATTTCCACTAACAAACCTCATCATCTTACCTCCTTGGCATTGATAAATATATGCCAGGAGAAGGGGTTATCCTTATGGGGGTTTATGAAGCGATTTGGTAAAATATCATTAAACATTTGAACCCAGAAGTGGCCATGCAACATCTCATCACTATGTTGAGGCCAGTTGCCCGGAAAATGAGGAAGATGGGGGGTGAAAAGAGGAAAGCAACTAAAGTTAAAGTATAAAATATGGTAAAGGTTGGGTTCTTCAAGGAAGCCACTTATACTACTTGGTTGGCCAATATAGTCCTGGTCAAAAAATTTAACGGCAAATGGAGAATGTGTACACATTACACAAATCTTAACAAGGCTTATCCCAAGGACACATACCCATTACTTGGTATTGACAAGTTGGTAGATGATGCGGTCGAGCATAAAGTTGTCAATTTCTTAGTTGCTTATTTTGGGTACAATCATATTCCATTGTACCTGTATGACAAAGAGGAGATGACATTCATTATAGAGGAGACCAACTTTTATTGTGAAGTCATGCCCTTTGGGTTGAAGAATGTGAGAGTCAGGTACCAAAGATTGATGGACCAAGTTTTCCATCATCTTATTGGGAAATGTGTGGAAGTCTATATAGATGACATGGTGGTAATGTCAGACTCACTCAAGCAGCATATCAAAGATTTTGATGAGGTGTTCACGACCATCCATAAGTAACATATCAAGGCCAACCTAGATAAATGTCAAGCGGTTATGTCAATGAGGAGCCCGATCAATGTTAAAGAAACACAAAGGTTAGTGGGAAGACTAACTACGTTATCGCAGTTCATGCCAAAGCTGGCAAAAAAGATACGACCTATGCTCAAATTAATGAAAAAGGCACACAAGATTTTTTGGGATGAGGTTTGTTAACACTCTTTAATGGAATTAAAGAATTTTCTTTCTTCACGAATTGTGTCACATAAGCCTACTAAAGATAAACCCTTTTTGGTATATCTGGAAATTTCTAATGATGTTATAAGTTCGACCATAGTACAAGACCATGATGGACAACAACAACCTATATACTTCATTAGTAGGGTGTTGCATGATGCGGATGTACGGTACCAGGTAGTTGAAAAGTAGCTTTGGCGTTAGTAACAATGGCAAGAAGGTTGAGGCCATATTTTCAGGGACATGAAGGTATAATCAAGTCAGATTATTCGATACACAGTTTTGAGGAGGCCTTATTTAACAAGTCGGATGGTGGGATGGTCGGTGGAGTTGTTCGAGTACCATATACGTTGTGAGGCATAGGGACCAATCAAGGCAAAATGCCTAGTTGATTTCGTTAATGAGCTTACTAGAGTCTTAGATGCAGACTTATACTCCTAGGTTCTTTTAGTGGATGACTCTTCTAGTGTTAAAGGAGGGGGAATTGACATTGTGTTATACGAGTCGAATAATTTGTTGTTGGAACAATCTTTGCGTTTTGGGTTCAAGCCTTCCAATAATCAGGTTGAATACAAAGTGCTGATTGCGGGTTTGATTTTGGCAACTGACATGAGGGTTGAGAACATCACATATAGGTCAAATTCACAAATAATGGTGGGACACTTAGATGGCATGTATCAGGTGAAGGACCTACTACCATGTGGTAAGAGGGATGCTAGACAAATTTAAGATGGCAAAGATGGAGCACGTAAACAGGTCACAAAATTCAAGGGTTGGTCTTCTTTCAAAGATATAGTCATCCTTGCATAACATCATACAGTCATCCTTGCACCTTCGATCAACCCATTGTTGCCTTGGTAGAAAGCAATGTTATAAAGGGCGTAGCATTTGAGGGTGTGAGTTGGAAAACATTCCTTCTCAAGTGTATTCAAGAGGGCAAAGAAATAACAATCCTCTGGAAGCGTGCCTCCCGATTTCTTTTGATTGATAGAGAGTTATATAAGCGAGAATTTTCAGAACCCCCTCTTAAAATGTGTGACTTCAAAACTCCCTCTTAAATTCTAGATCTTGCACCATGGTGGTAAGGGTCTTACGAGACAACTATTACTAGCCAACCTTGAAGGAAGATTGTGTGATAGGTACATTAAGAAATGTGTTAAGTGCTAACAAAATGGAAACTTAATACATTTAAAATCTCAAGACTTGCATACTTTCACATCCCTATGGCCTTTGCCATATGGGGCATGGATACTCGACCCTTTTAATCTAGAGAGGGGTTAGGTCAATTTTTTTGTTAGTAGCTATAGACTATTTTATAAAATGGATTGAGGTAAAACCACTTGCTACCATCACGACTCAGCATGTTCAAAAATTTATATGGAAATGCATAACGTGCAGGTATGGTGTCCCCCATACCATCGTAATTGACAATGGTAGGCAATTTATTGATAAAGGTCTGACTTAATTTTACGTTGATAAATATTTCTTATTTCTTTTTACATTAATGAATTATTTGTTATATCTTAGAAGATTTTTTTAATCGATAAATATGATGAGTTTACGAAGTACTCATAATGTTTTAAATCATTTAAACACTATTCTTTCTCCATTACACATTTGTAGAGTTATATTTTATTTTTTATAATTTAGGATACGTTGTTGATTTTGCTAAGAAATCCAAATCACACACATTTTTACAGGAACTTGTAAGTCCTTTTTCTGTTGGCGTAACTGTAGTTTTAGCTTCTTGACTTGAGCACCAATATGAGAGGCATAATATGTTTAAAACTCTACCATTTTGGTGAGTATGGGTGCAGACAAGAGGCTATTAGCCACGCAACAATTTCTTTATCTTCTTGATCATGCTAAAGGAAAGTTGGATTGATGGTGGTTTTTACAACGGAAAGAAGACGTGGAGGGAGAGGTAAAGATTCACCAAAAAGGAAGCTAGGATCACCTAAGCTCTGGATACCATGTAAGTGGAAACAGAAAGAGAAAGGTAATGTATTTTACTATATCACATAGAACTGTACAATATGAGTTATACAAAGAAGAATGCATAACAGACTTAACAAAAAAAGAGCTAATCTGACAGTTTTACGTGACAAAACTACAGTACAACAACATCAAACTGCAATGCTAACAGAAGTACAAAACCATTGTCGAAAATTTTATTTCAAAGTCACCAATGTCTTTGATTTGTATTTGTTGAACAATCTTCAAGTGACCAAGTTGATGGGTGGTATAGTTGTTAGGCCTTTGCTACAGTAACTCTAAGACTATCTCGGGAAAACAAGAAGACATTACAATATTGAAAATAAACATTCTCTCTATCTTCATTCCTTCATTGATAACCCTAAAATAGGGAAAGTTTAATGGGCCTAAAGGCCCAGAATACAGACATAAAAATATAAAAGAGCATAATATAGTAGTTAACAAACAACCCAATTTTTAAATGTCATCCATTTGGGCTTTTGGTGCTCACGTGTGGGCCTTTTGGAAGTGCTACCATTTGTTGTATCATTGTTTGCCCCTGAAAACTTACTTTGTCCTCAAAGTGGGTTCGTGAGGGTGATTGGGCCAAGGTTGTGGTTGGTGTGTTCGGGTCATGGGGCAGCGTGATGGGAATAGGCTCTTGGAAGGTTTGTGTGAGAGGAGGGGTTAATAGGGTGTTGGGCTCAAGGAAGTTAGGTGGGATGGGACACATTTAATGCATGGGATTTATGAGAGGTTATGACATTGATGAGATCGAGGTAGTGCGGTGGGTGAGTGATTTTAGAAGCTTTACGAGAGTGTAGACGTGGTAAGTTCTGGTTGGTTAGTGGGGTCACTAGAGTTAATGAGTTTGATTGGGAAGTGAGGTTTGAATTAAAGTGTGATATTATGGGTAGCTAAGTTTAGTGTCTTCAAAAGCTGAAAACTGAGTTGTGGAGAGTGGGGAGAATTTTCCTTTGAAAGGTCGTAAAAGAGAAACATGGAAGATTGGGTGGATCTTATAGGTAGGAGGGAGTTGGAGTTCATAGGCTACGTTGCCTATGCGACGGAGGATCTGATAAGGACCAGAGTAGCACGACGCTAGCTTGGGGCATGACCGATGATGCACTGATTGTTGGCAATACGGTTGTAGTCGAACCCAAACCCAGTCACAGACATTGAAACTTCGATCAGTGTAGTGTTGTTTGGCTTGGTTGGCCATGCGTTGGCAGGTACGAAGAAGATTCTACTTGAGGCTATGGAGAACCATGGTGTGTTGTTGTAAGAGATCTGAGATAGTGGTGTCATCGCGTGGTATGTGTATCATGTCTAAGGTGGTCAGAGGAGGACAACCACAAAGCACGTGGAAAGGAGATATACCGATGGCCAAGTGATATGCGGTGTTGTACCATATTTCCACGAGGTGTAGGTGCTGATACCATGAATGGAGGTGGTCACCGGCGAAGCACCAGAATGTCTCGAGCCCTCTATTTAATACTTCTGTCTGACCGTCTGTTTGGGGGTGGTATGATGAACTAAACTTCAGTGTTGTGCCTTGGGCTTTGAATAGGGTGTGCCAAAATGTGTTGACAAATAGTGAATCGCGATCAGAGACAATGGTTTTCGACAACCCGAAAAGGCGACAAATCTCGATAGAGAAACGGTGTGCCAAAGTTGGAGTTGTGAAGTGGGTGGGCAAGGCAACGAAGTGTGCGTATTTTGTTAAGCGATCACAAACAACCCATATGATAGTATGTCCTGCGAAAAAAAGTAAGTGGGTTATAAAATCCATGGACAAATCTTCCCATACTTTTGTTGGTATTGGTAAAGGTTGGAGTAATCCTTACAGGTTGTGTGAAAGGTACTTGTTATGTTGACATGTGTAACATTGTTGGACAAAGTTATGATTGTCGCATGTCCAACCAGGCTAGTAGAAGGAGGCAACCACCCGTGTGAGTGTGGGTTTGAATCCCGAGTGACCTGTTGTAGAGGACTCATGCATTTCCTTGAGTATGCGTTGGCGGGAATCACCATCTTTTTACTGCTTCTATGATTGCATACATCTCTCTTATGTATGTTGAAGAAGCTTAGAGGCAGGGATACATCTTTTTGCTGAAAAAGGCGAGAAGGCGTTCTTGGTGACTGATGATCGCTCCTACGGCCACTATAGAGGCATCAGTTTCCGTAATGAAAGGCAATGTGAAGATGGGAAGATGAAGTGTAGGTAAATGAGCCATTTGTTGTTTTAGATTTATAAAAGCTAGTTGTGTTGCTGGTGGCCATGTGAACTTTTGTTGTTGTAATAAATCGGTGAGGAGAGTTGCGAGTGTAGTGTAGTGGCGAACAAAATGCTTGTAGAACCAGGTGAGGCCGAGAAATCCCCTTAAGTTCGTGAGTGAGCGTGGCTCAGGCCATTCTGTGATTGCTTTAACCTTCCCGAGGACATGTGCTACTCCTTTGGGGGAAATAAGGTGGCCCAAATATTGAACTTGGTGGTTTGCAAAGATGCATTTTGACAACCTGACAAAAAATTAATTTGTTTCTAATAACTCTAAAACAAGTTGCAAATGTGTAACATGGTCCTCCAAGGTAGGACTATAAACTAAAATATCATCAAAGAAGACAAGAACAAACCGCCTTAGATGTGGTCGGAGTAGATCATTCATAGCTGCCAATAAAAAGTAGATGGAGCGTTAGTTAAGCCAAAAGGCATTACTAAGAATTTGTAGTGTCCATCTGAAGTTCTGAAGGCTGTTTTGTGAGTGTCTTCGGGGACAAGCCGAATTTGGTGATACCCTGAGTAAAGGTTAATCTTAGAGAAAATTGTAGTTGAGCCTAATTCATCAAGTAGCTCATCAATTGTGGGTATTGGGAAACGGTCGCAAATTGTGGCTGTATTTAATGCTCGATAGTCTACACAAAATCTCTAGGAGTCATCTTTTTTTTTACGAGTAGGACATGTGGCGAAAATGGGCTAGTGCTGGGTTTTATAAACCCTTATGCCGGCATTTTGTAGATGAGTTTTGAAATTGTGTCATTTTGAGAGTGGGGGTAGCGGTATGGTCTAACATTTATAGGGTTGGTATTGGGGATGAGGGGAATGTGGTGATCATGGGGTCTTGAGGGCAGAAGGCCTTGGGGAGCTTGAAAAATGGTTTTGTGGTGTAGGAGAAGGGATTGGATAGGGAAGGGTAAGTCATAAAGTGGTGATGAGGGTGTTTGGAGGCTGATCTCTATTGGGAGAGTGGGGTTAGGTTGATGTTCCATGGATAATAAGTGGAGGGAGGCCATTGCGCGTGTGGAAAGGAATTGACGGAATTGGTGATAGCTTGCTCCAGTGGGGATGGGGTTGGGTTTGGCTTGCAGTGTAATGTGTTGGTCTTGGTGGGTAAAGGCTATGTTGGGGATAGAAAAGTCTGCTTGAATGGAACCCAATGTTCGTAACCATTCAATTCCCAATACTACATCAACGCCTTCAATAGGTAAGAGGTAAAAAGGTATAGTGAAATTTGCAGTTTGGAGGGAAATGTTAACTGAGGGACACTGACCTTGACATTTTATAAAAGCTCCATTTCCTACCATCACTGAAAAAGGAGGATTGGCTTGATGGGTAGGTGTAAATGGTGAGCGAGTTTGGGTTAGTATGTTATGAGAGCTCCTTAAGTCCAAAAGGACTGTGATTGGCAGATTGTGGATGATGCTTGTAAATTTTAGTGTTTGTGGGGAAGGGTTGCCTGTAAGGGCGTGAGGAGATAGATGAAAATGAATGGTTTCAGGGGTTTTTTCAGGGTTTGGGTTGTCGAGGGTGGGTCAGTTGCGTTTTCGGGTTATTAAGGAGTAAGAGAAATCTTAAAGTAATGCATTTGTGGCTTGGGGTAAATTTTTAATCACAATTATAGTAGAGACCTTGGGCTCTACGTTCCTGAAGTTGCGTGGGGGTGAGTTTTTTTTATGGGAAAGGTGGGAGGAAGGTTAGTTTGAGAGGAAGAGGGGCGGTGTTGAGATGTGGGTGGATAGGGGTGTTGGGTGTTAGGGGGAAGGCTCGTGGGGGTCGGGGTTTGGAGTCTCGAATTTTATCTTCAATAAGCTTGGCAAGGCCAAAAACCTGGGAAATGGAGTAAGGGTTAAGAACAGTTAATTCACGTTTGATGTCTGGTTGAAGGCCAAAAATAAAACAGTTGAGGATGATTTCAGTAGATAAGCCAATGACATGGTTGCATAATTTTTTGAAGTGTGCTTGGTATTCCGAAACAGTGCCTCATTGTTGTAATTTGAATAGTTCAGCTTGATGATTTGTATAAGAGGAAGGTCTGAAACGAAGCTCAAGAGAACTGGTAAAAGAGGACCAATGTGTGAATAGGTGGTTTTGGTGCATCCATTTAAACCAACTTAAGGCCTTTCCTTTCATGTGGAAGGCCACCATGGATAAACGTTTTTGTGGTGGTATTTGATAAAAAGCAAAGTATTGTTCAGCCTGAAATAACCAATCTAAAGGTTCTAGACCTTCAAAAAACACGAGTTGGAGTTTTGGGGGTCGTATCAAAGGGGTGATGGGTATTGATGGTGAAGGGCTTGTGTGGTGACTGTATTGGCATCGTGGAACTGGGTGTTAGGTATGAACGAACTTGAGGTGACTATGGGGGTTGGTGGTGGAATCTGGGTAGATGAACGAAAAGGTAGAGAAAAAGGAGGGGGTAAAGAGGAAACCTGGTCTATGAGGAAGGAAAGGGAAGATTGGATGGACTCGTTTTTGGCTTCAAGGGCATTCTGACGTTGGTCTTGGGATTCCATGTGAATCTGGATGGCTGAAAGGTGATCCTGGATGGCATGCAAGAAGATCTTCGAGGTTTTTGGATTGAGGTTTGGGAGGCATGGAGAAAGTAACTCTAAGACTATCTAAGGAAAACGAGAAGACACTAAAATATTGAAAATAAACATTCTCTCTGTCTTCATTCCTTCATTGATAACCCTAAAATGGGAAAAGTTTAATTGGCCTATAGTGCTCAAAATACAAACATAAAAATATAAAAGAGCATAATATAGTAGTTAACAAACAATTCAATTTTTAAATGAAGTCTGCCATCCATTTTTACTTTAATATTAGCTAAGAATAATATATATAAATAATGTTAAACAGACTGGGAAAAGTATCATGTAAATGATTACAAGTGTGTGTGGTTGTGTCATATATTATATATATATATATATATAAAATATTGAAAATAAACATTCTCTCTGTCTTCATTCCTTCATTGATAACCCTAAAATGGGAAAAGTTTAATTGGCCTATAGTGCTCAAAATACAAACATAAAAATATAAAAGAGCATAATATAGT
>Ga0214545_1000048_pt1 | contig 114426 bp, 65 predicted proteins | sample CNSS4metaG_FD_160064 | JGI IMG/M metagenome (GOLD analysis project Ga0214545, IMG submission 160064) | Root nodule microbial communities from cowpea collected in UCLA plant growth center, Los Angeles, California, USA - CNSS4 | ecosystem: Host-associated > Plants > Roots > Nodule | place: USA... | reverse complement strand
ATAAATAAAGTAATAATATATAAATAAAGTAGTAATATATAAATATATTTTTTTAAATATATAGAAAATAAAATAAAATAAAAATTAATTAATATAAATAGAGTAATAATTTTTAAATATTATTTTTATATATATATATAAAAAAATGAAAACAAAAACGGTTGGGGGAGCCGTGGCTCCCCCTTGTCCCTTAGTCTTAGTATTGTGAACCTGTCATACACTGCCTTCCACATTACAGACTACCCAATCACAAATTACCCCAAAAATCACTTCTCACACTTAATCTATATACTTTTACTCTCCCTCAACCTCTGTCCAATATTCCTTAATCCACTCTCATTAAACAAAATGACACCACAAAGTCCTTAACATTGTTTTGCACCTCACAGCCACACACTATCAATTTGTACTGGCGCCTAGCGGCAAATAATGTGCTGCCAAGCAGTGCTTGCAATTCTGGACAACTCAAAATTTTCCCTACACCTGCGAAGACCTCATAAATCCCCAACTCCATCTCTCTAGCTATTCACATAATCCAACAATTCAATCATGCTTCCAATGATGTCTAATACATAATTAAGTGCGTAAGTACAGTTTCCTTACGGGAATTCATGCATCCATTAGTCCTAGACGTAACATCCCAATCCTTTCCAAACCCCAAAATATATCCATACCATTATTTACCCAACTACCTTAAACTATTGCAGAAACCAATGGTTTATGAAATGCAATATTCAACCATGGCTAAAAGTCCCTTTTTCCACCGATCAGAAATAGCCTAGAAATCACAAAAGTCCCAAAATGAGCCAAGTTAGCTCGCATCACCTAGTGGGTGTAAGACCCGTGAAATTTAATTAATTAATAAATGCGGGTAGTGGGAGCTATTATGCCATTAAATGTTAATTGATGTGACATGGAATAGTACTAGGTCACATGGTTGAGAATACTTAGTTATGTTGAAAGGACTTGGGTTTTAGTCCTATGTATGTCAAATTGTGTGTTATTTAATTGATCATTATTTTAATAATATGCTTGATCACGGTGAGTGATAATATAATCTTAGAATTATAGGATTTATCACAAAACATGAATTGGTTGAATGGTTGTGCATTGATTTGATATTAGCATGGTAATGGGTTTGAACGTTTGTAGAACCAAATTAAACTTTCTTTTTGTCAAAATTCTTTTTGGTATGGAAGGGAAAGGTCATAGAAACCCTAGCCGTCAGAGGGAAGCTAGGAAGGCTGCAAAAATGATCATGAAACAACCATTGAATGACCATTAAGCTAAGTTTAATGTCAATTTTCGTTTTTTTGACATTAAGCTTGATTAAGGTAGAGTTAAGAGAACCATTGAAGAGGAAAGAGAGGGTTTTGAGACTACCAATAGTGAGTGTTGTGAGGAAAGGTTTCTGAGCACGTAAACTGGAATTTAGGAGACATTGCAGCAAGGCGTGAGAGTGGTAACAAAGGAGACGATAGTTGATCAAGGAGGAACTCTTACACAATCAGTTTAAGTAAGGAATTCAGGTTAGGGGAGCTGAACCTCGTAAATTTTATGTTTAAGATTAATTGAATGATGTATTGTATGATTATGCATGAACATCCTCTGTCTTGGCTTGAATTTCGGGTTTCTGGAATTTTTCCAGAAACCGCCTGGCGGGCGATGAACTGCCGCCAAACGACTAAAGCATTTTTGTGTTATTTCTGGGTTCCTAAAGAGGAACCGCCTGGCGGCATGATCTTGAATGCCAGGCGACACTTGCCTGTTGCACCTAGTTTTTTGGGTTTGTATGCACGGCCTGGTAGTGATGAACACTCGCCAGGTGACGCGAGTCAATTTGACTCGATTTTGGTGTTTTGGGATTTTTGGGATGATTCTGATTAGGGAAAAAGACAGTACTAACTGTTTGTGAATGATTAAAAGTCATATTTCGTTGAATTATATGTAATTGGAGGTTAAATTGGATGAAAAATTGTATGAACATCGTTTTAGGGTAAATGATTTGGGATTTTATAGTTGCACTAAATTAAGTGGAAAATATTAATGGAATTCGTATATTGGAAGTTTTAGGAATGAATTGTGAACCTAAACATGCGAATGCAACCTATTGAGTCAAAAATTGAGTGAAATCAGAATAGTTGGGTTGGTTAAGATTCGCAGGTTCAGGGGGTGAAATTCTGGGTTCCTGGAACAACATGAACTACCTGGTGGCACTCAATTTGCCGCTAGACGCTATACTAGAGCAGTGGGCTTTGTGTGTTTTGGTGTATAGTGGAGTTGGGAAACTAATCTGGGTCATGTGGAGCATAACTTTCAGGAGTTGGGAATATTATGGGGATTTGTCTACGTTGAAAATGTGGTGTAAATATTAGTAAGGTCTAATTATGATGTATTGGAGTTGGGTGAAGATGGAGGTAATATTTGGGGTAAAGGATAAAGATAGAATATAAGTGTTTGACCTTAATAATGGCATTTGGAGAAGTAGTATAAGATTGACCTTAGACAATCCAAAGGATTGGTATATTTGTATTAGTGAACCTATATGGGTGTAGGAAGTTGGTAATGAGCTAGCAATTGTGGGAATTGACACAATTAACTTTGCCAGGGTTGTTTAAGGTTTGTCAATGTGATTGAGAATGGAATTTGTACGGTATGCTTGAAAAACAATATTACGCGAGTACTGATTTAGCGTTTGGCAGTGGTATTGGACCCGCCAGGCGATATCTATAACTGTAGAGGGTAATAAAGACGTGTGGCGCTTGACGATAAGAGTTGTACCGTCAGGCGATACGTGCAATGACAGAGTGTTTATAGGCGCTTGGCGCCTGACGGCACGTGTCTCCCACCAGGTAGTCTGGAAGCATATCTCGCCTAGCGGCTTAAGAGCAGCGTCAAGTGATAATGAAAAGACAGGGCCTGTGTTTTACTTACTTTGAATGTGCGTGGTCTACAAGGCTTTGACGATATCTCGAAGGTCGGCTTGCTGGTGTTCCTTGAGTTGTGGCTCAAAACGCATCCCTTGAGTTGTGGCTCAGGATAGGGGTTAAGCACGTGGCATTCCTTGAGTTGTGGCTCAGAATGGTATCTCTTGAGTTGTGGCTCGGGTTGGTGAGTGTTGCCGGTGTGAGTGTTGATGAGCATATCATATATAGATATATTCATGCATTAGTTTAGGACATTTTTATTCATTTGTGCATTATTTGACTCATTTCATCATGCGTTATCTAGTTTCGGATCATACATTTGGATTGGTGCGTTGTTTGTGTAAACAGGTCTGAAAGGAGTAAGTTAGACGCAAAATAGTAAGTTCCACAAGTGCTTGGTGGTGTCTTCCACGACTTGTGGAGTTGGCTTCAAAAGATGCAAGTTTCAAAACAGTTTATTCCCTAGGTGCCTGGTGGATTTTTCCACGACCTGTGGTTTTGTGCAGTGAATTGAAGGATACAAAACAGGGTGTTCCACAGGTGCCCGGTGGATTTTTCCACGACCTGTGGTTTTGACTTCAGAAGATCATGCGCAAAATAGAGTGTTCCATAGGTGACCTGTGGATTTTTCCACAACCTGTAGATTTTCTAGCGAGAAACTTAAAGATTATGTGGACTCAAAAAGATTTCAAAGAAAAAGAAAATATAAAGAGGAGAGATAGGGGGAAACGGTTAGAGGAGAGAGAAAGTGATCTCAGCAAAGAGGAACGTGGGAAAAAGATAAAAGGAAGCGTTGACGGGAAAGAAACTTCTTCTTCTTCCTCTCGTTTTTCATCTATTTTTTGGACAACCGTTTAGTGTTTTTTATTTCAGTATGCAAAACTAATTCCATTTTGTTAGAGGATTGGTGTAATACTTTGGATTATAGGTTCTACTCTTTACATTTGATGTTTTGTTAATGTTCTTCATCTCAGTGCTCTGTTTATGGTTGTATCGTTTATTTATGAGCAATTTCACAATTGGGAAATTGGGGATTGTTTGTGATTATAAACAAGACATTGGGGGTTCGAATTCAATAAATAGATTTTACCTACTAAGGGATTAGGGGTAAAACAGCTCTCAGTGAACTCAAGTGGATGATTATATTACTTGCATCAATTAAAAAGGAGTAGAATTTTATAGGAAAAAGTACGAAATTAATCCTCTAACGATTCTTCTCTTGATTAAAGTTTTTGTTATAAATTTTATGCTTGCAATTATATTGATTCACATTTGCTCAAAATTACATAAATTAGGAATCTAGTATTCAACAAGTCAATCCTAGAGGACGATATTTTATTACTACGTTAACGATTGGTTCACTTGCCAAACGTTCACCAAGTGTGCGTGTTGTGGTGCATACGAATGGGTTCAGTTAGATTGCCCTCCGCAGTAATAACCTGACGAGTTTGGTAGTCTTGGGACGTTACGAACTATGTTTGTATTGGAAACTCTACCTGGCGTTATAGAGTATAGTTTGTAGTTGGTTTTCCGCACGTGCTCTACAAGTTGTGGCTTGTAGGTGGGGCAACAAGACATCTTGAGATATTCGTCTAAAGATGAAGACCATGGATGACATGGTGGTGGCCATGTGATATGGAATCAAAGGATGGAATTCCTTTGGTGTGTTTGTATGTATATATGTTTTATATATATGTTGTTTAATTGTTAACTCACCCTATCTGCTTGTGTTTGGCGATGATCGTGTACACGGTACACGGGAACAGATGATGTTTCAGATGAATCTGGTGAGATATAGAGTCAGAGCGTGGGCTATCTGGGAAATTTTATACAGAGTTTTATTTTTATGAAATTTACATACTTGTAATCTTGGATTATTGAACATGGCTTTTATAATTGAGTTTATAGTAGAGGTTTTGTGATACTTTATAATGTAATAAAGTTTTAAATTTTCCGCGATTTTGGAAAATGATATTTCAATTAATGAAGTTTATTTATTATTTCTTTATTTTATTATTTAAATTTGTGATATCCGATCGGGATGTTACAGTGAGTGTTCATCTCCGCCAGGTGGTTCATGTCAAAAGTCCAGAAACAAGGTTGTTAAGGTTGGATTGCTTGGCGAGCAGTTCGTGCTACCAAGCGATTTCTGGTAAAAAATCCCAAAAAGTCCACATAATTGTATAAGTCACTTGGCAGGCCTTCACCACCAGGCGATTTCTGAAAATTTCTAGAACCTCGCACAGAATCCATAACAACATAATAGAATACTCATACAGTTCATGTGATTCATGTAATTACAAAAAATGCGACTAAACACGAATTCAACACCCCTAACCTGGATTCCTTGCTCAAACTTGATAAGTTTAGATTCTCTTCCTTCTCAACAATGGTCTCCTTGTTTTTCCACGGTGCAACTCTTCCTCTCTCTCATAAAATCCAATCGTTCCTCTAAATTTCTTCCCCTCACAATACTCTCTAATGACAGGCTCCAAAAACACATTCTCTCGCCCTTAATTGGCCTCTTAACTTTGATGTAATAATGGTTAATAGCTAAGGGTTGTAATGGCCATTCAAAGACCATTACTTGATGGTGTCGCAGCCCTTCCATCTGCTCCTCAAGATGGCTAGGGTCTATACTCCTTCACAGTCATGCCAAAAAGAATTTTGGCAAAAAAAAAGGACTTTATTTTCGTGATAGTTCCTATACATATAGGATTATATTACCACTCATCATGATCAAGCATATTATAAAAATAAATAACAATTAAAATAACACACAATGGGCATATACAAGACTTGAACCTAAGTCTCCTCATAATAACTAAGTACTCTCAACCATGTGAGCTATTATTATTCCACATTAAAAACTCCAACATTAATTGTCATAAAAGTTCCCACTATCCGCATTTATTAAATACTTATTTATTTAATTATTTAATTTCCTAAGGTTTTACACTTATGGTAATTCCACAAGGTCCCATACGTCATTATGTGCCATTGATTTAAACTCATCTTTCATGACATCTAATCACTTATCAGAATTATCACCATTAATGGCTTTTGCAAATGAAAATGGATCAATATCAATACTTAAGTCATTTTCTGACTTTGTAGATAAACCACATAGTCATTCAGAATAGTAGACTTTCTATCTCTGTGAGATCTTCTTAATACTATTTCTTGTGGGTGTTCTACTACCGATTCATTGTTAACCTTAGGATCATTAATTTGTTGTTCTTCTTGATTGTTGTTAGTTTCTACAACATGTGGAACAACAACTCTTGATAAAGAAGTACTAGCTACATGAACTTGTACTCTAACTTTCTTAATCTCCACATTTTGTGAAGCGTCACTCCCACTAGTTTAACCATTCTCAATGAATCAAGAATCTCAAGCTTGAACGATTCATGTACTATGGGTAGCACAGTAAAACATATACCCTTTTTATGTTTTTGGATAACCAATGAAGTATCCGCTAATTGTTCTTTCATGCAATTTCTTTTCTTGCGGATTGTATATTTTTACTTCTGCCTGACAACCCTAAATATGTAGGTGTTTGAAATTGGGTTTCCTACTCGTCCATAACTCAAAATGAGTCTTTTGAACAACTTTAGTAGGAACCTTGTTTAATAAATACATGACTGTCTTTAAAGCATACATCCACAATAATACAGGTAAACATGAATTACTTAACATAGTCCTAACCATATCCATTAAGGTTCGATTACACCTTTTTGATACACCATTTTGTTGTGATGTGTCTGGCATTGTATATTGAGCACATATACCACGTTTGTCAAGGAACTTAGCGAATGAACCAGGATGTTGTCCACTTTCATCATATCTTCCATAATATTCACCACATCTATCAGATCTTACGATTTTCAACTTTATGTCTAATTGTTTTTTCACTTCATTTATATAAACTTTCAAGACATTCACAGATTGAGATTTCTCATGCAGTAGATAGACAATGTCCATAATGCGTAAAATCATCAATAAGATGATGAAGTACTTCTCTTTATTGAAAGCATTTACATCAAACGGACCACATATATCAGTATGTATGATTTCAAGAAGCTGAGTGCTTCTTGTGGCTCCTTTCTTTGTGTGTTTTGTTTGTTTGCCTTTAATATAATTCACATACACATTCAAATAAGTAAAATTCAAATCCGGAAGGATTTCATTATTTACTAATCTTTGCATTCTTTCTTTGGAAATGTGTCTCAAATGCTTATGCCACAAGTAAGCAAATCATCCATCCACTAAATTACGTTTAGTGTGAACATTGTGATGCAAGGTCATAAGAGTTTCAACATATAAATTATCCAAATTCAATTTATATAAACCATCATAAAGTGTACCAAATCCAATCATAAAAGTATGCTTAAATAAACTAAAACAACCATTCCCAAACTTAAAAGAGTATCCAACAACATCCAGCTTAGACAAAGAAATTAAATTCCTAGTGATACTAGGTACATAAAAAGTATCCAAAAGGTCTAAGTGATATCCAGTGTAGAGGATTAGACGATAAGTCCTGACGGCTTCCACTAGAACTTTCTCTTTGTTGCCCATGAAGACGAACTTTTCATTTGGGTTTATGGCTCGGGTTGAAAGAAATCCTTGCATCACATTAGAAACATGAGTTGTACATCCAGAATCAATCCACCATGTATTATGGGGAACTTCAGTTAAGTTTGATTCAAAACATACGTAAGCATTATGCTCACCTTTCTTTTCGAACCAAGCTCTACGCTTTATGCAGTCCTTTTGGAAATGTCCAGACTTCCCGCATAAATGACATTTGTCATTTTATTCTGAATTTTGGTTGAGGACTCGTCAATCTTCAGTGGTCTTTTACCCTTTCCATGTTTCTTAATAAATTTCTTTCCAACAACTCTTTTATTCTTCACATACTGAATAAAGTGGCTTCCTAAGTTCTTCAGTCGGGTCTCCTCCTGAATTAGCATACTATGCAATTCATGCATGTTCCACTTGTCTTTCATGGTATTGTAGTTCATCTGGAATGGACCATACTCAAACGGTAATGAGTTCAAAATGAACTGCACGAGAAAATCTTCATACATTGCCATTCCTAGAGACTTAAGTCTTGTTGCGATATTTGTCATCTCGATCATATGCTCGTGCATATTATGTGAACTGTCAAACTTCATGGTGGTCAACATAGTCATCAATGTCCCAACAAGAGATTTTTCAGTAGTTTGGGAGCGCTCTTCCACAAATTTCAAAAATTCTTTTGCGTTATTGGTTTTGGGAAGAGTTAACTTAATATTGCTTGTTATACTCATTCTCATAAACATTAAGCTAAGTTTGTTTGACCTTTCCCAAGCTTTGTAATGGGCTTTCTCTTCATTGCTACTGGCATCCGTGATAGTAGCTAACTTTTCAACTTGAAAAGACAAATCAAGATCCAACACACCTAAGTGAAATTGGACTTGTTCACTCCAGTCAAGGAAATTCAACCCATTAAAGACTGGAACAAACATAGCGTGCAAGTGTAAAGATATCATAACAGAGACTACAATCATGCTCATTAATTATGAGAACAATTAATCAACCTTTAGGCGATCCTAAAATACCTTATAATAATGAACTTCATTTAACCCATAAATCAATTATTCATAATTTAGCATCCATTCTATGGGTAATTAAAATAAAAACATTAATAATTTGAAACAAAAAAAAACTTTAAAATTTTGGCCACTTTGGTGAATAACAAAATTTATCATACTTGATTTTAAATAAATAAATATATATACCTTTAATTTCTATTAACCATATATAGCATTTTCATAATTTTAATTCAAATAAATGGATGCCTTAAAAACATAATTTAATAAAATCGTCAATTGATTCGGCCTATTAAAATAAATCAGCAAACTCATGCATCCATTTAATTAAATACATTTTGTTAATGCACCAAATTATAAACATACATACCAAATGCTTTTATTTTCCCTAATTAATGCCAATTTATCATGATACATAAAAGAGAAAACCTTAACCTATAGCATGCAATTCAAGCAACAACATTCCATTAATTCCAAATAAAAGCTTATGCACTTCAAATAGAAAATGTATCATGTGAATTTCATTCACTCATGCACTATTCAATTCATGGGAAAAGACGAATTGCTTTTCCAATTCAATTACACACGTAAGATGCAAATGCTTTCCAATTTGAAATTAAACTAGCAGAATAGTTTTCACCAAAACTACTTTCATGCCATTGACAACGTTTTTAACACGCGACTTGCAAAACAATATTCAATCATGAGAAGCAATTGTGCTTTTACATACGCAGCAGACAAAATTATTTGATGAATTTCATCATAAGCATATAATTTCAATTATAGCGGAACATCTTCATAAATATCATTATAATTTTAATGTGTTTTATGTGTCTAGCACTTCCAAAAATTTTATGTATTTATTTTGGAGTTAAATATGTTTTTTTTCTTAACTTTCAGTTAAAATTGAACTTAATTTCTCTTAAAAAATTTGGACTAATTTAGTTCCACATCTTTATAAATGTGTGGATTTAGTCATTTTAACCAAATTTTGCTAAAATTATTTGATGTTTCAAACACGTTTCTAAGCTAACATTGAAGTGACAATTACTAATGCAATTTTGACTATTTAACTTGCATTATAGGCCTCGGTTATTAGGAAACCGAAGCATATAATGACGCAATGACATTTTTTCAATTTCTGCCAACTTTTCTGTCTTAATTGCAATAGATTCGCTGCCATAAAGGACATTTGGCCTCGGTTAAAAATGAACTGAGGCCAAAAATCACTATTTTACCTCGGTTAAAATTGAACCGAGGCCAAAAATCACAAATTTACCTCAATTAAAAATTGAACTGAGGCCATATACCAAATTAGGGATTCAAAACGCGAATGCATTGTTCTTTGTCTTCCACAATGCAGCATTCCCGTTTTCACTCTCGTGATTGTGCCTCTTCTGTCCACAACCATCGTCATCTAGCCTCTATTTGCGTTGTCAACTACTGTCGAGCCTCCTTCCACGTTGTTGCGGTCATTTGGGTTCCACAATAACCGCTGGTTCGTCCCACGCAACCACTAGTTCGTCTCACACAGCCACTACGCCAGTCTCCATCATGCCACCATTCTACGTCGTCAACAACTCTTCGTTTTCCCAAAACAAAGCTTCTCTATTTGTCTGTTAGTCTTTCGCGCCACCGTTGCTCCCGTTCTAGCAAGCCACAGTCGCGCTCCGTCACATTCTCCGTGCGTGTGGTGGTTAGTTGAAATTCGAAAAATTACGTAATTCCCCCCTTTTTATTTCGCGTTTTGTATAATTGATTTTGCAATTTGGGTTGTTGTTTTCCGTTTTGTTGGGATTTTCTTGGTTTCTATTTTTTTCTCCTATTTTTGATTATTTCTTGTGTTTTATGGTTGTATTCTTGTGTTCTTGGTTTTAAATGTATTTGGATTGTAAATGATGTTATGTTTCATAAAATGTATAGTTTTGTTTCTGTTCTATTCTGGTCTGGTGTTTTAAAAAAATATGCAGGTTAAAAAATGTGATAATAACCAAAAACAAATTTTTTATTTAAAAAGTTAATGAGACATACGGTCTCAGTTCTTATTAGAACCGAGGCAGAAAGGGGGGACATATGGCCTTAGTTCTCATTACAACTGAGGCAGAAAGGTGAGTTTTTGCCTCGGGTAACACCCGAGGCCAAAAGCTTACCCTATTTTGCCTCGTCTTTATATGTCTCGGTTCTAAAACCGGGGTAGAATAGCAAAAATAACTGCTGCCAAATGCTCTTTCTGCACTGGTGCATGTGTTAAATAATGTAAAAAACTCAAATATTATCATGAAACGTATTTACACATAGCATATAATATATATATATATATATATATATATATATATATATATATATATATATATTTGTATTCTCTATTTTAATGTTCAATTATTATATATTATATATATTATTTGAAATAATTGTATGATAAAATGTGTTTTATTAAAAAAATACATAAATAATTTAGATAAAATTTTAAAATAAAAATAATAAAATATTATTATTCAATTTTACAAAATAAAATATTTATATTTTTTAATTATATTTTAATAAATTTAAGTTTATGTAATAAATATATTTTATTTTTTTTAATGTACTATTTTCTTATATGTGTATTGATGATACTTATCTTACAATTTAATCTTTATTCTATCTAAATGGAATTCAATTAATTTTATTATAATAATCAACAAATCAAAATTTAAGTAAACCGTGTTTCACGGGTCCAAAACCCAGCTTTTTACGATAAAATTGTAAAACTTAAACCAAAGTTGTAGTCTTGAAAAACGACTTCTAAAATATGAAGTTCTATCCACGAAACACCACTGACTCATTTCAGTAAAAAATTTTGACATTGTCCATTTTAATAATTTTGAAAAAAAGAAGACTAGATTTGTACATTTCTCGAACTGATAGTGATAATAAAAAATACTCCTACTTTCTTAGTATATAATTTTAAAAATTGTTTTGCATTAATTAAAAATATAATATATTTTTTTAACAAAATATTTGGAAATATCAATTTAATAAATATATGCATACATTATTTTAAAATTATTATATGAATAAAGAATATGTTTTTTTTTTCATTAATTTTTAATCAAAATTAAAATTAATCTTTTTATGAAACTTTTATTTTATAACTACGTTGAAATAAAATTATATCAAACATTAATTAAATGTGTTTAAACATTAAATAAATTTAATAAAATTTGGTTAAAATAATTAAATTTATATGTTTTTAAAAAAGTTAATAATTAAATTTATATGTTTTTAAAAAAATAAATTAAGTAAAAAAAATTAATTTTAATTTTTACTAAAAACTAAAAAATATATAGCTAATCATAATATCAATAATATTTTACTAAAATTATTAAAAAAAATTAAAGAGAATATTGTTCTAAACGTGGTATAAATAAAAAATAATAAAGAATGATTTCATTTTTGAAAAGGCATAGTGAGACTATGATGCTTTCTTCAAAGCTTATCAGAGAAACAGACAGACGGACTTCAACTCCCACGTCACGTTATTGGATAGTCACATCAACATTCTTATCTTCGAATATTCCATCGCTTTCATCCAAATAAATAATACACCACTACCAATTTCTGAGGACACTTACCTTCATTTAAAATTTCTTTTGTAGTTTTAATTATTTAAAAAAATAGAAAATGTTTAATATTTTCACTTTATATCTTAATAACTTACATTATGTTTTATTTAAAATAATGTATTTATAAAAAAGAGACAATTTTATTGAAATTGTTTAAAAATGTATAATAATATTTAGTAGATCTCAATACATTATAATAATTTTAGGCTACAGTAACTGTGTAACCGAAGTAAGTACTGAATAAAAATAACTTCAAAAACATAAAAAAGTTAATATTATATATATATTACAATCGTTTAAATTTATAACGATCACAATAATTTCTACATATTGTCATTTATAACGATCACAATCGTTTAAATTTAAAAAATGAGTAATTTTAAAAACTCATTTAAAAAAAATTAGTATGTATCCTTAACCGAATAAAAAAAATATTTATTTTTAGAATTAGATAAACGAACATGAAAACCAAAATTATTATATTAAACAAATAACCACAAATAAATCATTCAATTATCATCCTATCGCATTCATTTTTTTATTCCATAGCTCAATCTCCAGGGATCAGGTTGCGTACACATACCTAAATCATACACCTCACAACCTGCAATTGCTTCCTACGTTGGATTTCCGCATTCAGGCACTACGCAAATATAAATAACTCGGATAATTTTTAAAAATTAGTGGGAAATAGTTAATATACGTCTCTATATTTTCTTAAATATTTAATAATTATTATTAGAGTTAAATATATTTTTATTCTTTTAAATGAAATTTAAAGTTAATCCATTTTTAAAATTTTTAACCAATTTAGTCATTCACCTTTAAAATATCTTTAAAATGTATAAATTTAGTCTTTTTAACCAAATTTTGTTTATTTGACATTTCAAGCACATTTTATTGTAGTATTTGAATTGTTTATACCATTTAACACATTTTTACTTTAATATTAACTCAAATATTATCATAAAATACGTTTAAAATGTTAAATAAACTTAACAAAATTTGATAAAAAAGACTAAATTCACACATTTTAAAAATGAATGACTAAATTAATATAAAATTTTAGAGAAAGACTAATTTCAAAATTCACTTAAACTTAAAGACTAAAAACATATTTAATTTATTATTATTATTATATAAAATAAATATAAATAATTTATAATATATTGTTTTACTGAAAGATATAAATATTTTGTAGCATAGTGGATTCTTTAAATTTATCTACGATTATATATTATATTTAGATAATGTATTCTAATTTTTAATTTTAAAATATAATTAATGGTGGGAAGTATTTACAATGACAAATCTATTTATATATATTATTATTGCCTTTCAATAATTCAATTTTAAAGCAAATTACCAGATATTTAGGACGTTTTAATTAAATATTATCTTAATTCGAGATTATTATGCAAAGTATTACCAAATAAATTAATCTGGAAAATAAAATTACACAAACTCTACCCGTCTATTTAAATTCGGCATTTTCAAATGCCTTATAGCGTTACAGCTAAACCAGTTAACTTGTATGTTGATGCTTAACAGAACCAATATCACTTGTTGAAGTTTAAACCCTAGTTGGTTCATTCATCACGAAGGGTTTACAATTATTAAGAATACAACGTAATCATGTAGTTGCATACACCTCAATTTTTGAAACAAAACAAAAATTGCAATCGATAATTCAACAAGTTAAAGTCGCACAAACGCCACAAATTCAATTATTCAAAGATTTAACATTGTAGCATGATAATACATCACTTTCCAAGCACAACGCAGTGGACAACACAAATAAAATGCTAAATTTCACGGAATATTGCAAAAACAAATACGATGCGAAGATTTTAATTTGATTTATGGTTAATTATAAAGTACATAACAAAATAAAGTGAGGAACCGTTTAGTTTAATTGATTAGTAACGATTTGGATTATAAATGTAAAGAATAAAAAGGATTGCTGCGCCTAACAACTACTATTTAGTGAGTGGGGTAAATTCAACTAATCCAACTACACACAAGAATGTGCACTATATGAACAGCTTCATAAACAAAGTAATCATAATTAACAAGTATAATTCAACACAATTAACAAGTAGATTACTAATATTACCTTCCACAACGTACTGGCCCCCAATAAATCATATGATCATACTACACCTCCAAGACATAAACCGGACATCTTTACTAATAAGAATACTAGCGGGAATAGTTCAAAGCTTGTGCAGAAAAAGAATTGACAGTGTTCATACAGGATCAAGAATGAGGTCTTACTGTTAGGAAAATTACAGCTAGACAGTTTTGGAAATACAGCTAGCTAGAAAAACGGAAGAATTAATCCACATGTGTAGTATATCCTTTTACCGATTGAAAATATTAACGAACACAATTATGGCAAGAGTTTCAAATTTAGAGGAAACGCAAAGGTTTGACATAGTTAATTGCAGATACTAGAATGAGGTTCGTCGTATTTTGGGCAGCTGATGTTGAAATGTGGCGACAAGTAATCTGGACGAGTCAAAGGTCAACACAAGATGGCACAGCACGGATGAAATAAGAGATATGTTTCTGAAATATATTACCCAATCTTGTTGCATACCATAATTTAGACATAACAGACCCAATCTTTGTCCACAAATTTAAATTTTAATTGGGTTGGATGAAATCACAAATTCTTTAGCAGAATTTTACCCACCTTAACTAAAAAATCAAATTGAATTGGAATACTAAATATTATATGCTGTAAACAGGAAAACAAATAAGTCAAAGAGATTAATCAAGTTAAATTCATGAGCCACCCCTTACCCCTGGTAGAATTTAGATTGAACGAAACAACTCAGCATCATATTGGATAAGATGGTTTGCTAGATTAAAATCTGACAGGCAGCAACTATTAGATGTGGCACAACTGACAAACTGAACTCTATGTGAGCAAACTTTGCCTCCAGTGCAGGGATCAAATATCACTGGGGACAACCTTTAGTAAATATTTTCTTGTGTGGCATCCATCACAAGACAGATTAAAAACGAACAGAATGTACAAATGTCGAAATAAAATCCAGAGGATTTTCAGATAATATGTATGAATAGTGCTACACAAGCAAAAGAATATTGCAAGAAATCTTTCACATTCAGTGAAGACTGTAGGATCAAGACAGTTTCAGGAGACAATTCAACCATCTCAAGCTCACGATGCTTTTCATTCTCTTTGATGTCTTAGGGATTCTTTATGTCAAGAAGGAGCAAGCCCTATCTTTCTACTTTGCATTTATCTTGTCTTAATGATTTTTTAAACCACAAAAAATTAGGCTTCTATCAGTTCTGTACAATTATAATGAATCATGTTTGAGATGATGCAAGACGGTTATATCTAGCTGTAAATGTCCTCATGCATGACAGAATTACAAGATACGGAAATAGAATTAGGGGAAAGAAAGTGGTCTAGGCTTTTCCGAAATCATTTGAGTTCATGAGGCAACTTCCCCCCTTCTGGATAAATTACTTGGGTAACCAAGGATACAAGAAAGCACAGATAGCTAGAGACTCAGCATCTCATTTTGCATCAATAGGGAAGATATTTTCAGCAAGAAAGGAGCACAAGATGGTGAGCCATCAGAAACATAATAAACACCGCTTTATGGTTCCACTGAATAATTTATGGAGATAGCGATGACTCCACACTAGTCCAAGACAAACATCATGAAAGGACAGAGTGATCCTAGATTCTACGATAAAACCCAGATGAGAGCAGATTAAGAGGAAACAAAAGGAAAGGAACTATAATTCCTACATACAAAAACCAGCAATGGATCCTCAAGCACGAACTTGTTAGCCACTGTTGTGGGAGAAGCAGGAGTCAAGCTGAACAACCCTAGAGAACATTGTCTCTCCAGGACCAACCTAACAGAACTAAGGACAGGAACAAGGAGATACTTCAAGAAATAAACTTTTCACCTTCAATACCCCAAGAAAGAACTTCAATAATTCAGGTTGCCATTATAAATGCCTGGATCAAGTTTTCAGCAGCACGCTTTTGTTCAGGTGTGCCAGATATAAGAGCAATCCGATCACCACGGCCATATTTGGAGTCTGATATCTCAACTGTTGCTCCCGAAATCTGGGGCAAAAAAAAAGTATTATACAAATGAAGCAAAATTTGTATTAGTTTTAATCACAAACCGAGTTGAATATACTTTGGTTATGCCAACTAGTCTAGTCATTGACATCAAACAAAACAAGTATATATACAACTTTTTTTTTGTATACTCATTGATAAATTATCATAAGCAAAAGAAAATATCTCATAAATTAAGTTGAATCATCTGACAAAATTACATATGGTAGCCAATGTGAAAAACTGAAACATTGCTGATCCATGACTGGTGAACCCCTTGACCTATTTGTTTTGCTAATTAGTTTCACCACAAATTATTTGGATGTCTCTTACTTCCAACAAATAATTGAAGTACATAGAACCAATGCAAGTGAGCAATAAATAAAAACAGTCCTCGCCAAAACAATTCAAGATGACATAAAAATTAATAATAAAACCTAGCCCTATCATATAGGGTGAGTTGGTTACATGGATCACTCAACAACCAAATATTCGGCAAAAATGACTCAGAATCATCTTACTTATTGGATATCTCTTCCAATTGAACCACTTTACTCACTCCAACATGATGTGGAATTTTTAAGAACAATAATTTGTTTCATTACATCACAACTGGAAAGCACAACAAGAGTGACACGGTAGCAAGAACCAATGCGCAAATTGATTTTATGATAAATTTCAAATAAAAAATTAATTACCCCAGGAATAACAAAAAATATAATAAATTGAGAAGTGTGAACCTACCTTCCTGATATTGGCTATATTTGCCCCTCCTTTGCCCAGCACTTTACCAACAGCATTGGCTGGAATCAACATATCCAAAGTTGACGGGGGAGGTAAACTGGGCATAATAACAGCACAAAAACATAAGTTCAACCAATTTAGAATAGTTGAGAAAATAAAAATAGGAGGTTAAGTGCATATTGATTAGGTCCAAACCCACAATTAAACTTTTAGAGGGGTACAAATACAACATTATCCTCAAATTAATATGCTAGACAAATATCAAGTTAGGGAGTGTCTAACAGAATCTCATTCACAAACCATGATTTCAGTGAGTGGGAGTTGCATTGACATTGCAATGGAAAAGTTTCTGTACTCTACAGACCCAGATTTACTAAATAAGTTAGCAAGTATTTGCATAATTGTTATATAAATGTATACTAACCCTCCATATAGCTTGTTGGTATACGAGGATATAGAGCCATAGCCATTTTCTCCCATCTATTGCATATAATTAAACCAAAGAAAAAGTATTAGACACATTTTGAAACAAACTGGAATGAATACGTAACAAAAAAAATAAAAGAAAAGAAAGACTGAAAGCTTTTTATTAACATTATGTATTTTACAAAAAGAGAAACTAAAACTAAATCATTATATTCCTGCAAAAATGATCACAATATATTATAACAATATGGTAAAAAAATGTAGCATACCGACAAAGATCCATATCCATAAAGGCTGCTTGAAGAAAGCATGCCCAGGCCAGCTCCACTTTCAGCCCTCTGATCATAAACCAATGGAGCAGCAACAGGAGGGACTGAAGGAAGCACAGATGGCAATGAAAAACCTGCACTACCTGAGTACAAGGATTCGGCACCTATACCTATAGAAGGATTATGGCTAGTATCCCTTTCTCTCAACACATCATCTCTGAGTCTTAATATAATCTGGATCAGTGCATCTCTTACACAATCAACTGAGCCACCCACCTAAATCTCCAAAAAACATTGAAGGGTTAAATATGAAAAAAGTCCTATCAATGTTATTATTGAGTTTAAGAAGATAAAAAATATGCTGCATTAGTCAGTAGCCATTTACTTTTCAATTATGCTTCTTCTTTTTCTCTCCAATGATTTTTTGTTGTTAAAGAATCATACATCTCATAGTGTATCATGTTTCAATGTTTGAACATCCATTCAAACTAGAAAAGAGGTGAGGCTGAGGAAATTTAAAAAGAATCTAGTTCAAACCACGATTGAACACTTGTATAGACACACCCATAAAAAGTTTTCATGCCAAATATTTCCTAATAAATATACTTTTAAAACAAGTGAAAAAGTCAAACCTCAACAAGTTCGTCATTCACATCAGCACATTTTGGCTTATCACCTTTAGAGATTCGAACATCAGCCCTAGTTCTCTTCCGAATTTCATTTATGATTGAGCCACTTTTACCTATAATACAACCTATCACCTTGGATGGAACTAGAAGCCGCATTGAAACAGTGGTATCATCTTCATCATTTATTTTCCCTTGCATCAGCAGAACAGCTTCAACAGCCATTGACTTTAGATCACTTGGCGACTACAAAATACATATCCGCATGATCATTTTCCACTTTATAATAATAATAATATAAGAATTTATATATATAGTCAATGTAAGAATTTATATATGAGAATATAAGAAAATATGGGAACACATACTGCTACGATTACAGAAATAAGACGCAGATCCTATATAATCTGGGATATTGTTATAATCACGGAAATAAGGAATTGATCCATATAATCAGGAATATCTAGATTCTATATGTAATATTAGGACCTTATTTTTATTGATTTCAATATCATATATTTGTTATTTGAGGATATCAAATATCTTCTATTTCTTGTATCGTTTCCTTTTTCTCAATATAATTAAAGTACCCGTGCTTTCTTATAAACTCACGTTTTCAATTCAATGTTTCTCTCTCTTCCCTAGAGTTTTATTGAAATTCAACAACGTGAAGATATTTTGTTCAAACAAAAATCAGAATACCTAGATTATTTACTTGTACATCTTAACTGGCTGTACATTGACCATATAAGCCTAGATGGAAACTTCAGAGCATGAAACCAAACAGACATGTGATCTAGAGGGGACCAATAAAATATAATTTTGAATTTTTCTACGTAATTTTTATGGTGTTTTGAAATTAAATTCCGACAAGCATTATTTGACCGAAAATTACAAGACAAGGAGTATATTAATTGGTACTGGACATAAATTTAGCCTACAAAAATGCGCACTTATAATCAATGAAGAGATATACATAAATTTTGAATGAAAATTAAGTTTTCTTTCTGTAAGAGCTTTATGCAGTTGAGAATTATTAGACCCCGAATTTTAATCTTATCAAGACCCGTGACAAACAACCCTTACCTTCTTATCTTTCTTGAGTGTCCTACTAATATTCTTTCTCAAACTAAATATCAGAAGGATCCTGTTTCTGTTTTCGTATCAGAAACTGTATACTTGATTGATTGCCACTTCAAAGAATGCTCAAAACTATTCACATATGATGACAAGGTGAAATTACATATTTTCGTTAACAGAATAACATGTAAAATCTTGCTCTGCCAATTACTTTTTAAGAAGTTACTTCTGTTTCCACTCCATTCTAGTTTCTTTTCAAAATACTGTTAAATAGTGTAAGTGTTGACATACTACAAAAGATTTCCTTCAACAGTGGAAAAAAAATTGTTTTCATGAAATGTATTACTCGATGAATATTATAATAGGGCTTGTGTCCACAAAAATAAACTTCACAGTACATAGCAACTTAACCAAGGCAGATTTTAGATAAACTTGATATATAAATGATACAAAACATATAGGCAGAGATAGAAAACAAATCACTCAAGTTATTGAAAAGTGAGTATAAGTTTAAATGAATTTTTCCACTTTTTAATCTTGCATATCTTGCATATGTGTGTGTGTGTGTGTGAATAAAAACTACTTAAATAGTACATGTCAATGTTTTCTGGTTGAAGAGCAACATGCATACCTTTGATTATTTTACACTCAGAAAAAGGTTTTCAGTACAAAGCACTTTAGCATTTTGATTAATATTTCCAGAATCAAAATATATAAGTTAATCAAACCCACACTTTTACTGAACATTTTTTATTATATACATTATGAACTCTGTCAAATGTAACACCAACAATTACTGGAAACATTACAGGAACAAATGTAACAAGGCAAGACAGTGTACCTCTGTTGTAGTTATAATGATTAAACACTCGTCATAATTAGCCTTGGAATCATCAACCTCAATATGAGCACCGCTGGCCTGCCTCATACTTTTAATTGTACTACCTCCCTTCCCAATGACACGCCCAATCTTGTCAGAAGGGCACAAAATTCTAACTATTAACTCCTCAGACTGGGAAGCACCAGAGCCAGAAACAACTGGAAGGGCAGAAGAGTATAGAGGCCACGTATTGCCAGCATCAGCATAACCTTGCAGATCTTGAACATTAGTTGCACCTATAATTGGAGGCACTGCTCTAGGTGTGACAATAGGGTCTGAAGGAGGATATAGTCCACCAGGAGGATAAATTGGAACATCAGAGGGAATAAGAATACTAGGTGGGGCTTCTGGTACTGTTGTGTCAAGAGAGATGTCCTCCTTGGGACCAAATTTGTACATAATAGAGGAAACTGCAAATAGTGCTCTTTTAACTGCTTCTGATTCACCAGAAATCTATTCAGAGAAACCAACAATAATAAGGTATAAGTTTAATGCAAAAGAACTTGTCTTGTCGAATGAAAAAGAAAAGTCAAGGGTAAAAATATGATAAAAATATCATAAAACATACAGAAATTACCGATTTTTCTAACTTTCCTTTCAAAATGATATGATCATTTAATTTGATGTACAATTATTTGGTAAAATCAAGTCCAGCATCACATTAGTTATTCATTCCACAACTATATATACAGTTACAGTTGGCTTGTGATGGCCGCCTGTGCACATGGAATCCATTAGCTACCAAAAGTAATATTGAATTTACACCATACATTAATACATAGCAGATTATGGATATGAAGAAGTTCTCTAATGGTAGTGATTAACGGCATATTACAGGAAACCTTCTTTTTAAATAAGATTAGATAACTCTTAAATTACAGGAAACTTTCTTTTTCATTAGTTTCCACATTGTTAATGAATAGAGCATATACCTTAAGAAAAAGGTCCTTGATATAAAGGTTTTCCGTACTAATAATACGGTTAGAAAAGATGGGAGAATTTGTTCTGGAGGTTAGTGTTGGAAGACATTTTTGGAAAGCAGGATGAAAAAAACTAAGACACTGAAACAGTGAAAGCAAGCTTGGGAGAAAGGTTTGCATAAAAAAATTCCACCAAGACTGGGGATCTACCGCACCGAAACAGTTTTGAAAAAGGCTCTCCAAATACCATGTTAAACTCTAGTGAAGAAAGAAACATTGAGCTAAAGTCGTGTGTTTCTGATACAGCACAAGTGCTTTATTTATATTAAATAAAGGAATCAGTATAACAAGTAGAGAAGACCTGATATACTATAATAACAAAGATATGATACAGGAATAAATAAAAAGTTTCTAATAATACATAATATAATCTAGATATTCTTGATTATATAGGACCACCACCTTATTTCCATAATTATAACAATATTTTTTATTATATAGGATCAACTCTTTATTTCTATAATTATGACAATAACTACGCAGACTGTCAAAAGAGTAGAAGATTTTACGAGCAAAAAAGAGATGCAAACTTTAATCTTCTCTGTCTAATACAACTGTTTGGGGTTTCAATTCTTTTCAAATTTACTCACAGATCACAGTCCTAAGAGTCATAGATCATTCATTCACCTCTGTTAGACAAAGAGGACATTTTTCAACAACAAGAAAACAATATATTCTATGAAGAAGAAGATGGAATCTAGTAACCAAGCAAAAACACTTCAAACCAAAAGTGTTGCCAATGTGTTATCAAGTGATTATTGACACAGTTGTCTTGTCACTAGTCTTGCTTTCACTAGTCTTGCTATTAGACCACCATGAAAAATGGTTGTCATATAATGTTACAAGTGGCAGACATTCAAATAAAATTGCACACTACATATGACATATCAAGAGTAGTATGAGAAAACCAAAATGCATAATTAGTTAACACAATCAGAAACATGATCATGTTAAAATGTTCACAAGTTTGAAAGATAAGCTGTAAAACGAATTATAAGCCCAACCATTACATTATTCGTGAAATAAAGCATTTTGTGAACTCAGTGAAATGATTTTATGAACCATACTAGCATTCAAAGGTAAGTTTCTTAATATTGAAAATACTAACCGAGAGAAAATTATCAAAATCCATAGCACATGAGTGTGCTGGATCTGTTGTATCCTTGGCAGTAACCTTGATATTTGCTCGTGTTTTACTTCTCAGCTTTTTAATGGTAGCCCCAGCCTTACCAATGATATTTGCAGACTGGCTTGATGGAACAAGAATTTGACATTCATCTCGATCCTTCCGTTTCTTCTCAGAATCTCCAAGAGTTGCAATGGAATTGACAATGGCAACATGAACCTTGAGAAGAGCATCTTGAGCAGCACATAATGGTTCTTTACATGTGAACTCATCGTTAATTTCAACTTCTTCCTTCTCCTTAACATAGCAGTAGATCGTTATAACCCGGTCCTTGGCACCAGGAAATGGATCAACAACCTTGACTTTTGCTCTGGTTTCTTGCCTAATTGAATTTATCACTTTCCCGTTCTTCCCAATAACACTCCCAATAACTTCATCAGGGCAGAGTATCCTATAAACAATCAATTCATCATTACCCCTGTCGTCTCTGTCATTCACACGTCTCTTTTGATTTTTCCTGTCCCCATCATGGTCTCTCTGCGAATGATATCGTTTTCCAGTCTCACCCATTTCCCAAAATATCACAAAAACACCTGAAAGCAAAACAAGATTTTAATTGAATACATAAATAACCAGTGCAAAATATACATCCGGTTGCTAGTCTCTAATCCCTCCCTGATTATCCTTTTCGAAAGAAGAATGTTAAATTAAAGCAATAAACATTACACCTCCACAAACCCACTCACAAATCTATTACTTATCACAACGAAATATTATTACAGCCCAATTGAAACTGTTTTCAAATTCGACAAGGACCTTCTGTCACGCAAAGTGCGACCTAAACGCACAAAAATTATTCAGCAAAATTTGGAAACAAGAAATTCCGAGAAACTTTACAGTGTAACAATCTAGGGAGGGGGGTAATGAAAATTGTAAGAAAAAGGTTACATAATGCAAGATCAACCATCAACTGCACCGCAAACATCAATTAAAATAGATATTTAAAAAATTATAACAAAAGTGCATCTCCATCAAATAAAGTCATACTTTAACGGCAACTAAAGAATAGATTGATAAATCAAAATCTCGAAAACGCTACCAGTGCACCCCGATGCAGAAGGAGTGACAAATAAGGTGAATGTGTCAAACCGAAGATTTTGAATATACCTGCTTCTAGAGAGAACAAGACCACTCGAAACCCTAAAGACACAGAGAGGAACGTAGCTCAACACTTCGAGCAATCCAGGGTTCTCACCCTCGGAACCCTAATTAGATATTCCGTTTTCTGGTTATACAATTTCGTTTCGTTTAATTTATTTATGAATTATGAATTTATGATATATATCAAACCAATTCGATATTTTATTTTTGAGTTATAACGTTTTTGTAATATATATTAGTACTTTTATCCGTGCAATGCACGGTATTTTTAAAACAATATTTAATATTTAATAATAAAAAACAATTATAAAATTAAATAATTTTTTATATTACATTTTAAATTAAAATAATAATAATTACAAAAAATAAATAATCAAAAAACTATATGTATGTTTAAATTACCATTAAATATCTTTTTAAGAATAATTTTTATCATAAATTCATGCCTCGAAAATAAAAAATAATAATTTATGCGAAAAATGATTATATAATAATTATAATAAATAATTCAATATTTTTATATAATAAATAATTTAACTTTTTAAACAAATTCAATAATTCAAAATTGTATTTGTTTGTGTTTATGTTGCAACTATTTTTTTCTAATTAATATATTATTTTTGAAACATATTATTATCTTTATGTAATTAATTTTTGTAATTTAAAAATAATCATATTTTAAATTTTGAATAATAATAATAACAAATTTATTTGACGATAAAAAAATAAATTTATAATTTAAATTACTTATTTAAGTTAATGTTATAAATTAATTATTTAACTCTTCAATAATTATTTGTATTATACATAATTGAAAGATATAATTGGTTTTAGGTATGAAATTAAATTTATAAAAGCAATAAAAATATATAGTTATTTTATGTATTATCAATTTTTTATAATATATATATATATATATATATATATATATATATATATATATATATTATTATGTATCATTCAATTTTATCTTATGTATTCCAATAAGGTTATGTTATACTATTATAAATTTTGATATTTTAATTATGTTGACACTTCAAAGTCTATCCATCATTTGTTATTATACAAAAATCTATTATAAATAAATTAAACAAAATAATACAAAATATGTGGAATTACACTAAATCATGATAAAAAGTACATTTCACGAAAAATAGACAAAATATAATTATTATAAAAAAAATTAAATAAATACATGTAAGTAAAAGACTACCTCCATTCACCTACATTTTAAAATTATCTATTTAAATACATCTAAGTAAAATTCGACAAGGTCCTTTTGTCACCCAAAGTACGACCTAAATGCAAAAAAAAATATTCAGCAAAATTTGTAAACAAGGAATTCCAAGAAAGATTTAAAATAGTGTAACAATCGAGAGATGGGGTAACGAAAATTATAAGAAAAAAGGTTAGATAATCCAAGATCAACAATAAACTACACCACAAACATCAATTAAAATACATATTTACAATTGTTAGTGTATGTGGAACCAACTATACTTTGCAAAGATCTCTATGAGTTGTTATCTTCTCATACTCTAACCTTCAAACTCTCACAAGTCGATAACTCCTCAGATATTGTCCTCTCGAAGATGAAACAAGGGTTGTGCTTAGAAGAGACACTCTGACGCTCAAGTGCGTCAAATGACAATAAATGTTGTAATAATGAACATAATTAATGTACCTCGAGTACTGTTATTTATATTATGCTTATGGGTCCTTACCTGGTTGTACAACTTTTGGTTTCCAAATTGTGATTTTATATATATTGCTTTGAGGCTTGGAAAGGACCCATGAGATGCAAATAACTTGTACTCTATTTGTTGTGGTGTAGCGCATACATTAATAGCATATGCATATGTATTCATGTTTGTTCACAGTGTTGCAAAGTATGAGTTTAATTGTTTAATTGTTTTTATTTATAAGAAATCTAGCCTAATGCAATTAAAACTAGTAACTATGAAAATATGGGGTTTTGATATGCAAAAGGAAGGAATGTCACACAAATAAAAGATTGTAAACATAGTACTAGTAAATAGGTCAATTTCACTACTTTTTCAAAATAGGATTCTTCATCAGTTATCTAAAGATTATTGTTCAATTAATTATGGGTTAAGTATGTTTTTAGTCCCTGGACTTTGATTCAAAATTAGAATTCGTCCTTGGTCAAAACTTTGATAAATTTTGGTCCCTAAACTTTAAAAATGAATGAATATAGTTCTTTTAACCTAATTTTGTTAACCTTTTTTTACGTTTCGAACGCATTTCTTAGTAAATATTGAGTCGAGAATGTGTCAAACGGCGTAAACAACTCCAATATTTACTGAGAAATGCGTTCGAAACTTAAAAAAGAGTTAACAAAATTGGGTTAAAAGGACTATATTCATTCATTTATAAAGTTTAGGGACCAAAATTTATCAAAGTTTCGACCAGGGACGAATTTCAATTTTGGACCAAAGTTCAGGGACTAAAAACATACTTAACCCATTAATTATTGTTGTTGATTTACAAATCAATCAATGTAAAGTCTCAATTCATTTGTTGGCATTCTCACTTTTAATCAAAAGTACAATCTCAATTAAAAGTGAGTATTTTTAGATTATCCACAATAAATTCAATCAAAGTACAGTTTCAATTAAATCTTACTATGCCTAATCATGTATATCCTTTGTTTCGTCACCAAATGGAAAACTTAATTAATGAAAGTAAAGTCTTGACTAATTTTATTTAAAATGATTACCTTTAATCAAAGTAAAGTCTCAATTATTGGTGAAAACTTATTTAATCATTTGAAAGTTTCTAAATAAAATCAAAGTAAAGTCTTAATTGAATTTAAAAACCATTTAACTCATATGATTAGCATGCATGTAGATTTAAAATCATTATTTTCTATTCAATTAAGAAACAAAGGACATAGATAAATAAAAAACACAACAATAATCAAAAGAACAAATACATTAATTCATCTAACCTCAGAATCTAATTAAGAAATTATAGTGGAATACCCCTTAAAAGCTTAGCCCTCCATGGATCGGATGAAATTCATAATAAATGATGAATGAGAGAAAAATAAAAGGGATGGAAGAATGAGAGATGTGGTGGATGGATGGTAGTTGCCAAAACCAGAGGGTTGTTAAGTGTCTTCTTCTGCTCCCTTGGGTCTTTTTATGTAGGCCTTGATTGGACTTGAACTTTATCTTTTCTGTTGCTAGGGTGGCATCTATGGTTGACGTCGCGAGGAAAAAGATGGAGATATGTTTTGCAACTGTGACGAAACGATGGCAGAACATCAAAGTGCAGGGACGTTGGTTGCGAGAATAGAGCTCGCATTTTGTTGGTTCTGCTTCGATTTGGAGCGTGAGGTTGAACGATGAGGTGGTGTGGTGGTTGACGGTGAGGCTTTGGCAACATGAGCGTGGATGGTGCATTAGCTGCCGGCGATGGTGCGGTGGTGCAACTTTGCAGGTGCGGTAGGTAGGGTTTCATGTGTGAGATGGAAGAAGATGATGATGTGGCAACATTTGGTTGGCTGAATTTTGAGTTGTTGAATCATGATATGTGTCAACATGTGGTTGGACAAATTAATTAATGGAGGATTGCCAAATCGCATGATCTGGTTGAGTTGGGTTTAAGTGGTAGGAGGAGTACAACTTAGTAGAAACTAGTGATGCAGAACAGGCTTTTAGGTGGTCCACTTGTAAGAGGAGTGTGTAAAATAAAAACTGGGGGTGCATTTAGCTCCTGAACTTTTTCTTTCCAGAATTTACTAATTTATGGACTTAATTTGTAACTTTGAATATTTCAAATCCACACTTTTAATGATCAAAATTAAACTTTAGTTGCATTAACAACTGTTAGAATATCCAATAATATTTTATGAAACTAAAATCACATTTTATGCCATTTTTAACTTACATACTCAATAAATCCAATAATCACAAATCCTAATTAAATCAATCTTTTAAGAACCGAAATTCAATTAAATCTCTCAAATTTAAATATTAAATGGGGAAAAAATTTGAACTCATCACATACTCGCACTTATCATTTTGATCTCCTGGGCAAAATTGAACAATTCCAAAACTTTATATTGTGGTATTTTATTCCATATCTTCACTGGATAGAAGAATGAACATCACTAAAAAAAATCAATCTTCTAAAAATCAAGTTGTCATGCACATACAACCGAAAAAATTCTATTTTTTTCACACATGAGTTAATCTTTTGAATTTAGCAAGCAAATCAAATATGAAAGAGAACACTAAGTGTTTTGACTTGTGTATTCACTCAAAATACTCATGCAACTAAACACTCATAATACTTAACAAGACTCTAATATTCACAACTTTCAGAAAACATGCATTCAGAGATCATGAGGACTTTTCACAAGTTATAATGGAGCCAAGGCAAAGGTAGGAAAAATTTTAGGATTTTTGGGCTTTTGAAATAGTAATGTAGAATGAATAATGGAGCACAGTTTCAAACAACCTTTTTTTTTCTTTTATCCTTTGTTGTTCTTTTTTATTTTATTTCAACACTCTTTCATCAACAATTTTTTCCTTTTTCTATTTTTATAATTTTGTGGGTGAGATACTCTCCCTCACACTTTATTTCTCAACCAATCTTAACATAATCCACTAGCTCCTTCTTTCTTCCTAAGGTAAGGAATTGGCTGTAGGTTATCTAGTAGGAGATAAGTGACTTATAAATGATTCAAAAGGACGCTATGGCAAAAATAGTATGGCAAAGCCTAATCAGTGGAAAGGTGATGGGGTATGTGATCTATGTTACCGAAATTGTAGATTCTACGGTATTCCTAGCTTATGATAGAGTCCAAAGATAAGTATGGATCCAAAGTGTAATGGTACGATAATTATACATAATTTGGTATAAGGGTTGTTGAGGTGCAATATAAGTCAGGGTGATTGGAAGAGTACCTGTTTGTGGCTAAGGTTAAGTTGTGATGAATTGGAGAGTGGGAAACTTGGTTCTGTAGAGTGCAAAAACCAGTAAAATCATGTTATTGGTGTAGCGCCTAGCGATAAGGTCTAAATTGTCAGGCGATAGCTACAAACACAGTGGGCCACTAGAACACGTGGCACCTGGCGGTGAGGGTGGTCCTATCAGGCGATGTTTGCAATGTCAGAAGCTTTAGGGCACTTGGTGCCTTGCGGCAAGAGGCTTCTGCCAAGCGGTCTGGAACTAGCTTTTGCCTAACGGCTTAGGAGCATCGCTAAGTGATAATGTAGGGGCATAATACTTGTTTGCTTTGGATATACGTGGTCTACAAGGCTTTGATGATACCTTAAAGGTATACTTGCTAGAGTGTTCTTTGAGTTGTGGCTCAGAACGGTATCCCTTGAGTTGTGGCTCGAGATAGGGGTTAAACATATGGCATTCCTTGAGTTGTGGCTCGGGATGGCGGATGAACATGAGGAATCCTTGAGTTGAGGCTCGGATTGGCAAGTGTTGCTGGTGTGAGTGTGCGAGTTGTGGCTCATATAGATGGGTCCAAAAAGATTGCCCTCCTTGGTATTTCGCTGATGAGTTTGGTAGTCTTGGGAACTTTACTTGGCGTTACGGAGTATGGTCCGTAGCAAGTTTCCTGCACGTGTTCTACAAGTTGTGGCTTGTAGGTGTGACAACAAGACATCTTGAGGTATTCATCTAAAAACTTAGAGCATGGATGACATGGTGGTGGCCATGTTGTATAGGATCACAGGATAAGAGTTCCATTGATGTGTGTGTGCATATATTTGAACTTTATGTATATATATGTTTAAATGTTAGCTTATCCTATCTACTTGTGTTTGATGATGACCATGTATGCGTTACACGAGAGTAGATGATGTTGTAGGTGGTCCTGGTGAGGCATAGAGACGGAGCGGAGATAACATGGGAAAAACTTTATCCGAATTTTATTATTTATGGTTTTGGAATAATATTGTAAACTTGTATGTTGCAGACTTTGATATGGTATTCGAGTTTTATAAATTGTGGATTTTGGACCTTTTCTTATGTAATAAATGTTTTAAATTTTCCCGTGTTTATGGGAAATAAAGTTATAATAAATGAGGTTTTAATCATATTTTTTTATTTTATTATTTAAATTTGTAATATTTGACCATAATGTTACAATTAACATCATTAAAGTTTTCCTAAATTACGAGGATAAATAAATATAATGAAGTTAATATTTTTGTTAATATATATATATATATATATATATATATATATGTGTGTGTGTGTGTGTGCGCGCGCGCGTGTGTTCATGCATTATCAATATTTTAGTAAAGGAAGGTCGTTACTACTTACCCTTGTGAGAAGATATTGTTTTCAACAGGTAAAAATCTATTCGAGTCAGGTCTCCACTAATAATATTTAATAATAGAAATCCAAAGCTATAAACATTTGATTTCCTTGTCACTTGATTTCGGATTGCAAATCCAGGTGCAAGATAACCACTACAAAACAAAATCAGAAGAATGAATAATAGCAAAATGGAGAAAAATGCTAATCGACCTGAAAATTCCAAAAATATGAAATTTCACAATATGATCTAATTGAAGACAAAATGGTGAGCTTACATTATTCCAGCAACATGTGTGCTGATATGAGCCAAATTTGGTAGAATAAGCTTTGCAATCCCAAAATCTGAAATTTTTGGTTGCACATCTTTGTCAAGTAGTCATTGCTTGCTTTTATGTCTCTATGGATAATATGTGGCCAAACCTCTTCATGAAGGAACGTAAGGCCTCTAGCAACACCTACACAAATATTCCTTCTTGTAGGCCAATTTGATTTTATATTACTTTGGACTACACCTACAGACTTAAAAGGAATAATTTGTAATTAAGATAGTTATTTTGACAATTCATACTCGTAACACATGACAACAATTCAATTACCAATACATTTTTGTGTTAGGGTTGTTATTAATCAGATAACCATCAATTACCCATATGTGTGTGCGTGCATGTGTGCATGTTGTTAAAATGAAAGTATTAACTGAAAGTATCATAGATTTACATCATCAAAGTTTTCTTAAATTTGTAAATCAAATAAAGATTGGTGTAGGATGTGTTTCAACTTCTCTATCATTTATAAGAAGTAAATGTTTTTGTTAATGTATAAACAAATAGCAAAAATAATATGTAGCAATTAGGTTTAAGAAGATTTCATAAATAAAAATCGTAATTTACCTTTTAAGGAGTCTCCTTACTTCTTTTTTGAACACATGGTCCAAAAAATTTTAGGTTTAAAAAACTATAAATACAAATTTAATATTATGATTAACATATGACACATATCTCTCTTAAAAAATAATAATTAAATCCATTTATTTTCTTTTCTATAAGTTTAATTAATTTACCATAGTAATCCTATGATTTCAATAATATTTAGCATAATTATACTTCCATCATAGTATGTTCGATTAAATATACTATAACACACTAGCAAAAAAAATAAATGTCATCGAACCTATGTCCGCATTTTTTAAAGAATTCCATAACAACATATGTTATTAATAGTTGTAAATTGATAGTGTGGGTGTAGGTGTAGGTGTAGGTGAGGGTGCGTGCGGGTGCATGCATGTGTGTGAGTGAATGTCTGTGTGGGTGCTTGTCTGTGTCGGTCGATGTTTGTGTGGGTGCATACGTGTGCGTGTGTGTTGTTAAAAAGAAATTATTAACTTAAAGTATTATAGATTTACATAGTCAAAGTTTTCTTAAATTGGGAGATCAAATAAAGATTGATGTTTCAGATATATTTCAACTTTCCTATCTTTTATAAGAAGTAAATATTTTTGTAATATATATGCAAATAACAAAAATAATATGTAGGAATTGGGTTTAAGTAGATGTAATAACTAAAAATCACAATTTACCCTATTTGGAGTTTTCTTAATTCTTTTTAGAACACATGGTCCATAATTTGTTGAGTTTTAAAAACAAAACCAACAACACCTTTTATCCTTAAAGTAAAGAAAGACAAGCTAAAAGATATGCTAAAACTAGTAATATGCAACATAAACACACATGAACAACACTAGTTGGATGGAGTGATCTAATAAAGCACTCTTGAGTTCCATCATGTAGCTTGAACAATCTTGAAATAACACACCTCAAATACTATTTTGTTTACTATTTAATTCCATAAGGTAAAACTATCAAAAGTGTTTTTATGGATCTTTGTGGCTGACCCTAGTATTTCCAACCCATCTATGGTATTGATTCCAAAAACTCCACTTTATTTTAGAAGTAAAGAACAAATGACTAATACTTTCCTCAATAATGCCACACATAACACATTGATTTGTGCCATTAGCATATCTCTCCTACCCAAATTATTCAAAGTTGCCACTTTATTGAGAAGAACTTTCCAAGCAAAGTATTGGGCAGATGAGAGGGCTTTAGTCTTCCAAAATTTCTTAAACGCCTCATTTTGTTCCCTTTCATTCATACCCATCAACTTATTATAGGTAGATTTAACAGTATAATTGTCTGTACTTGAATCTTTCCATTTAAATATGTCTTCTGTATCCTTAGAAAGAGCCACCCATGTCATTTCACCCTTTAGTCTATCTAACTTAGTTACTTCCAATTTAAACCATCCTCTCCTTCACTTCATATCCCATTCCATCTTCCAAATTCCACTATTGTCCTATATTTGTTTATGGAATTGGCATAAAATCTTGGGAATATGACTCTTAAAGGTTGCTATGAAATCCATATGTCATCCCAAAACTTAACCGTGTCCCCTTTCCCAACTTTCTGTTGTTGAATAAGGTGTTATGTATTGTTAAAGGGCTTTTCCTCTACAATTGAACCACATCTGATGGGATGTGTTGTTACTCCTTGCGACATGCAAGATCTCCACGAGATGTGGGCTGCACCATTTTGGTTGTTTCCTATCTTGGTAGACATTACTACCAAAGGTTGTTGTAGAACGTTGCTGCCAAAGGTTGTTGCAGAACGTTGCTCAACTTTAGCCGAAAGGTGCGAAATGCTCTCCATAAGTCAAAGTGGGCATTTTGGATTTATTGCAGATTTTTTCCTTGGGCTATGGGTTTTGATCCATCTCCTACATCTATAAATAGAGGTTTATGCTCACCTTCAAAGATACGCTACACACTCTCATTTCCTTTTACTCTCATTCTTTTCTCTCTCTTATATTTCTTTTTATAATATCCTGGGTATATTTACTCTTTTAAGAGATAATCTTGCTGATTTCTAAGATCATCAGAATTTGAGAAGTTCCTATTGTATCTTGGGAGGCTTGCGTTGTAACATCTCGTCAGGATATTACTGGTTCAAATTAAAATAAAATAGATAAAACAAAATTACATCGCAATTAATAATACTTCATTTTCCATAAAGCGCGGGAAATTTAAAACTTTATTAAAAACTAAGAATAGTCCAATATTCCATAATTTATAAAACACAAAACAAAATAAATATCCATAGTTTACAATTTATTTTTGAAAACACAAATCATAAAAACTCCCAAGCTAGCCCACGCTCCGAGCCTAAGCCTCACCAGCTCCACCTGCAATCTCATCTACTCACGTGTACCGCGTACACGATCATCGCCAAACACAAACAAATGGGATGAGCTAAAAAGATAACACACACACACACACTTCAAGAAGCGCTATGTTATTCGTGAATTTGTCAAATTTTACAACAATCTTAAGTACTTATGGCTGACATCAACAACCCAAATTTGGAGAATCAAAACATTGTGTCCAGAACTGAAATGGTATTTGTGAAACTATTTCTGGATATGTGGAAAATCAAGGTTTTCTTTGGATAGAACTTTTGATGCTGACAAGAACGTGTTTCTACATTATTATACATGTATGGAGTTTCTACTTCCCTCACATCTTCAATACCCATTTATAAATGGGTCGGGTGCAGGTATCATGCTATTTGTACCTGCGGGGTACCCATTACCCGTTAAAAAATGAAATTACAATTTTATCCTTATCTTAAGTTACTTTTTGATCTATTTCTCCTTTTTTTTTGCCTCTACGCGTCTTGATGTTGCGGTTGTAGTAGAAACCCTAAGTGAGACTGTGCTTAGGTTGGGAGTTGGTTGCAGAAGAGGGTGAGTGAACAAGTTTCTACTTCCATCCATGTTGCGGTACAAACCCTAAGTGAGACTACAATTGGGTTTGGAGTTGGTTGTAGAAGAGGGTGAGTGAACAAGTTTCTACTTCCATCCACGCTGCGGTACAAACCCTAAGTGAGACTATAATTGGGTTTGGAGTTGGTTGTAGAAGAGGGTGAACAAGTTTCTATTTCTATCCACACCTCACGTTTCTTTTTCCTCTTCTCAATTTTCTTGATCCCTTTTTCTAGGTTGGACTTGTTTTTGTGAAGTTGCACGTCGTCGAATGTTGTCGGGCTTTTTACTTTATGTAAGTTGTATTTGTCTATGGAATTTTGTATTTGCATAACGATGTTTATGGGAATGTTGGTCTTTATCTATGAAATTCAAGAGACTCTTCAATGCACACTAATGTAGTATCTTCATAACGATGTTTATGGAAACATTGTTCTTTATCTATGGAATTGAAGAGACTCTGTAATGCACACTGCAAGATTCCCTCGAGGTTTAATGTTTCAAATCTAACAAAAACGCATCCATGTTCTTTTTTATGCTATGTTTTTTCGTCCCTGATTATTATAAATATTCCCAAAGAAGATATTAATGATATTTTTTTATTATGCTTTAATATGTGTCTGATGTGAAAGAGATGAAGGGAAGATAGTGACACAAATGTTTATATATTGATTCACTCAATCAGAGAGCTACATCCAATTTACTAGGACAACCTGAGCCTAGTTTCCACTATATTCAAAAGTTTTACAAATCACACACCAAGATTACACTTTTGCACAAAGAAAAACACCAAGATTTTTTACTCACAAAAATCTACACTATAACCATGCAAGAATAACACTCATAGACCTGGAATCACACCAGGTAAACAACAAGAGGTACAACTACAAAATCTGATGGTGTAAGACCCGGGAAAAATAAATAAATAAATAATTATTTATTTAATAAATGCGAGGGCGGGAATCTTTAAGTTAAATAATGTGGAAAGAGAAGACAAGGAATAATACTAGCTTAAGTGGTTAAGAGTACTTGATTATATGAATGGACTTGGGTTCATGTCTTGTATATGACATTATGGTGTTAATAAATTATTTAATTTGTTTTGTGTGGGGATAAGATCTCGTGACTTAATGTATAAGCACACCTTGGCTAGCACAATTTAGTCTTGACTTATTTGCATTTTATTTTTTATTTTTTGGTTCTGCAATGTTTTGGAAAACCTATAAACCCTAGTAGCCATAATAGAATACAAAGAGGCATGGAATAATCTGTTACACTAGTGGTGCTCTTGGGAAGGCATTTTCGTGTGGCTACAAAAAGGAGTTTTAGAACCTTAAAAACAGAACTTAGGAGAGTGTTAGAAGGCTGGAAGGAGTGCCCAAGGGTGAAGATCAAATGAGAGATCAATTATGGTGTAAGGAAGGATTCTAAGAGTACTTTTGGAGCCAGAATTCCAAGTTAGGGGAGCTGCAATTTTCTGTTTTAATGATATTCTATGCAATTGTATTGTATATTGATGCATGAAAGTCTTCTCCTGAACCAAATTCTTTTATCGTTTAACCTCTTAATGTTTGTTGTATGCGATTTTCGAGAGAGTATGTGTATGCTTGTGATTTCCGTTGTAGTGAGTACTCTATGTGACTCCATCACTATATGATATACCGATTCTTCTTTTTTTTACTTGTCGAGATGTTTAGAGTTTTTCTCCTAAATGCGGCAATTATTATTATTATTATCTTATTATTATTATTATTACTATTATTATTATTATTATTATTTATTATTATTACTAGATATTATTATTATTATTATTATTATTTATTATTATTATTACTATTATTATTATTATTTTATTTACTATTATTGTTAATGTTAAATTATTATTATTATTATTTTTACTATTATATTTATTATAATTATTATTTTATTATTATTATTATTTATATATAATTATTATTAGTTATTCTTATTATTATTACTATTATTATTATTATTATTATTATTATTTTACTTTACAACTATTATAAATATTTTATTATTATTTTTTTAAAATTTATTATCTTTACTATTATTATTATTATTATTATTAATTTTATTATTATTATTATTATTTTACTATTATTTTATTATTATTGTTATTAATATCAATTTTTGATTTTATTTAAAATTTTATTATTATTATTATTTTTTTATTATTATTTTTATTATAATTTTTACTATTATTATTATAATTATTTATTATTATAATTATTTATATTATTATTATTTATACATTATTATTATTAGTTATTATTCTTATTATTATTATTATTATTCTTATTTTTATTATTTTATTTTACAATTATTATTATTATTTTATTATTATTATTATTATTCCTATTATTTTTATTTTTATTTTATTTTATTTTACTATTATTTTATTATTATTGTTATTATTATATTTTTTTTATTTTTTTATGATTTTATTATCATTATCATTGTTTTTATTATTATTGCTTTATTTTGTTAATATTATTATTATTTTGCTATTATTGTTTTAACTTATTAGTATTATTATTTTATTTTATTTCATTTTATTATTGTTTTCATTATTTTTATTTTTATTGTTTTGTTTTATTATTATTATTATTATTATTGTTGTTGTTGTTTTTAGTTTTATTGTTATGATTATTATTGTTTTATTGTCTATGCGATTTTTTGGGGTAATGGTTATGTTTTATTCCTGCTTTTGTATATTGTCTGGAACCAGGCTCCAACAAGCGACGTGAGAGGCGCGCCATGCGCTTTTGGTGCAGAGTTGGTGCGCTAGGAAGGATTTCTACACAGCTTTAGGTGATGTTCATGATGCGATGCTTTGGCTGGGGGCCGAGTTACGAGTGTATCTTGTATTGGGGTAACACGTGGCCACTCTAGGTTGTAGCCTGGTGGTTTAGGAAGTCCAGTGGAGTGTACGAGATCGTGGTTCGTACGGCGAGGTTTCGGATGATTGCCCTCTTCAGTGCATTTGATAGAGTTTTGGTAGTCTGGGAGCAACTATGGACTTTTGTTCGTTTTGGGGAACTCCACTTGGTGTCGCGGTGAGAGGCTGTGGTAAAGTTATTTCCACGTGTGGACTATCAAGTGGTGACTTGTAGTCGGAGGGGCGAGTAGACACTCGTGCAGCAAAGATCGATCATTGACCTCACCCAAAGGGTGTAGAAATAATAGACATCTATATTAAGGGTTGAAAGTTGAGGAACTAAGGAAAAATGGGAAATAATAACACGGGGTATAATCTTGATATTTTGTATTTATTGTCATATTTTGTTGGTTGATTTAAATGAGCTCATCCTATCTCTGTGTGTGTGGTGATGATCATGTAACTTGTTACATGGGAGCATATGTTGATGCAGGTGAGCATGTGGATGCCTAGAGTCGGAGTGGGGGCTAGCTGTGGGAGCTTTTAATATTTTTCTTCATAGAAGCTTTATGGACTATTTTTGTAATGGTTTTATAAATAGTTTATAATTGTAATAATTGAAAGTTGTGAATTTTAGTTATAATTGGCGCGTTGAAATAAAGTTTTAACTTTCTCGCGTTTTGGGAAAAGGAATTATCATAAATGTGATTTTATACTTATATCCCTATTTTAATTATTTAAATCCGTAATATCCGGTTTGGATGTTACATTTGGTATCAGAGTCAGGTTTTCAAAAGACTTTTGGGCCTTGGAGAGTGAGCTTGTCATGTTTCGGTTGCGAAACTCTGTGTTTGATTAGATGCTGAGTCACCTTGAGCGAGGCTATTGTGTTTTGTTGACTAATAGTACGTGTTGGGTTGCGAGTTTATAGTCTTAACACCAGCATTTGGGCAGTTTTCAACCAATTTAGGTTGTGTTGGATGTTCCATCTAAATAGTAGGCTGCAGGTTCAAGGTGAATTTCATAGGCTTGTTTTTTTGGAGGGAATGGGAATGAAACTTGAAGCATTAAGAATAGAAATTGTCTTGGTGGAGTGATGAGGGTGCACACTCATGACTATATCAAAGATAATTTCCTTTCTTAATACTAAATGTTTTGGTATAAGGGAGGAAAGTATAGTTTGAGTTTGTTTCCTATACTTTTCTTGTTAGGCTTGCGCTTCTGTGGGGTGTGTTTGCTATCTGTAGGGACAGAGGAATGTAGATTCAAGGTCAAATCTGACCTACTTGCTTTACAAGGGTTGGGTAGGGCCCTTGAGATAATCTTTTGCTCGAAGAGGCGATTATGCAGAAGGTTGAGAATCAGTGAGAGGAATATTAGGTGGTGGTTCAGTGGGCAGAAGGCTACATCAGAGTTTAAAAGCAACATATTAGACCAAGGGATCTTCTGGAACAAGTTCTTGGGACTAATACCACGAGTTGTGCAAGAGGAGTTGAGTTCAAAGGTTAGATTAAGAAAAGGTATCAACGCATGCTTGTGCATCAAAGTTAATAAGTCAAATTGGTAGTACATCTTAGCATAGGATCTCAATGGTGGAAGGGTTCTAGATGTGTTTTAAGGTGGGTACTAGAATTTCACCTTGGAGTGGTGAAGTTCTTCATTGCACTAGTATATAAAGTAGAGCTGGTGCCAATAGTTCCTAATTGGATGCATGCAACACAGAGACATAAGTGGTACGCAAATAGGAAGACATGGTCGTTGGAAGTTGAGGCAGTAGAGCAGGTGATTCTTAGGGTTACTCCAACTACAAGCATTGGAAGAATGATTAACCCAGAAAGTTGACTCATAATTCATCGGCATTATAAAATTAACCAGAGGATCGATTCAGTTGCATAGGGGATTGTCAGACCACCATACCAGGCGAACTTGGACCAAGTGTTTTATGTGTCACAGATAAGGAAATGCATTGCAAGTCCCACACATGCACTAGAGGGGGATGATGTTCATATCATGATGAGGTTCAGACTAAAGAAGATATGACTTTGGATGTAAGGTTAGTGAAAATATTGTATTCTCAGGTCATGGAAGTGAGGGGGAATGAGATCTAGACAGTGAAGGTTTTTGGGATAAAGCTACGCACGAGAAGATGTGGGAAAAGGAGGATCTCGCGAGACTAACCTAGCCATAGTTGTCTCCAGGTAAGTGCAATTTTTGAGGACGAAAATTTTATAAGTTGGGGGGAATGTAAGACCTGGGAAAAATAAATAAATAAATATTTATTTATTTAATAAATGCGAGGGCGGGAATCTCTTAGTTAAATAATGTGGAGAGAGAAGACAAGGAATAATACTACCTCAAGTGGTTGAGGGTATTTGATTATATGAAAGGACTTGGGTTCAAGTCTTGTATATGACATTATGGTGATGAAATATGAATTGGTTGAATGGTTTTGCAAATGTTTGCTAATTGAGTTAGGGTAGGTTTGAACCTTGGCTATACCCTAAAAACAGAACTTAGGAGTGTCCAAGGGTGGAGATCAAATGAGAGATCAATTATGGTGTAAGGAAGGAGCTCATTCTTTTTTTTTACTTGCCAAGATGATTAGAGTTCTTCTCCTAAATGCGGCAATTATTATTATTATCTTATTATTATTATTTTTATTATTATTATTTATATATTATTATTACTAGATATTATTATTTTTATTTTATTTACTATTATTGTTAATGTTATATTATTATTATTTTATTGTTATTATTATTTTTTTTTAATATTATATTTATAATAATAATAATAATAATTTTATTATTATTATTATTATTATTTATATATTATTATTATTATTAGTTATTCTTATTATTATTACTATTATTATTATTATTATTATTATTATTATTCTTATTATTTTATTTTACAATTATTATTAATATTTTATTAATATTTTATTTTATTATTATTATTATTATTATGATTACTTTTAATTTTATTATCTTTATTATTATTATTATTATTATTCCTTTTATTATTATTTTTATTTTATTTTATTTTACTATTATTTTATTATTATTGTTATTATTATCATTTTTTGATTTTATTTATGATTTTATTATTGTTTTATTATAATTTTATTTTATTTTATTATTATTTTTATTTTTATTATAATTTTTACTATTATTATTATTATTATAATTATTGATTATTATTATTATTAATATTATTATTATTATTTATATATTATTATTATTATTTTTATTTTTATTTTTATTGTTTTATTTTATAATTATTATTAATATTTTATTATTATTATTATTCTTCCTATTATTTTTATTTTTATTTTATTTTATTTTATTTTACTATTATTTTACTATTATTGTTATTATTATCATTTTTTGATTTTATTTATGATTTTATTATCATTATCATTGTTTTTATTATTATTGCTTTATTTTGTTATTATTATTATTATTTTGCTATTATTGTTTTAATTTTTAGTATTATTATTTTATTTTATTTCATTTTATTATTGTTTTCATTATTATTATTATTATTTTTATTGTTTTGTTTTATTATTATTATTATTATTATTATTATTGTTGTTGTTGTTGTTAGTTTTATTGTTATCATTATTATTGTTTTGTTGCCCGTGCGATATTTTGGGGTAATGGCTATGTTTTATTCCTGCTTTTGTATATTGTTTGGTTGTTTAGGATTGTGTTAGACTATGATCTAGTCATGTGATTATGACTAGATAAACATATTTCATGTTATGGATTGTATGTATAGTGCTTAAGGTTCTTTAGAACTTGCTTCAAAGTGTCATAAACCAGTAGTAGTGACGCTACTAGTGTGGTGCCTAGCGGTTTGGGGTGTACTGCCAAGTGATAAGGAAAACCAGAGAAGCTTGGTTCGCATGGCGCTTGGCGGAAAATGTGATCCCGCCAGGCGAAAAAGATCTGGTAAAGGCAATGGAAAAGCGTATGGCGCCTGGCGGTGTGAAATGCCCGCCAGGTAGTCTGGAACCAGGCTTCGCCTAGCGACGTGAGAGGCGTGCCAGGCGGTTTTGGTGCAGAGTTGGTGCGCTAGGAAGGATTTCTACACAACTTTAGGTGATGTTCATGATGTGATGCTTTGGCTGGGGGCCAGTTACGAGTGTATCTTGTATTGGGGTAACGCGTGGCCACTCTAGGTTGTAGCCTAGTGGTTTAGGAAATCCAGTGGAGTGTGCGAGATCGTGGCTCGTATGACGAGGTTTCGAATGATTGCCCTCTTAAGTGCATCTGATGAAGTTTTGGTGGTCTGGGAACAACTACAGACTTATGTTCGTTTTAGAGAACTCCACTTGGTGTCGCGGTGAGAGATCGTGGCAAAGTTATTCCCACGTGTGGACTATCAGGTGGTGACTTGTAGTCGGAGGGGCAAGTAGACACTCGTGCAACAAAGATCGATCATTGACCTCACCCAAAGGGTGTAGAAATAATAGACGTCTATATTAAGGGTTGAAAGTTGAGGAACTAAGGAAAAAAGGGAAATACTAACACAAGGTATAATCTTGATATTTTGTATTTACTGTCATATTTTGTTGGTTGATTTAAATGAGCTCACCCTATCTCTGTGTGTGTGGCGATGATCATGTAACTTGTTACATGGGAGCAGATGTTGATGCAGGTGAGCATGTGGATGCCTAGAGTCAGAGTGGGGGCCAGCTCTGGGAGTTTTTAATAGTTTTCTTCATAGAAGCTTTATGAACTATTTTTGTAATGGTTTTATAAATAGTTTATAATAGTAATAATTGAACGTCGTGAATTTTAGTTATAATTGGCACGTTGAAATAAAGTTTTAACTTTTCCCGCGTTTTGGGAAAATGAATTATCATAAATGCGATTTTATACTTATATCCCTATTTTAATTATTTAAATCCGTAATATCCGGTCGGGATGTTACAGATGGTGGTTCTCACTTGCCAACTGTACACAAGTTCTCCAAGCTATTCCCAAGCTAAAAAGCCTCCAAGATCAACCAAGATCTCCGATCTTCACCTTGGAACTGTGTAATTCGGAGAGAGAGAGAGAGAGAGAGAGAGAGAGAGAGAGAGTTGTTCAGTGATGAATAACATATTTTCGCGCTCAAAAACTCAGAATTGCGTCTCTACTCACAAAAACACAACTTATATACATTGGTCTTAAGTGAACTCAATTGATTGAATTTTCCTTACAATCTGTTGATTTCACTTGACTTAAGTGAAACTTGTTGATTGAAAAACAATTCAACTGATTGACTGCATTCATCTTAGAAATTATATACAACAAGTCTTTTAACCAGTTAAAACTCATTTTAACATATTAAAAAAGACACACTAAGACTAATAAGACATCTAACATATGTCTTATAGCTTACTAACATGATATAATATGTAATCATTACATTTAACACATTTTTTCCAGATTTAATACAATAGAAACATAATCTTCAAGTGAATCTTCATCAATCTTCATCAATCACATGTGATCTTCATACACTTAACTTTATCAAATCTTTGCACCAAGCTTGCTTGTGCCAACACAAGGAACAAAGAATCACATGCATACTTATAGAAAAGTTGATCACCTTGAGGTGATAGGTTATACAGATTCATACATTTTCAACTGTATGGATACAAGAAAGTCTACATTTGGTTATGTGTATCTTTTAGCTGGAGAAGCGATTTCATGGGAAAGTGCAAAGTAGTGTGTCATTGTTGTATCCTCCATGGAAGTTAAATTTGTGGCATGCTTTGAGACCACAGTTCAGGCTAATTGGTTGCAGAACTTTATTTCAGGACTTGGAGTAGTCGACAATGTTTCCAAGCCGTTGAAAATTTGTTGTGATAATTTCACAACAGTCTTTTCTAAGACCGACATGTATTCCAAAGGTGTTAAACATATGGAGTTGAAATACTTTGTTGTTAAAGAAGAAGTTCATAAACGTAAAGTGTCAATAGAACATATTAGCACAAATCTTATGATTGTTGACCCTTTGACAAAAGGGTTACCACCCAAATTGTATGCTGGCCATGTAAAGAATATGAACATTATGTCTACTGGTGAATGTTAAATGTTGAATGTTAATGTTATTAATGCTTATGTGACACTCTAAGCTCTTTAATGTATAAGTTTATGAAAGTTGTATTTTCTTTTTATGTTTATGCATGCAAATTATGATGAAGAAAAAAAATTATGTTATGCAATTATTATTGAAGAATGACATTATGTTTGAACTCATTATGAACTCCTTATCCTAAAGTTATATTAAAGAGAAAAGGATGATATAATAGTACATGGAAGGGATCATGTCGAGTGAACGATGTGTGACCGTCATAACTCTTATTATTTTTGTATCTTTAATTGTGAATAATGATGAAGCCAATTTATGTAAGGTTCTTTAATGCACATTATGTTTATGTATTAAATCACATAATGTTATAATGTTAAAATTAATTGACGAATTAATTCTATTATGTGACTCATGTGAAATATTATGATGAGCCCAATTGTGATTTAATAAAATATAAGGACCTATTGGTTATTATGGAAAGCCGTAATAAAATAAAATAAAGCTCAACTCAACTTGATGGACGTTGGCTTATAAAAGGGTATTAGGATTTTGTCTTTGGTCATAAGGTTCTTTCACACTAAGTCATCGATAAAGAGAGTGTGAGAGAATAAAGAAAGGAAAATAGATAGATAGGAAAAAGGAGGTTGAAGAACAGAGATTAAAGAACGCATCGACCTTAGATCTCTCTTAGATCAAGGTTAGTATCATATCATGATTTATGTACGTGAATGTGTGAGAATCATGAATCTTAAAATCCTAGAATAGTTTTCTATAATAAATTATTATGGCACGAAAACTACAAGATAATTTACAAAGAGATGTTGAAGGAGGAAGACCATAAAGGATTGAAATAAGTTGAAATAGAAAGAATGAAAAATTGGTATGGTGTTGAATAAATCTAAAAATAAAAAGTCATCTAAGATATTTACAATATCAATTATTTTATTTCCATGGACAAATGTGAACATCAATTTAGTAAAATCACATTAATTTCATTTAAATAAAATGAAAACTAAATTACAAAAAGAAAATATCAAATTGAAAAAAAAATTATATTGAACCGAAATTGTATATCTCGAATACAAATTAGTGTCGGGCCATTTCAGTATGTAGGAAGCTGAAATAGATGGGAATGCGGGTATGTGAAAGCGCCATTACCCTCATTCACCGTTGCAAAACCCTTGCTCATCTCCTCCAACTTCACTCTCTCTTCATCAAAACCTCCCTGGACCACCACCCTTTTTTCATCTCCCAACTCCTCTTATCAGCCTCCGCCATCTCCCTCCCTTTTGCCACCACATTCTTCCACTCCCTCCCCACCTTTCCACCCCTCTTCGCCTGGAACACCCTCATCAGAGCCTTCGCTTCCACACCCAACCAGCACAACTCCTTCTCCCTCTTCCGCCTCCTCCGAACATCTCCCCTTAACCCGGACTGCTTCACCTACCCTTTTCTCCTCAAAGCCTGCGCTCGCTCTTCCTGCCTTCCCCTCGGTGGGACCCTCCATTCTCTAACCTTCAAGACCGGATTCTGCTCCGATCGCTATGTGGGTAATGCGCTTTTAAACATGTATGCTGATTGCCATGCTGTAAGTTCAGCGCGCAAAGTGTTTGAAGAAATGACTGTTAAAGATGTTGTCACCTGGAGCTCCATGATTGCTGCTTACGTGGCCTGCAACTCCCCTTTGGATGCTTTTCGTGTCTTTCATCAGATGGGGCAGACGAATGAAAAGCCAAACTCTGTCACTTTGGTTAGCTTGCTTTCTGCTTGTACTAAAATGCTTGATGTCCGTGCTGGTGAGTCCATTCATTCCTACGTTATAATGAGTCAAATGGAAATGGATGTTGCATTGGGAACAGCTTTGTTTAACATGTATGCTAAGTGTGGAAAAATTGATGAGGCCGTTGTCGTTTTCAATTCAATGGATGGCAAGAATTTGCAGTCCTGCACTGTCATGATGTCGGTTCTTGCTGATCATGGCAGACATAAAGATGTTATCTCTTTGTTTAACCAAATGGAGGATATGGGGCTGCAACCTGATAGTTTGGTTTTTGCTGTGATTCTCTCGGCCTGCAGCCACGCTGGACTCGTTTGTGAGGGGAAAAGGTATTTTGATCGGATGGTGAGAATGTATGGCATAAAACCGAGTGTTGAACACTATGGATGCATGGTTGACTTGCTAGGAAGATCTGGCTTGATTCAAGAGGCATATGATATTATCAAGGGCATGCCTATGGAGCCGAATGGTGTTATATTGAGGAGTTTTCTGGCGGCTTGCAGGAATCACGGGTGGGTTCCTAGTTTGGATGTTGATCTTCTGTCTAAACTGGAGTCTGAGTTGGGGGCGAACTATGTGCTCACTGCAAATGTTTTTTCCACCTTTGCTTCCTGGAAGGATGCCAATAACATTAGGGTAGCCATGAAACAGAAAGGGTTGGAGAAAGTTCCTGGTTGTAGTTGGGTAGAGGTGTGAAGTAAAATTGATATTCAATATACCTTGAGCTTTGGGAAGGAGCTTCATTATAAGTTTTGGAACAGAGGGGTATGGCTTTTAGGATCATCTTTCTACGTTCTTCTTCTGTTCATTGAATTATGGATTGCTTCTGGTAAAGGGATAGCTGCATAAGGAAGCACTGACTGTTAACTGTTAATACTGACCAGAAATTGTAAATACAGATGAGTTAAACCCAATTTTCAACTCTTTGTATTGTTAAGACAGTGTGCTTTAGTCCTCGAGACTCGGATGTTATATACTTCAGGTCATTTCAATTCGATTAATAATATGTTTATTATAAGTATATTCTTAAAACAATCATGTTTTGATTATACAACTTAATAATTTTGTTATATATGTTAGAAGAGTGAAAATGAGTATTGATAAGTCCTACTTTTTTTAAAATTACAACTAAATATGTTTAATAATATTTTTTCCTTCCTAAATTTTTATATTAATTCTAGTATTAAATGTATTTATATAAAAGTTATACTGATTCGGATATTAATATTTGTTGTTTTTAAATAAATTATTCTTAGTGGTTCAAAATATGTACCACAACTTTTTTTTGCATTATATTTATATTCATAATAATTTATCTCAATATATGCATGATAAAATATGTCGTAAAATGCACTCGTATTTCTTTTCATCCTACGCTTTAACTATAATATTAAGGTTAGTTTTTTTTTTTTTTTTTTTTTTATGGATAAGTGGAGTTAATCCAATCTTATCTTAAATATTTTGAATTTTTTATTAGATTAAATTCACCATAATCCTATCAAAACTTTGTAGATGTCATCTATTACTCTAGTGAAACCATATATTTTAAAATAGTAAATGAGAAAAGTATAATATTTAAATAACACTCACATATCTAATGGATATTAGGACTAACATACATTTTGGTAATTACATTTTTAAAAATTTAGATGTATTACAACATTTTTTATTGGCAGGTGGAACTATGTTGATTTTTTTTTTAAAATGAAATAAAAAGAATTTATACTCCCATTTATAGGAAAGATTTATAGGAAAGATAAGAGAATATTTTGTCAAAATGAGAGAAGAACAAAAGTGTAAACACATGTTATTTCAACGCAAACTTTCCATAGCAAATTTCACAATAAGATACATACTAAAGTTGATAGGAAATAGAAATAGGCAAATTTCAAAATGGAATGAAGATACATACTAAAGTTGATTGGAAATAGAAGTGTGTACTGTTTTTACCGAGTTTGGCTGAGTAGTCTTCGAGGTGGACTAACCGAATTGTTGACATGTGAAATGAACTCTCAATCACTGAGAGGGGAAATCCACCTACAAAGTTTGTTCAACGCTTTATGAGTAGTGATTATGAGAAAAAAATGATAATGAGAAAGTATGTCCTTCGTGTTATTAGACATGTATTTGTAGCCCTTTTAGGGCAATGAATATCAAGTATATATATATATATATATATATATATATATATATATATATATATATATATATATATATATATATATATATATATATTAATAATACAATTCAAGGTAGTACAAAATGCAACTTTTTAAATGATCCACAAAAATCAAAACACAAAAAATTAACTCAAAAGAGCATTTTCTAACATTCTATTTGTTTGACAAGTGGCAAAGCCTCGCGATGACACGTGTCTCTTAATTTCTAAACCCTAATTCCTTCACACTCCATTCTTCTCTCACTCTCTGCCGTCAACACTCTTCTCTCACTCTCTGCCGCTAACAACTCTTTTCTCACTCTCTGCCGTCACCCTACTTTCTTTCACTCTCATCACACTCAATTTCTTTCACTCTCTTCACACTCAACTCTTCTCAACCACACCATATTCATCTTCGATCATGTTTTTACATTCTGATTTCACATTTTTTAGGTTTTTTCCGATCATTTTTTGGTTTTGCCTTCACCGTTTACTCTTTATGTTTTTTCTATCATCTCCGATCATGTTTTCATTTTGTTTTTATGGTTTTTTAGGTTTTTTCCGATAAGTTTTTGGTTTTACCTTCACCGTTTACTCTTTATGTTTTTTCTATCATCTCCGATCATGTTTTCGTTTTGTTTTTATGGTTTTTTTAGGTTTTTTCCGATCAGTTTTTGGTTTTCCATCATATTCGACCACTACTTCTTAATTTTTTGTTATTTTATGTTTCCATGCTAATTTCTTTGTTTTTACAGGCTAATTTCACATTTTTTAGGGTTTCTCCTATCAGGTTTTGGTTTTGCCTTCACCGTTTACTGTTGATGTTTTTACTATCATCTCTGATCAGGTTTTGGTTTTGGTTTTTATGGTTTATTTGTATATTTTTCTGTTTTCCATCATATTCGACCACTACTTAATTTTTTGTTGTTTTATGTTTTCATGCTAATTTCTTTGTTTTTACAGGCTGATTTCACATTTTTTAGGGTTTCTCCGATCAAGTTTTGGTTTTGCCTTCACCGTTTACCCTTAATGTTTTTCCTATCATCTCCGATCAGGTTTTGGTTTTGGTTTTGGTTTTTATGGTTTATTTGTATATTTTTCTGTTTTCCATCATATTCGACCACTACATTAGAATTTCTATGTTTTTACTATATGATTTCACAAATTTTATGGTTTATTTCTAGCTTTTTCTGTTTTCCATCATATTCGACCACTACTTTGTTTTATTTGTTTTTACAGGATTATTTAACATTTTTAGTGATTACCTATTTTGTAGGTTTTGAAGATTGATATACAGGATGTCTCAAAATGACAGTCATGAGTTTAGTCTGAAGTTGGAATTCATTGAGTTCTGTTAAAGTTCATTTAGTTGAAGTTGGAACAGTGATTATTCTTTTTAATTTTGATATGCATTGACATTATTTTCATCTCAATTTATTCTGTTCATCTTTTATTGTCAGTGGTTGTTGATTTCTTGGTTTGTTGTTGTATTGTATCAGATGTAACAGTATTAATACATAATTAGTTTATAAGTGTATGTTTGATTTTTGTTTTTTCATTTTTTTATAAGGACTAGCTCAGTTTTCTTCATTGCAACCCAAGGTGGATCTGTTTTCTCAAGCAATGTTGAAATTCAATGCAGAGGAAGTAATGCTTTTTATGCAAAAGATATCATTTTAGTTTTGATAACTAATAATGTAGAAGTTTTGAAACCAATATTAAATATCATTTTAATTTTGTTAAAACAAATTAGATATCTCTTAATTATTTTATTCAACCTTATAATTTATTTGTAACCTTATGATGGATTTTTTTTATGTAGGTTTACCCATATTTTATGTTGGAGTCCTCAGTTAATTAACATCAAGTCTTTTCTTTCCTTTATCTTTGATGCAGCTACATGACTGCATCAAGTTACTTCTTTCCTTTTTCAGCTTTCTGATCTCTTCATAGTTTTGTTTTTCTTCTCTCCTTTTTCTTCTTTGTTGTCTTCATATTTCCTTTTCTTGAAACCTTCAAACATTATCTTTATTTCCTTTTAAATGTCCTGCAACTTTTATTTTTCTTTTGCTCTCTGCCATATTTTCCTTTTATTCCCCAACATTGAGCCGTGTGAAAAAGAGCTTTTGCTTTTTTCTTTGGTCTTGATATGTTTGACCAGTTGCTTTTCCCACATTTTACTCACTTTGGGAAACCAAAACCAGAGTATGCGTATGGTTTTGGTTTGAATGAACCATGGTAGGCATTTCATAAAAGTTGTTTTTCTTTCTTCTGTCCTCTTCATATGTTTGACAGTTGCTTATCAGGATTTTTACTGAATTTGTGTAACCAAAACCACAACATGCGTACGGTTTTAGTTTTGATGTATTATCTCTACAAATACATCAGACTATTCTTATGTTTTTATGTTCTCTACAAATACATCTATCCATAACTTCCTTTCTTCACTATTGTCTAATTTTTCGTTTTCTTTACACCATGTCTGCTTTGCAAAAACAAACTCAGTCATTACAAGAACTGAACCCGGAGAAGGAAAGTTGAAATATTGTTGCAAGAGTGGTAAGGTTATGGTTTGTAGAAGATTACACAAAAGGAAAATCTTCATTTTCCATGGAGATTGTTATTCAAGACAAAGAGGTACTACACCATACTATAAACGTCCGTCATTTGTTTACTTTTCTTTATTTTTTTAGTTTCCATGTTATATTATAATGTGATATATGAAACTGTTTGTGCAGGGTGTCGTAATCCATGCGTCTGTTAGACGCACACTGATATACAAATTTCAATATGAAATCAAAGAGGATAAGGTTCACTCCATTTAGTCTTTTAGTGTTTCATGTAATGGTGGTTCTTATAGAACTACAAATCACGCCTATAAGATCAACTTCCAATTTGGAACCAAGGTCAATTTGGTAGAATCTACCTTAGTTCCCAAAATTAGTACCGCATACACCCCTTTTTCAACCATCAAAGCACTTGGTTTTGACACAGATTACTTACTTAGTAAGTATATTAATTTTTTTTCTTCTTTGCGTTTAAATTTTTATTCATGTTTTATTTTTTTTTAGATGTCATTGGAATGTTTACTAGTGTTGGAACAAAGAGAGAGTTAGAGAAAGGTGGTAAGAAGACCAAGATGAATGTCATCCTTATTGAATCTGATGGGTAAGAGTATTGTTCTTCTTTTATTTGATGTTTAAAATTAGTCTTATCTGACCAAATTTTACATCATGCAATGGTTATCGACTGGAGTGTACAATACTCTTACTACTTTATTTGGTCAATATGTTGATATGTTAAATGCATTTCTTGCCTCTGGAGAGGATCAATATGTTGTCGTTGCTTTACATTATTGCAAAGTCAAGATCTTCCAAGGTAACTAACTTTTTGACATTTTGTACACCTGTAGTAATTTTTTAAAAAGTGTTTGACATCTTTATATATTTTATAGATAAAGTTTCTATTCAAAACTATATGAATTGTATGAGGATAATTTTTAACTGTGATGGTGAAGATGCTACGAAGTTGAAAAAAATGTAAGTACATTTTGCATTTTTTTATTTTCGTTTATTATTTTCGTTTAATTTGCTTGTTTCTTTTTTTGTTGGATGTGGGATAGTATTGAATCTCCTTCTCAACCTCTTACCCAACTTGGTCAGTCTTCAAAAGTTAGCTTAGAAGAAGATTTCATTAAGCTGCATCCTAGATGCTCAATTGAAGGTCTCAAAGATTTTAAACAGGTTGAATTCTTTTCCTCTCTCTTTCATTTAAATTGTTTAGTTTGAATACTGTGCTTTATATTGTTACATTATTTATGTTCCAAGAAAGTACTTTTGTAGTGAAGGCTCTCTTTTATTTAAATTGTTTAGTTTGAATACTGTGCTTTATATTGTTGCATTATTTATGTTCCAAGAAAGTACTTTTGTAGTGAAGGCTACTATCAAACATGTTCTAGATCATGATGATTGGTGGTACACATCATGTATTTGCAACAAAGCTGTGTATCCTGATTCCAAAATGTTTTTTTGTGAAAAATGTAACAAACATGTCATTAAGGTTACACCTAGGTAATATTATTAATCTTCATAATTCTTATTTTTCTAATTTTACTAATTTGACTAATAGACAAATTTGAATAAATGAATAATGTTCTATTTTTTTTTGTTAGGTTTAAACTTAGACTTCATGTAATTGATGCTACTGATTCTACAACTTTTGTTGTATTTGATCGTGATGCAAGTGCAATGTTAAAGAAATCATGCTCTGATATTATTGACTTACAAGACAAGATTGAGTATCCTATATAGTCAAAGAAATCATGCTCCGATTATTACATACACAAATTATTTTTGATTAAGTTAAATAATTTGCATTTCTACTTCTTTTTATAGAACACTGCTGCTGGTAACTTGTCTAAAGAGTTTGAAGTCCTCATTGATAAGACCTATCTGTTCAAAGTTGAGTGCAAGAATGATTATAATAGCAAATTTGAGCAATCATTCAGAGTTAAAAAAGTCTGCATGGATGAAGAAATCATTGAAAGCTTCAGTGGTGTTGAAGTTAAGTTTTTGGTAAGATCTGATTTATTTCTGTTTAGGTCTTTTCATATATATAATTTTAATTTTACTCTTTTTTTACTTTAATATATTTGTTAGGATGTATACTCTGGAAATGAAGAAGAAAGTAAACTTAAGCAGATTACAAATGAGATGCATCTGATACCATTGCAGAGGTATGTTAATATTACAACTATACTTCTTTTTCTAAAGTTTTTATATGCTAACTTTTTCAAGTTTATTTTTAGGATTTGCTGATCAAATTCACTGAAGAATCAAATGATGTTGAGGCTCTAAGTGATCATTTGAACATTATAGGATCAAGCCCTGTTTCTACAGAGGAGGCGTTGGTCAATAAACCAGTAATTGATGTTGAAAATGATGAGTAAAAAAAAATAATTTATTATCAATAATAAAAAAAATCTCGTGCATGGGTCAAACAAACTAGTATATATATATATATATATATATATATATATATATATATATATATATATATATATATATATATATATATATTAACAAATTTTGTTTCAATTTGTGAATTTATGAGTCTCTTCTTTGTTTCAATTAACTCTTTTTGGAGGTCCTATTTCTTTCCAACTTTATTGTTTTGTGTCTTTTCAAATTCCTTGAAGTTTTTTCTAGAGTTATCTTTGACCTCTTGAGTCAAGATTTAGATTTCACAACATTTTTCACTATAATTGACACTCTTTGCTTAAACTACTAGAGTTTTTTGCCAAGTGCTAAAGGGGATTTAAGTGGATAAAGACAAGAGAGTACTTTCAAAAAAGAGCCTATAAGTGTGATACCTAAGTGAACTTTTGAGTGAAAGACGAGTGATTTGAGTGTAAACACTTAGTGAGTGGAGAGGTCCATTTTAAATCTTTTGCATATATTACTTGTGCTAACCATTTACTTTGTTTTGTGTTAATTGTTGTTTTTATAACTCTTGTTGTAAGATATAGCAATATTGAGCAATTTAACATGTTATAATAGAGACATTATTCTAGAAATTGTTTTACATATTGGTTTACCTCACCTACTCCTCACAAAACTCCATTGGTTAGAGAACATGAAAGTGCTAGAAGAGTGACCCTAGTGTTGCAAATTTGCAAAATACAAGGAAAACATTGCAGCTCTTGGAGACCTCATAAAAGGAGAAAAGAGCATGGACTACAAGAGACACCTCATATCAGTTTGGCCTTGGTGAGGGATGTCAATGCCTTCGCCTCCACCCCAACCTCTTCAGCAGATTTATTCTCACATTCTACCCCAACCTCTAGATCACCTCCAATTCCATAATCCTCTCTAACCTCTGCAGCACCCGCAATCCCAACCTCCACATCAACCTCTAGAGCAGCTCCAATTCCAGAATCCTCTCCAACCTCTGCAGCATCTGCAATCCCAACCTCCACATCAACCTCTGGAGCAGCTCCAATTCTAGCATCCTTTCCAACCTCTACACCAGCTGCAATCCCACCACCTTCCACACTAACTTCTGCATCAGCTGCAACCTCATTACCACAATATTCCAACAAATGAACTATTTGAGGTTCAGACACCATGTGTACAACATAAAGATGCACTTGGCCATTCAGTATGCCAATATTCACCATATGGCTTGCACCTTTGTCATCACTTAGCAATTCCAACCTTCCTTCCAACACGGAACCTCCACCCACTGAACACCACCTCTCCTTGACATTTATATATCCCATTTCCTTCAGAACTGATAATATTTCAAAGTAGCTCCACCTGTCTGGGTCACATGCCAGAATATTGGTCTCACCCATGTATTTCAGTGACCCATCATTGATAAACTTCCCTGTGAACTATGAAAATGCCTAAACAATAATACCAAATTTACAATCAATACCACCTACACACCGAAAACATTTTAAAATGGGGGACCACAACTAAAACACCGTCACTTTCACACAAACGGTGGACCACCACTAACATCAAATTCATTAAACAAATACAGACTGAACCACATTACAAAAAAGGGCACATTGAAACTATTAACGCATATAAAACCACAACCCTAAACAATACCATCAGAGCAATTAAAAAAAATGCATACGAATCAAAAAACCCTAAAAGCATCACATGAACACAATCAAGCACAAAGGTGGCTAAGCTTCAACAAACGCACCTTTGATCCAAAATGCACTACTCTACAATGTCATTCACACCTTCAGATAACGATTTCAGCTTCGGATTGAAGAAAACCCCCAAATCGCCTTTGTCTCTGCCAGCTTCTCACTCCGCTTTCTCCTTTGCTCGAGTAACGACCTTAATTCGAAATACCCCCTTTCAAAATTATTAACACAATTTCATTAATTTTAATAATTTCAATTTTTTATTTGCAATTCCACGTCACAAATTATTTAAATACCACGTGTCAAAAAAATGCGTCAATGGACTACCTTAATAAGTCAACGTTAATGATTTTAACGGCATCAATGAAAATAGACCTGATTGATGTACTTAAACTTATTTGGAGACTAAATTGACACTTTTTTTTTGCGAGATATCAATTTGACACACTTTACCCAAAGTGGATACCGTATAAGTAATTAAACCTTTTATTTAAGAATCTCTTTGTGTGTTTTTTACTTCAAAATGGAGAATTTTTAATTGAAAACATTTTACAATTTTATTATTATTAAATTATTTTCATAATGTACAATTATTTAAAAATGTTTTCATAAGATAAAAGTAATGTACGATAAAAAATAAATTAAAAAAAGTAACCATATGTGTTTTTCTTCTTTTTTAAACTTATCCAAAAGCTCCTTCCTTATTTATGAATCATGACTAAGCAAAAAAAAAAGTACAAATTATTTTATATCATCTCAAACAATAATGGGTAAATGCACCACATTAACTACAATAATAATATTCACAACCTCATGCTGTCACATGTCCTATTTGGTAAGTTTCAAGTAATAACTTCTCACCTAATTACTTAATATTTTTGAATTATATATACTTTGGAAACTTAACTATATTGCACAAAACCATTTATATTATCGATTTTCATTTCAAACGTTTATTTATATTTATTAATTGTTATATGAATATAATATTTTATTTTTAAAAGAGTAGGAGAGGTGGTTGTATAAAATTAAGTATTAAATGATCATCTGCATACTTTCAGAGAAAAAGAGAAAACGAAGCCATATTAATTACTGATTTTTATGAATTTCCCAAATATAATACAGAATGATAATGATAGACATATACATTTTGATGGATACAATATTAATAAAATAGGAGATCTAATTTATATAACATTAATTTACTTTTAACCTAAAATTTTCAAAAATGAATTTATATATATCTTTTATAAAGTTTTAAAAGCTGGATTTATATATTTTTTATCTATAAAGTGCTCAACTTTAATTATAATCTTTATCTTTATGATCTTTATAATGTAAAACTTACCCTTATATTTAGATTTAGATTTTCGATAATTTGTCTTAAAAAAAAAGTGAATCATTTCTACATTAATATCTTTTATTGAATAGAAACTTTCCTAATTCAATAATAACCTCTAATTATATCACTATTTTTTAGCACAAAAACAAAATACACTTCTTGAAATTCTTGAAAAACTTTTAATATAAAAATAATAATTAAATTACTCTTTTAATTTTTATTTTTGTTAAAAATTATAAAATTAGTTTTTTTATCTTTTTATCTCAATTTAATCATGATTTTTATAAAAAATATTGTTATTAATTTAGTCATCGTTATTAATTTTTCACAATATTAAGTTAAAAAAATCACAAATTAACATTTGATATTTTAATACCATTTATAAAAAGCTATAAACAAAACCAAATTTAATATTTTAAAAAAATCAAAATCAAATTAAAAAAAAAATAAAAAACTGAAAGAACAATGTGGCATTTCTTAACAAAACCAATTAATTTGCACAAAGATATCTATCTTTCTTATGTATTCATATGCAATTTGAAAAATAATATTTTAATCCATTTTTTTTATCCACTTTTAATTTATCACTTTCTTATTATCCTTTGATCATCTATTTTAATTTTTTATAATGATGTAATATGATAATCTAAAGATAATAAAAATAATGAATTAAAAATAGGTAAAAAAAATAAGTTAAAATGTCATTATTTTTGCGATTTGTAGGTACCGTTAGATTCCCCCATACATATTGAAAATGTAGTGAAAATGTAGGGCAGTAAATCCAAAAAGACAGCTGGCACAGTGCAGCATCTCAGAAGAGAACAACACAAATAAGTGTTGAGTGAGTCCTTTGGTCCTTTACAGTGGAATGGGTTGTTCAGCGAGCAAATCAGGGTCAGGGTTGAGCTTCTCAGAGACATGGGTGGTGATGGCGGGAACAGCTGTGATTTGTGGGTTTGTGGGATACATAGTGTATGATGCAATTATGGCGACTGCATCAGAGTTGGTGCAACGTTTGGTGGTGATTTCTCCACTCTTGTTGATCATCATTGTTCACTGCCTCTCCACAGGGACCCAGATAAGCTTCCCCATGCCGGGATCTGAGCCCACCGCCATCCACAGAGCTGGTGGTTCTCCCTGGGGTGTTGCCTTTCTTCTGCTGTTACTTTTCTTTCTCATCTCCTTCCAACCTTCCCTTCATCAACTTATCTCTTAGCCTCTGTGCTTCTAATTTTACTTCAATGCTGTACTTTCGCTTCTGAAAGTTTCCATCTTTCATGAAAATAAATGTTATGGCATGTCTGGTGTTCGAATGCTGCTTCTAATTTTAGTCTTTACGGGTAGTTTAGCTTCCAGCAAGTATCTTGCAAGGGACCTCTTTGGTAAGTGAAGCTGTGAGATGATAGTTCTTTTCGAGGGAGGCATAATAAATGAAACAAGACTTCAATAATTCTTCTCATCTTTAACTAAAAATTAGATTTTTAATTTTCATTTTATAAATTAGTCCGTAGATTTTTAGTACATTTTTCAGGTTCATGGATATATATTTAATTTAATTTTAATTTTAATGTTATAAATTTTAATTTTAATTTCATTTTATATATTAGTATGTAGATTTTTAATACATTTTTCAAGTTCATACACATATATTTTGAGCGTGTAAATAAATATTAATGAATGCTGTCACGATAAATTAAACAATAAAAAGCAGATTTTAAAAGTCTCTAATATATTTTAAATAATGAAGTTTAAAGATGTGTTATTTTGGAAGGAATAATTTAAAAAAAAAAAATGATTTGGATGAATTTGAGGATGAAATTTATGTTATTCTTTACAAGAGATTTGTAAATGATAATAGAATTGATTTGAAAATAAAATTTATAAAAATTAATGATTAATTTAATTGATGTGACTAATAAAAAATAAAATTTAGTAAATAATAAAATAAAATAATCAAATTGTCAATAGTATTAAAAGTAATATAAAATTATTATTAATATTTATTATTTCAATAAAATAAATATTATAATATAATTGATTTGAAAAATTGATTATTTTATTTTTTTTCTTTTTTATTAACACAAAAAATTTAAACATTTGTAATAATAATAATAATAATAATAATAATAATAATAATAATATTCATGAATTCGGAATCGGGTACAACAAAAATGGAATTGGATAAATGCTTCAAAAGCTTTTTGAAATTGGAATCAGATCCGACTAAAATATATTTGGTTCCATTCACTTATTCAAGAATACATCTGGTTCTAATAAACCAGTGAGTTTCGCACTACTATCTTCGTGTCTCTTTGTCAATGACCAATAATAATGGAAAGGGAGAGAAGTGTTATGGAATATAATAATTAGGACATATTGATAAGATGTTATAGATCACCCTCAAATCTTCTCTTAGTAGTGCGTTCCATTCTTTCTCATTGAGCGAAAACGAACACGAAAAATCTCTAAAATCATCACTCTCTATCACCTTTCAATCATAAATCTTTGAAAAAAAACACACACTAAATGTAACTTAATTTAAAAAAATATTCATTTAAAATGAAATTTTTATTTAATTATATATTATATATTTATTTGATTTTTAATTAATGTAAAATCTTTTATATTTTATTTTTTTACTTTCACTCAATCAGATGAACTTTCAACCATTTTCTACGGTTTGAAAACCTGCAATTTGGTTAAAGTTCCCATCTTTTTGCTGAAAATAATTGCTATGTGATGATCTTTTTCTGTTTGGACTTTTTCTGTTGGAGGTAATATCCAAAAGTAAGTACATCTATTTTTGCAAATATCGTGCTGGTAAAGTATGTTTGGATTTAGTGCGCACGAAAAATAATGATTTAACCTTTTTTGTTTCATTAAGTATGGAAATAAAAATGTAAAACCATAAGTTCCATTTTAGTTGGTCTTTTTTACATCTTATGCTACTCTGGAAGAGTCGAAATTTTGGTTTAGCTCCCTCGGATGACTATTAACATTTTCCGAGGACTATTACATTAGTATAGAATGCACATAACTTCTAATACACTTGAAAAATATATGAACCTCTCTATATTGAGACAGGAAATCAAATCATGAAAAAACAAGTTAATTGAGTCCTTGTTCAATTTACAAGTTTATACATACATTTAAATAATAAATTACAGATAGATAGTAAAAGACACACAGAGAGTAAGATAACAAAATTATGCTCACCTGAAACCTTCTCATCTCAGCATCAAATGTCTCTATCAAAGGTTATTACTTATCTCTTCCTGCTTTTTGCTTCTATCAAGGAACTCGTGTGCAAATTTAAAATAGGCTCTCTACAACAATTCGACCAAACAATGAACTACATGGAATTGGAAGCATGCTTTATCACAGAAACCAATTACCACTTTAACTAATTGTATGCGAAACTATATCAATCTGGTAGAACGAAAATATTGGACTCAAAATTATACATAAATTTAAATCTAATAAACATAAACCCTATTTGAAATATAGTCATCAACAACATTATTTAAAAATTATACAATCTCATTCTTCATCATCTTCTTTTCAAGGATTATTAGATGCATCCTTAGAACAACCCCTTCATTCTTCCATCTTCATCATCATCTTCAATAATATCACACATAATGAAATAGAAAATAGAAGTTAGAATATAAAAATTATTCATGAAAATAAAAAAATTAATAAAATTTAAATTAGAGAAGTTATAATCACCAAACCTATGCTTCCACATTTTTTTTTTGTAATAGACAACTTCTATACACTAGTGTATTTTTGGCTATCTAACTCGGTCTTTATATCTCGGTTGCAGAGCAAACAAAGTATATAAACATGCAGTGACAATTTTAAAATTTTTGCAACTTTTTATGCCTCGGTTATCACGATACCCAAGGCAGAAATCTCCATTCTGCCTTGGTTCACACAAACCTCAGGCCTAATGCCTAATGCCTGCCAGAATTTTTAACTTTCCCGCTATTTTTAATTTTTCATTTTTAACGAAAATGGTTATGCCTCGGTTGTGCAGGAGCCGAGGCAGAAAGTGGTTTTATGCCCGTATTTTTAATTCAACCGAGGCAGAAGAGTTAGGTTAAAAAAATAGCCAAATCATAAACAGTCACCACTTCGTCTTCTTCTCTACTCGTGAGGTTCTTCTTCTCATTTTCTCTATGGGAGGTTCTTCTTCTTCTCACAAGGTTTCAGACCCAATCTTCTCCAAAATTCCAAACTTTCTTTCACACCAACATCCAGATCCAATATGCAATCTCAAACTTTCTTTCGTTTTACATTCAAGCCAATTTAGTTTTGAGTTTTATTTGGGGGGTGGAGTGGTGGAGTATCAAGGTGGTTGGGTATGCTCAAAGGGATTTGGAGGTGACACACATGGTGGTTCGATGACTAGCGATTCTGGTTTGTTCATGGTGGCTAATGGTGCAAATGTGTGCTACTTCGCTCTAGTGCGTTGTTCTTCATTCTGTGGTGGTTCATCTCAAGAATGATCTATTGTAGTTTTTTGAATGTTATTTTTGCAGGTTGTGTGAAGGTGGTTGATGTTAAATTTGCTTCACGATGTAGGTGCAAATATGATGGTGTTTGCATTTTCTGGTTAAGTCACGAGGTGTGACGCGATGGTTGGCATCACAAATCTGTTGCGTCAAAGGTTCAAGTGTCTGCAGCATTCTCCAGCAAATAACTGCTCAGAGGAATTAGAGAAATCCTATCAAGGGGCAATCGTCTGATTTATTCTTAAAATTTTTAATGCACATTATGTCTTGGTTCCCTCTAGAACCGAGGCAATAAAAAAGAAATATGCCTCGGGTCATAACCAAGGCAGAAAGGTCACCCCTTGTTGTCTCGACTGGATATGCCTTAGGTATTAAATTGAAGCCAAATCGCCAAAATAATCATGACCAAAACCCTTTTCTACACTAGTGATACTTATTCAAAATCCTTGAACCAATGCTGAAAGCAGATTTATATGCAATTGTAGTAATTGAGATACTTAACAAGTCTCTAGCCATGACTAAGAAATCTGAAAAATGTTGACTATTACTCTTCCCCTATTCAATAACATCCATACATTTAGTAATATCAACATCCAATATTGGCTTATCCAAGTATATATGAAGTTGATTTCTTCTTATTTTAGCAACATCCTAAAGCTTGCGTTTCTTTATTTTCTAACATAAAAAGGCAAATCAAAGTTTAAATTATATGTATATATAATAATATTAAATGACAAAAAAGTAAATAACTTACATCAAAAGTGGTTGGCTCGATTGAAGCAACTAAAGATGACATTGACAAATCACTATACTTATGCTTTAGAATTAGGGAAGTTGAATTCTTGGAACAATATTCAAAAGCTTGTACAAATTTTCTTTCATCTTCTCTAACTTTACTTCCTAACAAAGAGGATTTATCTTCTCATAACAATATCCCAATATTTTCAACTTCATCATTGGGTTTAAAATTGACTCAAATAAAAGGACAATGCTATATTCATCCTAATATTTATTAAACTTCACCATCACCCTTTCAGCCATATCTCTTATGACTTGATCTTCATCTTTTAAACTTCCCATTAGAAGGGTTTGGAAGTTCCAAACTTATAAAAAGTACAAGTTTGATGTATGATAAATTGAGGTAGAAATCATATTTTTAATTTGATAAAATGCTGACAAGAAAGCACTAATTTTTTCTATTCTTTTCCATTTCTCCTTAGACAGACAATACTTGTAATTCTCGTTAACTAGATGTAAACTTGCAAACAAACGTTCGGGCAACTTGAAGCATAAAAAAAGTTGAGTTCCAACTTTTAGGAACATCCATACACAAATCACTTTTTGCATCAATGTTCTATTTTTTGAAGACATTGTTTAAACTTCATCATTCTAAAGCATCACTAAGAAATTTCAATTCTTCTTGCATAATCACAAATTTAAAATGTGTCTACAACAACACATATGTAAGAATTCACCATCACAAACCAAAGAATTTTGCAAAACAAACTGACTTTTTAAAGTTTTTATAAAAACATCATTGTTAGAAGCATTATCCAAAGTCAAAGAAAAAATTATTTTCTCAATTCCCCAGTCATGCAAAATTCGATTTATCTTCTTTGACAACTCAAATTTAGTGTGAGGTGGAAGGAAATGGAAAAAGTTTAGAATTTTGCTGCACAACTTCCAATTTGAGTCCACAAATGTATTGTTAAAGTAATATAACCCTCAGTAGTTAAAGACGTCCATAAAAAAGATGTCAAACAAATCCTATTTGATATTTTCTTGAACTCTTACTTTAGCTTGGTTTTTCCTTTCATAAATATTCTCAAAGCATCACTCTTGATTGTATTTCTAGAAACTAAAGTTACATAAGGATTCATATAAGTTATCCAAGTTCTAAGCTTTTTATACTCAACAAATTTGAATGGTAAACCGTGTTGGATAATTGAATTGGCACACATTTCACAGGAAACCATTTGATCTAATTTTCTTGGTTTCAACATTCCGTGTCCGTCCACAATCATTTGTCTCATATCTTCAAATTTGCTTTTGCTACATTTTTCAATGTGACGCTTCAAATGGAAGTGCCATATTTTTTGCTACCAACTATGTGTTTTTTGATATAACCATTACCCCTGCCCTCTCCTTTCCACAATCACCAACCTCAATCCTACATTAGTGTAAAAAGCCCATTTAACTTTGTCCAATATGTCTCAGATTTAAGAAAAACGAAGCATATCAAAACATGATGACATTTTTGAAATTATTGAGAACATTTGGGCTTCGATTCTATTAAAAACTGAAGCATATACACGTTTAGGCTTCAATTGTCTAAAAACAGGTGCCTAAAAGTTCCCATTAATTTTAAAAATGGTGGTGTTCGTCACTACGTCAAAACCACCATTGTCTCTCGTCGCGTTGGTGGTGGTCGCTGCTGTAGGCGATTCTATATGGTAGAGTTGTAGTGTTGGTTCGTGTCTCAATCGTCCTACACTCGTGGTGGTTGCAATCATTTGCACTCATGGTGGTTCGTCGACATCATGGAGTCATGGTGGTGGGAGGGATGTGTGTTTGCCTGAGTGTGAGAGTGAGATGAGATGATGAGAGTCTGAGTCTGAGAGATGGGACGACAAAGTCAGCAAGCAGCGAACAAACAACAAAAACACTACAACACACGTTTTTCTTAAAAAAAAATGGGTCGCAGGCTGACTCTGTTAAACTCATAGATTGGCTTGCTGGGTTGACAGATTGGGTGAGCCAAGCTAAGATAGGTTGATGGGTTGAAATCTCAATTCTAACTCGTTTTTTTTGGACAGACTAACCCATCGAATTTGACCCATTTTACCATCCTAATTATTCAAAAGAAAAGTAATTTAAGGCTAAGTAAAATTACGTACATTTTAATATGTATAAGGATGTTTGCATCCTCCTCAAGTGACTAATAATATCCATTGCAAGGACATAGTATAGCCATATATACAATGATATATACAATGACATGTATTTGGATAATTTGTTGAAATTTATATTTAACTTGAGTTCCAATTAGATTTATTTATTTATTAATGAATTTATGTTCGGTAAAAGTTGGTTAAAATTAATAAGAACAAAATTCTTCAACATTATAAAATAATCTTTTTATATCTAAGTTACTTTAAAAATTGATCATAAATATGGTTAGAGTAAAACAGGAAAGATTTGAGAGAATAAAGAAATGATACAAGAACTTAAAATAGTTTGATATATATAATGTGGATATATACATTTAAGACTATATTAGAAAATATTTGATTTATTTAAAAGTTTTAAATATGTTATTTATACAGTAATATACAATATAATATACCTCAATGATATATACAAGAAAGATGAAAATCAAATTTGACAATTCTAATAATTTTTCATTTAGTTTGATTTAAATCACCACGTAGTGTTTTCATCATCAATTATCCTTTAAAGTTAATTGAGAAAACAAAAAATCTCAACTTTTCTTAGCCATCAGATATCATTGGATTATCTGATATTAAGATTTTCAAGAGCTAAAAATCTCCACCACTTATTAGGTATATTATAAAATGACACTTTACGTGTTAAAAAACAAATTTTGTCAAATTTTATAAAAAAAAATATTTGTACAAGTACGATAGTCTTTTCTAAACCCTTTATTTTCCTATACTCTATTTCCCAAACTTACGTTCTCACACTATTGCATTCTCAATTCCAACCGGTGCCCTCAGTTAGTGAAGGAAGCGCCATAGAAAAGAGTCCGTGAAACAAAGAAAGCAAGGTTAAACTTCATGAGCAATATTGCTAAGGTGCAACATTTGAAGTAGAAGGAAAAGGGAGGAGAAGCAAAAGAAAACGAAAATGAATTTACACTCCAAGAAATTTATTAAAAATAATTAATCATTATTAACTAAGTTAGGAAGTATTTTTTAAATTAAAAATTATTAGTCACATAAAAAACTTATAACATAATTAGTTAGAGACGGCGTGCCGCGTGCGGCTGATTGATGTTTATCTTTGACGATGCAAAATGCATTTTAAAGTACACAATTTTCTTACAATTTTATCTTCCTACCAAATGTGCTCATATGTCAGGCTAAAATCGCTTTGAACCAAAGACCCAACTATTACAAGTTTTTGTATCCACCTCATAAGCTACTTGACGATTTTCGATATAAACAATACATAATTTTCTAATAATTTTATCTTTAACGTTGCAAAATGCATTTTAGAGTACATAATTTTATTACAATTTTATTTCCCTAACAAATGTGGACATATAAACAGTCTGTGTTTCTGTTAATATGCAATAAATTTAATTGCGCATCTTAAAATGAATCATAATTTTTTTATTCTTTTACATTCTCCACACACATGAAGGTTAAACTCATACATGAATATGATGACACAAAATTGGTTGCTATAAAATAAATGGAGAAAAGCTTTTTCTTTTTGGGTGCATGTGGTGATCCGATGATGTAGCAAAACAAGAAGAGCGAGTTTGTAGACAGAGGCACCTTTCGTTTTTTAATTTGTTAAATATATCTACCCCTCGTCTCATTTCAACATTATTGTTTATTCACATGAGAGAGATTTAGTTTCTCTGGTCATCGCGAAGAAGAAAAAAGCATGGGTGATCAAGATGAATGTGCACGCGTTTTCAAGCGGTTTGATGTGAACGGCGACGGCAAGATCTCGTTGACGGAGTTTGCAGAGGCTCTCAAAGTGTTGGGATTAACCTCACAGGAAGAAGTTGAACGTCGAATGGAAGAGATTGATACAGATGGTGACGGTTCCATCACGTTGGAAGAGTTGATTCAATTTCGTGATGCAAACCCTAACTTGATGAACGAAGTTTTGCAGAAACTCTGATCTTTTTGTCTTTTCATTTCTTCGATTCCTGTTCTTTTGTAAAATCACTTTTCTATTTATCCTTTTAGCATCTCCAATTAATTAATAGCTTTCTATTTGAGACATATATGTTGTAAAGTATTTTGGTTCATATGGTGTAACATGATCATTTTATCATCTTGATGTTAACGATGTTTTGAAAAACTTTAATCTTTTTCATCTTTTTCATTTTGTTGTTCTTATTTTTCATAAAAATCGCTTTTCTATGTCATTTTAGCATCTCCCTAGCTTTAAATTTGAGACATGTATATTATAAAATGCTTTCATTCGAGGATATAGTATAACGTAGCGGTAATTTTAAATTATAACGCTTGATCCAAGTCTAAAAGTAAAAGTAATTTTTTTTAATATGAATATGTTTTCAGAACATAAAATTTCACACGAAACCGAGTAATGATATGACAAGGTGAAACTTATTTAAAACAAAAGTAGTATTTTTTTTTTCAAGTTTTATTTAAGAACTTGGTATGCGAGGGAAGTCTCCCTCAAGTTCCATCATGATCCACCACTCCAACTTCTTCATTATTTTTCTTTTTTTAAATATGATTTTGATCTTTCAACTTTTAATGAAAATTAGAATTAGTTTCTTTTGAAAATCTTGAACCAATTTAGTCCTTCAACTCTGTAAATGCGTGAATTTAATCATTTTAACCAAATTTTATTAAGTTTATATTTAACGTTTCAAACACATTTCATTATAGTATTTTAGTTTGTTTATACCGTTTGACATATTTTCTCTTCAAAGCTGAAAAACACATTTGAAACGTCAAATAAACTTAAAAAAATTTGATTTAAAGTAAATTCATGCATTTCTAAATATGAGAGACTAAAATGGTTCAAGGTTTCCAAGAGGAACTAATTCCAATTTTCACTACAAGTTGAAGGACTAAAAACATATTCAACCTTTTTTTTAAGTTGAAGTAAGTCCATCTCGATAATCTTTCGAGTTGAAAAGCAATAAATACTTTACTTTATGATTCTTCTTTTTTATGAAAAAAAAGAGAATGTATGAAAGTCACACATTTTTATTTAAACACTTCATATAATTTTTTATTTTGAAATAATAATGTATATAAAACACTTTTCATTCACGCTAGTGATACAGACTTTGTGCATAAATACTATTTCATTCACAGTCTGCTAAAAAAAGGTTGGAAAGTGAGAAGAAAGGTTTGGAGGAGATTGTGAGAGACATTGTCAACATCGTGTAGGTGAATCCCACCGTTATCTGCGAGATCGTCCTTTCCCAATGGGTTTGGCGAGGTTGAGGGAGAGTCTTCATCTTGAATGCAAATCTCAAATCACAATTTCTAGAACAAGACTTCATTTTGTTTGCAAACATTCTACCAAAAAAAAAGTTGATTATATTAGACCAAAAAAGTGGTTATATAGGCTACACAATTGGTTAAGTTACATCGGATAATGTTTATGAAGCATTCAATTCCATATTCGTTTAATGTTGATGACTCATTCACAATTTCTGGAATAATCCTTCATTTCTTCATACAAACATTCTACCAAAAAAAGTTTGTTATATAAGATAAAGAACAATTTTTGGAATAGTCCTTCATTTCTCTATACAAACATTCTACTAAAAGAAAGTTTGTTATATTAGATAAAAGAAATGGTTATATAAGTTACACAATTGGTTAATTGGTTAGGTTACCTCACAAGGTGTTTATAAAACATTCAATTTCATATTCTTTAAAGATTGATAACTCATTCACAATTTCTGCAATATGCCTTCATATCTCTTTGCCTACTAAAACAACATTGGTTATATTAACCACTCATCGATAGTTCCTAGAAATATACTTTAATAATTCTTCATTTACTTTTAGAAAGAAAAAAAATGAGTTAAGTGAGTGCAAAAATGTGGTTTAATCAATTATAAAATTGGTCAAATGATCATATGACCTTAAACCACTTGGCTTTCATCAATAGTCTTTATAAAAATTTAAATTTCTTTATTTTAAAATTGTAACCAATGATTGAGTGTTTGTGGAAGCACACTATAGTTACTCTTGACTTAGACTCTGTTAACAAGTGGCTAAATCAATTCAAATAAGTGGTTAAACATGTCATATAATAGGTTAAATGATCATATTGCTTTAGACGACCACTTGACCTTCAATAACAATGTTTATAAACCTATCAATGTCTTTAAATTTGAATGCTTACCATTGATTAAAAGTTTCTGTAAACATACTTTAATTATTCTTCATTTACATTTGAGAAAATAGTAATGGGTTAAGTGAGTATGAAAATGTGGTTAAATCAATTACATGACCTTGTACAACTACTTGGTTTTCCACAATAGTCTTTATAGAGATTTGAATTTCTTTATTTTTGAATATAATTTCTCTTGATTTAGTCTTTGACAACAAAAAGTGGGTTAAATAAATTCAAATAAGTGATTAAACTTGTTATAGATTTAGTTAAAGGACCATATTACCTTAAACAACTGCTTAGCATTCTTTAAATTTGAATGCTCACCATTGATTGGGATTTTGTGGAAACATACATGAATTATTCTTCATTTACATCTGTGAATAAGAAAAAAGTGGGTTAAGTGAGGGAAAAAATGTTGTTAAATCAATTATAAAGTTGGTTAAATGATCATATGACCTTAGACAACCACTTGGCCTTCAACAATAGTCTTTATAAAGTTTTGAATTTCTTTATTTTAGAATGGTAATCAATGATTGAGTGTTTGTGGAAACATATTATAATCACTCTTTGCAAAAAAAAAAAAAAGGGTAAAATAATTTCAAATAAGTGCCTAAACAAGTTAAACTAACACAAAAAGGCTTTTCACGCCAAATATTTTAGGTTTTTTACGTTTGACATAGGTCAAATGTAATTGTGGTCTGATAAGATATTAGACATACATTTACGTTTGATGCATATAACATACGTAAATTTACGTGTGGTGCATAGATAACAAACTTAATTTTGTTATAAGATAACAAACATCAATTTTTGGAATGTTTTTCTTGTTAGGAACAAGGCAACAAAGAAAAGAATAAAAGAGAGAAAAATAAACGACACGAAGAATTTAATGTGGTTCGGCGTACAATGTGTATGCTTACGTCCACGACTACACTAGGAAGTATTTTTATTTTGATGTGTATCAAACTTTACAAAGGATCTCTTATATAGCAAAATAGAGAACCACATTTCACAATTCTAAGCAACGTGAGACTAAATCAAGCACCATAATACTAATAATTCTCCCACTTGGGGTTTGATTTATATTATCACCTAGTGTAGTGCCTTCATCATCAATTTTCTTGAAGGCCAATTGAGGCAATGCAAAGTCTTAACTTAGTTGTTGTGACAGTCTTGGTCAACATATCAGCTGGATTCTCTACACCTGGAATCTTCAACAAAAATAAGTCTCCATCATTTATCAAGTTTATGATAAAATGATACTTCAATTCAATGTGTTTGCATATGGAATGAAGAATTGGATTTTTAGCAAGACAAATAGCAGTTTGACTGTCATTGAGTAACGAAGAGTCGTTTTGCTATTTTCCTAATTCTTTTAAAAGATTCTTCAACCATATCATCTCCTTTGCTGCTTCTGAGATAGCTACATACTCAACTTCAGTGGTTGAGAGGGAGACTCTTCCTTGAAGTTTGGACTTCCAACTTATAGTTGTACCACCAATTGTAAAAATGTAACCTGTTGTGCTCTTTCTACCATCCAAATGACCTCCCAAATTTGCATTAGAAAACCCCTGTAAAGTGAGATTACTTCTTCTAAAAGACAAATGCATCTTTGAAGTGCCCTTCAAATATCTCAATATCCACTTCACGCCTTCCCAATGCTCATTTCCAGGATTTAATAGAAACCTGCTCACAACTCTCACTACATGTGCTATGTCAGGTCTGGTGCAAACCATAACATATATCAAGCTCCCTACTATAGATGCATATGACACTTTAGAGATGTGACTTTCTTCTTCCTTTGTTTGAGAAGTTTTCCTTTTTTAGAACTTTAAGTGAGTTCACAAAAGTGTATTCCTGGTTTTATCATTTCCAACATTAAACCTGCTAAGCAATTTTTCTATATATTTTTCTTGAGATAAGTTCAGAATACCTTCAAATCTATCATTGGAGATTCTCATACCAAGCATTTGCTTTGCTGGACCAAGATCCTTCATTTCAAAATTTTATGACAATTATTTCTTCAACTTGTCAATTTCTGCCATATTAGCACTAGCAATCAACATGTTGTCCACATACAAAGCAAGAATGATATAGTTGTCAACATATTCCTTCACGTAACAACAATGATCTTCTTCACATATGTGAAATCTTGAGTTTCTCATAAACTCTTTAAACTTCTTGTACCATTATCTCGGTGCTTGTTTCAATCTATACAAACTTTTATGAAGCTTGCATACAAGATTCTCTTTGTCTTGTACTTCAAAACCTTTTGGTTGTGCCATAAAGATTTCTTACTCAAAATTCCCATGTAGGAATGCAATTTTCACATCTAACTACTCTAGATGAAGATTTTCTACAACTACTATACTTAAGAAAACTTTGATGGTAGTCATCTTGACAATAGGAGAGAAAATTTCTGTGAAGTCAATTCACTGTCTTTGTTGGAACCCTTCCACTACGAGTCTAGTCTTATATCTTTTGCTGCCATCTGGTTCTTCTTTTAACCGATAGACCAACCTATTTTGCAAAACCTTCTTTCCTTTTAGTAGCTTGGTTAAAGATCATGTTTTATTCTTCTGAAGAGACTTTATCTCCTCTTCCATTGCTAGCTCCCACTTAATATATTCATCTCCCTGCATAGTCTCAACAAAATGCATTGGCTCACCAACATCAGTTAACAACAAGTAATGCAAAGGAGAATACCTTTGTGGTGCTACAATTTTTCTGCTAGATCTTCTAATCAGTATTTCAGGAGTTACGGACTGTACTATTTGTTCAAGTTCTGACCCAAGCTTTGACTCAAGCTTTAACGACTCTACTTCTATATTCTTCCTTCTATTGACTACATCACTTTCTGAAATTTCTTCTAATGATACATGCTCTGGCTGTTTATTCATGTTTTCATTAAAAGTAACATTTCTACTTCTAATAATTTTCTTGTTTTTGTCATCCCAAAGCTTGTAGCCATACATGTCAAATCCATAACCAATGAGATAACATCGCTTTGCCTTAGGGTCCAATTTATCTATGCTATTAGAGTCTAACATAATATATGAAGCACAACAAAAAGCTTTCAGATGTGAAAAGTTTACTTCATTTCTAGACCATACTTCTTCAAGTAATTGATAGTCTAAAGGAATTGATGGTCCTTTGTTTATGAGATAGGTTGTTGTGCTTATTGGGTCTGCTCAAAATATCTTGGGTAATCCTTGCTGGATTCTCATACATCGAGCTTTCTCATTTAAGGTTCTGTTCATTCTTTCTACCATACCATTTGTTCTAGTGTTCCTAAAACCGTCTTGATTATTTTGATCTCGTTCTTTGAACAAAACTCCTTGAAATTACTACTGTCATATTCTCCACCATTATCAGACTTCAAACATTTAACCTTTAAACCTATTTGAGTCTCAATCTCCTTTTTCCACCTTTTAAACACAGGAAACACATCAGATTTATTTTTAAGAAAATAAATTATACCTTTCTTGTAGAGTCATTAATGAAGGTTAGTAATATTGTGAACTTCCAAGGGATTTCACTAGAGCTGGCCCTCAAACATCTGTATGCACACTAGTTTTAGTCTTTCAAGTTTAGATGACTTACTTGTTTTGGAGAAGCTAACCATTTTCTGCTTTCCAAATATACAATGTTCGCAAGGTCCAACATCAACATGCTTCAAGTTAGGTATTTTACCTTTTGAGACCATGAGCTTCATTCCTTTCTCACTCATATGCCCAAGCCTCTGATGCAAAAAAAAAATGAATTGTTGCCAACTTCTACAACTAATATCATATCCTCATCTGCAATCATGTAAAAAGATCCTCGCTTATTTCCATGAGCAACAACAAGACTACCTTTCATTACCTTCCAATGTCCATCTTTAAAGGTGGTGTAATGTCCTTCATCATCCAACTACCCTGTAGATATTAAGTTTCTCTTTAGGCAAGAATATGTTTGGCATTATTCAAAGTCCACACACTTCCATTAGAGGTTCTAATGTTAATATCACCTTTTCCCATAATATCAAGATATTTTCCATCTATAAGGTAGACCTTCCCAAACTTTCTTGAAACATAGTTAGATAATAGTTATAAGGAAGGTGTAGTATGAAATGACACACCTAAGTCAATAGAACTATCTAAACTACATAATAGTGCATCTTCAATTGCATCAGTTGCTACATTTGCTGATTGATCATCATCTTGCTTCTTGTTGTTGTTGTTGTGCTTTCTTGGAGCCCTACATTGATTTGTAAAGTGAGATCATTTTAAGTAGTGAGATCATTAATAACTTTAAGTGGGATGTAATTGCAATTTATGTGTCTTTTGTAATTCCAGTGGTTAAAACTTCTATATAAGCTGAACCCTTTTATCAATGAAGACAAGTTGAGTTTTGTTCAGAAATTATCTTTTTTCTATCTATTAGTAAGAGTGATTCTCCTAAGTTCTTAAGTGATTCAAGAACTCTTAGTTATATCAAAGGACTTCCACCTTTTCATATTCATCTTTTCTTCATTCTTAACCCAAATTCAGAAGAAAAAAAAACAATTACTGATTTTTAAGCAAAAATTATATTTCAGAAAGTGAACTTTTACCTCATTTTTTAATCACATCAATTGGAGTTCAACAACCGAAGATATTGATGTTTCTACGGTACTAACCAGATTGAAACTTCAACCTTTTTTTTCTAATCCATTTTTTACTAATTTTCCAAGTTTCTTAAAGGTTATAATTCTAAAGATTCGAAGTCATTTATTGTACAATTGGGGTTCAGATTAAAATCCTACACCACCTTGATGACATGGTGTACTTTTAACCTGTGTAGGAGTGCACTTTGAGACATGGTGTACTTTTAACCTTTTCCAATTGGCACCGGTTGGTGTTGGAGTGGTGGTGTACGCCACCTTTAGTGTGCCTCTATCATTTTTCAATTGTGAAATGGAAGTACTTACAAAAAGCAATGTCACTCAAAGGTTCTTCGTCTTTACTTCTACCTTTCTTCACACCCTGGTTTCCGTCCTCACTACTCTCTTTTCTCACTCAAAGCTAACCACACTCTCCTAACCAACTTCAACGCTTCACTCCATGCAGACAACCTTCACCACACCCATCCCGCAGGAACCTCAACAAAAGAATACTACATCAATGTGGAACCCAAACGAAGCTTAATTATAACCTTCACACCAAGCTCCAACACTCATCCCAAAGCTTACGCCTTCATCAATGGCATCGAAGCCATGTCATGCCAACTGATCCCGATCAAGCACTCACCAAATGTACAAGTGAAAGCTCCACTTTGAAGCCAGAGCACAGAACCAAGGTTGTTAGGAACAAGATTTCCACACCCTCACACCCTCCTACGTCACTCAAAGCACTACCACCCAAACCATCATACCCAAAAAGCATGAAACTTCCATTAATAGCCTCTGTTTTGGCTGCGTCGTTGTTACTATTGTCGTTCGTCATCGGATTCATAATCTTCCGATGCGTAAGAAGAGTTAAATCCGAGAGAGATAGCAACTCGGAGTCTTCAAGCACGCGCTGCCGCGAGTTTTCTCTGGCGGAGATAAGAGCAGCCACCAACAACTTCGACGAGCGTTTAATCGTGGGCAGAGGAGGGTTCGGGAACGTGTACAAGGGACACATCGACACGAGTCACAAGCCCGTGGCCATCAAGCGGCTCAAACCGGGTTCGGACCAGGGCGCACACGAGTTCCAAACCGAGATCAGGATGCTCTCGCGGTTCCGCCACGTGCACTTGGTTTCGCTCATCGGGTACTGCAACGACGGCAGAGAAATGATCCTCGTCTACGATTTCATGGCGCGTGGGACCCTCCGAGACCACTTGTACGGCTCAGGCGAGGCGCTGTTGTGGGAGCGGCGGCTGAAGATCTGCCTGGAGGCCGCACGTGGGCTTGAATTCCTCCACACCGGCGTGGGGCGGCAGAGCGTAATCCACCGTGACGTGAAGAGCACAAACATCCTGCTTGACGAGAATTGGGTGGCGAAGGTATCGGATTTCGGGTTGTCAAAGGTGGGACCGAACGCGTCTCACGTGACAACAGACGTGAAGGGTAGTTTGGGATACTTGGATCCTGAGTACTATATGAGTCTTTGGTTGACGCAGAAATCTGACGTGTACTCTTTCGGCGTGATTTTGCTTGAGGCATTGTGTGGGAGAGCCCCTATAGCGAGCAGGGTGGAGAAGGAGCAGGAGTTTTTGGTGGCGTGGGTGAAGCGGTGTTTTCACGGTGGGAATGTTCATGAGACGGTGGATCCAGTTTTGAAAGGTAGCATGCGCCCCAAGTGTTTGAATAAATTCGTGGAGATTGCTCTGAGTTGTTTGAATGATCATGGGAAGGACCGGCCTCTGATGAGAGAGGTGGTGAAGGGGTTGGAGTATGCGTTGAATTTGCAACGCCGCTGCGAGCAAGGTGAACGGGAAATTGGGTTGACAGAAATGGAGCGTCATGGCGAATTTGACGACAAATTTGCTTCTACCAGCAGTAAGGCTACGACGACATGCAGTGAGGAGGAACAAGCTTTGGTGCATGCCATGTTCTCTGACCTTGGAAATGGAAATCAAAGACCACGGTAATTAGTATCGTCAAACTCTGCTAGTATCCAACCTGTAAATCACGGAGAAATACTAACTACTGGCTTAATGTATGGATTTACTGCCAAACTCTAGATGTTCCTGAACTGTAGTTAGTAAATATTTACATAATAGTAGTTAAGTGGATCATATATTTTTCGTATAAATCGAAATCTCAGTTGTTACAAATTTATATTTTACAACAATAAATTATGGGTTAAGTATGTTTTTAGTCTCTGAATTTTGGTCCAAAATTGGAATTCGTCCCTAGTTGAAACTTCGATAAATTTTGGTTCCTAAACTTTAAAAATAAATAAATATAGTCCTTTTAACCTAATTTTGTTAATCATTTTTTAGGTTTTGAATGCATTTTTCAGTCAATATTAGAGTTGTTTATGCCGTTTGACACATTCTCGACTCAATATTTATTGAGAAATGCGTTCGAAACCTGAAAAAAAGTTAACAAAATTGGGTTAAAAGGACTATATTCATTCATTTCTAAAGTTTAAGGACCAAAATTTATCAAAGTTCTAACGAGGAACGAATTCCAATTTTGAGTCAAAGTTCAGGGACTAAAAACATACTTAACCCATAAATTATATAAGTTTAAACTCAATCGTTATGAATGAAAACGCGGTGTTATTTTCGAAAATAATTAGATAAATTTATATATTAGTTCACAATCCTATAGATGGAATATATGTGTGTTTAAAATATTTTGTACACCATTTTCATTTCTACTTAGCTCATGTCCATGTACTTTTTTTCTCTCATTATTCGCGCTCTATGCTTCTTTTCTCCTCCTGCTCAAATCATTTACTTCTTTTTCACCTTGAGCTTGCTGTCATCATCATGTCACCCCTCACTCGCAATAGGGCTGAGAAAAGAGAAGTTATTCAATTGAAACCGAAGAAATCTGAAGCAAATTTGAGTATATAATTAGCTTGGATCGGATAAGAAGATAATGTCAGATAAATAATATTAGTTAAAATGGATAATTTTGGTCAGATTTAGATACAGCGTTAAAATTGTATGAATACTCAACTCAATTTGAATTTATATTTTAATATTTATAAAGTGATAAATATATTTTAAATCTAAATCTTTTTAATATGATACTATTTTATTAAAATTTAGCCTTAAATTATTTAAAATGATAATTCTTTATAATAATTATTATAAAAATTTTGTGTTGTTTGATTGACCATTATTATCCACCACCATCTAATTATGATGGGTTTTTGTGTTATTCTTTTACGCTAACCATCAACAAACTAACTGCCTAATAGCCCACTCCACAATTATGCAATACCATGGGGGTCAACTTGTACACAAATAATCGAGTGACGCATGGTCATTTCCAAACTTTGTGGGTCCACACCACAATACCACCTTCACTTTTGACATTGTGCCTCTAACTTTCGCTTTTCTCAACGATCACAGTTGTCGCTACACCCAGATCATGTACAAACACATATATTACATCTGTTCTTTAAGATAACTTGCACAATATGTGACACATATTATATAAAATATGACACACTTATTACATTACTAGCATCTACATCAAAATTTATAATCAATATAAATATTAATACATAATTAGTGTTAAATACGAATTTTATAATTTATATTTATATTTATATTTATATTGTATACATATTTTATAGAAATCAGTTGGATTTCTTTTGCATTTGGGAGATGGATTTCAAGTTTTCTTATGTTTAACAAATTTAGGTTAAGTGTCCTAGAAGTTGGAAATGGGACATTGGTACTTCAATTTTTGTGTATGAAAAATTCTATTGATAACTTTAAAAAAAGGAAACTTTGTGCTTTAAAAAAGAAAAAAAAAGATTTTGCAATGAATGCTATTATAAAAAAAAGTTAGGTGTCTCGTCTTTCCTTGGTCATGACTTTAGGAGCAAAATAGGGAGATTCCAAGACTGTTATGTGCTTTTAATTGAATGGTAAAGTAGGATCAAAGTTGAAATTGGGGCCATCATACGTTGATTTTTATGCAAATCTTAGAACTTTACATATGCAAATGAAAATACTTTTTGCTTTCTTAACATTATCATCAACTTTATGTGATAAAAAATAAGAGCTGCATGTAAGGTTGTGCGAAAAGACGAACTATGATTTATATACAGGATATTGAATCCACATAAAATGGAATTAATGGTGGAAAAACAACCTTGTATAAATTTTTGTACACAATATAACTAATATTCAAACGAAACATGTTTGTAATATATACTTTAAAACATACTCTATATTATTAACAAAAAGTTATTTAGAAATATTATAATTTTCTTTTTGGATGTAATGTAATAAACTTTTATTTTAATTTTAAAAATACAAAAAAATTATTAAATAATGACTAATTTTAGTGAACAAACACTATAAGAAATGTGTTATTTATCGACGGATTATTCCTGACGGATAAAGTGCCGTCAGTAATTACGTCTTACCAACGATATTTTTGATGGATAATATCAGGTTGATTATCGACGAATTATTCGTCGGTATGTCGTCGATAAATGCGTATGTTTATTCTTTTAAAAGGACCTGTCGTTAACATCATCGATAAAGTACATGTATTTATTACCGATGAATTATTCTGTCGGTAAGTCACTACTTAAAATTAATTAAAAATAGAAAGGGCTTTGACGCACATTTTCACACCACACAACGCACTCCCTTTTGTCAGTTCTCCACTTCATTGCCTGCGTCCCAATCTGGTTGACGTTTAAGGTTTCACCGCTGTCGCTTAACGTCGCTCTGTGGCCAAGGTGGTCAGTGCATCTCCATCATAAGCCTTCACTCCCCTCCGTCTTAAGGGCTTTGCTCTGTCGACTATGTCCCAAGCTAGTGGGGGTTGCTCCATCACCTGAGGTCGCGACGTTGCTAAGGTTGCTTCGTCCCCGTGGTCAGTGCATTTCCATCAAAAGCCTTCGCTCAACTTTGCTGACATACGCGAACCTTTGATGACCTACGCGAACCTTTGCATTATCTGCATCACATTCGTCAGTGGGATTCTTCATCCCCAAATAGGTTAGTGCGAGATTCAATGTATGTGTTCTGCTTAAACTGATTTGTGCATCCGTGAAGATTAATTCTCTACTTGTCCTAAATTGGTGTTGTGATGAATTGATGCTATGATGAATTGATGTTGTCATGAATTGGTTCTATGATTAATTGAGATATTTGTTGTAATTTGTAATTGATTGTATAATTTCAACCTTAAATTTTGATATACTTCATTCTCTTGTCATGGATCATCTGTTTTGTTCAACTTCAATTCAGAATTGAAACTTTGATTTGTTTGGTTAATTGAATAGGAATTTGCACAATTCTAGTTTATAACACGGGAATTGTGGAACCCTAATGGGCTTGGTTTATTCAAGAGGGCTTCGTGAGCCAAATTGGGATTTAACATTAAAATTTTTTTTCCTAATTTTTAAGAATAATTTAACTAGTAAGATAGTTGGGGTTGGAAGTTTTTGTCTGGTAGTTTGCCAAGCTTAGTTGGTAAATTGGCAGTTTTTAAATTAGGGATTTGGGGATTTGTGTTGCTAATGGGTTTTTGAATCGAAAATGTTGTGTGGTTGAGTTTATTTTAACCTGAACATGGACACAATTTGGAACGAAAATTACTATTCTCAGTTTTGAAAGGCATTTTTTTTTTGTGTCAATTTAAGCTATGTAGAAGTTGATATGAAATGGGTTGTAAGTGAAATGAAGCAAATATATTGAAGAAGCTTTGATGTCTTTGGTTTGTCTTAAAGCTAGTGTGAACTGTTCAATTGAACATGCACTTAAGGCTAATACAATTTTTTAGAGCCAAATTCAATGGCCAAAAAAGAACTATGTTACATACATTACTGCCACAGTTAAGTTTGACGAGTGATGCAATCTAGTGGCACATGTAAATTTGAATAATTTTTTATTAAACTAAATCAATTATAGAACCTTCAACTACACCACTGAATGGATCATTCGTTTTCTGTTTTGAGTCTTATATACAGTCACTAACACACCTAATTGTCAACTAGCTACTCTAGTTAAAAATACCAAAGAGTCAATACCAAAAGCTAACCAAACTAAGTATGTTTGGTGGAATGAGTGCTTCCTTCTTGACAATTTCACTATATTCCAATCACTTTTAGTGTTTCTTGAGGACTTCTAACTCTTGAATCACCAATTTGAACTACATATTTCAAAGTCAACCCTAAGGTCAAACTTCCATCCTAGAAATGCTCTTCAAATAATTAAATTGCTCCATATCTTTTTTCATATTCAAATATCATTGTCAGTTAATTAATGTGACACACAAAAATGTCATATCATTGTGTTTTTAATTTTTTTAATTTATAAGGTTTAAAATAATATTCTTTAACTGTTGAATAAAATGACTTTTCCAAAGTTTTTGATTTTTTATGTTGTTCAAGACAGGTTTTTCATCTTCCAACTCGTTTTGCGATTACTTAATGTCACACCCAACCTTCATAAATCTGATTCTCATTTTACAGATATTAATAAGTTTTAAAATCTTTTTTTAAATTGTTGAATAAATTGGTTTTGCACTAATGAAAAAGCTTTTCCTGTTCCAATGTTTATGATTGTTTGCACTGCTCGAGAACTTTTTTACATCTTCCAAGAAATTTTGCAGTTAATTAATGCACACCAAAGCATCGTATCATTCAAATTTTTTTTATATCTATATTAATTTATTAATGTATACATTAATAAATTAAATCATCGAAGATATTTACTTGGCTTCTCTATGAAGTTTTTATCAATATTGAAGTCTTATATGTTTTACATCCTTAATTTTTATTATGCATAAGACGTTTTTTAGTTTTTGTACAGTTATCAAAAGTATGGAACCAAAGAACTTTTTACCAGCAGGATCAGATTCTTATCAACCATCCTTATCCAAAGGTATGCACTTTATGTGTTGTTGTTTACACAAATAATCTTTGTTCTTTGAAGTCCATCTCTTAGTAATCTATAAATTATACTCATGTACTTTGAAGAAGACAAATACCATAAATTATATACTTCATATGTTGTTGTCTATAGAATTAGGGTTTTTCCTTTTTTTTTTCATTTCTGAAATAACATCTTTTTTCTTCAGTCTCTTTTCTTTTTTTGTTGAATGCTTTTTAGGCCAGTATGTATTTGCAGATTTGCATTGTTTCCACAATATTGTTACAATTAATGGTTGATTGCAAAAGACATCACAACAACACATTATGTATTTATTTTTAAATAATATATTACATGCTTTCTGTTGAGCATAATTTGTTTGTATTACTTTTCCTTTTTTTATGTAACTTGTGAATACATGCATATGAAAATGTAATGGTTTCTGACATCAATAATTGATATTTTCAGTTCACACAAAACGATGTTAGTATGAAATCTGCGTTTGTAGGTCAAAAGTATATATTTCTATAAACATCATATGTCTATCACTTTTGCAATAGCTTAGAACTCCATGTTTGTAGAAACCTAATTTGATTTTTTTGTCCTTTTTTAATTCTTCTACCATTTGAAAGTAAATACCCCAATAAAATTTCTACCTTAAGTTTTGCAAGAATTTCCAAATCCATGTTAGTATTAATCCTTAAGTTAGATGTCAACTTTAATTTTTATGCATTGTTTGACCAAAGAAAAAGCTAAAACTCTATATCTACTTTTAAACTTTTCATTAATTATATAATAAAATTAATATGAGGACATTTATTTATATTTGTTTTATTTATTTATTTATTTTATACTTTAATTTTTTTGTATTTATACATCTATAAATATGTATGAGGTCACAAATCTAATACTCGGTTGTCTACTTCTGAATTTTGTATACCGTTGCTGTAAGTTCTATATGTGTCTCTGTGAAGTTCAACAGCAAAGCTAGAACATAAGTTAAGTTACTCCAGAGAAAGAGAACTGAAATATCATTGTTAAGGTCATACGTTCATGGTTTGTTCCATATTTCAGTAAACAGAGGTGTCCTTTCTCAATGGAGTTGGTTATTCAAGACAAAGAGTTAATATTGCGTTTAAGTTTTTCCAACATTTTTATGAAGAGATTCTTGGTAGGTTGAACATGTTATTTATATTGAGTTTTTGCAGGGAGGTAAAATACACTCGTCCATTACAATACTCTAATTTACAAATTTTAGAATGAAATATATGAAGACCATGTTTATGGAATCCAAAATTTCAGTGTTGCTTTGAATAGTGGAATATACTAAACTACACACCACCCCTATAAGATTAACTTCCAGTTTGGTACAAAAGTTACTTTGTTTGATACTAACTTGGTTTTAGATATCAAACCATAATACACACCTTTGTCGATATTGACTACCACTGGATTTAACACTGATTATTTAGTGGGTAAGCCAATATTTATAGTTTTGTATTATTTTTTCTTTTTTTGTATTAATATTTATTTATTTATTTCATCATTTTGATGTATTATTATGTAGATATCTTAGGATTACTGATAGGAGTTGGAACTGTAAGAGAATTGCAAGTGGATGGGAAAACAACAAAATTAAATGTCATTGCCATATAAGTTTATGGGTACTTTACTTGTAAAGTTGAGTACATACATTTTTTGTTGTTGTATAAAAATAATGATTTCACATAACATTTATTGAATTTGTAGGTTTTGAATAGAATGTACTTTTTTTTGGCATTTATGTGATGAACTAAATGTCCAAATGGAAAAGTACAAAATGCTACAATAAGTATAGAGTTTGCTAAAGTTAAAATTTTTCAAGGAAAACTTGTTATTACACTATTATGAATGTTAGTTTGAGATACACTATTTTGCAATTTAGATAAGATTCAAGTTCATAATTGTAAGTATTGCACTAGGATTAAGTACAATGTTGATTTCAAGGAGGCATCTGAACTAAAATCAACGTAATATTTTATTTCTTTTTCATTTGATTATAAATTACAAATATTCAATTATATCTATTGTGTTTACTTTTTTTTCTTGACAAAATGTGTGAGAACACCAAATCTCCATCACAAGGATTAACTCAACTATCCCAGAGTTCTAAACATACTATTTAAGATGACTTGTTAACGCTTACACCTAGGACAAACATACAAGGTCTCAAAGATTGTAAAGAGGTAAGAATATATCAACAATTCCAAATTTTTTATTCACATGACTGTTGTGACTAATTTTTTTTTATTGTGAAAGGTAACCCCTTACATATTGTTTAGAACCATTAAACATATTTTGGTCGAGGCTGATTGGTGGTATACTGCATGTGTTTGCAACAAAGTTTTTTATCCAGATTCTAAGATGTTTTTTTTTTTTTGCGAAAAGTGTAAAACCATGTTATGAAAGTCTTTCCAAGGTAATTTTATTATGTATTACATTTAATTTCAATTGAAATATCTTCTGTATTTTCCACTTTTTTTTCATAAATAGCTTTTTCTATTCATTTTTCAAATATAGGATCAAAATTCGAGTCATTAACTCATCCGGTTTAACCATATTTGTGTTGTTTGATAGGGATGTAACCATCTTTTTCAAGAAATATTGTGTTGATATGTTATAAAGTCATGATAAGGTCTACTTTACAATAAGAATTTAGATATATTAAATAACAACTTAACTTATGAACATTGGTATATATTAATAAAAATCTACTTACCTACACTACATGTTATTACTTTGTTAACATCGTTAATGTTGTCATTGTCATTATTACGTCCATTAGTTCTTTGTCTGCTATTGTCGACATCTGTATTCACTAAATAAATAAATTCATAGTAATTTAAAAATCTTCATTTTCATGGGTTTACAATAGGCATAAAAAAATAGGATGAATGTAGAAATATACCAAAACTACTATTGTTTGTTGTAGTAGAAGTTGGAGATTGTGAAAGGTTTAAGTTTTTCTTGAAGAACTTGGTATATTGTTTTCAATCAATGCATTTAATGAAACTTATGTTATTATTTTTTTAAAATTAAATTTGATGTCTATTTTTCAACAACTAACAAAGATCACTCATCATTTCTGGTATGAAATATTGCATTCATATTTTGGATGTTGTTGATGGTGTTTGGACATCTGTCAAATAATTATTGTAATAGTAATGAATGTAACAAAAAAAATACTTAATTCTTTGATATAAGAAGAATTAGCTTATAAACAAAAGACTTACTAAAATCCAATTCAGTTAATGACTTCCTTTGTGTAACATTTTGCAATAATTTATCAGATTGACTTATTTTGTGTGTCACCAATAAACAAAACATACTTCATTATGCATGTGCATTTTGAAGTTCAAGTCAAAAACATATAAATAGTATAAAATTTAGATTTAAAGTTAGTTATAATAAGGAAACCTGATATGTTGCTACTTCCAAAAGCATTGTTGGTATATTTTTTTTCTTCAATTTTCTTCTTTGTTATCTGCAAGAAAAAAAATGACTAATACAAATGAGCACTTTATAACTATTTGTTATTGTTAGTTTTGAAATGGTTGAAATGCCACGAAGGGGGGGTTGAATTGGCTAGTTAAAAAATTTAGGCTACTTTGAAAGTTAAAAACCACCTTTAATTAAATCAATTAGATCACAAAGTTAGGATGCAAACACTACTGAACTGTATACTTTCAATCGGTCAAAAATAGAGTTAATCGATTGATTTTACTAAACAGATTCTATTATGGTATAATCAACCGATTGAAACAGAAAAATAGTTGACTAAAATACTGGGAAAAATGCAGAAAGCAGATTCGAGTTTTAAACAAGAAACAATGCACAACAATGATCAAGCAGGTTCCAAATGAATATGAAAAAGATGATTAAACCACAAGTTCTTTAAACTTTAAAATGAATATGCAAGAGAGAAAGGTTAGAGAAGAGAAAAGACCACGAGATTTTTATACTGGTTCACTCAAACCTGAACTACATCTAGTTTGTCAAGGCAACCTGAGCTTGAGAAAGATCAAACCTCAGTGGTAGCACAACCCAGCCTACCACAAACCACTTTCTCCAAGCTTCAAACCAAGCCAAAAGCTCTAAAAATTGATCCAAATCAATCTTTAACTACTGCAAATTGTATGATCACGAAGGAGAGAGTTTCCACGAGTTTCCAGAACAATTTCGTGTTAAAAAATTATCAACAAACCTCTCTTTCAAAAATCATAACTTTTATAGTCAAACTGTTACGAAATTGAACAGGTTGATTTCCAAATCAATCGGTTGATGAAATCAACATGTTGATTTCACTTGACTTAAGTGAAAACAATCAATTAAAAAATAAATCAACTAATTGAATTAGTTGCAGTTTAAGACCAATGCAGCCAACCTTTTAACCTGTTGAAAAGCCATTCAACAGATTAAAAGAGACATTTTAACCTATTGAAAAACCATTCAACATATTAAAAACCCAACAAAGACCAAATACATGTAATTAATGCTACAAGGTCTACAATATGAATTACAAACTTCAAATACACTTTCTTAATGATGTAACTATGTGGAGAGCACACGTTCTAGCCTTGAACAACATGAATACCATCAAATCTCTTTTTCTTCATCAATGTAGACTTCATTCCAATGGTAATGACTTCAAGATAGTTCAAAAGGGCTTCATTAAATCTTCATCAAATCTTCAAGAAGCATATCACCTTGGCTTCTCATGTCAAAAATTTCCCCCTGATTGGTTGAAGCCAACCTCTATCTTCTTCTATCTTCCATTGTAAATTACTTCCATATGTTGGATACCATTAAATTGATGAAGTGACACCTTAGCTTGAAGCTTGTGTGTAACATCCCTAGGGAATATTACTTAAAAATAAATAATAAAAGAAATAATTATATTAATAGTCATCTCAATAAAAATCCCAACGCGGGAAAAATTTAAATTCATTAAAATAGCGCGCCAAAACTCATAACTAAATCCATAAAATGTTACAAGTTCCCAAAATTTGTATTTAAAGCATAAAATACACATGAGCAAAACCCTAGCTCTAATCCCACTGCTAGCCCTCACTCCGCCGTCTAGTCATCCTCAGCATCACCTGTACCAACATCTGCTCCCGTGTAACGAATCACACGATCATCGCCATACACAAACACACAAATAAGAAAGGGTGAGCTAAGAAAAATAAAATAAGCGATATACAATATGCAAAATATAGCATACATCCATCTTATTCATTCTACATAATTCTTGGCCAAGACCTTAACCCCAAGACTTATCAGTCTTCAAATCATACAATTGGTTAGCCTTGGACTCGGAAACATGATGCTCACACGAACCTGCCCGCTCGTGGTCCTGCCTCTATGAACCTCCCCACTCGTAGTCCTGCTCTACAAACCTCCCCGCTCGTAGTCCTACTCTACGGACCTGCCCGCCCGTAGTCCAACACATGTGATCCACCAGCCCCGTACCTCCCCGCATGTGGCATCTCTCACCGTGAGCACGTAACATACGAACCTACCTCGCTCGTATCCCCACGTGAGAGTAACTTGATATGAACCTCCCCGCTTATATCATCACATGTCAATTATCATCCATGAACCTACCCGCTCATGGCACAGCATCTCCCGATCCAAGCAAAGCATCATTATCAGTTAAAACAACACACACAACTCATAACCTGCCATGCAAGCGCCTGGCGCATCCACCAGTACCGCTTGGCGAAACAGGTTCAGGCCGCCTGGCGATTTTCGTCCCACCGCCAGGCGCTATGTTCTCGTACAGGAGCTCGCTGTCTCGCGTCCGCCTGGCGGATCTCGTCTCACCGCCAGGCGCCAGCCTCTGCAGACTCCCTTTCTGGGTCTTCGACCGCCTGGCGCACCCAGTTCAGCCGCCAGGCGCTGTGACAATACCATACCAGTCATTGATTTTCACCTCTCTTTCAATTATCCCACACTTCCTTAATCTCTCCCAAGGTAGTAAAATAACCCTAGTTAATCCCACTCTCGTTCTGGATTCCTAGCCATCCTCTTGACTGATTTCAGTACCTATCATCTCTCATTCCAAACTCCCTATCGTACCTAAGATTCACCAATTTTCTTCCAACATTCCAACATAATTTCTCCTATTTCCTCATCAAGGCACACAATACATTTTCTCATACCACATTACTTACTCAAATGGCTCTATCACAGTACCACACCACAAGGCATAGGATTTTTCCCCTTTCCTTTATCAATAGCCAATGACTCATCTCAACTCAAAGTGAAGCCACTCATACAATACCCCATAGCATTTTACGTATTTATTTCACAACAACAACAATATACACAGTCTATCTATTAGTCTTCAATCCTTCTTTTTCTACACCACCTTAACTGTTACCTCGATTCGTTAATTCACCCATCTCATGTCCCAATTATATCCTATCAACCAAGCTATACATTTTAACCTTGAAACTTTGCATTATGATCATTACTTGCTCTACCTCAAATTCCACTTCCTATTCCAACGTCCCTCGCCAGTGTTTATCGTGCCTATTCAGAACACAACACCCCAACTGCCACTGCAGTCGCCGCCGCCTGGCGGCACTCTATTTGTACCAGGCGCAACAGATTTTCCTATCCCAGTTCGTGATCCCTTCTAGCTTGATTTGATACCCAATTTAATTACACCAACCTCACTAATCCATATCAATTTTTCCAGACCAGAACTCAAATCAATCCAAGCCCCAATTGAAATATTATACCCACATGGTATTACGCACAACATCACATTCAGAATCCAAAACAATCCAAGTGCCATTCAAAAACCAAGAACACCCGTACCTTGTGACTCCCCGCCTGGCGGATATTCAACCTTGCCAAGCGGTTCAAGCCAAACTCAAGAACAACATTGTCCTACTTCGAATTCCAATCGATTACCGCCTAACCCAATATTCAAAAGAAACTTTAACATATCAATTTCAATAATCCAATTGATTATCACGCAAACAGCATTACAAATCACCAAAATAGAACGCAACAGTGTCGCGCCGCCTGGCATGAATTCATCGCCGCCAGGCGGTTCATGCCAAAACAAGAACAACACACCAGTCTGATGTGCCGCCTGGCGGTAGGGGATGAACCGCCAGGTGGTTTCTGGAAAAATCCAGAAACTTCAATACAACAGTGCAGAAAACGATGCAGTGATCATGTTACGATTCATGGCATTGTACAATTATTCGATTGCAATAAAAAAAACAATAAAACAACTCCCCTAACCTGGATTCCTTGCCAAATTCGAATCTGTATGCCTATCCCTTCACAAAACCTTCCTAGCCTTTGTTTCCAGTCCAATCCTCGGTGATTTCAGCCCCACCACTTCTCTCAATCAACCCCAAAACTCTGAAAAACCCTTGCTTATGGTGAGTACGAATTTACAGTGCACTCTTTCTCTTCTTATGACCTTCTCTCTTACAATCACTCTCACTTATTACCCTTTTAGTGCTTTACACGAATTTGAATAAAAGAATTACACCAATGCTAGTCCAATGTTTAATTACCCCTTTGTTTTCTAACCCTTTCACATTCATGCTAAAGGAAAAATTGGCAAAAAGAAATTATTTAGTTCTCAACAAGGTTTGAACCCACACTCATGCACATACCAAACTAAGGCCAAACCACTCAACCAATTCATATTTCATGATAACTCCCACAATTCTAGGAATTTATCATTACACCACACATTCAATATATAAATACACAAAAACGTATAATTTAAATAACATCCAAGTGGCACACATAGGACTCGAACCCAAGTCCTCACACACAACCAAAGTACTCTCAACCACATAAGCTAGTACTTTTCCACATCATAATTCCTCACATTAATTGCTTTAAATGTTCTTATTACCCGTCCTAATTAAATAATTAATTAAATAACTATTTAATTTTCTCGGGTCTTACATTGTGAACCTGAAAAACATTTATAGTAGCAATACACACAAGCTAGAAAGCACACACATATGCACATGCTCCCCTATCAATAATATGGGTTCAAATTCATATTTGATTATTGATTCCAATTTTAATGCTTCTACTTAGTTCAATGTGATCAATTTTCCATTTTCCAATGTTTCTCCGCCTTTGGATTCATCAAAAAGAACAAATGCATAAAGAGAACAAACATTACATATCCTTTCATTAATACTGGAACAAAATACAACCAACAAAATCTGAAAATAGAGAAAATAGGCATAAAGCTGATATAATCAGCCGGCTAAAAATAAAAATAATCAACTGAAACTGACAGAGCCTAAACTGAAAAAGCACAAACACATGGATGCAGTGCATGATCCTAAACAACCAACACACTCAATCATCCTGAGGATCATTTCTAGTCTGGAATGAGTTCAACATGTCATGGATATGATGGATTTGGCCATCCAATGCATTGAATCTCTCATTGCAATAATTGTGATGTGCATGTTGGGACAATTGAGCTCATGCAGCTGGTTCAACACCATCCTCTCAAAATGTCAATACACAGGGCCTCTATCGTCTAGAAGGTTGTAGGGAATTAAGTCGATGGGTCCAGCAGTTGGTTCTTCCTCTTTATTTGCACCACTTGAGCCAGCTTCATGGTCATGTGCACCACCAACTACAGCACCAGCAGTTGTACATGCATTTCCCACCTTGAGAAAGCCTATTTTGTGCAGATTTTGGTTGGAGGTATGGTTCAACAGTCCAGTTGACTCTTCTAGCTCATCCTCTACATCAATTCCAAAGTATTCTATGAATTTAAACACCAAAACCACATATGGCAGCCTAAAATCCGTGAACCTCTTGGCCTTGAGCATGTGATCATGAAACACATAGATCCAATCCACTTGAATGTTGTGTTGGATGCAGTACATGAGTATCAAATATCCCTCATTCAATGTTGAATGGTTGCTACCACGTGGAACTATGATTGTTGTGACTATCATAGCAAGAAGCCTTTGATCCACCTTGAGACCACAAACATGGAAGTGCTTGATTTCAGCAGCAAGATTCCTTAAGCATTGGCCATAACATTGAACCTTGTTGAATTCTGGAATAGCCACAGTTTCACCTTTCCTCACTTGCACACCCCTTATTTTGAGTCCAAACACATCTTTCCAAGCCTTTTTGTTGATCTCCATTCGAATCCCCTTGATACTTGATAATAGCATATCATTTTTGAACTCCAAGTTGGTTAAAAACACCTTCACCAAGTCTGGATAAATTTTCCCTGAAAGTTCAAGGAATGTCTTCAACTTTTGATGCTTGAGTTATTGAAATAGACTCCCAAAGCCTTCAGCTCTCAACCACGAAAACCTCAACACCTTAGGAATGTTGATTTGCTTTCTGTTCATCTCAATGAGGAACACTTGAATGTTGTCCTCATGATCCTCAAACCATGCTTCAATTCTCCCATGACTTTCGTGATTTGGAGACCTTGGGGTAGGAGGAGTGGAGTGCTCATCATCAGATTGGATAACTCTTTGTTGACGACGAGGCATAATGAGTGTGGATATGATTGTTTCTAAGATAAGTATGATGCAAATGCAACAATACAAGTGTAGTATTTATAATTGAACAAGCTAATTTTCAGAAACAATCGATTAACTAGTGCAGATTTTCCTAATTAATTCGTTTTAGGTTACCCAAACCAGATTAATGCAGTCCAAAACAGTATCTCACGCATTCATGGCATTTTCAATGTGTTTTTATGAGTGAATCAATCAGTTCAAATCATGTGAGTTGTATGCACATTGGAATTGTACACTAAACATGTTTTTTGGTCAAACAAATTAGTAAAAACAACACATGGCTGATGAAATAACTGTTAGGAGCAGATAGTACATGCCAAAAAGATGCTTTCTTTGACTGGGTCACCTGTACAATTCAATTCGTGAGTAAATGCACAATTTAAGTAAAATCAACATGTTAAAAAATCATAGTAGATCAATTTTTCATCATTCAGTGGCAGTTTAAGGAAAATAAACATGTTAAAAAATAAAATCAACAAGTTGACAGATCATGAATTGTGCAAACAGAGGCAAATTTAAGTGAAATCAATACGTTGAAATTAAAAATCAACAGGTTAAATATGACAGTTTTCAATTTTTGCATATAACAGCTGATTTTTATGAAACCAATGCATGAATACATGAGATTAACATGCTAAAAACACATCAGACCACATTCTTGATGTTTAATATGCCTAGTTCAGTTCGTAGCTTGTTAAACCTATCTTTAGCCAATGGTTTTGTAAACAAATTCGCCAATTGATTTTCAGTTTTAACAAATTTGATTTCACAATCTCCCTTTTGAACATGATCACGAATGAAATGATGCCTAATCTCTATATGCTTGGTTTTAGAATGTTGTATTGGACTCTTGGTTAAGTTGATGACAATAGTATTAGCACAATACAAAGGTACCTTGCTTAGCCTTACACCATAGTCCAAAAGTTGATGCTTTAATAATATGATTTGTGCACATCCATGTCCAGCAGCAATATACTCAACTTCATCAGTGGAAAGTGTCACACATGCTTGCTTTTTGCTATTCCATGAGATTAGACTTGAGCCAAGCAAATGGAAAGTACCAGTTGTGCTTTTCTTATCCAATTTGCACCCTGCATAATCTAAATCCATCATGGACATCTCAAATTCTCCCTGCATAGAGCTTCTAGCCTAGCTACAAATGCATAAGTTTCATCAAAGTCAATGCCTTCTTCTTGATTATATCCTTTAACAACTAGTCTAGCTTTGTTCTTTACAATATTACCATCTTCATTCATTTTGTTTCTAAAAACCCATTTAGTTCCAATTATATTCATATCATCAGTTTTAGGCACTAGAAACCACACATCATTTCTTGTGAATTGGTTGAGTTCATCTTGAATAGCAACAATCCAATTACTGTCATTCAAAGCATCATTCACATTTTTAGGTTCAATTTGAGATACAAAAGCAACATGCTCACAAAATACAATCCTACGTCTAGTAGATACTTCTTGCTTGATATCACCTATGATGTTGTCCTTTGATAAACCTTTAGGCTGGATCCAATCCTTGGGCAAGTAGCTGTCTATAGCTTTTTCAGTCAGTTGTTTTTCCTTTTTCAGCTGATTGATTTCCTGTAGCAGAGGGCTTTTCTGCAGCAGAAATCTGCTCCTACAGTAGATCTTCTTCATCTGCATTCTTTGGCACTTGATCTTGCAACTTTGGGTTAGTTTCATCAAATACAACATGCATAGACTCTTCAACAGTCATCAATCTCTTATTATAGACTCTATATGCATGACTTTGTGTAGCATAGCCTAGAAAAACACATTCATCCACTTTTGCATCAAATTTGCTAAGACTTTCTTTGCCATTATTTAAGATGAAACACTTACATCCAAATACTTTTAGGTGACTTAAAATAGGCCTCCTCCCTTTGAAAAGCTCATAGGGTGTTTTCTTTAAAATTGGCCTAATCAACACTCTATTTAAAACATAGCAAGCAGTGTTGACTACATCAGCCCAAAAATACTTAGATAGTGAGTTTTCATTCAACATAGTTCTAGCTAGTTCCTCAAGTGACCTGTTTTTCCTCTAGCTAGTTCCTCATGGTGCAGAAAAATTATTATTAATGCCATGCTTTTCACAAAAGTGTTTAAACTTTTCATTTTGGAATTCCCCACCAAGGTCACTTCGAATAGACACTATCTTGGAACTCTTTTCATTTCCAAGCATCTTTGAATGTCTTTTAAAAGCATGAAACATGTCATTTTTGGCAGCTAAGAACAAGGTCCATGTGTACCTAGAGAAATCATCAACAATGACTAATGTATAAAGATTTCAACCAAGGCTCATGGTTTGAGATGGACCAAATAGATTCATGTGAAGCATCTCTAAAGGTCTTTCAGTTGAAACAACATTTTTGGGTTTAAAAGAGACCTTGACCTATTTTCCTTTTTGACATGCTTCACACACTCTATCCTTCTCAAACTTGAATTTTGGTAATCCTTCAACCGGTTGTTTTCTATTCAGCCGATTGAAATGCTGCATATGTATGTGACAAAGTCTCCTATGCCATAACCAAGTGTCATCCTCTTTTGTAAGCAAACAATGGATGCTAAATGATGCATCATGCAGATCAAGTAGGTATATGTTATTGACTCTTTTGCCTATCAAAAAATACTACCACATGCATCATATATCAAACAATTATTTGGTTCAAACATGACTTTAAAGCCTTTATCACATAGTTGACTTATATGTATTAAATTGTGTTTGAGTCCTTCTACCAGTAGCACATTCTTGATGTTGAAAGAGGATCCATTGCCTATGACTCAATTTTCAAGGATTTTTCCTTGGTTGTTGTCTCCATAGGTTACAAACCCTTTCTCCTTCAACTCCAACTTTGCAAATTTGGTCTTATCTCCTGCCATATGTCTTGAACAACCACTATCAAGGTACCACAAATCTTTCTTATCACCTTTTATGACCTGCAAAACAGATTTGGATTACTTGGTACCCTTTGATAGGTTGGGTCCGTCATGGTTACACCTTTCTAGATCCTTTTGGGATCCATTTCATAACCCCTTTAGGAACATCATATTTTCTAGCATGACAGTTCTTAATAACATGACCTTTTTGCATATAGTAGTTGCATGAAATGAATGACATGTCACTTGGCTTACTTTTTGAAAAGAAACTAGAGAACTTCTAGGTTTTCTTTTGAAAAGAAGGATTGTAAACAAGTCCAGCTTTGCCAAACACACAGTTTTGAGAACCAAGAACAACCTCTAAGTTTGTTTCCCCTCTTGTGAACCTTGCACAGGTCTTTATAAGGTATTTCACTTGATTTTTTTAAAATTGTGCAGTTTTCACAAAGTTTTTCAGCCGATTGATTTCTAAAACAGTCGGTTGAATTATTATAAATCATTTCTAAATGCTCAAAATCAGTTTTTAAATCAGCTGTTTCTTTTTCCAGTTGACTAACTTTATTTTCCAGCCAATTGTTTAAGCCTTTCAACCGATTGTTTAATGCAGAAATCTTGTTTGCTTCATTATGCAACTCTTCAAAATCATGCAACAATTGATTATAGTCATTTTTGTCTAGAGAACTTACTTGACTAGAGGAGGATGACTCATAACCAGCCATGAGGCACAAGTTGGCTTCTTCACTCTCATCTTGTGAGGAGCTACTTGTTGTTGAATCATCATTGTCCTCCCATGCAATGTATGCACGCCTCTCCTTTGGCTTCTTCTCCTTTTTCCTATCAACACTTTTCTCCTTCTCTTTGTTAGCATTTGGACATTCAATTTTGATATGTCCTTGTTTTCCACAATTATAACAAGTAAAATTTGAATAGTTTGATTCATTATGTTTGGAAGTATACCTCTTGGGGTTACCTTTGCTACCTTTCCTTTTGAGATACTTACCAAACCTTTTGAGAAGGAGATTCAAGTTCTCACTTTCTCTTGATTCAGCCACCTGATCCTCGAGTTCCTCATTCTTCTTGGTGCTAGTCTTCAAGGCTATGTTCCTTACCTTTTTCTCGCTTGACTCAAGCTGATTAAGCCTTTGCATCTCAATCTCATGCTCTCTAAGCTTGCCAAACAATGCAATTATAGTCAAAGTGGATAGATCTCTTGTTTTTGAGATCGTCGTGACCTTTGGTTGCGAAGATCTATCAAGAAATTTCAGCACCTTGATGTTTAACTCTTCTTTGTCAAACTCCTTACCCAAACCCATGAGATGGTTGACTATGTGAGTGAATCTCTTTTACACATACGCTATAGATTCTCCTTGTTTCATCTTGAATAGCTCATACCCTTGAATCAAGGCATGCTTCCTTGCTCTCTTAACATCATTGGTTCCTTCACGAGTCACTTTAAGAACCTCCCACATTTCCTTGGCACTCTTGCATTGTGAAACACGAAAAAACTAATCCATGTTGAGAGATGAAGTGAGAATATTCTTTGCATTGCAATCATATTGGGCTCTCCCCCTTTCTTCCTCAGTCCATTTAGTCCATGGCTTATCAACCTACACATTATCAACAATATGCTTAGGAGTATATGGTGCATTTATGATTGCATCCCATATCCCTTGATTTATTGACTCAATAAAGATTTTCTCCTAATTTTCCAAAATTGGTAATTAATGCCACTAAACATAGGGGGTCTATGAATTGAGGCACCTTCAGCAAAGGGTAACTTGTTTTCAGCCATTTCAAGTAGTTCAAAAACAAATTTAGGACCTTACTTGAGCAACTTTCAAGTACCTAGCTCTAGATACCAATTGTTAGTTTTAAAATGGTTGAAATGCCAAGAAGGGGGGTTGAATTGGCTAGTTAAAAAATTTAGGCTATCTTTGAAAGCTAAAAGCCACCTTTAATTGAATCAATTAGATCACCAAGTTAGGATGCAAACACTATTGAATTGTATACTTTCAATCGGTCAAAAATAGAGTTAATTGATTGATTTTACTAAACAGATTATTTTCTGGTATAACCACCCGATTGAAACAGAAAAATAGTCGACATAAATATTGAGAAAAATGCAGAAATGCAGATTCGACTTTTAAACCAGAAACAGTGCACAAGAATGATCAAGACATGTTCCAAATGATTATGCAAACATGCTCAATGCTGCAGATGTCATGAAAACATGCAAGAACATGAAAAAGATGATTAAAACACAAATTCTTTAAACTTTAAAATGATTATGCAAGAGAGAAAGGTTAGAGAAGAGAAAAGCCCACAAGATTTTTATACTGGTTCACTCAAACCTGAGCTACATCCAGTTTGTCAAGGCAACCATAGCTTGATTTTGCACTATTTCAAAAGATTTACAAAGTATCCACCCTTACACTTTTAAAATATGCAAAAACCACACAAAAGACTCTTGAATCACACAAGAATCACACCAGCACAATAAGAACCCTCTTGCAGACCTGGAAAACTACCAAGCACAAACAGAAAGCTTGAGAAAGATCAAATCTTAGTGGTAGCACAGCCCAGCCTACCACAAACCACTTTCTCCAAGCTTCAAAGCAAGCCAAAAGCTCTAAGAATTGATCCAAGATTAATCTTCAATTGCTACAAATTGTATGATCATGAAGGAGAGAGTTTCCACGAGTTTCCAGAACAATTTCACACTAAAAAATGATCAACAGACCTCTCTTTTGAAAATCACAGCTTTTATAGTCAAACTGTTAACAGGTTGATTTCCAAATCAATCGGTTGATTTCACTTGACTTAAGTGAAATCAGTCGATTAAAAAATAAATCAATTGATTGAATTTGTTGCAGTTTAAGACTATTGCAGCTAACCTTTTAAGCTGTTGAAAAATCATTCAACAGATTAAAAGAGATATTTTAACCTGTTGAAAAACCATTCAACATATTAAAAACCCAACAAAGACCAAATACATTTAATTAATGCTACAAGGTCTACAATATGAATTACAAACTTCAAACACACTTTCTTAATGATGTAACTATGTGAAGAGCACACGTTCCAGCCTTGATCAACATGAATACCATCAAATCTCCTTTCCTTCATCAATGTAGACTTCATTCCAATGTTAATGACTTCAAGATAGTTCAAAAGGGCTTCATTAAATCTTCAACAAATCTTCAAGAAGCATACCACCTTGGCTTCTCATGTCAACAATTACAAAATTATACCTTTTTATATGAGTACAATGACATGTTACAAACTTACATGAATGTTTATTACTTCTTGTATGCAACCTTTCTTGTAGCATTATCTTCCTTCTAAGCCTTGCAGTTTGACAATCCTTTTGCTCCATTCCAAAACAAAACTTGGAATCCTTTGAAAGATTACAATTGAAGAAGAAGCAATTTCAAACTGTTCACTCTAGGCTGGAAAAGTGTTTACTGATTTATTGTTATATTCATGAATATATTTCTTAAACTTTTTCTTTAACATTGTACCTCTAATCAGTATTACGGAAGCAGAAATATTTGTAATTGTAATAGAAACTAGTTGTAAAAGTACCAAAAATTTTCAGCAGTAGATAAATAATAGAAATAAAAAGAACATACAGTGTAGACTATTAATAAATCAGAAACAATCATATGAATAGGAATTTTTTGTAGTTATTTTGTTTTTTGCAGCTAACAACACGTGTCTTTTTTATGCAAGTACATCAACACTTGTCTTTTTTATGTAAGTACTACAGATAGTACAACCCACAAGACAATTTAATAGAAACTTGGTTCAAAGTTCTATGGTGAAACATTCAGCAAATTTAATTTCATTAATTGTCAATATAAGCACATATTATCAATATCTGCACATCTTAAAACAACATACTTCGATAAATATGATACGTAAGTATGATAAATATGATGACAGTGTACCACAACATAAATCGCAAAGGATTTTCAATATTTTGGTTAAAAAAAGTTCAATTCAAATGGCTTTCCTGATACTATATCAATCAAACAAATTTGCAGAAAAATAATAACACAATATTTCTATACAACACTACTACAACCATCCTCTACCTTTTTCGTAAACAATATGATAATACATTCTTTATTTACAGTACTAAAATTAGGTCTGAATGAAATTATTAAATTTTGTCTATAATATTTGTCACTTACAACCAATGTTTGATTAAACTTTCATCATAATCTATTTATTTGTATTCATAATAATTGAACTTAAAGTATGTTAAAATAGCTTCAAAGTAATTTCATTAATGCCAAATAAATACATATTCATTGTTGAGAATATAAAAAGTTCTAGCTTGACAAAGTACACAAGTAGCACATATCAAAATAGTATCAACAATTCCAAAAAAACAACATAAAACAAGCTATGAATTAAAAATTGCAATATGTTAGCACTTTGACATTGTGATTGCTTTTCATCTGGTCCACTTCAAACACTAGGTCCATAGTTTCATCAAATCCATCAGCAGTACAAAATTCCTTCCAACCACTTCCAATTTTGTTAGACTTCTTTGGATGATTTCTCAACAGTAGTTTGCACTTGACTATCTTGCGCGGTCCATGAAGAACAATGTTTTTAAATCTTCCTTAATGAAGATAATTGTCAAAATCATATGGGAAATTGTAACATCCCATTTAAAATATAATATAACTAAATGAAACCTTACACAAAATAGTAATAGGAACAAGGTCCTGGAGTAAAGCCACTACTCCTTACAGTTATCCAACAAAAACATAATTGAACTAGGGCACACCACGATGCCAATAGACAAGTAAAGAAAAGGGTCAATAGTAACTCAAAATATAACCCAAAAGTAAGATGCTACATGGGCCATAACCCTAGAGAAAAGCCTAAATAAACAGAAATCCAGTCCAAGTAGACTATGCAGCGGAACCTCTATCACCTTGATGATCACGGGGAGTTCTCACATCTGCTCACATCAACAAGTTGATGATCATCGCAAAAAGAGAAAACCACACAATAGAACATACAACAGACAAAAGGGTAAGCTAGAGCGAAAAAAGATTTATCATACAATCATATACACTTTCACAGTCATATATACATACATCATTCAATCATGTTATGACTTTCCAAACAATACACTACGACTCGAGACACGACTCATCCAAATACATATAATTAGTCAGATTCAGCGGATGCTTGCACTTGTGGTGGATTTCCCTGCTCTACCGAGCTGCTCACCCCCGAGCTAAGTGTTATAATGTCTCAACCCCCACACACAAGGTTAGCCCTTAATGAGTTTCAGGCCTCCTACTACTCTCACCACATGAGTCAGTCCGCTCTATGTGAGACTAACTGACTCCTTAGAGCGTCAGGATGCAACCTTACCTTGAATCCTTACTAAATTATATAGATGGGGCACCACTATGAACTCCCACTAATAGGGGTCATGGAATTACTTCCCCACCAACTGAGGCACCACTATGAGGTCTCACCTAGAGGCTCATGGAATTACGCCCTAACCACATACCATTCATGTTTCGTCATCCAATATGTACTGGCCATGCATATAAATCTCATGCCAACATTCATAACCAACCTTCAATCATTTTCCATCCCAAAACCATGCCAAAATTCATCATCCTTAGCCCATGAATCATTTCATACATACATCATACCCAAATCATGTTAAACTCACAAGCCACAAACCATAATTCATCTTGCTCATACAAAATCACTCAATTCATGCTTAAAAATGTATATTCAGTCCAAACATATAACCAACATCCAAAAACAAAGAAACCACAGAACAAACGCACTTCTTGCCCAACTCCTCGCTCAGGCGAGAGGTTTCCCTCGCTCAGGCGAGCTCCCTTCGCCTAGGCGAGAGCTCGAAAAGAGGAACAAGGAGCATTCACATTCTCTCACTTAGGCGAGTCCTCCTCGCCTGAGCGAGATGGATCTTGCTCAAAACAGGAGCTCGTCGCCTGGGCGAAAGCTCGCATAAGCTCCAAGGAGAAACCCTTGAGGCTCTCGCTTGGGCGAGACTAGCTCGCCTGGGCAAAAATACTAGGGTTCTCCAATGTTCTCGCGCGTAGAACCAAGGATTCACAACCACACAGAGTTTTAGCATTTTTCCAAGCACGCACCACATCCAATAAACCATCATGGCATAAAATCATACCAAAACAAGCATAAAATCAAAGAACAGACAAAACCCTAGCTTCCCTTACCTGGAAATAAGCTAATGAGGGACTTCGACACTTAAACCCACGAACACAACAGCTTCGAGTAGTTTTAAGAGCTATGAACAGAGATACGAATAAGGAAATGGGGTCACTACTGTGAACCTCCAATAGGGACTAGGAAAACAGCTAAAGAAGGAAAAGTATAAGTTGAGGGCAACTTACGTGGAGCAGAAATGGTTGAATGAACTTGAGAACGAACGGGATCCAAAACCCTAGCAGAGAGTAGTAGCTGCTCAATGAGGGGATGAGGGAGACTGATTTTCTGAAAGTGAAAGCAACGAGGGTGTGTTAGCTGGTTTAGGGTCCTGGTTCCCTTGTGGGCCAGCCCTAGGCCCAATTGATTTGGGGGCAGCCCCCTTTAATTAGGGAAGAAAAGAAATAAAGAAATTAGTGGGCCTTACAAAAATCCTAAAAACAGAATAAGTGGTTTGATTAAATTAAAAATACAAATTTAATCACATAATAAAATTTAATAAAAACTAAAAATCAAGTAAATATATTAAATATAAATATAAATATACAATAAACATCCACTGAGTAATTTAAATGAATTTGACCAGATGGCTAGCCTGGCATTGGTATGGGTTGAGAAATATGCAAAAATACTATCGATCCTCTGAAAAGGGGTTTATTTGCCACAAGTCTTTTAAAAAACCTACCAATAGACAAATGTTTGCATTAATTGGGGAAAACGGTGATATGGAAGCAAGAATGTCCCACATATCCAAAATAAATACTTGTTGACATGCGTAGCTTGGATGATGTGTTACTTGAATATTTGATGAAGCTTTGTTGATGCATTGTTGAAGTAACTTGAAGCCATTGCTTTGGAACCATGCCTACATTGATGAAGTTATGGAGATTTGATGTTACCCGAGTTGATCAAGTCTTATATGCATGCTCTCTATATGGATAAATCATGGGGAAAAGATTATAATTCACTTTGTAGACCATTTAGCATTTATTAGATGTATAGGGTCTTTATTATGTCTTTTAATCTGTTGAAATATTTTTCAACAGGTTAAAATGTATCTTTTAATCTATTGAATGAATTTTTAATAGATTAAAAGGTTACCTGCAGTAGTCTTAAACTATGACTTGTTCAATCAGTTGATTTATTTTTTAATCGATTGATTTCATTTAAGTTAAGTGAAATCAACCGATTAATTTGAAAATTAACTTGTTGAATTTCGTAACAATTTGACTATAAGAGCTGTATTTTTCGAAAGAGAGGTAAGAAGACCATTTTTGAGCGTGAAATCATTCTAGAAACCTGAGAATTCTCTCTCTTTCGTAATCATACAGATTGCAGCTGGTGAAGATTGATCTTGGATCAGTTTTTGAAGCATTTTGCTTGGTGTTTGTAGCTTGGAGAGGGTGATTATGGTAGGCAGGGTTGTGTTACCAATGAGGTTTGATCTTTCTCAAGCTTTGCGTGTGTGCTTGTTGGTTTTCAAGGTTTGCAAGAGGTGTCTTGTTGTGCTGGTTTGATTTTTGTGTGATTCAACAGTTTTTTGTGTGTTTTTACATATTTTGAAAGTGTAAGAGTATAAACTTTTTAAGTTTTTTGAAATAGTGCAAAGTCAGGCTCAGGTTACCTTGACTAATTAGATGTAGCTCAAGTTTGAGTGAACTAGTATAAAAATCTTGTGCATTGCTCTTTTCTCTAACCCTTCTCTCTTGCATTCTAATTTAAAGATTAAAGAATTGTGATCTAAACCATCTTTTTGACATTCTTGAGTGTTTTGGCATTATCTACAACATTGATCATGTTTGTATAACTCATTGGAACTTGTCTTGACTGATCTTTTACATTTATCTTACTTTAAATCACGAATTTGCATTTATGTATTTTTCCTAGTATTTTAGTTAACTTTTTTTGTTATTCAATCGATTGATTATATCAATACTGCATCAGTTTAATAAAATCAATTGACTAACTCTATTTTTAATCGGTTAAAAGTGTATAGTCCAATAATGTTTGCATCCTTACTTGTTGGTTGGGTTGATTCAATTGAGAACATTTTTAAACCTTTAAAAGTCATCCTAATTTTTAACTAGCCAATTCAACCCTCTTTCTTGACATTTAAACCATTTCAAAACTTTAACAGTAATGTAGTCATCTTTTAGTTCATAAAACTTAATATCCAACTCTATCATTATTGAATTGAATTATATTTATAAACTTAAGCACTCAAAATACTCCATTTAAAATATTTTGGTTCGATTGAGTCCGTTTAAGTTAATAAGTACCAATATCATTATCACTCCTATTAAATGAGCTTGTCAAGGATCAATGACAACAAGAGGTCACGTTATCGAAATCCATGATCACACAATCATATTAGAAGCTTTCCTTATTTATCTCTAATGATATACCATTTTGTCATAGAAGCATCACTTAGCTCATTTTTGTCTCACCAATTGCATGTATTAAATGATATCTTCTACGTATATATGAATAAAAAAACACAATATGCTCATTTCATGTACAGAATACAAGAAGGTGATGTTCTCAATTCCTACCAAAGATAACAATTGAGGGCCTTAACTAACTCAATAATTGGCTAATAATATATTTTCTATTTTGGATGGTATATAGATTTTTGTTTCCATATTTTATATTACATAGAGCATGCAATTTATTTGATTCTCAGGTAGATTATATTGATTTATTAATTTGTAGTGGGGACTGCACGTGGTTTTAAGCTTTATTTCGGAATTTTAGTTTTTTTTTTCCAATAGATTTCGACATATATTTCCATGTTATCCCAAACAAAAATACTAGATAATTCAACAACCAAGTTTAGTTTATAATATGTCATCTCCTAGAAGCTTCCCATTTTCCTTCCACTGAATTTCTAGCTCTTATTTCCTTTTTATGTAAAATTAAACATTTATATATACATCCATCACACCAAAGGTTTTTTTTTTTTTTTTTAAAAAAAAAAAAAGAAAAAAAAAAAAAAAAAAAACATGTGCAACCTGAACAGAGTGCAATGCAAAGTTTTGAAGTCTCGTTTGAGCCACATTTTTGTGCAATGAGTCATAGCCGGAAGCTAGATCGTTTGGTACGTACAAAATCATCAGTGGTGGAAACTTCAAAGGGTGTTTTAATTTGGTCGAATCTTTCTGATAAGAACAAGCTTTGCAAGTTTTTCATGAACTTCGGTAAAACCCTGACTTCTGCCGTAAACATTGCCTTAACAGGTCTGTGATCTGATAGTTTTGATTCAATTCGAGTGTACTCAACTTGCTTTAGACCCTCTCCATGCCACACTATTCGATCGCACCTACGTTAACCACAAACAATAATCTTAACAAAAAAACATATGTAAAATTCCAACACATTTTTTTTATTTATTGTTCAATTGAATTTTAAGTTTATCATAAATTTAGATATTTTAATTAAGTCTTCACTATTTTTTTTATCTATTAAATACTAAAAACTTTTACGTTTTTTAATTTATATAATTTAACTAGATGATAGTTCAGTCATCTTATTTATTTGTTTGTGTATGTTAGAAGAATGTGATATTTTATAAATAATATAAAATGATATCGTCACTTGTCATTTTACATTAATTTTTATATCATTTTATTTTAAATAAGAAACATACACCCCATTAAAAAAACTGGAAAAAATCAAAAAATTCAATAAACTAAAAAAATTTAATAAAAACTCAGTTAAAAATGTCTAAATTTATAAAGCACTTAAAACTTAATTAAAATTGAATTAAGTGTGGGTTTATGTTTTGTCTTACCATGCTGGTGCTCTTCTCTTCTCTACCTTTTTCCCCTGGTAGAAACAACCATAGTAAATGTCTGAATTCGGACAATATTTGTAGGTTGGTGCAAATTCTATTGCTCCTTCATGCCACCCTCTCAACGTGTTTCCACTCATTAGCTCCATTTTTAACTTCATTGAAATAGTTAAGTTAGAAATTATTTTAAAGGATTCAATTCAAGAAGATTTCGAAGTCTCAGTATATATATATACCTGATCATTTTCTAATAAGGAATCCCAGTCTCCTTTTTCAACAAGCAAACGTGTGGTTTCTTCTGGTAGAGAAATTCTGTAGTTTAAATCTCCCAGCAATATTACATGACTGCACAATCCCACGACTGGTTAATTAAATTAGGTGCCTAAAATAATACAACATATTGCACATCATTGTTACCGTCATTTAAACATGCTCTATTTTTTTAAGACAAATGTTTCATTTCAAGAGAATAATACAGATTAAAGAATGTAACCAATATCTACTCACATTAAAATTAATTCCCAACTTTCTTATTTTCCACCTTTTACAATCTCTCAAGTAAAATAAACCAGTGGAGAATAACATATTAATATTTTGAGGGCATGATTTCTGTTGGACATATTCAAAGTCTAAGATTATGTCATTAATGATGCTTCTTCATAAAACACATTGTTTATTCCAAGAACCAACAAACCAAGTGAAACGATGTATTTAATATTTGCACCTTGTTTACATGTTTTTTTTTTTTTGTGGGAAAGGAGCATAATAATTAAATTAAAAGCAAGGGGGGCAAAAATATTAATAATGAGTTTGTTGGACTGTTTCAAAGTTCACTTACTCATGGTCAAGAATGGTTCTTGGCAAATCAAGCAAAGGGCCTCTGGGAAAGCTTGTCCTGGAAAAAATTTCAGTAACATTAGAGTTTCTGTATTTCTCATCCCCTTCTCTGCCACCTGAAGCTAAATGACTGCACACAAAGCAGAAGCTTGTTTCATGTAACTGAAATCTCACTGATACAGAACCCTGCAAATTAGTAGCAGTTTTGAAACACAGAAGTAGGATTTTAGATAAACAATTCTGATGTGAGCTTAGACATAAAAAAGGTTTATACATCATTTATTTGGACTTCTGATAGTCTTTTTTTTTTTTCATAAGTAGAGCAAATTTGCTTGCAAATTACAAAAATGGACTAGTTAAAAAAAATTACAGGTCATGGAATTAGTCGTATGGACTCAATGTGATTTCAACTTCAGATTGGCAGAAGTCGTAAAGATGACGACGACTTCAGTTTGTACAAAAATCATTAGAAATTTTGAAAACTTTAATCTGTACAGAAGTCGTCAGAACGGCTGACGACCGTACTTTTTCAAAAATTCACTCACGATTTTGTTTTTAAGTTATTGTGAGTCCACACAACTTATCCCATAACCAATAATATTGTTTTGACTTGTACACTTTCGTAATATCTGGCCAAATTTTCCCTATATGCTAAAAAAAACTATGATTAGGGTTTTCCTACAACAATGTTTCTGCTCATTTCAGTTTCAAATGATTCTCACATTAATTTTAGTTTAAGGCTGTGAATGATGGTTATGAATAAACTCTTATGTGATAAAACTTTTTACCGAACCTAGTAGTCTACCAAGAGTGCCTTATGTGCTTTGCAAAAGATTGATGTTGACAGTGATGACTGTGAGGCTATAGTACAAAACAAATACGTATTTGTTGAGGTGCAAGAGTAACATCAATTCAGTGGGGTTTGTTGGGTTACCTTGTTTCCTAAGCACCCCATTATGCCACAACCTACACATGACACACTTGGATGCCGAATGAATGGACAAAGATCTCTTCTTGTCCACACAGATATGAATATTCCAACCATTTGCTTGCTAATGATGCATTGAACATCATCATGTGGAGCTTCACAGAACTTAGCTGATTTTTCTTTCTCATTCAGACACTTATTCTGCAGATTTTCACCATCACTTTGATCTTTACCCCTCCTCTTATGTGATTTCTTGTTCAGAGCTTCCCTGATTATGGAATTCCATTTCATGGAAATATCATTGTTTTCTGATCCCAATACGTTTGATGCTTTTAGAGGCACTATTTCTTGAAACCTGGAATAAAAAAAAAATGAAAAAACTTAGTCATCAAAGCTTAAGTTTCTTTACTCACATTACAAAACGTTTTGTCTATACTAGAAAACCTGAAGCATTTCTGACATTACCCTAGTATATAGATGTCACAAGAGTCGTTGCATGTCTCCAATAAATCATCTATATTCAAATCTTCTTCTGGTGCAATCCCACCTACGTTCCATGTACTAACAAATACCCTTAACATGAAATGAAATACACCATATCAGAAAAATTGAAAGGAAAGAACAAAACCATAGAATCTGAACAACCCAGAATATAACTTAACTTAATCATGCTTAGAAGCTGTTTGGATACAGCACTTAACTGAAAAAGGTTAAATATTTCAAGTAAAGAAACTCTGGAAAACTTAGTCAGTATCCAAACAACTTTAACACTGCAGTTTTCTGCAGGTTTGAAAGTACCCACATAAATAAACTACAACAGAAGGATAATTTTGTTCTTACTTGCATTTCTGTGTGCCCTTGTGATCATTATGAATGGATCTTGAGTTGTGATCAAAGTCTACAATACCCAGCAAGGGTTCTTTACAACTAGGATAATCTGCTATAAAGTTGGTGCTTCCTAGTCGCTTCTTGAATATCTTATTAGCCACTAATGTAGGCCACATGTCCAAAAGAAATTTGCATACACAAAGTGAGGTCTATAAAATTTGACAAATGAATGATTGGGAGAAGATGATAATACTAGAGGTGTTCACTGTTGCTTCCTTTTCTGGCATGGCATAATGTGGTGTTATTGGAAACAGAAAGCATTATATAGAAAGTCCCAAAGTAGAAATAACAAGGAGAATGAAAAAAAAAAAAGCATTGTGTTGTGCAGGTTGAAGAGGAGGAAGGGGTTTCATTTCATGTGACGTAAAAGATGATGCAGGTTTGGCTCCATAGATCGTCATATACATATTTGAAATATATGAAGATTGTCGCCATAGGAGAGAGATAGAGAAAGGTAGAACAAAACATGGGTCTACCCTTCTTGCACATTTGAATTTTTCTGTTTGTTGAGTAGATTTTAAAGGATATCTTAATGTTTTCGAAATTTAAATTGTTGAAGATTGGTGCAAGTGGAAGTGTGGTCCAAAACAAAATTGGCAAGTAGATAAATTACTTGTTATTATTGCCCCTATCTACAGGTAGTCAAATTTTGCTGACATGTCAATAAAATATGACAACTTTCTTCTTCTTGGTGGTTGCTTCAAGAACCACTTCTACTCATGGAACTAAATACCCCTCAATTTGCAGCATGATTATATATATTTATATAGAAGATGACAAACATAAGTGATGAAAAAACAATCACAAACTAAAATTAGTGTAAATACAAGTTAAAAACAAGATTTGTTAAGTAAAATTATGTATAAACGTTCTTGTGGCATGCATATTTTTTCAGTATAAACAATCGCTTTTGAGGGATTGTGCCCAACTAAACGAGATATTCTGCAGATTCCAATTGTTAATTAGGATGTTATTAAGAATTTTAATTGAGAGTCCAGCAAGAAATCATTGGATATGAAACTACATCTTCACGTTAATTAATTAAAAGTACATGTGTCCTAGAGTAGTAGACCTTTCTGGCCGGTGGTTAAATATTTTACGCCAGGGTATCTTTTGCAGTTATAGAAGATAATCCAGTTTCAACAATAGTAATGTTTTATTATATAAAAAAATTATTTAATAATATTTATTTTTTTTAATCCAGTTTATCCTACCACTTATTTTACTGAAAAAACATATTTTTTATAAAATTTATTAGTCATATAATACTTCAAAATTTCTCAGTAAAAAACTTTATGATGAATTTTAATGTTATACATAAAATTTTGTGATGAAAAATATAATGAAGAAGAAAACATTACGTGTTGTTAATTGTGACAGGAAAATTTACCACAAAATTGTTGTAATTTAAGAAAATTAGTGTTGTAATAGCTGACAAAATCACGAATAAAAAAACTTTTCGAGACGTGTAGAATCATTGTCCTTAAAAACTTATTCGTAGTGTATTGCGTAAGTCTCCAATATACAACAGGAACTTCTCGAGATTTTCGAGGATCTTAGAAATTAACAAAACAACTCTTAAAAAAGAGTAAACAAATAAATCCAGGATAAAAGAAGAGATAAAAGAGAGAAAGGGATGAGAGAACGAGAGAATAAATGAGAGTATGAAAGTGTTTTGCAAGGGAATTGATGCACCTATTTATAGGTGAAGGATGGGTGTAGGATGAGTGAAAAATCCCATAATTCACGGAACAACAACAACCCATTCAATGTTCACTATAGCATGGTTTGCGGAAAGGAGAAAAGCATCGTTCAAATCAATTGTTCAGCAAGATATGCGGAGAAAATCTTTCCAACTTCTGTGAACGTGGCAACGAAAAATAAGGGTTGTTAACTTGCAGCTGCACCTAATATCTTTTGCAATATTATCTTTATAACACTTATTTTATAACAATCCCGCATATATTGCTAAAGATAAGAAAGGGAAGTGCATTTCAATGACATAATCCATTGAACCTTGTAAGTATCTCATAAGCTGTGCAAGTGCATTTCAATGTTCCTGATTAGGACATTGAGTGTACCTACTCAGTCTACCTACTGCATAAGCAATATCAGGTGTTTAAAAGCTCATTAAGTGTAATAAGCTCCCAATTATTTGGGCATATTGAGGTTGAGAAACAAATTCTCCTCTATTTTTCATTAATTTAGAGTTAGCATCATAAGGAGTACTTACTAGTTTGAAGTCATAATATCCAAACTTCCTAAGAAGTTTCTCAATCTATTATTCCTTGAGATAGTAATATACTATCTCCCTTTCTTATGATTCTAACACCTAAAATCACATTGGCTTCACTTATGTCTTTCATTTCAAAATTAGATCCTAGAAACAATTTAGTTCTAGAAACTATGTCAATGCATGTACCAAATATTAACATGTCATCCACATACAAACATATAATAAAACATTCACCATTTTCAGATTTAGAATACACACATTTATCAACATCATTAGGTAAGAAATCATCACATACTAAGGCACTATCTAGTTTTTCATGCCATTGTTTTAGTGTTTGTTTTAACCCATACAAAGATTTTTAAAGTTTGCATACCTTATTTTCTTGACTAGGGACAACACATCCTTCAAGTTGAGTCATATAGATTTCCTCTAGTAAATCACCATTTAGAAAAGCAGTCTTAACATCCATTTGATGTATCACTAACTTATGGGTAGTTGTTAAGACTAACAACACTCGAATTGAGGAAATCCTAGTCACAAGGGTAAAGGTGTCAAAGTAATCTATGTTGGGTTTTTGAGTGAAACCTTTTGCTATTAACCTTGCTTTATACTTATCTATGGATCCATTTGACTGATACTTTTTCTTAAAGATCCACTTACAACCAATGGATTTTGCTCCTTTAGGCAAAATCTACTAAGGTCCAAGTATTATTTTTCTGAATTGATTCAATTTTAGTCCTAATGGCTTTATCTCACTGTTTTGCATTAGGAACACTAGTAGCCTCTAGAAAGCTTGTTGGATCATTTTCAACTAGATAGGTATAAAAGTCGTCTCCAAAAGAAGTTTTCTTCCTTTGTCTTTTACTTCTTCTCAAAACTTCACAGATTTCATCATTATTATTATCTATAGATTGTTCAAGTGTCTCACTAACCTTTAAAGGAAAAATATGTTCAAAGAACTCAACACTTTTTGTCTCCACAATAATATTATGTTCAATTACATCACTTTTAAGAACAAGAAACCTATAGGCAGCATTATGAGATCAAAGATGTGTTGGCTTGGGTTAAAGGTCGAGTCAGGCTAACCTAGGTCGAAGAGTGAGACAGTCTAGCTTGGATTGAGGGTCGACATAAGTTGGTCGGAGCTGATGGTCGAGACTAGTTGGACCGAGCCAAGGATTGAGACGGGTTAGATTGGGCCAACGACAAAAGTTATACAAAATTCAATTTAAATTTCCTTAATAAAAAATGGATTTTAGATTTAAAACTTGATCCAAATATTTGGATCTAGATTTAAAAAATTCCAAACTTGTTATGCAAAAATAAATTTGGATCCAAAATATGATGCAGTTACTTGGATCTAGGTCGATTCTCAAAGAACACATTCAATTGTATTCAATCTTCATTATTGGTCTTGTACAAGATAATTTAGGGGTTTTAGGGAATTAAAAAAGAAAAATGCAAATTGAAATAAGGAAATCAAAATGGAAAACTGAATTACAAGAACATTAAAGTGTTGAAAACTAAATTACATGAATATTAAAGTGTTGAAAATTAAATTGCGGAAATATTAAATTGAAAAACCTAAAGTGCAAGCATATGTGAAATCAAGAATATGTAGAAACAAAATTGATGAAAATAGAAACAAATCAACTTCAAATTCAACAACATAAAAAAGTCAAAATCTTCTAATCTAGATTTGATCTTGATCTTATGAATTGATCTCAATATATGGTTCCCCATCATTGAAGCGTAAAAATGCAACAACAATGAGAAAAATGTAGAAAAGGAGACGAAAAGAAATGAACTAAAATAAGAAGAGAGAAAAGAGAAAATAGTGAAAAGGAGAAAATTGAAACTTTGAAAACTCTGCAATGAATTTTGTGTATAGTTTTCAGCCTTTGAATTATGAAGCTAATGTGGGCCTAATATAGGTTTCAATAAAGTCCTTGAACCCAATTATAATAAATAAGAAAGGGCTTCTCTCTGCACCTCCAACCCTTTCTCCTATACCCCCAATAATTTTTATAATTCCATCTTTGCCCATGGTATAAAAGGTAAAAAGTAACTGAAGAAAGAGAAGCTGCTAGGGACCAAATGGAACCATTTTTGCTGCTAGCATGAACAACATAAGTTTCGACACCCACAACATTAACATAGTAGAAGCCTATTACTATCATGTCAATGGGGTATACAAAATGGGATTTCCCAAATTCCCACCCTTTACATTTAACTTCACTGTAGAACTTTTGCCTTCAACTCCAGGTATACGCATCAATATCTAAAGTTGATGAAATTAATGATCAACTTTCAACTTCAAACATTTATATCTTTGAGGTTTGGCTCTAAATGCCACACTTTCTTGTAATTTTCAGAAACGTTCAAGTTAAATGTAGAACAAGGGAGGACTTATCATCTTCGAGTGATCAACGTGGCACTGAATCTGATTCTCTTCTTCTTCGTTTCCTAACACAACCTCACTGTTGTTGGTTCTGATGTTGTGTACATGAATCCATTGGCAAGGGATTACATTTGCATATTACCAAGACAAGCAATGGATGTGTTGTTGCATGCCAACCAAGAACCTAGTCGTACACAAAAAAAAAGAAAAAAAATATGAAACGGATATCGACATCCGTTTCAGATTTTACTGAAGCGGATGTCGACATCCGCAACGTTGAAAAAACATCTTGGTTTTAGAGTGGGGTTTGGGTATACAAGTTGGGAGAGAGAAAATGGAGGCGGAATTCGGTGAGGGCGAGTGTATCATTTTTCCATGCACTCTCAACAACAGGGAAAATGGTGAAGGCCAATGCCAATGTAAATGGCAACAATGGCAGTGACAGGTTTATGGAAGAAGGGTGTTTCATGTTATGGTGTGGGAAGGGAGCAAGAATGATTATGGTGGTGTTGTTAATTTCAGATGGAGTGAGAAGGAAAACGTGGCATGATTGGAGAAAGTGAGGGTTGAGGGTTTAGATTATGAGTGTTTGAAAGAGATGAAGTTGTTGAAGGCGTGTTTGTGTGACATCTGTAACACAAAAAAAGGAAAAGAAATATGAAACAGGTGTCGACATTTGTTTCACAATTTTCTGACGCGGATGTCGACATTCGCAATATAAAAAACAAATGAAAAATTAACGAAACAGATGTCAACATCCGTTTCACATTTTCTTGAAACGGATCTCGACATCTGCAATACAAAAAAAAAATTACGAAACGGATGTCGACATCCGTTTCACATCTTTCTGAAATGGATGTCGACATCCGTAATGGTCACAAAATAAAATATCAACTATATCACTCGCAACAGACAACATTCCAACAATCCAGTAATAACATGATTAAAATGGAAAGAATATTAACCTGCAAGAGAACAACTTTGAAGAGAATAGCTTTCAGAGGTAATCAAAGCAGTGCTGGTCAGAAACAACATCAATATGGAATGAGTTTGGAGCAGCTTCAAGCAGGACCACTACTAGGACCTTGAAATGAAAGAGAGGGACAACAAGGACCACCACAGGACCACAGTTCAGAGAGCAGAATAATTAAAAAGAAATAGAGAGAAGAAGAGAATGGAAACAAGAAGCAAGAAAATGGAACAGAAATATTTAAGGGTGCAACTGTAGTGATAAAAGCAACAATACGCCGCCGTAAATTTCGTTTCAATTCTTTCAACCACCTAGGCAGGTAAAAATTTATTAGGGTCAAAACGGTAATTATTGGGGGTACAGAAGAATGTTTAAGGGTACAGCGAGAAGCCGCCTAAATAAGATAATGCAAAAGAGAGTAAATTCATAGGGTTCTGTTTATAATTTTCAACATATCTGTCTCAACTTTAAAAAATCATAGAAAATAGCAAAGAATTTTAAATCCAAACAATAATTTATTCAAATTGAAGTCCTTCAAGTGTAGAATCCAATATAATCTGTAAAAAAAATTTATACCCAAAATAGTGAGTGAAGGTGAGCCACGTGAAAATGCAAAATTTAAAATAAATATGTCAAGGAACCCATTTATTACTAAAATATGGAAATGAACTAAAACTTGCATGTAAAGCATTATTTAGAAAGTCAAATCATTATACAATAAACATATAAGTGTACCAAATATGTGCTTTCAGACTTTATGCATTTGGAAAGGTAAAATGTAAACTAAAAACAAAAATAGCTTTTTTTCTAATATTTTTATTTACTATTTACTTTATTCAGATTTACTACTTATTTGGTAAGAGGGATCCCTAGACATATTTATACATCATATTTTGGAGTTTTAGATGAAGAAACTTTCTCTTTCAAAAGAAAATCCTAAGAGACTTAAGGAGTTAAGATGCTTAAGTTTACTTCCAGGAAAAAGAGGTGAATCACTTGGATTAGTTAATAACCAATTCTTTCCTTAGCCAAGGTTTACTTCACGCCTCTTGCACCAAACTTCTCAATGGGAACTTTAGTTGAAAAGAAAGTTAGACACACACTAAACTATAAGCAAGTAAAAGCAATTAAGGAAATCAAGTGAACTAGACTCTATAGCCTAATGGTAAGGTTAGAAGCCACTTGGAACCTTTGAAACTCTCACAAACTAAAAGTGATTAACTAATAAATGTAAGGTTCTAATTAAGAGATGAGATTGAACACCAAATTCTCCCTGAAGACAACTAATTCGGCTAAGATTACAAGAAGCAAAAAAAAGAAAGTACAACTCAAAGAACAGAGATATGCAAATACAAAAAAGAAAAAACTCTTCCTCGTGTTTCAATCCTCCTCTACACCAAGGCTTGGAACTACACTTAAGGTTTCCACCCCTTAAGATGCAACATCAAGGGTCTGGTTCACCTTAAAAGAGAGCCTAAACCAAAAAAACGAGGAGGCCAAAGGTAGAAAAGCAAGAACAAGCTTGAAGGTTATGAAAGCTAAACTTTAAAAGGACTTTGATATGACAAAACCTAGAATAACCATAAAAGACAAGAAAGAAATTAAAAGCTAACAACAAAGGTTAAGCTCACGAAAGAAACACCTAAGGAAAGCAGTAAAATTAATGAATAAACAAAAAATCAACTAGAATAAGATGTATGCTTCTTGTATCAAAGCTATGAGCTAATGGTGCACTAGGTCACATTTTTAGCATCAAAACCCAAGACTAACTCAAAGGGGCCAAAATAGTTTCATAATGGTTAAGCACACTAGACTCAAAGGGTTTTCATTGGACTACAAGTATGTCATTTTTTGACCTCTTAATTTTGAAAATCATAGACGATTATTGTCATCAATATTTTTGTGCGTAAGAGAGGTTGATTTGGACCATTCTGAGATAGCTACAACAAGACAAGGTTAGGAAAACACAAAGGCAATCAAAATGACCTAAGTTTTGATTACCAAATGATGGATAGGTTCCTCCACACTATATGAATCAAGCAAAGTGGAGATTCCTTAATTGGTTGTAGTTTGCGGAAGCTTGATGGTGGTGGAAATATGGCGCATATGGTGGTTTTTATGTGATGAGATGATGAGACTCTTCCTCCAAGCTACATGACTCAAGCTAGGGGGAAAGGATATGGTGGTGTGGTGTTTTAGTGCTCGAAAGAGACATTGGGCCAATTCTTAAGGAATGGTGGCTAGAGAAAACCTAAAATAGGTGCTCTAGCCTTGGTTACCTAGTTGAGTAGTATGACACAAAATTGACAGCATAACTTTATTCAAATGCAAAGGTATTTTATACATGGGAGAGACGCCTCTATTTATAAGCTTTGGTACCCCTAAAGGTGTCTCACAAAATGGATAAGCAAAATCCTAATTCTACAAAGTTGAGACAAGGAAAAAATCATCTCCATTAGGAGGACGACTCATGGTCACTACTTCTCTCCACCAAGAGCATGACACATGGTCACTAATCATCTCCATTAGGAGTAGGCTACATGGAAAAAGCATGTATCTCACAAAAAATAACAACTTGGAGACCACTCTAGGTAAGGGACCACAAGCTTCTAGAAGGTTTGTGTTCCAAGTTAAGGTTTTTACCCTAGATCCAAGTGTCTCCTTAAGGCCCATCTTCTTTAGGCGCAAAATCCTACACTACAACCTTAGGCCCAAATACAAGGCCATATAGAAAACCTAGAATACTTGGCCATTATACAAGGCCTAAAAGAAAACCATATACAACTAAGCACATAACACAAGGCCCAAAAGAAACAAAAACTCACTAATGGCCCATAATGATAAGAGTTTGGGTCCACCTTCCACATATGACTCCAACTCTTATTGAATGTGCTCGGCCAATACTAGGGGTTATGCCAGATCACATATTTAAGTCTTCAAACCATATTGATCGATTAATCAACCTCATTATATTTATTAGACGTTCTCACTTAGTCATCTACTGTTGCTTCCCTTCTAACCAAAGACTCTCTTATCTAGTAGAGTGATTGTTTTGTTATCATCAAAACCTTATTAGTCAATGATGCTCGTCTACTTTAACATGTCCATGGTTAACTTTGAATAAGCTCATGTTAGACACCACTGCCATCACATGAAAATTTAATTAAAATAAAATGAAAAATAGAAATAAAAGAAAAATATGGGTAGACCATACTAAACCCATGATAAAAATTATACTACATGAAACATGGGTAAATTATACTATAATAAAAGCTAAATGAATACATTAATGTAAAACATTAAACAACTTAATGCTCCCAATGATTTTCTTAACAAAAAGCATGAGAAACTTTGAACTTCATATGCTTAGAAAAATCTAAATAACTCTTTAGTTCTTTAGAGAAGTCCTTGGTTTGGATGATTGAACATTAACTTTCTTTGGTGGTCTTCCCCATGATTTTTTATTAGTTTGATTTGGCTCATCATTCTCTTTAGTATTAGAATCTTCCCCTTCATCAAGTATATTACCCCATTTAGGAACTAATTTCAATTCCTCCACAAATTAAACCTCCTTAAACGTCAAAGAATTAGGAACTACCTCAGAATTACTCTAAGGCGAATTTAGTTGTTGTAAACGTTGCAAACTATTAATAATTAGAGTGACATCCTCTAGAAAAGGCAAACTAGCAAAAGAACCAGATATCTATCTTTAACTATATTAGATTTATAAACTCATATAGAGGATGGGATCTATGTCATAAAGAGTGAAGGAGGTTCTATAGCTAGTTAAGGAAGTCAATGACCCTTTTTCTCTTAAGTTATTAATAGCTAACCTTGTCAAAAGGAAGTTAGGTGACCTGGTAAATTGGTTCTGACATATCATATCACTTTATTGTTTTGAGGGTTCTACGGTAGGTGCACAACTTTTAACATTTGAGCAATTGCATAAATTCATATATTGAGTCTAGTGTTGTTATTGGTTACGTGTCTATGAATGGTGTGATGACATGTTTATATATTGCTGGTTGTGGTAGGTTGAGATTAAGGTAAAAATTGTTTATGTATGTTCATGTTAGCATTAATTTACATTTTTTGGTTGTGGTTATGATCATCGTTTTGGTGTGGGTAGAGGATGTTTCAAGAGCTAGAAGTGGTAGCCAAAATGAGTGGTAGCCAGAAAGAATGGATGCACTTTGGGGTAATGTTTGTTTCATTGTTTGATGGATGTACATAATATAGAATATTTAGTATAAATCATAGTCAAATGACATTTAGTATAAAAATGAAAGATATTTATAAAAAATTTTGAAGGAATTTAGTTGTGAAAGACTATGACTATTACTATGATTTTTCATTTGTGTATGTATGAATCTTTTTCATTTGTGTATGTATGAATCTTGTCTCTATGACCATGTTTGTTCTATACTCAATCATAAGATGACCTATGATAATAGTAGCACTTATTTTCTTGGGATGTTACATAATTTATTTTGTTTTCGGATACTAAATTAAGAATTTAACTCTAAAAAATCAAATGATTAAAATTAATATATAAGAATAAATTTAATGAGTGTTCTAGAAAGTAAAATAATCATCTATTAAAATTCACCCCTGCATGATGAATGCATAGATACTATTTCAAGATCACATACTTTATGTTTAATAGATATATATAGGGATGGCAACAGGGCGGGGCGGGGACGGATTTCGCTATCCCATACCCATCCCCATAAAAAAAATTCATCCCCATCCCCATCCCCCAACAGGTATTAAACTTTTATCTCATCCTCATCTCCACCGGGTAACGGGTATAATCTTGTACCGATACCTGTACCCATTTTCTTACTACTTTAATATTAATTTTAATCAATTTTTATAAAATAATAAAAATTACGGTAAAGGAAACATAATATTATCAAATATTCAATATTAGGAGGATGATTGTTTCTTCGATATCAAATACTTTGAAATAAATTATAATTGTTTACATTTTAGATTAGAATACTAAATAAAATTTCATGAGAACCAAAAAATTTATTAAATTTGCAAACATTAATGAAACCTAGTTGATAAAATTTAAAAATATTTTAAAAAAAATATAAAAGGAAAAAAAATTCAAATTAAAATATATTTTAAATGTTTGTTTACTTCAATTTTTTAAATTATAATTAATCTCTTTTTTATACACTAATAAAAGTTATAATACGTCACTTGATCAAAATGACGCAAAGAACAAATAATAAACATAATAATAAAATTTTAACATAGATCTTGTATCTTTTGAACTCCAATATTTATTGGATGGTGATAAAAAAATATTCATGACAATTACATTAAATTTTTATATTGTAGTAAATAAAAATTATTTATACAATCTTAGTGAAAAAATTAAAGTATGATTGTAATGAGTTAGAAAATAAAAATTAATTAGATAAAATATATCAAAATACTATTCTACATGATGAAAATAAATAAAAAAATAAAAATATTAAAATATTAACAAATGTGTATTTTATAAACAATTTGGAGACTATTGAAAGGAATCGCACAAAAGAAAATAAATGTATAATTAAGGGTATGATAAAATAAAAAATAACAAAAATTGTTTTAGCGAAACAAAAAAGTTCTTCAGATGAAACAAAAATTAATAATAATAAGTAAATTTTTTTATATTAGTTAGTAAATAAAAGGTTTATGCTATTAAACACTTAAATTGAGAGTATTAAACATTCTCATGTGAACAAAAAATATAAAATAAATAAAAATATTAAAAATAATAGATTCAAATGTTAGAAATAATTTTCTTTTAATTGACATACATCATTTTAACATAATTACATAAGGGTTATGATAAGATAAAAAATATATATTGGAGATGCAAATGAGTTTCATAACAAACCAAATAATTAAAAGAAATAAAAAATAGAAAG
>Ga0214545_1000046_pt1 | contig 114601 bp, 53 predicted proteins | sample CNSS4metaG_FD_160064 | JGI IMG/M metagenome (GOLD analysis project Ga0214545, IMG submission 160064) | Root nodule microbial communities from cowpea collected in UCLA plant growth center, Los Angeles, California, USA - CNSS4 | ecosystem: Host-associated > Plants > Roots > Nodule | place: USA... | reverse complement strand
TATATATATATATATATATATATATATATATATATATTTGTTAGTGTAAATATTTATATGTTAACCTTATATGTGACTAAATCTCTACATTATATATTTACAAAATATTTGGTATAACAGGTAATGCATATTATTGTTATTATTCCACTAATTTAACATATAAATGGTAAATTATTATATTTGTTTATATTATTTGATATTCTCTTGATATTATTTATTTTTATCACACAAAGCATAAGGACCTAGAAATCCTATAAATAGACCAAGTATTTCACCAATAAATACACATCCTTTCATACTCATTCTCTCTTCTATACATCCAAACTCTCTTATAGACTTGAGCGTCTCAGAGCTTTTGCAAATGGATCTTCCCATGTGTTCTAGCCCTCAAGAGCATACATTAGTATTCCCCAATCCACTCAAATCTTCATTTGTCCAAAGGTCCACATGTTGGATCTCGATAAGAAAATTTGACTCTCACAGTGGGGCCTAGGTAAAATTTTATCATGCATTCACATTTTATACAATCCTTACATGATGAGATAATTAATTATTAATATTGATGAGTGAGATTGTTCATAATTACTCACAATTAGCTACCATAAATATTTATGGTCAGAATTTAGGGATGCCTTGTAAGAATGCTATCTTGACACTATATTTCTTTCATTAAATATGTTTTACTCCAATTTTATGAATAATCAATGTGAAAATAGAATTTTCCTATGGATTTGATAACACTTGACTAAACAAACACTCCAAATTTCAAAGGTGGCCTCCTGAGATAAAAACACATCGAAAATAACATTTGAGTTGCATAAAATATTTTCATGGATATTCTAATGTTTATTGATGCAACTAAAGTTATGTTAATCTCATACAAGGTGTGAAAATAAAGAAATTACAAAACACCTTCAGAATAAGGCCAAATTCCAATGGTGACCTCGTGAGATATAAACGCATTGAAAATAGCATTTGAGTTGTATAAAATATTTTCTTAAATATTCTAATGTTTGTTGATGCAACTGAAGTTATGTTAATCTCATAGAAGGTGTGAAAATAAAAAAATTAAAAAACACCTTAAGAATAAGGTCAAATTCAGATGGTGGCCTCGTGAGATAAAAACGCATCGAAAATAGCATTTGAGTTGCATAAAATATTTTTTGGATATTATAACGTCGGTTGATGCAACTGAAGTTATGCTAATCTCATACAAGGTGTGAAAATAAAGAGATTATAAACTCCTTCAAAATAATGACAAATTCCAATCAAATTCCAATGGTGGCCTTGTGAGATAAAAACGCATCAAAAAATAGCTTTTGAGTTCAATAAAATGTTTTCATGGATATTTCAATTTTTGTTGATGTAGTTGGAGTTATGTTAATCTCATACAAGGTGTGAAAATAAAGAAATTACAAAACACCTTTAGAAAAATGCTAAATTCTAATGGTGGCCTCATGAGATAAAAACGCATCGAAAATAACATTTGAGTTGCAGAAAATGTTTCCTTAGATATTCTAATGTTTGTTAATACAACTGAAGTTATGTTAATCTCATACAAGGTGTGAAAATAAAGAAATTACAAAACACCTTTAGAATAAGGTCAAATTCCAATTGTGACCTTGTGAGATAAAAACGCATCAAAATTAACACTTGAGTTGCATAAAATATTTTCTTGGATATTCTAATGTTTGTTGATGCAGCTGAAGTTATATTAATCACATACACAATGTGAAAATAAAAAAATTACAAAACACCTTCAGAATAATGGCAAATTCCAGTGGTGACCTCGTGAGGTAAAAACGCATTGAAAATAACATTTGAGTTGCACAAAATGTTTTTTTAGGTATTCTAATGTTTGTTGATGCAACTGAAGTTATGTTAATCTCATACAAGTTGTGAAAATAAGGAAATTATAAAACACCATCGGAATAAGGCTAAATTCCAATGGCAACCTCGTGAAATAAAAACGCGACAAAAATAGCATTTGAGCTACATAAAATATTTTGTTTGATATTCTAATGTTTGTTGATTCAACTAAAGTTATGTTAATCTCATAGAAGGTGTGTAAATAAAGAAATTACAAAACACCTTCAAAATAAGGCCAAAATTGGCAAAGTTTGGAAGAATATGTTTTGCACCCCCTAATTTACTTATCCACTCCACTTTTTAAACAATCCTCTAATCACAAAACTGACTAATTAGAGGTTGTCCTATGGTTATCCTCGCTCTCTAAATCAACCCAATGAAAAGTTGCCAAGTGTCCATCATCCTTAGTAAAAAATTTGACCAACCAAATGATGACATATCATCACCTTCATCTTCCATCTTCTCCAACCAGACCTCAACGTTGTCATCGTCAGTCACTGGCACCTGCCTGAGGGTCGCCAAAATTGCTACAACCCCTAGAGGAGTGCCAGTCTGCCATGCTCACTTTCCTCCACTATCATGTCGACCACTTCAAGGGTATCTTTGCTCCACCTTAGACGATAACACCATCTGCATTTGGGATGCCACCAATGGCGATTGCGTGATTGCTACCAACGTCATCCCTGGAATTAGCATCTTCGAAGGCTTTAACAACCAAAGGTAGTGCGCCAAAAAGCCCGCGTGGCAGCATGCAATGTCTGTTGACCTCCCCTCATCGCTGGTGACGAGCAGATCTTTGTAGTATATAATGAGGCCATCCGTAACGGTGTGGACGCACAATGTGGATGGCTATCAGTATCGCTCGATGGGTCCGCCTCGAGCTTGCTAAATGATGACATGGTGGTTTGCTTCGCTTAGAATAGTGGGATTACGGATATATTACGTTATATATATTTAAATCCCATTCTATTATTTGGGACGTCAAAATCTAACCATCGTTTTTAATACCATCAATGAGTTTTTCAAAAAAGATCACTAGAAAAATACTATACTAATAAAACATGAATTTAATTCACCCGAACTTCAATCCAAAGTTCATAAATTTTCATCATATAAACTTAAGTTTCTCATTTTTACTTTCAATGATCTTTAAAAAAAAATATTATAAAAAATAACTTAATCTTTTAGTGACCGAATTAATTCATTAGCGTTATTCGACTTTTCCTTTATGAATTGAATTATACCATCCTGTATACGACATACGTTATCCCAGCAAGACACGAAATGATCGTTTTGTGATTTGCATTGAAAGTTTAATTTCCATATCTAGAAGAAGTCAACATACATAAAATATTTCATAATCAACTTAGCCAAATATAACCAACACATTCAAACCCAAACCTACCTTGCTTTTCTAGAAGAAATGAACAACTAAGAAAACCCACATTTATGACTTCCTTTCAACATTAGGAGAAAAAAAAATACGCACCGAAAGCTTATATAAATTAAGACTAACTCCTAGTTCTAAATATCCTATATCATTTAGATTTGAACCAAAAAGCAATTTAAAATAATTTTTTTTCAATACATCAAAATATTTTTTAATGTTAGTTTTATACCAACATCCAAATGGGTAATTAATTCGATTGTTACCACTAGTGCTAATGGATTTGAGATCAAAACCAAAAAAGTAATTTTGATAAAATAATTAAAACTATTAAAATATATATTGAAAAAAAAAATCTAGTTATAAGATTTGGGTAATTTTTCAAGCAAAAACAATTGATCGTGAACATATGCATGTTGTTTTAACTTTGACAAAAGCTAATTCAATTGACGTCATTTTTTATATTTAATTACCATCTGTCCATTCTAACAAAGTAAGTAAAAAGAACCTTTCAGAGAAATGTAATGACACATCATGCATTATGATAAAATATTTTATATATTAGATGTCAATGAAAAGCCGATTTTTTTAAATGCATTAAAAATAAATTGACTTATTCAGTCAATTTAAAATAAAAATATAAGTTATTAACGTCTAGGAAAATATAGTTAACTTGTAAAATATGTATTGCAGATGCAAACCTTATATTATATATATAAAAAAAAGTTTAAATAAAAAGTTGATTCATGTTGAAGTTGGTTTCTCCAATTTTTTTCTTTTCAGCCTTTATACTATCTAATATTTAATAAATATATTAACTTGGCCTTGGTGGTTACTCTATTAGGTTCGCGGAAGCAAAAACTCATTTAATCAAGTAAAGGGTTTAGAGAAAAAAAAATGAAAAAACTACGAATGAAGATTCAATGGTTGAAATGAAAACATATTCTTACATCTAAATTAAAAAATACTACTAATATTTTTAGTGAGTTAACACGCATGCAAGGAAATATTTTGTGCACTCTGCTTTCATAATTAATAGTATTCAGCTCAATAAATAGCATACGTAGTTAATTCAGAAAAATAAATATTAACATATTTTATTTTTAGTACAATCAAGAAATTATAGTTTTAATATAAAAAAATTAGTTATGTTAATTTTGTTTGAATTCTATTAATGATTAAGGTAAAGCATATTTATTTACAAAAATAGACTATTGAACTTATTTAGCACAGAACCTCATAATTCACTCTCAACTCACTAGAGAATAAAAAAAAAAGGTTTAATATTCCATATCAAATAAGTGTAAGTGTTGAGTAGTGATGGATCATCCTTTTCATCCCTCAACTCTTTTATGTAGTGTTTGAAGAATAATCTTTTTGACTCTAAATCAATAAACACTTAATTCTACAAAGTATGCAATATCAAGTGTATATCTTCATCTTTTTGACATAAGACGCTCCATAAGAAAATTTATAATAATAACTTCAAAACATATTTGTTTTGTGTTCCTGCTTGAGGAAATAAATAAAGCAATATCCCGTATCACAATTAGAAAATAATCACTTGTTTTTATGGTGTGATTGCATGCACTTTTTGAATAAAATCATTCAATTCAAATAAGAAAAATCAAATGTCACTTAGTTTGTTCAGAGTTTCACAATCACTAGTGCAGAATTCCCATTTTACCTCGCCTTATATGTCTCGGTTGGCCAAGAACCGAAGCATATAATGGCGCGGTGGCATTTTTGCAATTAGAGGCAACTTTTAGGCCTCGGTTCTCCAAATACCCGAAGCCAAAGAGGGTATAGGCCCCGGTTCACTCAAAACCGGTGCCAAAGAGGGGTATAGGCCTCGGTTCAATATGACCCGAAGCCAAAAAGTGGCTGGAAGTCAGGGTATAGGCCTCGGTTCAAGGAGACCCGGTGCCAAAAGGAGGTTAATGGCTTCGGTTCCTCTAACAACCGAAGCCATAGGGTTTATTTAGGGTTCAAAATTTTCGAACCCTTCTTCCTCCCCGCGCCAGCGCCTTTGTAATTCCACTCTCTCTTTCTCTCCGCAGAGCCTCGCGCACAACGAGCACGGTGTGTGAAGCGACTTTGGGAGCGGAGGCTACCACGAGTCGCAGAGTCTGAGGCCGATGCATTGCGGGAGCTTGGCGGAGGTGGGGCGAGCGGCGACGGAAGAGGAGACGGCGGAAGGGAGGCCAACGAGGACGAGAGAGTCAAAGAGTGTGGCCATGGTGGAAGAGTACATGGCATGGTTGTACTTCTGCTTTTCCAGCTAAACTCATCTGGGCACCGATCAAAGTGTAAACTTTCTTCGATTTCAACCATGTTTTTGCGCTTTCAGATGCTGGGTGTTTGCAAGTTTGGGTCTTTACGGTACCATCTGATTGGAACGCTCACCGACGGTGATCTTCGTCGCACTCTCCGAGCCAATGGGGAAGCCATTTTAAAAAAAAATATTTATCACCTATGGCTTCGGTCCTAACTGACCCGAGGCATAAAACTGAGTCTATGACTTCGGGTGATAACCGAGACCAAAAGGTACACCTTTTGGCCTCGCCCCAATATGCCTCGGTTCCAGACCCGAGGCAAAATGCGAAAAATAACCGGGGCAGAAAGCCCTTTCTGCACTGGTGAATACTGTATATCGCAAATCAGTAGGCTAGACACTCTATCCTTTGTTTAGCAAAACAAATGTTAGAATGTTCATAGAGCATGTGCGCATTCAGGGCAGTTTTTTTCCTTCTATATATATAAATAAATATATATATATATATATATATATATATATATATATATATATATATTAATATTAATGTATTTTATACGTATATATTAAGGTTTTAACTACTAAAGAAATTGGTCACTAAATTGGTCTCTTAAATTAATTAGAGACCAATTTAGTGACCAATTCCTTTGGTAGCCAAAACCTTTGTAGCTAATGTTAGTGACCAATTTAGAGATCAATTCATAATAGAAATTATTTTAGTCACAAATTTAGAGACCAATTATAGTTTTTCAAAACTATTTTAGTTACCAATAATTTTTAGTTATAAATTAGTATCTAAATTGGTCATTATAATAACTAATTATTTTTTGTCACTAAATTTGATCATTATTTAAGGTTTTTCATGTAGTGTATGTTCTACTAGAGATTAAAATCTTATCCAATCCAAGACGTGAATTTGGAAGCAAACCCACGAATCATGAAATCAGAGTAAGTTCATCATATCTTCTAGTTCGCACATCTTCGCATGTCACGATTGTGAGAAAACTCCCCCATCTGTTTCTCACCACTTGATATCTTAGTCAAGTGACTTAGATCATAAGTGAAAAAAAAAAAACTTTCTATTACCACATAGTTGTCAATACTTAATACACAATTCAAACAAATATAAGTATTTATAATAATTTTATATTCATAAATATGTAAATACTTAATAAGTTAAAAAGACCAGAAAAAGAAAGAAAGAAATAGTTTGAGCTAAAATATTTTCGGTGAAGCAAAAATATGCTCGCTTGAGCGAAATTGGGTTGGATCTAAGTAAGGTTTAGATCTCTGTTCCACTTTCATTTGAGCAAAAGTATCAAAAAAATCAAACTCAATAGTAGAATCAAACCAATTTTAAAAATCTCTTTCAAACACATTTTAATCACACAACTCCTAAACAATTTAGAATAATGAAAAACCAAACCATGAATAGTTCAAACATTATTCATTCAACTATAAAAACCTAGACTCAATTGTTAAAATCAAGTTCAAACAGCACACGACCCGTGAAACTTAACATACATCCAATCGGCCTCTATGCTCAAAATTGATTAAAAATCAGTAATCCAAATTTCATCAACACATATTACATTACTAAAATTAAGCAGGGTGATCACATAATTCCCAAATTGTATTTCATTTCACTATTCATACCTTATACAAAACAAATAAATCAATTATCTTTTCCATCAATCATCAAATTTAACTACTCCAAACACACACAGACATTTTTAACAGTTATCATGTATGGTGATCACATCACCCCACATCTAGATCATCTAACCTAAGGTTTTGTCATAACATAACTAGCTTCCCTTTTCTAAAATGTTTTTCCTCAAAGAAAATATTTCAAATCCAATAAAGTTAGTTACTTAAAACTTCAAGACCTAGAGCAAAGTATTTAAATATAACAAAAATATAGTATATGGTCAAACAAATTAAGATGATTATTTTTCTCAATTTACCTCGTTAATATTGATGACAAAATCATATAAAAGTACGAGGAGAAAAATTTGTTGAGCAAATAAAAGCTTACTTTGTTTCAAATTTTCATTAAGTGCTCCTTAGTTTCTCGGCCTCTATTAGATGGGATCATATTCTAAAAGAGATGAGAATTGGAGACGAAAACTTAGAGAGAAAGGAAAGAGAAAAGAAAGAAGAGAGAAGGGGAAAAGAGAAATAAGGAAGTGACCGTTTACATTACACAAAAATTAATTAATACTTAGTCAATTATCTTTATTATAAAAGGAGAGATTGGCAGATAAGATATATATATATATATATATATATATATATATATATATATATATATATATATATATATATATATATTAACTAAAATATATTATTACATAATTATAATTTTAAATAAGTTTCTAATAATTAAAATTTTATTAAAATATTTAATTTATTTATTCATTTTTTAAAACAATTATATGTTTCTTTTTTTTAGACAAGTTCATTTATTTAAATGAGTTGATATAATAAGTATCAATCAAATTTAACTTTTATTATTTTTAGAATTTTAACTTTTTTATTTTTCAATTCAAACTACTATTACATTAATTTTTATTATGTGTAGTTTTCCTATAGAATCGTATAATGAAACCTTAGTTATTTTAATTTGTAATGTCATTTTTTTAGTTTAAATTAGATCATAAATTAAAAAGTAACTCAATAAACACTCAAGGTAGAGTAGTAATTAATTGCCTTTATAAAATTTAAGTAGGGTACTAATATGTAAAAAAAATTATGAATAATTAGAGAATGTGTTAAAATACGAGGGAAAATACATATATAAGATTATAGATGTCTCCTCCTCTTCATGAATATTCAAATATTAGAGTTTTATCTTTGTTATTGCAACATTGTTTTTTGGGTTTGCTTTTCCCTTCCTTCAATAGTGTGAACCTATTATAACACTCTTATTTATAGTAAAATTTGTCATGATTGAACTTCTTTCCTTCACATACTTTGGATGAAATGAACTTGATCTACTCAAATGATTATTCATGTGTGTTTCATGCAAACTTCATTTCATCAACATAATTTGTTCTATCAAATTACAAATCCTCCACTCAAGTGTCATTCTAGTTTGTCTTAATTCACCAAAATATGTTTGACGAAATTTTGAGTTTTTTTTGTCTTATATATAATTTGTTGGATTAAGCATGTGAGACAGTATTGGGTTCTTTTGTCTTGCAAACTTTCATAAAATGAAGGATAACTCATATCCATCTATCCTTCAATTTTCATTACATAAAACTCCAACTTGTCTAAACTTCACAATTTGTTGGACTAAGAGTGTCATATAAAACTTTCACTATGTTAACCAGTGAATCATTTATACTTCAAACAAAATCTTTAATTCGTTACTTATCAAATTAGATGTAACCTTCTAGACAAAATCCTTTTGTTTATATTATTAATTTAAGTCCAACGTGTGTACATGAAATCATTCAAATTTTCTAATAACAACATTAAGCATCATATTGAAAGGGTATTATTTTATAAATTTTGGGATGTTATATAACGATCCTAATTAGCATAATCATACTACTAATTATATCATTACAATATTGATAACAAGCATAAATAAACACATAAGTATATAAGATATATTTACACTCCTCCAAAGGAGTTAAAGAATTAAAATCATAAACAATTTCAAATGGTTACAATTGAGTAGTACTATGTATAGCTTTGTTATAAGCAAATTCAACATGTGGTAAACATTCTTCCCAAATTCTAAGAGTTTTCTTAATTGTAGTTCTAAGAAGAGTATAAAGGATTTTATTCACCATCTTAGTTTGTCCATCTATCTGGGGATGATGAGTTGTTAAAAACAATAATTTAGTACCAATCTTACACCCACAAAGTCCTTCAAAAGTGAGTAAGAAATCTATAATCTCGGTCACTTACAATACTTTTAGGCAAGTTGTGCAATCTTACCACTTCTTTGAAAAATAAGTCAACAACATGACATGCATCATCTACTTTGTTGCAAAGTATAAAATGAGTCATCTTAGAAAACCTATAAACCACCACAAAAATTGAATTTTGAAAGGTGGGAATGGTAAATTTCACCCCTTCAATTTTGTCATCCTTACAATCCCTCTCGATATCTCTTCTTCTTCTTCTTCTTCTTCTTCTTTCATGCCTCCTACCTTCAACTAGACTACATTCATTAATATTCACTTGATTCTCCAGATGCTCAATTCTTCCAAAAATTTCTTCATTATTTTGTCTCATCATTCTTTGCATTTGTGCAGTCATAACATCAATTAGTAACTTTCGAGCTTCATCAAGTTGAGAACTTCCAACATCATGTGTTCCTTTCATACTTCAAGATAAATTGTCAATGAAAGTAATGGACCTCACCACTATACTCACATGTTTACACTCTAAGGATAGTTTCCCTCGTGTTTACACTCAAGTTGGCTTTTTCTATAATGCAGCACTCTTGCCTTTTTCCACTCGTTCTCCAGTTAAGTTTCGTACAAGAACAAAATAATCTACAATACAAATTTTTTGTAGTTGTTGTAAATATAACACTAAAAAGGCTTAGAAGATAATATAACACAAAAAAATATCAAAGAACAATTTTACTATAACAAACAAGTAAAACAAAATACAACTGATAATGTTGGAAGACAATACACAACTTGTACCCAACGAAACAGAATAAGAGACATGAATTAGTACAAGAAAAAGGACATTTAATTAAGCAAACTTGATTTCTTTTTTTTTTTTTTGCTATATATAATAACCATAGAACTTCCATAACTTGCCACACGCAACAACCTTTTTATTGTGTTTTCTTTTCTTTCTTACTTTTTTTTTCTTTTTTAGCAACAATACAATCCTTCAAATAGATAAATAAACCCTAGTAACAAGCTCTTGATACCAAATGATGGGAATTATTCTTAGCCTCAATGAACTTTGGATCTAACTAGGGTTTGGTAGTCACTCAAAATATCAATAATATTATATGAAAAAATATGAACACTTATGAGATTTAAAGAATTATATTATCAAGGATTGACCCTGTCACTTGAAGAATTGGGAAATACAAATTCTAACATGTAGAACTGATAATAGACGGAAAAGACATAAAAGTAGGTGCCACAAACAATGAGGTTTCATAAGCCTTGAAGATCGTCACAAAAATTACAAATTCTTAATAAAATCAAAATGGTTTAGGGAAAAACCTAGCAGAGAATTTCTCTCACTTCAAATGATAACTGATATGCCTATTCCCTTCCTTCACAAAATTATTTATAGCCATATTACAGAAGAAGAAACATAAATAATTTTTTGGGTCTTTTATTCAAAATCTAAGAATAAGGCCTTTTGTTCTCCTTCCAAGCACATAATACATGTGAGTAACACATCCACATGTTGGGCATCATCATGTAAATGCACCTCCATTAGATTAACCACCATCTTTTGTAAAGTTTCTTGAGTCAATTTAGTTCTTGATCTTGTCATAGGCCCTCCTAAGTCTTGTATTGGGTCTTGGATTTCTCTTTGATCTTGAGTATGAACTTCATGATTGTTTAAAGTTCCAGCATTGTCAATGATATCCACATCAGTAAGCCAATGAATTTTTTAACAAATCATATGCTCAAGCATCCAAAAATAAAAACGTTTAAATATTATAATCATACAACTCAATCTCAATATAATATTCATTAAGACAAAAATATATTTAGATTCAAGTTCTAGAATACACATGCACTAAGTTGGATGCTTATGAAGTCTTGGACCTATCATTTAACCTCATAGTGTATTTTAATGATCAACCTTGGTTCCACTCGTTCTACCTCATGACAGGGTTAGTTCCTTCTATCCTCTATATCACAACATTATTTCATATTGATCCTACAGACCAGGAACATCCTTCAACTCTCACCACCTAAACTTCTTTCTCTATATGAGTGTGAGTTTAGTAGAGTTGGGATGACTTCAACTCTGGATCCCTACTTAATGCATACACTACATTATACCATATGTCACTTTTTCTTAGAAATGACCATATTCATACAATTTCACATAATAACAATAGCATTCCATCACAAACTTAAAAGATTTTTTACATAAATCTCAAACTAAATTGAAGAAATCACCACCATCACCAATGGGACATCATTTCATACATCATACCCACACATCATAAGAAACAAATTTGACCTAATAGATAAGGCTAAGACGATCTTAGTTCTACTCAACATTACTTTCAATTCATGTTGTATATTCAACCTTTTCCCTAAAACTATAAATTCTCGTCTAACCACCACAAAATTTGCCAAGGACTCTAAGATAGGTTATTCCTTCAACTCATACACGCTCAACAAATTGTGTTCTTGCTCAATGAGACACGTCTAGAGGTATACTCACCCAATGACTTAGGCCTTAGAGTTAAAAATTTTTAAATTCATCTAGTGAGACCAAACTCGCTCAATTACTATAACACTCATACCTCTTTGTAATTTTCTAAAATCATTTTCCCTCAACGATCATTTCGCTTGCCAGTGACTATGCTCCTAGGAGCTTGTTTTATCAAGTTCACTTGGTGAGTGGAAAGGTCTAGAGCTCTCTGTGATTTTATTTTTCACTCTCGCTTAGTGGGTTTTTGGCTTGCCTAGTAAGTCTACATAAAACCATAATCCTCATAGGCGTATCAAATGGAAGTTTTGCTATGTTAACTGCTTCTACATGTTTCTTAGTTCACAAAAAACATACATATAGTTTCGAAATGAGTTAAATGGATGAAATTGACCCAAAATGATACATCCTAAGTAGTTTAACAATCACACTACCATTCAGTCACACTGATTTCACACATAATTGGACATACATAAAATGAATTTTAGGCTAATTCAACCAAGCTAAAAGACAAACCAATCATACCATCACATCAGTGCTCCATAAATTAATTTATTCAATCAAAGGATATACATATGTAAAAATAATACTAGCTTCCCTTACCTGAATTATGAGTCACTAACACAAAAACTTCATTATCTCTAGAGACCTCTTCTCACATAAGAAACAATATTTACACATATACAACTCATATCAATTATCTAATCACATTCTAATAATCTTAACTGAGCAAAGATTCATCTTGAACCCTTAAACACCAAATGCAACCCCAAAACATCCCACATGCAAAAAAAAATTAAGAGACAAAAAAGAATGACAAAAGATAATTTTACTTTGTTTAAGAAATTGATCGGATGTGATTATAGATCTCGACACCAAGAGTTCGATGGTGTACTCCAATCTTCAAATAACTATATAAATTTGTCAAAATCTTAGACAAACATTAGAGAAAGAAAATGAATAGTTTTAGATAGATAATGGTATTTATAAAATGAAATTTGATTAACTGAGGATTCTATTTATAAGCTTCACTTTTATTAATAAAAACAATCAGCCTCCATCTTTAAAAATCACTTTTACTCTTTTAACTATTTTTTAAGTCCTTACATGTTACATAGTCTAACTTCTAAACTAGTAAAATAAGTTATTAATTACTTTATTATTCATACCAAACACATTCACAGAGAGAGAAAACCTATAAAATCTTCAAATCTTCACTAGACTAAATTCATTTACTTACAAACTTATTCAAAGTAAAACTTATTTTTCTATTTACTTTACTAACACAGTACCACAAATTTTTTATCAGATAAACCATGTTAAATATTCTCATTTACCAATCTTATATTTAAAAATATGATAATGTTTTAAGAGAAATTTATTTTCGACTCAGTTTATAATATAGAAAATTTTCCATGAATGAACTTTCTTGATGAAAAAGAAATTAATGGAAAAAAAATAACTTTAACTTTATTGGGAAAAGAAAAAAATCACTACAGCACAAACGAATAATTTGGGATGAACTTTATTCTGAGAAAAAAGATTACTATCTGAAGATTTTTGGGAAAACATTGCATTCAATCATGAAAAATAAAAAGAAAAAAAATTCACATCAAACTTTTCATTCTTGAATGTAGAATTGAGAGAAAAAAAACCATATCTAACCAAACCTAAAAAATAGTAAATTTGAATATTCGGTCGAGTTGAATTGATAACTAGATAATATTGGATAAATATAATTAAGTAAAATGTATAATTGCTGTGGGATTTAGTGGATTGAAACTTTACAGATATTCGAATCAATCCAAATTTATATTTTAATTTTATAAATTTCAAAATATATTTTAAATTTTAAATTTATTTTTAATATGATATTATTTTTTCTAAAATTTAGTAGTAATTTATATAAAATCATAGTCTATTATAATAATTGTTCCTGGAGAGAACAAACAAGATAAGTTAGGCATAAGAGTCACCTTACCCATGTAGTCCGCTATCTCCTCAATTGGCCTCTTCCCGATCGATACATGTCGGATTGGACCCATAAGGGGTTACCTGCAGAAGGGACTTCGAAGCTCAAGTAAGTTAAAACTCTCAAAAAGGTCATATATGTGATTAATGAATGCGTACCTTTAATTCGTGGGGTCCATGCGTATTTATAGAGCATTAATGATGTTTGGTTATCCCGTGGGCCGGGCCTTGACTTTGGGCTCTAACTTGGGCTGTGAGTGGGCCTGGGCCCTAATACAGGCCCTTAAGGCCTATTGAACGCGGGGGCTTCCATTTTATTAAGTCTTCAATGGCGGTATGATCCGTTTACTTCCAGACTTGTCGGTTGTCGTCCTTGGCCGCACACTGTCCTAGGTTGGCCGCTTTGTTGTTACCTTAACTTTTATCCAGTTATGAGTCTGAGTCTATGCCACCCCAAGTCGTGTACTTGGATTGTTTCCGGCATGTATGTGAGGGTTGTCATGTATATGATTAAATTGACCTAGGTCCGGTATAATAATCTTCTTTAAAATTATACATGTCATTGTTTTAAGTTAAAGATTTATTATATTTATATCGTTTATTCAAAATAATTTTTTTCATTAAAAAAATTTAATGTAGTATAAATTTGCAATTTGAAGAACTCAACTAAATTAACTTGCAAACCGAACAATCCAAATCAAACTAACTCAATAAATTAAATAGTCATACATGAATTTTAAAATATTATATTTGGATTATACTAAATTGGTTAAGTTAGATCCAAATATGAGCTAACGCAACCTTACTTCATGAGAAAAAAACGAATAATATCCATTTTTGTAAATTTTATAATAATTTACTTAAAATAATCTCATAATAGAATAAACAAATAAATATAATAAATTAAATACAATATAAAAATATTTACCTTTTTATTCTAACATAATAAATAATCAAAATATATAAATGTAGATAATAAATAAAATAAAATTAATCAATTTAAATTTTGATATTTTTAATACATTTTTATTTTGAAATATTTTTTGTTCAAATTATTCTATAGGTATACTAATATTCAACCAGATTTATTCTATTACATCAATCGTATCTACTACAATTTTTCATCTCAATTTCACTATCTTTCCTTGATTCAAACGACATCACTTTTATTTCTCTTTTTTCCTTTTTTAATATCAGGAACAAATGTCTAAAAATGACAATACACTTAGCTCATTTTAATAACAACTTATCTAGCTTATGTAAAATCCTAGATAATGACATTTTGGAATTGATAGTGGTTTAAAAAGAGTGAAACTCGATTATTTCAATATTAAAATATTTTAGTATAAATAGTTTTGTTATAAAGGAGTTTCATTATTTTAAAACACATCATCTCTCTAGAAACTACTTTTCTAGAGTTGTTTGACTTCTCTCTAAGAGTTTTCATCTTTTGTTCATCTGTTCAAAGATTGGAGACCACTAGGGTGATGCTCTTGGCGAGTTCTTCCTTTCTATTCGATTCGTTTCTTCAACCATATAAGTTAAAGTTCTGCTCATTTTCTTGTGGGTCTTCTCTATTTTGGTTTGCATGTGACCCCGCTTTGGTTGCATGTGACATTTTAATCATCAATATGAGTCTTTGTTGGTCAGTGATCATAACGGTAGGTCTTGATCGTTCTTGTGTTGTTCCTAGGTATAGATAGAGTGTCCTGTGGAGCTAAAGGTGTTTTGGTGTTCCTTAAGTTTATTAAGTTGTTTGAGCCCGTTGAGTCGCTTTGTTAGGTGAGGGAACCTAGTGTTGTTTTACTTTGTAGTGTTTTTCTAAATTAATCAATGCATGTTGATGAATTTGATTTATGATGAGTATGGTTGCTTTTGCTTGTATGGTTTGAATTTTGTTTCTCATAGCTGAATCCACAAGTTGTGGAAATATCCACTAGTTACTCGTGAAATTCGTTGTTTGAATTATGCTTCTTTTAGTTGAATCCATAGGTTATGGAAATATCCATTGGTTACTTGTGGAACACGTTGGTGTGAATTTTGCATCCTAAAGCCAAACTTACGGGTTGTGGGAAAATCTACAAGTTACTTATGGAACATTCTGTTTGTTTTCTTCACCTTTAACATGAACTCTCATCTCCCCTTTATCATGTGTGATATTTGTGTTTTTCTTTATGTTTATGAAGTTTTACTAGTTGTTTTTGAACATTGATGTTACATAGTGCTTATTACATAAAATTATGAAATATGATATGTGAATATGATGAATGAGTTGTGTATGATTGTTTGGTACGAGGAACTCGGTGTGAGGTCGTGTTTTATAAAGAAGGGATGAGGTTATAATTATGAAAGAGAATCAGAGGAATGAAATGGTTAAAGTTGAATTGCATATTTGTTTTGAGTGTTGGCTTCTAAGGAAGTGTGATGGTTTTAAGAGAGTGAAAATGGATCTTAATGGAAGGGAATGAGAAAAGTTGATTTGAATTGTTTGTTGCATAAGGGTTGTGCTTCTAAGGAAGAAATGCAGTCCTCACTAGTAGGTTTTTATGCATTGGTTAGGGATATGTGTTGGCCAGAAGCTATCTTATACTCTAATAGGTTTACAAACTCATATAGAATGTCATGGCCTAGGTGGTGAAAGGTTAAGGAGGTTCTTATGGCAGGATTAGGGGTGGGACCACTAATTTGTCGATGCCATAAGTAACTTACCCTATCCAGAAGAAATTTATTCATGTTGGTTAAGCCAAGTGGAGCCAAGGCCTTTGCCGCAATCCACTTTTATGACAGGTGCACAACTTTTATGTCTGAGTCAATGCATAAATACGGATAATTGAGTCTAGAGAGTTTGTAATTATATGTTTGGTATTTCCTTTTATGAATGTTTGAAATATGTTATTTTATGATGTAATAATTATAATTGTTATATTTCTTTTATAAACTAGCTTACCCTTACATTTTTTGTCTTGTGTTGTTTATCTTTCTTTTGCGATGATCACCTAGTTGGTATGAGCAGATGAGGTTACAGGTTTAGGGGCACCTCTAGAGGATGAGGAACCATCGGTTAGGTTAGTGAAAGGTTTCTGAGTGTTGTAGTAAGTGGTTAACGTGTGTATAGAGCTTGGCTGGTTTTAGTTGGTTTGTATAAATGATATATTTTTATAGTCCTATCTTTTGTATGATTTTATTAATATATTTTATACAATTGGATCATCTGTTTTGAACATTATGATGAAAATCCAAGTTTTTTTTTCTTTAAGCTGCTGAAATTGGAATGTTACATCTTAACCTTCTAATATCTTATCTGGCTTAATCTTATATCATAGACATTTGGTTCTACTTTTAAAATACTTTTGTGTTGAAAGGGGGAGCTACTTCAACCTATATGAAGATGGTTTTGATTATGTCTAACAGTTTAGAATTAGTCCTGTTTGAGTTAGGTTCTGCATTAGGCTGTCAGTATGAGATTATCATATGTAAAACAAGCCTGCATTAAGCTATAATTAACCATCACACTTTTTCTTGTGCAGTCATGAATTGATTAGCTATTTAACTAATGGATTAGTTGAGGAAACTGCACTAAGGCAGTGAAAATACCCTCACGATAATCGATTAGGTAAATTCCTAATCCATTAATGACAGTAGAGAACTCTATATAAAAGTTGTTTTTGAAATCAGTTTCATGTGTGGAAAAATTACAAATCACTGAGAAGCATTCTAAGAAACTGCCCTTTGAGATTCACAAAGTTCTCAAACATTCTTGAACATCATTCAAGTGAGGATTCAAGGAGATTGATGGTTGATTCAACCTTGATGGGTCTAGCTTGAATCTAGGATCAAATTGACAAATCTGCACAACAATAGGTGTATTAATTTCTTGATTCTTTCTGATTGTATTTCTGATTACAGTTGTTTCACCGTGTGAAGTGAAGGCCTAGGTGCAATTGCGTGGAGGCATTGCTCCTAGGGGAGTTCTTGATTGATAGATCAAGATCCTTAGTTCTTAGGTTCTAGGATTATATAGATGTTCTTGTAATTCTTGGAACTTAATTGAGTTAGTGGAATCCTCCTAAGTGGGTTTACTTAGGAGAAGACTGGACGTAGATTCATCTTGAATCGAACCAGTATAAATTGTTGTGTCTTGATTCTTTCTTTTCTCTTACAATCTTTCTTGATTGCTTTAAATTAGTCCATTAACACAAAACTGCGAAATTTATTAATTGGATTATAAGACTTAAAGATACTTTCAAGATTTAACCTAACCAAGTGAAAGACTCATTAATCAATTTAGATACCTTTCTGGGTTGAGCTATTAGACATATATGTTTTAACAATTGGCACCAGAGCTGGTTAATCACACGATAATCCATTAGAAAGATCCTGATATGTCTAATACATCTCAAACCTTTGTTGAAGGGGCATCCATTAACAGGCCCCCTCTGTTTGCTGGTGAAAATTACACTTTTTGGAAAATTAGAATGAAAATTTTTCTTGAATCAGTGGACAAAGGGGTATGGAATTTGTGGTGAATTGACCTTTTAAACCAATTAAAATAGTGGATGGAGAAAATTTTCCCAAAGAATTCTCACAATAGACCCCTGATGAGAATAAGAGGGCACATTATGATGTTAGAGCCAAAAATATTATATCTTCTGCACTAACATTGGATGAATTTTACAGGGTATCTGTGTGTGAATCAGCCAAAGAGATGTGGGATGTCTTGGAAGTCACCCATGAGGGCACGAATGAGGTTAAAAGAGCAAGGAAGAATACTCTCATTCAAGAGTATAAGATGTTTAGAATGAAGGCTGGGGAAAGCATATGTGACGTATAGAAGAGATTTACACATATAGTAAATCACCTCTTAGCTCTTGGCAAGACTTTTGACAAAGAAGAAATGGATATCAAGATCTTGAAGAACTTGAACAGAACATGGTAGCCCAAAGTCACTGCAATTTCAGAATCCAAAGACCTCACTAGCATGAACATAGCTACACTCTTTGGGAAGCTAAGAGAACACGAACTAGAGCTTGGAAGACTCAAGGCAGAAGAGGATGGAGAAAAGAGGCACACAATAGCCTTGAAGAGTGCTGTAAAATCTGCAATTGAAGAAAGCAGATTTTGTATATGACTCTAATGATGGAAACTCTGACAATGAAGCCTTGAGTTTAATGGTGAAAAAGTTCTCAAAATTCTTGAAGTTTAAGAACAAAACTAACAACAGCTATGCAAGAAACAAGAAGCAGTCCAGATCTAGCACTCAAACCTGTTATGAATGTGCAAGACAGGACACATCAAGGAAGACTGCCCTGTGCTGAAAATGAAGCAGAAACTGGAAGAGAAAAATGAGGCAGAAAAGCACATGAAGAAAAAGAAAGCATACATTGCCTGGGAAGAAAAGGATTCCAGCACATCCAGTGAATTTGATGACAGCACTGAGGAAGAAAATAATTTGTGTATGATGGCTGGAACATGATCATCCAAAAGCAGTGTGAGTAGTTTCAAATCTGAACATGAGGAAAATAATTACTATGAACTGCTTGATGCTTCTAATGAACTGCAAAAGGAAGCTACAAAATTTCAAAAGTCAAATAGCAAGCGTAAAGGAGAGATTAAATGGCTTGATGATAGGGTAAAACAATTAGAAGAAGAAAATGAGAATTTGATAACTTGCTTAGAGAAATTAGAAAAATCTGAAAAGTATCTTAGGTCCAAATGTGAGCACTGCCCAGGGCAGCTAGAAAAGATAGAGTATTTGATGAAAACCCTCTCAAAATTCACCCTAGGAAGATCACACCTAGATGTTGTACTAGGATCTCAAAGGAGTGTGCTTAATAAAGAGGAAATTGGTTACAATGGCAATTTTAATCGATTAGGCCCTAGAAATTTTCTAAACATCAGTAAACCATCCTCTATCATTTGCACCTACTGCTCTAAACCTGACCATTTTTCTAATTCCTGCTACTTCAAAAACAGTGGGGTTCCTAAAGGGAAATTTAAATGGGTACCAAAGGCACTGCAAAACAGTCTAACACAAGAGGACCCAAGTTTACCTGGGTACCTGCTTCATCAAAATAATATGTTTTGCAGGAACATGCTGAAGCTAAGCAGACAATGTGGTATCTGGACAGCGGTTGCTCAAGACACATGACGGATGATAGCAAAAAATTCAGCAAAATCTCTCACAAGGCAAGTGGACATGTCACTTATGGTGACAATAACAGAGGTAAAATTCTGGGTACAGGTAAAGTAAGGTCCTCATCAACTGTAGAAATTAAGGATGTATTGCTAGTTGATGGACTTAAGCACAACTTGCTTAGTATTAGCCAATTGTGTGATAAAAATCTAAAAGTAACCTTTGAAGCTAATCACTGTTTAATCTGTCATGCATCCACAAATGAACTGGTGTTTGTTGGAAAAAGAATTCAGAACATATACATGGTAGACTTTGAAAACACTTCATTTGATTCTATTGCTTGTTTATTTGCTAAAAATGATGAACCTTGGATTTGGCATAAAAGACTTGCACACATACATATGGGGCACCTAAATAAGCTCGTGTCAAAGCATTTAGTCATTGGTTTGCCTGACATAAAGTTTAAATCAGATAAATTGTGTGATGCATGCCAAAAGGGTAAACAAGTAAAGACATCATTCAAGTCAAAACAACATATTTCCACCTCTAATCCATTAGAACTGATACATATGGATATGTTTGGGCCATCCAGGACCAGAAGCTTAGGTGGAAATTATTATGCACTTGTACTTATTGATGACTATTCTCAGTTTACCTGGACATTTTTTATCTCATCTAAGAGTAACACCTTCCAAGTCTTTAGGAAATTTGCCAAAGTTGTTCAAAATGAGAAAGATTTGAAAATCAAGTCTATTCGAAGTGATCATGGGGGTGAGTTTCAAAACGAATCGTTTAAAAAGTTTTGTGAACATCATGGAATCTCTCATAATTTCTCAGCTCCTAGAACACCACAGATAAATGGTGTTGTAGAAAGAAAAAATCGATCTTTAGAAGAGTTGGCAAGAACAATGCTCAATGACAACTCTTTGCCAAAATATTTTTGGGCAGATGTTGTAAGCACAACCTGCCACATGTTGAACAGGGTTCTAATCATACATGTTTTGAAACTCACACCATATGAAATCTTCAAAGGTAGAAAACCAAATGTATCTTATTTTAAAGCCTTTGGTTGCAAGTGTTTCATACTAAATAATGGTAAATCAAATCTTGGCAAGTTTGATTCTAAAGCTGATGAAGGCATCTTCTTAGGTTATTCCTTGACTAGTAAAGCCTATCGAGTCTATAATAAACGAACATTAACCATTGAGGAATCCATTCATGTTGCATTTGATGAGTTTATTGACAGTCAAGCTAATTCCTCTGGTCCAAGAAACAGTGCAGAATTAATTAGTACAGGTGTAGATTTGACACAACCTGAACCTGAAATAGTAGTATATCCATCATCTGGTGCAACTGTAACTTCATCCTCTGCAGTAGAACTGCCCACTGACTGGATTGTGCCTAAAAATATTTCTCTTGACAACATCATAGGAGATATCTCTAAAGGTGTTTCCACTCGCAGTCAGTTGGGCCAATTCTACTTGAACGTGGCATTTGTATCTCAACTTGACCCAAAATCAGTGAGTGATGCTCTCAAGGATGACCATTGGTTCCTAGCAATGCAGGACGAACTGGATCAATTCAAGAGAAATGATATCTGGGATCTAGTTCCAAGAACTAAAACTCAACAAATTATACGCACCAAGTGGGTCTTTCGCAACAAGTTGGATGATTCTGGTATGATCATTAAGAATAAAGCTAGATTGGTAGCCAAAGGGTATTGTCAAGAAGAAGGGATTGACTATGATGAGACCTATGCCCTTGTAGCACGACTTGAGGCCATTCGGATCCTCCTTGCCATTTCTTCCTTACTATAATTCAAGCTTTTCCAAATGGATGTGCAGAGTGCCTTTCTAAATGGCTTTATCAAGGAAGAAGTCTATGTGGCACAACTCCCTGGTTTCACAAACTATGAGTTTCCAGACCATGTGTATAAGCTAAAAAAGGCACTATATGGACTTAAGCAAGCACATCGCTCATGGTATGAAAGATTAAGTGAATTCTTGATACAAAGTGGCTTTCGAAGGGGGAAAGTGGACTCTACACTCTTCATCAAGAAAGCTAAAAATGATTTATTGTTTGTTCAAATATATGTGGATGACATCATTTTTGGCTCAATTAACACTCTCCTATGTCAAGAATTCTCCAAAAGCATGCAAGATGAGTTTGAAATGTCCATGATGGGGGAGTTGCATTTCTTTCTAGGTCTCCAAATCAAACAAGGAAAGCATGGTCTTTTCATTCATCAATCTAAATACTGTACTGAACTGTTAAAAAAGTTCAACATGGAAACTTGCAAGGAATCGTCAACTCCTATGGCTATAAACTGTTATCTAGATACTAACGCAACAGGTTCTGCAGTGGATCAAACTAAATATCGAGGAATGATCGGATCACTACTCTATCTCACTGCAAGTCGTCCAGACATTATGCACAACGTGTGTGTATGTGCCAGATTTCAGTCCTGCCCCAAAGAGTCTCATTTAACTACTATTAAACATATCCTTAAATACCTAATAGGCACTAGAAACCTTGGACTGTGGTATCCTCATGGTTCCACTATATCCTTGGTAGGATATAGTGATTCAGATTTTAGGGGTTGTAAAACTGACAGGAAGAGCACCAGTGGAACCTGCCATCTCTTAGGTTGCTCCCTAATCTCATGGCACTCCAAAAAATAGGCTTGTGTTGCCCTTTCCACTACCGAGGTAGAATATATAGTTGCTGGCAGCTGTTGTGCCTAGTCCATCTGGATTAAAAATCAACTTGAGGATTATGGCATCTACCTTGATCACATTCCTCTGAAATGTGACAATACCAGTGCTATAAATCTCACCAAAAATCTAGTTCTGCACTCTAAGACCAAGCACATTGAGATTCGGCACCATTTTATTAGGGATCATGTGTCAAAGGGAGAATGCAAGGTTGAGTACATTGACACACAAAATCAACTAGCAGATATCTTTACCAAACTTCTTGCCAGAGAAAGGTTTTACATTCTTAGAAATGAGTTGGGTATTTTAGATATCACTTGCTCTCATTAAACATTCCTAGCAAATTCTCTTCTGTTTTAATTCTTTCTTTACTGTTTTGTTATGTGTTTTGCCTGTTAAGTTCTTACTATGTATATTGTTATGTTTCATTTCCAGTCACATGCATATTGCATATATAATTCGCATAAATTCGTACATACCTGGTTCATTTTTTTCTGCATCTGTTGGTGTGCATTTTGAGTGCAGTGTGTGTAGCTGCTAGTTTAACCCTGGCCTTAATCCATTATCGTGCTCCATTCAGTAAGGCATTTCACCATTTATTTGCTTCCTAATCTCTAATGAGGATCCCGCTAAACCATTAAGTTAGTTTTTCTCTGCACCTCATGCTTCTTTTGCTTCCTACCCCAGGCCTCCTGTCTTCCCAAACCCTCTCTAAAACCCTAGGTTTTCCCCTTTCCCTTTCCATCTCTGCTCTATTCCTCGTTTAGCACCCATCACCCATCCATCATGGCATCTTCTTCCTCCTCTTGCAAGCGCATTAAGCGGATGGCAACCAAGCATCGAGATCTCGACATTGATGGTTGGATCAGTGACCCCGAAGCCCAGGCAAATTTCAACAGCTCCTTTCGCAATCGCAAAATCATCAACCATAAGCACGTCGAACTTCCTTTCTTCTGCACTCATGGTTTTTCCTTTCCCGAGCTCCTTTCTTTCCAAAGTTTGGAGGTTTTCGTCCAACTCAAGGGTGATGTCTACCCAGATCTGGTTAGGGTTTTCTACGCCAACCTTCAATGTGAAGAGGATCTTCTCACTTCGCGTGTCAAAGGGTAAACATTGTCTTAACCCCAAAAATTTAGACCTCTATTGCTGGTTTTCGGATAGCGGGCATTCTGGCACATCGCGGGTTTCCTGGGGCAAACCGCCTGGACATCTACCAAGCCTGTTTGAGGGATCCCACTACCAAACGCGATTACAGCATCTTTCACGCTAGTGGGACGAAGAAGGACGAACGGGTACTCGCGTTCATTATTGCTTGGATTCTGGTTCCACGAAATGGCAATCACGCTCAACTCACAACTGAGGATGTCTTCCTCATCCACGCCTTCAAGTCCAACATTCTCATCGATTGGTCTGAAGTCGTCTCTGATACGATGCAAAAAGCTTTCAAGCTACATAACTACCCCCTGCCCTACGCTGTATTTCTGTGCAAAGTCCTTGAACACTATGAGGTTGATTTCTCTAGAGAAGCTTCCTATACTCCGAATCACACTAGTCTGATTGGCGCCAATGCCCTTCATCATATGGGAATGGCATTTCGAGGAAACATCTGGTGCTTCAAGGATGAACTTGATACCGACCTTACTGATACTGCTGAACCCTCCTTTGCGGCCTCCAAAACCCAATATGAGTAGGAAATGTTGTGCATGATCACTATGCTTTTCGATCATCATCACACCTGGATGTCTAAGTTGGATTCTATTGAGCATCAACTCTTCTCTGTTCAAGAACAACTTGCTCTACTCAATATTGGTCGTGATCCTCCCAACCCATAAGCTGTTGCAGACTCTGCAGAAGGAAGTGAGAGCGAGAAGTTTGAAGATGCCACTAACGATGAATAACTCAGTCTAATCCCCACACACCAGCTTTTGTTTAACCACCCTTAGGCTTTCCTTTTGCGTCCTTTAGCCTTAGGTGCTTTTAGTCCTTCGTGAGGAGGTGTGTGTGTTAATTTTTAGCTATCCTCACATAGTTCCTTTAGTTTGGGACTCCTTTCGTTGGGCTTGTAACGCAATATGTACTCTGCTTAATCTGCTTACTGTGCTTACTTGTTGAATGCTTAATGCTTGCACTGTCACTTGTTGCATATTGTGCATATTTGCATTGTTTGCCTGTACTGCTATTTTCTGCTGTTTTATGCTGCTTTGGCCACACCCCTATTTTTTTTGCTAATGTCCAAAGGGGGAGAAAGTTGTGCAAGTGTGTTGTTTTTATGTGTTGTGCAGTTGTGCTATTTTTTATGTGTTGCAGGGCATCAACTGTTGATGGTATCACAGGATAAATTTTGGCCATCATTAAAAAGGGGGAGATTGTTGAAAGGGGGAGCTACTTCAACCTATATGAAGATGGTTTTGATGATGTCTAACAGTTTAGAATTAGTCTTGTTTTAGTTAGGCTGTGCATTAGGCTTTCAGTATGAGATTATCATATGTAAAACAAGCCTGCATTAAGCTGTAATTAACCATCACACTCTTTCTTGTGCAGTCATGAATTGATTAGCTATTTAACAAATGGATTAGTTGAGGGAACTGCACTAAGGCAGTGAAAATACCCTCACGATAATCGATTAGGTAAATTCCTAATCCATTAATGACAGCAGAGAACTCTGTATAAAAGCTGTTTTTGAAATCAGTTTCATGTGTGGAAAAATTACAAATCATTGAGAAGCATTCTGAGAAACTGCCCTCTGAGATTTCCAAAGTTCTCAAGCATTCTTGAACATCATTCAAGTGAGGATTCAAGGAGATTGATGGTTGATTCAACCTTGATGGGTCTAGCTTGAATCTAGGAGCAAATTGACAAATCTGCACAACAATAGGTGTATTCATTTCTTGATTCTTTCTGATTGTATGTTTTATTACAGTTGTTTCACCGTGTGAGGTGAAGGCCTAGGTGCAATTGCGTGGAGGCATTGCTCCTAGGGGGAGTTCTTGATTGGTAGATCAAGATCCTTGGTTCTTAGGTTCTAGGATTATATAGATGTTCTTGTAATTCTTGGAACTTAATTGAGTTAGTGGAATCCTCCTAAGTGGGTTTACTTGGGTTTACTTAGGAGAAGATTGGACGTAGATTCATCTTGAATCGAACCAGTATAAACTGTTGCGTCTTGATTCTTTCTCTTCTCTTACAATCTTTCTTGATTGCTTTAAATTAGTCCATTAACACAGAACTGCGAAATTGATTAATTGGGTTATAAGACTTAAAGATACTTTCAAGATTCAACCTAACTACGTGAAAGACTCATTAATCAGTTTAGATACCTTTCTGGGTTGAGCTATTAGACATATCTGTTTTAACATTTTGTACGAATGGGTAAAATATTTAAGGTTTCACAGAAAAACTTGTAGGAAATACTTGCAAATTTTATAATTTTGTAGAAAATAATTATTCATGAAGGAATTAGCAGCGAATTAAAACTCTTAGAAAAAATAACAAAAAAAATCTTTTCTTGCAAAATTTTATAAAAAGATTATAGGAAAAATCTCATGAAATAATAATTCTATTAGTGATAAATTTTCGATTATATTTTTTTTTTCAATGTAAATAATTATAATATGTACAAAAATTTATCTTCTATTTTATTTCACAATCTTTTTTAATAAAAAAAATTGAAGTAAAATGTATTTCTTATTCTTGTTAAAGATTGCTATACTTCAAAGATGATTGATAGATTTTTTAAATTTGAATAATTAAGAGTATTAATAATAAAATACTGAACACGATTTGATACATATCTAGTTGTTTAAGAATACGGATTTGATCCACATATAATTGTTTAAGAATACCCTTAAAATCAAACAAAAGGTTTGTGAAACTCAAATCTAACAATTCTCATTTAATAATAATAATAATAATAATATATTTATAAGTCTAATAAATATTTCTTTAAAAATTTAATCTTATAACATACGTTAAATAAAATTGATTGAAATTTAACAATTCTCATTTAATAATAATAATAATATATTTATAAGCCTAATCAATATTTCTTCAAAAAGTTAATCTTATCACATACGTTAAATAAAATTGATTGAAGAACATGAAACATCTGAAAGAGACAATAAATGAATTAAATTTATTATAGAAAGAAAAACACATATAACGACAAAATGATACATCAATAATATTTATAAAAGAATTAAATATTTTAAATTATTTTAAATTTAAAAATTTGATGCGTTTATAGAATTTAAATTGTTTAGCGAGTCTTAAAATACTCTTATGTACACTGATTTCAATGTTTAAGATATATCAAAGTATATTTTAAAAGCTCAATAAAAAAATAACACAAAAATTTCAGCAGAAAACTTGAATTCATATTTATATGTGTCTTCTAAATCTAAATTAAATTAATGGATTAAATATGTTTTTTATCATTTCACTTCCAATGAAAATTTTTCATTGGAATTAGTCCCTCCTTAGGACGTTATACCAATTTAGTCTCCTATATTTAGAAATGTGAGGATTTAGTCATTTTAACGAAATTTTGGATATTTATTTGACGTTTCAGATGTATTTTATAGCTAATAAACTTAACCAATTTTTATTAAAAGGAATAAATCCACACAATTCTCAAGTTGGCAGATTAAATTTGATCAAAATTTCAAGGAGGGACTAATTTCATTTTTCACTAAAAGTCAAGGCACCAACAACATATTTAACTCTATATTAATTTTTTTACAAGTCTATTATGTAACATATCTTATAATTATATTTATAAATTTTGTATATCATATCATTTATGTGAATCTTCTATACTATTTACAAGGTTAATTATGTTTTTTGTTCTTTACCTTTCGATGAAAATTGTAATTAGTTCCTTTTCAAAAATTTTAGTTTCATGTAATCTTCAAACTTTATAAATACATTGAATTTATTCATTTTAATATTAGAAATACATTTCAACCGTCAAATAAACTTAAAAAAATTATATTAAAATAAATAAATTCATGCATTTCTAAAGATGATAACTAAATTGAGTCACAATTTTGAAAATGAACTAATTCCAATTTTTATTAAATATAAAGGAATTTAAAAAAACCAAATACATACCTAAATAAATGACTTACACATCTAAATAGTTGTGACATATCTAATAAATATGCTCCACTTAAGTAAAATTTACTTGAAGAAAAAAAAAACAACATAAAACTATTTTCCTTTCCTATAAACACTTGTTTTTTAATAAAATAATAAATAAATAAATTCTTAACTAACATACAACTAAAACAAAAAATTATCATAATTAAATTGTAAAGACTAACAATAAAATCAGGTTTACAACTTATTTCATATTTAAATATTTGAAATAAACCGTCTATAAACGTGTAAAATTTATTATAAAAAAAAAACACATATAACGACAAAATAATCATACAATAATATTTATAAAAACATTAAATATTTAAAATTATTTTAAATCTATAAATTTGATGCGTTTAAAATTTTGATTTTTTTAGCAAATCTTAAAATACATTGATATTAATGTTTAAGATATTTGAAACCCACAGTCTATTTTGTGTCTGACATGATTTGATACATATATATTTGTTTAAGAATACGGATTTGATCCATATCTAATTGTTTAAGAATATTCTTAAAATCAAACAAAAGGTTTCTCAAACTCAAATCTAACAATTATTATTTAATAATAATAATAATATATTTATAAGCTTAATAAATATTTCTTTAAAAAGTTAATTTTATCACATATGTTAAATAAAATTAATTGAAATCTAACAATTCTCATTTAATAATAATAATAATAATATATTTATAAGCCTAATAAATATTTTTTTTAAAAGTTAATCTTATCACATACGTTAAATAAGATTGATTGAAGAACGTGAGATCTCAAAGGGAAAATAAATGAATAAAATTTATTATAGAAAGATAAACACATATAACGACAAAATGATAAATCAATAATATTTATAAAAGAATTAAATATTTAAAATTATTTTAAATTTATAAATTTGATGTGTTTATAGAATTTGAATTGTTTAAAGTACACCTATGTATACTGATTTTAATGTTTATGATATATCAAAGTATATTTTAAAAGCTCAATAAAAAAACTCATCAAAAAACTTGAATTCATGTTTATATGTGTCTTCTAAATCTTAAGTTAAATTAATGGGTTAAATATATTTTTGATCCTCTCACTTACTATGAAAATCTTTAATTGGAATTAGTCTCCCCTAAAAAACTTTAGATCAATCTAGTCTTTCATATTTAGAAATGTTTGGATTTAGTCATTTTAACAAAATTTTGATACATTTATTTGATGTTTCAGTTACATTTTACAACTAATAAACTTAACCAAATTTTATTAAAAGGAATAAATTCACACACTTCTCAAGTTGGGAGATTAAGTTTGATCAAAATTTTAAGGAGAGACTAATTTCAATTTTCACTAAAAGTAAGGCACCAACAACATATTTAACTCTAAATTAATTTATTTACAAGTCTATTATATAACATATCTTATAATTATATTTATAAATTTTGTATATCATATCATATATGTTCATCTTCTACACCATTTACAAGGTTAATTATGTTTTTTTGTTCTTTACCTTTTGGTGAAAATTGTAATTAGTTCCTTTTCAAAAAATTTAGTTCCATGTAATCTTCAAACTTTATAAATACATTGGATTTATTCATTTTAATATAAGAAACACGTTTGAACCATCAAATAAACTTAAAAAAATTATATTAAAATGAGTAAATTCATGCATTTCTAAAGATGATAACTAAATTGAGTCACAATTTTGAAAATGAACTAATTCCAATTTTTATTAAATATAAAGGAATTTAAAAAAACCAAATACATACCTAAATAAATGACTTACACATCTAAATAGTTGTGACATATCTAATAAATATGCTCCACTTAAGTAGAATTTACTTGAAGAAAAAAAATTAAACAACATAAAACTATTTTCCTTTCCTATAAACACTTGTTTTTTAATAAAATAATAAATAAATAAATTCTTAACTAACATACAACTAAAACAAAAAATTATCATAATTAAATTATAAAGACTAACAATAAAATCAGGTTTACAGCTCATTTCACATTTAAATATTTGAAACGAACCGTCTATAAACGCGTAAAATTTATTATAGAAAAAAAAAACACATATAACGACAATAATTGTAAGTATTTCCTGCAAATAAAAGTTTTAAAACAAAATTGGTATGAAATATGAGTTTTTTTAGTAGTGTCTTAAAGACTAACAATAAAATCAGGTTTACAACTTATCTCACATTTAAATATTTGAAACCAACAATCTATAAACACATAAAATTTATTATTGAAAGAAAAACAAATATAATGAGAAAATGATCGATCAATAATATTTATAAAATAATTAAATATTTTAAATTATTTTAAATTTATAAATTTGATGCATGTATAGAATTTGAATTGTTTAGCGAATCTTAAAATACACTTATGTACACTAATTTTGATGCGTAAGATATATCAAAGTATATTTTAAAAGTTCAATAAAAAAGTAACACAAAAATTCAACAGAAAACTTGAATTCATATCTATATATGACTTCTAAATGGGTTAAATATATTTATGATTTTTTAATTTTCAAGAAAAATTAGAATTACTCGTTTCGTACAACTTTAGACATATTTGGTCTCCCATATTTAAAAATACGTGAATTTAGTCATTTTAACAAAATTTTGGTAAGTTTATTTAAATTTTGAAATGCGTTTCTCACCTAATAAACTTAACAAAATTTGATTAAAAAGAATAAAGCCGCCCATTTCTAAATTATTTTGAAGATGAAATTGGGTCAAAATTTCAAGGAGGGACTAATTTCAAATTTCACTAAAAGTCAAAGCACCAAAAATATATTTAATCCTAAATTAATTTATTTACACGTTTATTATTTAATATATCTTATAATTAATTTTTAAATTTTGTATATCATACCACATATGTGCATCTTCTATGTCATTTAAAAGGTTAAATATGTTTTTGGCCTTTTACCTTTCGGTGAAAATGAGAATTAGTTTCTTTTCAAAAAAATTAGTTCAATGTAATTCCCAAACTTTAGAAATGCATGAATTTATTAATTTTAATATTATAAATGTGTTTCAATCATCAAATAAACTTAACCAAATTTAGTTAAAATGAGTAAATTCATACATTTGTAAAGATGATAACTAAATTGAGCAATAATTTTGAAAATAAACTAATCCCAATTTTTACTAAAAGTTATGGAATTTAAAAGAACCAAATACATACCTAATTAAATCTCTTACACATCTAAATAGTTATAATATGTTGAACTTAAGTAGAATTTGCTTAAAGAACATAAAACTATTTTCATTTCCTATAAACACTTGTTTTCCAATAAAATAAAAAAAACATTCTTAACTTACATACTACTAAAACAGAAAAATCAGAACTAAATTATAAAAATTAACCATAAAATCATGTTTACAACTCATCTCACATTTAAATATTTAAAACTGACAGTCTATAAACGCATGAAATTTATTATAAAAAGAAAAACACATATAATGACAAAACGATCAATCAATAATGAATTAAACATTTAAAAAATCATTTTAAGTTTATAGATTTGATTTGTTTATAGAATTTGAATTTTTTAGCAGTCTTATACTACACTACACTTATTTTAAATTTTAAGATATATAAAAGTATATTTTAAAAGCTAAAAAAAATTCAAAAACTGAGTAGAAAACTTGCATTCATATTTATATATGATTTCTAAATCTTAAATTAAATCAATGGGATATGTTTTTATCCGTTAACTTTCGATGAAAATTTACAACTTTAGACTAATTTAATCTTTTATATCTAAAAATGCATTTAATAATTTTAACAAAATTTTTGGTAAATTTATTTCATGTTTCAAATGCGTTTCGCAGCTAATAAACTTACAAAATTTTATTAAAAAGAATAAATCCACCAATTCTAAAGTTTGGAGATTAAATTGGGTCAAAATATTAAGGAGTGACTAATTTTAATTTTCACTATAAGTTAAGACACAAAAAACATATTTAATTCTAAATTAATTTATTTACATGTCTATTATGTAATATATCTTTTAATTAAATTTATAAATTTTGTATATCATACCACATGTGTGCATCTTCTATACTATTTGAAAGGTTAAATATGTTTTTGGCTTTTTACCTTTATGTGAAAATTATAATTAGTTCCTTCTAAAAAAATTTAGTTCAATGTAATTCCTAATTTTTAGAAATGCATGAATTTATTCATATTAATATTAAAAACACGTCTAAAATATTAAATAAACTTAACATATCTAAATAAATTCATACATAAATAAATCACTTACACATCTAAATAATTGTGACATATCTAATAAATATGTTGAACTTAAGAAGAATTTACTTGAAGAAAAAAAAAATGAAAGAACATAAAACTATTTTCATTTCCTATAAACAATTGTTTTTCTATAAAATAAATAAATAAATAAATTATTAACTGACATACAACTAAAACAGAAAATCATAATTAAATTATAAATACTAACAATAAAATCAAATTTACAACTCATCTTAAATTTAAATATTTGAAACCAAACGTCTTTAAACGTGTAAAATTTATTATAAAAAAACACATATAACAACAAAATATCAATCAATAATATTTATAAAAGAATTAAATTTTTAAAATTATTTTAAATTTATAAATTTGATGCGTTTAAAAATTTGAATTTTTTAGCTAATCTTAAAATAGACTAATTTTAATGTTTAAAATATATCAAAGAATATTTTAAAATTTCAATAAAAAATAAAACAAAGAAGTAGAAAACTTGAATTCATATTTATACATGTCTTCTAAATGTTGAATGAAATTAATGGGTTAAATATGTTTATATCCTTCAACTTTGAAAGAAAATCATAATTATTCCCTCCTTAAAACTATAAATGTATTTAGTCTCTCATATTTAAAAATGCGTGAATTTAGTCATTTTAACGAAATTTTGTTAAGTTTATTAGTTGAGCACCACATTTGAAAATTCAAATAAACTTACCAAAATTTTATTAAAAATAATAAATACACCCATTTCTAAAGTTTGAAGATTAAATTGGGTCAAAATTTCAAGGAAAAACTAATTTTAATTTTCACTAAAAGTTAAGGCACCAAAACATATTTAATTATAAATTAATTTATTTTCATGTCTATTATGAAATATATCTTTTAATTAAATTTATAAATTTTGTATTTAATACCACATATGTGCATCTTTTATACCATTTAAAAGGTTAATATTTTTTTTGCCTTTTACCTTTCGGTGAAAATTAAAATTATTTCCTTTTCAAAAAATTTAGTTCAATGTAATTTCTAAACTTTAGAAATGCATGAATTTATTCATGTTAATATTAGAAACATGTTTGAAATGTCAAATAAATTTAACAAAATTTAATTAAAATGGATAAATTCATGCATTTCTAAAAATAAGAACTAACTTGAGCATAATTTTGAAAATAAACTAATTTTAATTTTTACTAAAAATTAAAGAATTTAAAAGAACCAAATACACACATAAATAGTTGTGACATATATAATAAATATGTTGAACTTAAGTGGAATTTACTTGAACAAAAAATTAAAGAACATAAAACTATTTTCATTTCCTATAAACACTTGTTTTCCAAAAAAATAAATAATAAATAAATTCTTAGATGACATACTACTAAAACAGAAAAAATCATAATTAAATTATAAAGATTAACAATAAAATCATACTTACAACTCATCTCACATTTAAATATTTAAAACTGACACTCTATAAACGCGTAAAATTTATTATAGAAAGAAAAATACATATAACGACAAAATATCAATCAATAATATTTATAAATAAATTAAATATTTAAAATCATTTTAAATTTATAAATTTGATTTGTTTATAGAATTTGATTTTTTTAGCGAGTCTTAGAATATACTTATGTTCACTGATTTTAAACTTTTAAGATATATAAAAGTATATTTTAAAAGCTAAAAAAAAAAACACAAAATACTCACTAGAAAACTTGAATTCATATTTATATTTGACTTCTAAATCTTAAATTAAATAATGGGTTAGATATGTTTTTTATCTATTAATTTTGAGTGAAAATTGGAATTAGTCTCTCCTTATAACTTTAGACCAATTTGTCTACCATATCCAAAAATGCGTGGATCTAGTCATTTTAACGAAATTTTGGTAAATATATTTGATATTTCAAATGTGTTTCTCAACTAATAAATTTAACAAATTTTTATTAAAAAAAATAAATCCACCCATTTTTAAAGTTGGAGAATTAAATTGGGTCAAAATATTAAAGAAGGATTAATTTCAATTTTCACTACAAGTTTAGGCAACAAAAACATATTTAACTCTAAATTAATTTATTTACAAGTCAATTATGTAATATGTCTTATAATTAAATTTATGAATTTTGTATATGTGCATCTTCTATGTTATTTTAAAAGTTGAATATGTTTTTGGTTCTATAACTTTTGATAAAAATTAGAAATAATTCCTTTTCAAAAATTTTAGTTTAATGTAACTTCCAAACTTTAAAAATGCATGAATTTATTCATTTTAATATTAGAAACATATTTGAGACATTAAATAAACTTAACAAAATTTAACTAAAATAAGTAAATTGATGCATTTTAAAATATGAGAACTAAATGGAACTATAATTTTAAAAATAATCTAATTTTAATTTTCACTTAAAATTACAAAATTTATGAAAACCAAAATAAATAAATTCTTAACTTACATGCTACTAAAACAGAAAAATCATAATTAAATTATAAATTTTAACAATAAAAACATGTTTACACCTCATCTCACATTAAAAAAGTATTAATTATATTCAGTTCAAACCCAAGACACTTCTAACTTGGTCTGTCTTACCAAGTCACCCTCTCTCTCTTTCCATTCCTTCCATGTGTATATATATATATATATATATCCCCTCTTCCCTTTTTCTTCCACCCTTCCAATTGCATTCACTCCCTTCTCTTTTTCATCACATGGCACTGTGATTTCACTCTCCAATTTCCCTATCCCAAATCTCTTTCTCCATCATCAAATGGCTGTGGAACTCATGGGGTTCCCCAAAATCGATGATCAAAAGGCCATCCAAGAGGCTGCATCGGAAGGCCTCAAGGGCATGGAACACCTGATCCGAATCCTCTCCCACCAACCCTCTCACTTGAACACCGACCTCACCGACGTTACCGTCTCCAAGTTCAAGAAACTCATCTCGCTCCTCAACCGAACCGGCCACGCTCGCTTCAGACGTGCTCCGGTTCAGCCTCAGGTTCAGCCCCCTGAACCGGTTCAAACCCCCGAGCCCATTCAAACCCTCGCACCGGCTCACAATCCTCCCTCTGCGCCGCTCCATCTTCCTCCCCCGCAAACGGCCAACCTCTCCCTGCCGGCGCTCTTCGCGTCGCCGGCGCCGGTTCACCATGCCTCCGGGAGCGTCACGCTCGACTTCACCAAGCCGCACAACGCGCTCCGCAACTCCAAGGCCAAGTCCGTGGAACTCGAGTTCTCCAAGGAGACCTTCAGCGTCTCCTCCAACTCCTCCTTCATGTCCTCCGCCATCACCGGCGACGGCAGCGTCTCCAACGGCAAGATCTTTCTCGCCCCGCCGCCGCCTCCTCCCGCGACTGCCGCCGGGAAACCGCCGACCTTCAAGAAACGCTGCCTTGAACACCGCGAGCACTCCGACGACGTCTCCGGATCCGGCAAGTGCCACTGCGTGAAGCGAAGGTACACCGCGTTTCACCCTAACGTAACCCCCTCCCAATTGTTGACTAGAACTGTTATATTAAATAAGTAATCCAATTTTTTTTAAAATTTAATTCTGAAATAGGAGTATTCATTGATACACTAAAAGATGCGTGTCATAACATAACTATTCAAAGTTTTTGACCAGTCTCTTTTATTCTTAAAAGTCTAATTTGGTTCACGAGAAACCAAATTTACCGAGTTTAATTTGATGTGTGGTAAATAAATTTATTAATTTCTGTTTTTGTATCTAATTTTAATAAAGTAATAAAATTAGGTTAATTAATTAATTAATTAATGAAGATAATGTTTTAAAGAGTGAGATTAGGGGGGGGCGTTGAAGTGTGGTGTTTGTGAAGTAATCACGTGAGTGGGGTAAGGCAGCGTTTGGGAGTCAACGATTTGGGTAGTGGTGCAGTTAAATGCATTAATAGGTACACCACGCGTGATGGTGACACGACAACATAGGGTTCCTGTGCTGTGCCTCTGTCTGGTGTCTCCCTTGTCCAGAAGCCGGTTTTTAGAAATTCCTGTCTCACAAACAACTCCGACAATTTCAACCTTCCCAAACTCAACCTTCTCTTGTCGTTTTTTTCTTCCCGCTTTTCACCCTTGACCTTCCATTTTTTTATATGCTACTTTTTTTATATATTCAAAACCAAAATAATACAATGCCGTTAAAACGAGGAAATTTTTAGTAATTTTTTTATATTATTATACTTTATTCACCCTGACTTTGTTTGTTTATTTATTTTTCTTTTAATAAAATAACAAGTTTTACGTTTTCTTACGTGTTTCTATAATTTGTTTATTTTAAACATATTTTTATTAAGTAAATTGTAACCGCTTCCTTGAAAATTACGTATTATTATACAGATTATATTAAGAAGAGTTTGGAATTGAAAGTCAATATAGTTTTTTATTTTATTTTATTTATGCGTACACAATACTTAATTAATTATTTGTGTTCAGGAAAAATAGGGTGAAGAAGACTGTGAGAGTGCCGGCGATAAGTTCAAAGATCGCCGATATTCCACCGGACGAGTACTCGTGGAGGAAGTACGGTCAGAAACCGATCAAGGGCTCACCGTACCCTAGGTGAGTGATGTTGATTCTAAGCCGTACATTTTGCTGACTTTCATCTCAAAGACTCGTTCTCTGACGTTGATTTTTTTTTCTTTTTTTTGTGATCAGGGGGTATTACAAGTGCAGCACGGTGAGAGGGTGTCCCGCGAGGAAACACGTGGAGCGCGCACCAGACGATCCGGCGATGCTGATTGTGACGTACGAGGGGGAGCACAGGCACGCGGTTCAGGCCGCGATGCAGGAGAACGCAGCCGGAGTGGTGGGTTTGGTGTTCGAGTCAACGTAGAAAGTGGAATAACATTAAAAATTTGGGAGGTGGAGGACTTTTTTTTTAAGTATTATAATTTTTGGAAAGTGTAGTTGGAACCATGGTTGCTTTGTAAATTTCTTTTATTTATTAGTATTATTAGTATTATTATTATTATTATTATTATTATAATGTTTAGTTTCATAGATAGGTGAAAATTGGAATCTCAAAGTTATTTATTCTATCCCTTTGCCAAAAGTCTTGAGAGTTATGATTCTTTATGATTTCGTATTGGGAGGAGGTGGTATCCGAGGCAGGCTCACTCTCTTTTTTATATACTCATCAAATAAACCAATCATTATTTTTATTTTATTGCTCTGACTTTCGTTCACAAGTCACCCAAATTAAATGCCATGAATCATCACACATTTTTTTATTTTTTACTAATTTTATGTTAAATATTTTTAATTGATAAAATAATTTTCCCATGAATAGTTGCTTTTACTTTTTCTTTTCACCGTTTTTAATAACAAGTGGTACGTTAAAGGGTTGAACTTTGAATTCCTTTTGTGGAATTCAAAGTCGAAACATTAAGATGGTTAAAGTGAGGTGGAAGAGACTCTTCATCTTTAATCCTTGTTCCCTTTCTACCTCACTTACTTCTACTTTGAAAAATATTATTATATCAACTTTTTATACTTACAACATCTAAATATTCTTTTGTTTTCTCTTTCAAAATTAGTACATTTCAAACTATAATGAACTAATATTATGTATAAATTTATTCCAATATTTCTTAACCAAAACCTAGATGAAAATTTTATTTAATACTATGTGAGAGATGAATTATCATCGTTGGTTAAAGGACTTTTTTTTATTTATTTATTAATGATAATCATTTTATGGAAAAGTTATCATCACTCAATACTAGCATAGCTTTTAAGGAGTGTTGGTCTTCCAACTTCCTTAGTAAGTTTATGGTTTTTTTTTTCTTTAAATTATTGGTGATTAAAGGAGATACAATTGTTTTTGTTTTATATTATTTTTAAAGTAAGAGTGATGCAATATTATTTTTAAAGTAAAAATGATACAATAAGTAAAATTTACCGTAAAAGAATATTCGTGTGAATATTAAAATTATACTACGTATTATTATAGTTACTTCAAAATTATTGGTTCTAACAATAAAAAGGTGGTAAGAAAAAAATAGGAATATTTTTGACAAAAAAATGACATATTCAATAATGAAAAACGAATAGAAAATTAAACATCAAACTTTCCATTCTTACATGCAACGGAAAGCAAAGGAAGTACACTTTTGTAAATTTATAATAATTTATACTTAAACTAATTTCATAAACCGCATAAACAAACGAATGTAACCAATTAAAATTAAATTAAATGTAATGAAACATTTATTCTTTTATCCTAACACATGGTAGTAAATAGTTAAAATATATAAATATAAATAATAACAATTAAATAATAAATAATAAATAAAAATAATTTTTAATTTTAATTTTGATATTTTTAATGTATTTTAATTTTAAAATGTAGTTTTTTATAAATCATTCTTTAAATAATAAAAAAATATTCTATAACATTAACAAAATCTACTACAAACTTTCATCACAATCCAAACATCATTTTTCAGTATCTTTTCTTTCAACTTTTTTAATCGAAAACACATTCCATTATGAATAATGAATAAGAGAGGCTTTGGCACAGAAAAATACCTGCTCCCACCATATTTTTGTAAACAAGTAGTGCATGTGCGGTGACCGTTGAATTTTAACTTCTCACACACTTCAACTAAAACACTCACATTTTTCATACAAAACCTTTGTTGCTATTCATTCCACAAAAATATATATATATTTTATTGAAGAAAGAAAAACCAAAACTTGTCTGGACCAATTGTTTACAAGAAATAACTATTTCACATAAAAAATTCCCTAAAAAAACTATGTTTTTTTTATATAATGAAATGAAATTAAATATATAAATAAAGCAAGTATTTGTATTCTTATTGTTGTGTTTCTAAACAAACAAATAACAGACAACATTTTAGAACTCAAAAAGCATATACTTAAGGAAGTTGTTAATCTTGAATGAATATTTAAAGTTCTGAGTGTCAAAAGTTACCCAAACTTGCACAAGGTGGGTTCTCTCTATTGAACCAAAAGTCATGAAAATTAAAGTTGCATGTTACCAAAGATGGCACAGCTAGTGGTCAAATTGAATTCTAAATTGAGGATTGAAAAGCAAATGCCTAACCACCTATTTATAGAAAAACAAAGTTGATTTCTTTTTTTCATTTTTTATAAGAGGAAGACATCGTAATTTGTAGTTTAATATTGATTTGATACGCAGAAGAATGACACTTAATCTAATATGTAATATGATAAATAAGATTGAGAGATAATAGCTGATAAATTTGTTTTCACAAATAGAAAAAAAAAAGAAAATAAATAATTCCTAAGATCTGATTAAATAAATAAATAAAACAATAGAATGAACAAATAATACATAAAAGTTAATAACTGCGTTATAAAATTATAAAATTATAAAATTATAAAATTATAAAATTATAAAATTATAAAATTATAAAATTATAAAATTGTGAATTATGAAATTAAGAGACTATAACATTATGAAATTATAAAATTATAATATTAAGAAAATTATAAAATTATAAAATTACATGAGATAAAAACTAAGCAAATTGACGGGGAAAGATAATAGCCAAATCACCTCATTAAAGGTCATATAACCTAAGTATCACTGACTCAATTAGGAAGTTTTAAAATTTTTAGAATTCAATAGACCAAAATAATTTAATATCTTATAGTTTCACATCCCTTAGAAGTCAAGACCAATAATAGTTTAAATATACTTCTCTCTTTCCACCTTATGAAGAGCATTTTAAAGACAAAGTCGTCACTAATAACGGTTACAATACAAATATTCTTAATTGCCTAGCTACATGTGAGTATTTTGTGCTTAACCTCTCCAAGCTAAACACATGGATATTTCTTCATCAACAAGTCACTCATAACTTACATGCAAATGTTCTAAAAACATAAAGAATACAAAAAGGAGTTTGAATTATGTTAGTTAAAAACTTTTTTGGAAATCTCATGATCAAATCCAAAATTTGATGTATAAATATATTTTTGATCCCTTAACTTTCAATAAAAATTGAAATTAGTCTCCTAACTTTAGAAATGCGTATATTTAATCCTTTAAACCCGATTTTATTACGCTTATTTGACGTTTCAAACGCGTTTCATAATAATATTTGAGTTGTTTACACTGTTTGACCATTTTCATTTTAATGTTAGCTAAGAAACTATCATAAAACACATTTGAAACATCAAATAAACTTATACGATGTTTGAAAAAGGTCTTCAAGCAAAGACAAAATAAGCACAAGTTAGACAAAAGGATACTATGACTTTAAAAGCTCTAGAAGAAATGGATGCTACGTCTAAGGTTGAGCCAGACAACTCAACTGATAAGGAAATCTTCCTTGTGTCATGAAAGTTAAAGCAAATGCTTAAATGTAAAAGACAAGAAAAGAAAAGATTTCCTAGTAGAGAATGATCGATCTTTGAAGATATTCTCACTAGCCATAATTTGACCTTTAAGCAATATATGAAGCTAGATAAAAACTTTAAATCCTTTCTTTTAGAAAAATAAAATCTTAAGAAAAGTGAATTTGAAACTAGTGAGAAAGTGTCAAACCTAGAGAAGACTCAGATGTCAGACACAAAGAAAACTGAAAGTCTAGGAAAAATAACATGCTACAAAGGCAGAAACATTCACTAACACAACGAAGGCCTTTTATGTCTATTATTTTGATCTTTTTATGTCTATTTTAGGTCTGACGTTAATGTAGGCAGTGATGGATCTTGACAAAAAATGTTGGAGATGCCAAAGTAATATAATTTTGAGATCATTAAATTTAATAATTAGTATAATACTTCAAAGAATGGCTTCTCTACTAAATAATTTGATCATTAGTATAATGTTTCAAAATATGTGAAGAAGTAAAATCTATATTGTTTTCATTAATAGGTTCTTTTTTTATCACTTGTAAACGATGAATTTATTCTTTTATTTTTTTATCAATATATTTTTTTTTATAAATAATATTAAAAAATAATTTATCATAATCTAATAAAAAATTGAGACACATAATTATTAAAAGAAAAATATATTATAATCAAGTCACAATTAAAGATCAATTATGAAAAAACACATGATACATTATTTTTTTTATATTCATACAAAAATGAATAAAAAGCTGATGAGATAAAAAGTAATGTTTTCATTATCAAGTGAGATAAGAGACAAAAAAGGAAAAGGATAAATGAGAAATGAAAGCAAAAATAATCAGTTTGTGTCTAACTTTTTTTTTCTTCAAAGACAAAAAGAAAACATATGAGAATGAGAGATGATTACAATTTGTGAAAAAACTAAAAACACAATAAGAATGAAAATAAAAATTATCTTAATAAATATTGGTTTAATTACTTTTTTGATTCGTGTTTTTGTTTAAAAATGTTAAGTTGGTCCTCTAGTTTTTTTAGTCTCAATTTGGTTTCGTTTTTTGAAAAACTAATGCAATTTGGTCTTTTACGATACATTTTTTTAAATTTCTTAAAACGGATCAATGATTTTTTTTATTAAAATTGAAACTCTCAATATGGATGATTTGCATTGTTGATGTAATTAATATAATCCTAGTGTCAATTTTTTGACAAAAACATGGACCAAAAGAGAAATTAAACCTAAATATTTTTATTCTTTATTATCTATTAATATTAAATGTTGTGTTTTATAAAATAAATAAAAAACACACAATTACAATTAAAATTTTTAATAAATCTCCAATATATATATAATTAAAATTTTCAAAATTTGGAAGGGCCATGGCCCCTCCTTGCCCCCAAAATCGTCCGCCACTGAATGTAAGACACATAAATTTACATGACATGAAAAATACTAGACATAAATTTACATCAGGCTATCCTAAGTCTGACATAAAAGCGACAATTTACTTTAAGCTATACTAGGTCCGACATAAAAAAGTCGGTTAACAATAAAAAAAGCTAAAATGAAGTGAGCATTTTTGTGTTTGTTTCAGTTGTGTGTGTTGTGTATCAAATGAAGGATTTTCGATGAAGTTGAAGAAGAATTGATGAACAAAGAAGTCAAACTTAGGACAAGATTGAGTTATATTAAACACTGAAACAAAAGAAAGACCGAAATCTCTAACTTTTAGTTTATCCTCGACTTCAATACCTTTGAACTTGTACAACTCAATCTTCTCCCTGAGTGGCCTAACCTCTATTCTAAATTTGACTTCTATACTCACTAACTCTTCTTCAAGTTTATAAAAAATCTTTCATTTGATACACAACACATAAAATTGAAACAAGTTCAGAAATACTCATTTCATTGTATTAGTTTTTGTTGGTGGTATAAATGAACCAAGGTGAGAACTAAGGTTTAGTTTTTATTTTAAATGTCATAAAAGTCTAAAAGACACAAATTTTTTTTACCACCACACCATACTCTTATAATGACAAACACGATATACAAACAATGGTACATTCATGTAAAGTCATAGCTGAGTTTTTCAAGAAACAACCACAATCACAAATGAAAATGAAAATACAAAGTTTAACAAACAAAGTTTAGCGTTGAAACAAAGCAGAAGGTTTCCCTATGAAAAGCCCACCACGAAAGAAGAATACTTTGTCATAAATGAATCACCAAACCAGTATCATTTCACCGAAGAACAAAGCCTAATTCAAAAGAGTGTTTTTAACGTGTTTTTGCGTATTGAATAATGAGTAAAAGAACCTAAATAAGAAATTTATGTTCCTCTTGTTGACATACATAAAATACATAATTTACAATGAACAATATAGGATCCAACATAAATTATCTTTTTTATATTGGTTAATAAAAAATCTGATATAAATCGCTTTCGCTTATTTATAAAAATGTCACAAAACATTTTTACGTGAATTATTTGTTGTTAGACGTAAATTAGATTACATGTGTTAGACGTAAATTAAATGACATATGTGACTTTTTTTTATGTTAATGATTGTTTTATTGGCATTGAAAATTTAATCTTTGTTTACATCCTAATATTTTATTGATTAAACCACTTTGGAGGGAAGTATTTTTTAATTTTTAAATAGTTTATAACTTAATGAATATAATGATTAAATATGTCATTAATAATTTTGTGTGGTTTTTCCAATGAATAAAGTCCTTATTAATAGATAAAGAACTGTACATGACAAATAAATTTTACGTTCAAACTCACATTTATTTCAATTTTGATGAAAAATACATATTTTAAATAATATAAAAAGATATAAAAATATGATTTAACCGAAGAAAATCCGTAGTTACTTATCTAAAATCAATACTTCTCATGGTATTATTAATTAAAATATACTTCTAATTTTTAAAATTATTTTAAAAAAATTATATTTTGTCTCTAAATTTTATGAAAATGTTGTAAAATATCATACCGGTAAATGACACACGGAGATTATATTATAATTTTGCTCTAAAACACTATTTATCACATAAGAAACAATCAACATATTGTTTATTTAGAATAATGCTTTATATTATTTCATAAAGTAAGAAAAAAACAAATATGTATAAATTTATTTTAGAAATGTAGCACAATTTTTTAAAATGATATGAAAAAAGGTATTTAATCCTCTAACACATAATTACCTTTTTTAACTCCCACTCTCTGACCCTTTATGCAGCTTAGTACATAATTTATTTTGCATTTTGTGAATGTGTAATAAAGAAGTTCCCAACAAAATAAGCCAGCTAATAGATATTTGTTCAAAGTCAAAAGAAGTTGACAAAACATGGTACCTCAAAATATATATTCGACAATATCACATAACATTAAACTTTTTTTATCGTGCATACAACGTATTCCACCTCAAATTATTGACCCACCGTACCTGTCAGAATTTCAAAATAGTTTGGTCAATGTGTGGTATTTGAATATGTGTAACATTTGCATAATGCATACCAAACAACCATTACATTTACATAAATTAATATCAACTATTTCAAGCAATTGATTTTTATAGAAAGGACTCAATCTTCTAGTACATTTTTAGATTTTTGTTCACAATTAATTCAATTCTCCTTACATCATACACCTTTATTTAGTTCATCTAAATTCGGTTTTGAAGTGGAATAGGGATGGGAGAATGAGAAAGAGAAATTATAAATGAAGAAAATATTTTGTTTAGATTAGGAGAGATAACAAGAGAAGACTAAGAAAAATTATTTTTTACTTGTTTAAATTAATGAAATAATAAATATAAATAAATTGTGTTAAAATTTTATAATGGTTAAAATTTGGTAACTAAAATGTTCAATCACTTTATTGTATAGTTTATAAAATATAATGTTTTTTGTTACTCTATGTTATAATTTTAAAAATACAGTGAAACCAAAAAAAAATATAACTTGCATTTTCTTCATGTACACTATACAATATAAAACCGAATATAAAACCTTTTTACATTCTATATATCTATTTCATTTTTTTTTTGTTATTTATAAATTCAAATAAACACAAATTATCAATAAGTCATTAACATGAATGAAATTAAACTCATGTTTTTAAATAAAATTTCATTAATGAAAAAAAATGTTAAATATTTCACTTAATAATATAAATAAAAAGTATATCGTTTTTCATTCATGCCTTTTTGTGTGATTTCGTATAAATATTAGATTAATTGTAAGTTGAAATTAGGATTGATAATGGATAGAATTTAGAATTGTCAAAATGAATTTTACTCAAATGGTGAATGTGAAAATTCCATAAAATGAATAAGGTCAAACAAAATAATGTAATCTAAATTGAGTTAGACCACTTTTTATGTACCCTTTAGCTCATGGCATAAATGAACATAGGATAGGTCGTTTCGTAGACTATGGGTCAATATATTTTATAAACATTAATTATATTTAAGAAACAAAAAGTATTAAATATATTTTATTAAAATAGTATCATTTATATATTAATCCTAAAGAAATTACCCTATTTTGAATATGGATTAAGTTAGACCAACACAAATTTATTTGGTGGCTTGTCATATAGAAGTGTTAGACATGTATGAAGATTATATGTATGCAAGAACTAAAGAGAGCAAACATTAATGGAAGAGTTAATGAAATCATAAGATGCATTGTAAAGGCAAAATCATTTAAAATTCACTCAAACTAACTCATGGATCTGTAATTTTGATGCAATGGACCTATATGGTGTTTTTTAAAAACATAGAAGAAGATGCATATAAAAAGGTATCCTACGCTAAGTACATTGAGTGTAATAGGAGATGTCAACAAAAAATAAACCCGGTTCTGAAAAATACTAACACAAAGACAATAAAATCGTGCAATAGATAGGGGTGGGCAAAAAATCTATTTTTCTTGATCCAATCCATTTTTTTCCAATTCAATTCATTTATAATCCATTTTATTACAAATCCAATCCATTTAAAATTCATTTAATGGATCTAGATTTCAATCTAATCTACATTTTATATATTTTATTGATTGGATATCCATTTTATAAATCAAGATTTTTAAATATGGATAATCCAAACAATCCAATCCAAATTTTTAATTTAAATTTTTAGTTGGGCTAGACTAAAGGTTGAGATGGACTAGGCTAAATTCAGACTCGGACGGGCCTTGCTCAACAACCTATATGGATCTGGCAGGCCCAACGACCATAAGAGGTTGGGTGGGCCTAAAGATATGAACGGGCTAGGCGGGCCTGACAAACCGAACAAGTTGATCGGAACCAACGATCCAAAAAATTCGAGTGAGCCCGATGACCCGAACGGGCCAGGCGGACCAATGACCCAACGAGCCAGGTGGGTCCAAAGACCCGAACGGGCCAGGCAGGTTCGAAGATCCGAACGGGCCAAACAGGTTCAAAAATTTAAACAGGCCAAGCGGGCTCGAAGAACCGAACGGGTCAGGCGGGCCTGAAGACCCGAACGGGTCAGGCAGGCCCGATGACCCGAACGAGTCAGACAGGCTCGAAGAATCGAACGGGTAAGGCGAGCTCGAAGACCTGAACGGGTCAGGCAGACCCGAAGACCCGAACAGGTCAGGCGGACCTAAAGACTCGAACGGGTCAGACGAACCTAAAGACTCGAACGGGCCAGGCAGGCCCAATGACCAAAACAAGTTAGGCAGGCCCAAAGACCCGAACGGGTCAAGCAAGCCCAAAGACCTGAATTGGTCAAACGTGCCCGATGACCCGAACGGGCCAAGAGGGCCCCATAACCGAACAGGATAGGCGGGTTCCATGACCTGAACAGGCCCGGCAGGCCCGATGACCTGAACGGGCCCGACGATCCGGTGGGGCTCGACGATCCGAATGGACCTGACGACTCGAACGACCAGATGGGCATGACTACCTAGACATGCTTGATGATCCAAACGACCCAGACGACCAGGACAGGCCCGACGACCCGGACGGGCTTAACAACCTACACGGGCCATACAACCCAGATGGGCACGATGACACGAACGGGCCCAACGACCCAGACGGGCTCGACGTCCCGAACGGTCCCTACGATCCGGGCTCGTTCGTGTCGACGAATGGATTCTGGATTTTGAACTTGATCCAAATATTTGGATTGGATTTAAATATTGATCCAAATATTTGGATCTGGATTTTAAAAAAATCCAAACTACTTTTGCTAAAAAAATGGATTTGGGTTGAAAATCTAATCTAATTATTTGGATCTAAAATGGATGTGGATTGGATCATTAAAAATTCAATCCATGCCCACCCCTAGCAATAGACAATTATAATTTGGAGGGATCCACAAACATAAGCGAATTTGTGCAAACAAAATTAATGATATATATGTGCATGAAATGTTGCGTGCAAAAGAATTCCTTAAGCTTCTAATACTGAATTAAAAGAGAGCTACATTCGCAAATCATTTTCTTTTATGAAGTTAATTTCTTGTGTGAGGAGTGATTAAATTACATATCCTCTCTATTAGAGTTGCTTGTAAACAATAAAAGACTTTTGTAGTATAGCTAAAAGTAACTAAGTGCACTAAAGACATAAGACATGCATATATTTTTGGCATTAAATGTTGAAAGACACCATTAGATAAACCTGACAATACCTATGTTTTGCTCGCAGTCCGCGTAAAAAAAAATCTTGTTGTTGCGTATGTTGGTTACTTTCTTTCTAAACTTATACATAGACATTCTAAATTCTTGTATGAGTGGAAAAGACTAGTGTGATGTAACTCTAAATGTGCTAAAATCTCAAAATATCATCATGCATGTCAAATTACATACATAAATATGATGAAAATGTTAGATTATTAGTTTATCATTAAGCTCATATAACTTTATTATAAGAAATTAAAACATAAAAAAGCGGGTCAACTATAACATCCCGTCACGATATTATAGATTTTAATAATAATTAAAATAAAATACACAGTTTCATTTAATAATACATCATTTCCCAAAACGCGGGAAATTTAAACTTTTATAAATTCCAATGATAAAACCAAAATCCATAATTACAAAAGTGGGATAATCCAAAAATATCTCATAAAAGTTTACAATTTATGCCAAAATCATAAAACATGAAATATATATAAACTTCCAAGCTTTTCCCCACTCTGTGGCTAGCCTCACCAACAGCACCTGCATCAACATCATCTGCTCACATGTACTGCGCACACGATCATCGCCAAACACAAGCAGATAGGGTGAGCTTAACAGAATCAACATACAATTATATTCATATATATATATATATATATATATATATATATATATATATATATATAAGTCACTCATATATTTCATGCAAACACCCTAAATAAAATCCCTCATTCGATTCCATATCACATGGCCACAACCAGGTCATTCGTGTTCTACCTCTTTTAGTGATTACCCCAAGGTGACTTGTTGCCATACCTATCGGCCACAACCGATAGAGCACGTGCGGGAACCATTGCTACGGATCATACACTGTAACGCCAGGTGGAGTTCCCAAATACGAACATAGTTCGTAACGTCCCAAGACTACTAAACTCGTCAGCTATTTACTGAGGAGGGCAATCTTTTTGGATCCATCTGTACTGGCCACAACATGCACATTCACACTGGCAACACTCGCCACCCCAAGCTCAACTCAAGGGTTCCTCGTGTTCATCCGCCATCCCGAGCTCAACTCGAGGGATGCCATTCCGAGCTCAACTCGAGGAATGCCACATGCTTAACCCCTATCTCGAGCTCAACTCAAGGGATATGTTCCGAGCTCAACTCAAGGAACACCAACAATCCCACCTTTGAAGCTTCACCAAAAGTCTTGTAGACCACTCATGTAGAATCCAACAACTCAATGCTGCAACATCCAAAATCACCTGGCGGGGGACACATACCGCCAGGCGCTGCCGCTCCCAGACCGCCAGGTGGGTGATGCGTACCGCCAAACGCCAAGTGCCTCAAGTTCTCCTTGTCTGCAGGTATCGCTTGGCAGAACCCCCATGGCCGCCAGGCGCCACACGTTCTGAGCCTCTCTGCTTTTGTAACCTCCACCTGGCGGTTCGTATCACACCGTCATGCGCTATACTAGAACAATGCGTTTACTGGTTTTGTTCAACTTTCACATTTTTCCAATTTTAATGTTAACCCCACACAAGTTGTAAGGCCCAGTTTTAATTTTCTGCCCTAATGTTTAAGGGCTGGCCTTAATCTGTTGGGCCTAAAGGGTGGCTCATAGGGTGCTAAGGCCCTAAAGCTGCTAGGGTTCCCTTTCAGGCCCACTTTTACGAATCTGCCCTAACACACTCTTTCACTCATTCATAGAAACGTAACCGTCTTCCTTCACTGCCCAAAAGAGCTTTGTTAGGGTTTATGCCATCTCGATCAAACAAAGCTCAACTTCGTTTCTATATCCCACTTTTGGGTCTGCCCGTAGAACTGTGGTGCTCACGGTTGCATATCAAAGTTTCTGCTAGCTTTTTTAGGTAGGGGAAGCTAGAACCCTTTTCTGTTTCATGTGCTTGTTTGTTGTCTGGTTGGTGTTTCGTGATTCTTGAACTGGTATGCTACTGTGAATGCGGGGAAGGGTTGGTAATATTGTATATGCGTAAAATATAACTGATGCAGGTGCGGACAGTGGCAAAGTCTGATAATCTCGCCCAAGCGAGCTTGTCTCGCCTAGGCGAGACTAGCAGAGGTTTCGCCTAGGATTCCTACGCGAGGGGTCGCTTAAGCGAAGAGTCCCCGTTTTGAGCGAGATGCATTCTCGCTTAAGCGAGGAGGGCTCGCCTAAGTGAGACCCCGCAGGGAGCCACTGTTCCCACTCCTCGAATTCTCACCTGAGCGAGGGGAGTCCGCCTGAGCAAAGGAAACCTCTCGCTTGAGCGAGTATCCTCAGATTGAGCGAGAGTTGGGTGAGGATGCACCCTGTACTGTTTTCTTCTATGTTAATTGGGTGAATATCACATGTAGGCTATGTTCTGAATGTTTATGCATGAAGGATGTGGTTCATGAGTTATGAATTGAGTGATTTTGTATGCATGAGATGGTAACGTTGAGATTTATGAGTTTCACATGATGTGAGTATGATATATGTATGAGATGATTCATGGAATTGAAATGATGAGTTTGGCATGAGTTCAACATGAGACACGAAAGGGTTGGTATCAATGTGGCATGATAATGATGTGAGACGAAGTTCCATATTCATGGTTCGAGAATAATGAGTTGGTATGGTTTGGCTGGGAATATGAAAGAGGTGAATTATGAGAAACTGTATGTGATGTGTATGTATATATGTGTATACGCATGCTGAACTCGTTTGATTGATTAAAAATGTTGGTCAGTGTTAGTGCGTAATTCCTTGGACTCTCTAGGTGAGATTCTCAGGGTCGTGCTTTAGTGGTCGGGACGTAATCCCATGACCCCTGTTATTGGGTGTCCATGGTGGTGCCCCATCTGTATAACTAGGTAAGGATTCAAGGTAAGGTTGCATCCTAACACTCTAAGGAGTCAGTTAGTCTCACCTAGAGCGGACTGACTCCTGTGGTGAGAGTAGTTGGAGGCCTAAAATTCATTAAGAGCTAACCTTGTGGTGAAGGAAAATTGATTTGTTATAACACTTGTAACACATAGCTTGGGGGTGACCAGCTCGGGGGTATGCAGAGGTATCCACCACAAGTGCAAGCATCCGCTGAATCCGACCAGGTTATACGTATCCGAATGAGTCGAGTCGAGTCTTAGTGTATGGTTTGGAAGGTCGTAACATGCTTGTGTGACGTATGTATAATGGACTGTGAATATGTATCTGATTTCTTTGATGAAATGGTTTTTGGCTCTAGCTTACCCTTTGCTTGTTTGATTGTTTTGTGTGTGGTACTTCTCTTTTGCGATGATCATCAAATTATTGATGTGAGCAGAAACGAGAGGTTCTCGCGGTCAATAGGGGAATGGTGACTCCGCTGCGTAGCCCGCTTGGGTTGGATCCTGATCCATGATCTTTCTTTTAGGGCCACGGCCCATGTAGCATTTGTCCCTTACATTTCAAGTTGTTTTCTGTAGAATATTTTGTAACTGTTTCTTTTGGCATCGTTACGCGTTTTGGTTGGTTGTATGGAGTTACTTTTAAACTCCGGGACTGCGCTAAGATATTATTCTAGTGTGACGCTTCTTTTAATTACACTATTAATTAAATGAGACGTTACATTAATGGTATCAGAGCAGTTCGTCCTTAGGATGACCTGAGGTTGTGGGTTTGTCATGCCTTGCAGGCGTAAGTTGTCAAGTCTAGTCGAGTTTGTTAGTAAAATCAAAAGTTTTAAGAACAGAAAATGTCTTGATAAAGTGATTAGGGTGCACACTCATGACTAAATCAAAGATTGTTTTTGCTTTCTTAATTCTAATGGTTTGGAGAAGGAAGGGTGACAGAAAGAGGGTTTGGTTGTCTGTAGATGATGGAGTGTTGCCTTGTATGTCGTAGTTTGTCCTGTTAGGCCTCTGTGTTTTGTGTCTCGTGTCTGTAGCGACGAGGGAATGCAGATTCAAGCTCAACTTGACCTACTCACCCTTACCAGGATTGGTGGGGCCTAGGAGGAAGTCTCTTGTATTAAAGGTGCGAAGATATAGAGGATGGTATATTGATAGATGATGAAAGTTGAGTGTTGGTTTAGAGGGCTGAGAAATGATGTTAAAAGTTAAGAAGCAATGCTTTGGGTTGAGAGAGATACAAGATCAAGTTCTAAGATCGTATACCACAAGTTTTACTAGAAGAGTTGAGTTCAGAGATTAGTGTATGAGAAAATATCAGTGCGTGTTCATGCGGCAAGGTTTGAGAAATCAACTTGGTTTTACATCTTGACAATGTCTAAGATTCAAAGTGGAACGGTGTGGGAGGTTTAAGGTTAAGGGGGAGGCCATGAAGTATATAGGGAAAGCAGACATGTAGTTGGAAGCTTATGGGAGGCAGAGCTTTGAAGATCAATTAAGTATGATGATATGATAGGAGAAGGAAGTATATTAGGAGTTATATACCAAACCAATTCAGTAAGGAGTAGTCAGGTCTTCTCAGCGGTAATAGTTACCCAAGTTAGGAGAAGGAGGGATGTTCTAAGTAAAACAGACCATAAAAGAGGAAGGTTTGACATTAGATATGAGATGGACGATTTCAAACATCAGAAGGAGAAACACACAGTTAAGTTTGTTCTTGTATGGAAGGACAATTAGTAATGTCACAACACAAGGAAAGAGGAAAGGAAGACAAAAGTTTTGAGTAGTTATGAGAATGTTGCGATGATTGGCATTAAAGTGGCCAGCTCAGGTGATCTAAATTAAAAGATACATTGTTACAAAGGTGATGATTGGATTATGGGTTTTGGCTTCACTTAGGGTCGTGCACTCTTTGATGTCGCCAGTATGGTAAAGAAGTCATGGTTGTCTGCAAGAAGGAGTCGAGTTTGAGATAATGGTTTTTGCTACAGTAGCGACCAAGTGAAGATTTGCTCGGGTGTGTGGCGCCTTCGTGGTGATTAAAGTATTTATTCAAACTCAATTTGAATTGTTTCCTTTACAAGGTTGGGACATAGTCTCAAGGGTGAATAGGTTGTTTCTCAATCTCATTCCGATGACTTGGAACAACCAACGAGGTGGTGTACCTTGATTAAAAAGGGATAAGTCAGTGATTACGTATGAAGTACGAATCAAGCTAAATAGTGAGGGCAGAGTGCCACGTGAATCAGAGCCACCTAACAAAGGAAAATGAATAATGGACGCAAAGGATCTCAGTATTAGAAGAGTTTGTAGATGTGTTCTAAAGCAAGTATTAGGATTTTGATCTTGGTGTGGTGGAGTTCACTTTTACATTGGTGTCTGAAGGAAGACTTGTGCCGATAGTTCCTAATTGGATGATTCCTACCGAGAATTTGAAGTAAATACGGGAGTGGGGAAGAGGTCGGAGAAGTAGTGGCTTATACTGAGTATAACCACAAGGGTGAGTTTGGTGAATCTTAAGGGTGAGGTAGTGGGAGGATAGACTGTTCAAGGGTAAACGTTGGATAAGGGATGATAAACTTGTTGGCCTATGGTTTTAAAGGGTTGAAACATGATGAAGGTAAGGAATTTCAAACAGGTTAGCGGTATCATCAAGGTTTAGCGGTGAGTTTTCCAAGTGTGAAGAGAGTCTTTAGAATGTTCGAGAGGAGTATTGACAAAGGTTGGAGTGACTAGTAAGACATATGGTTTAAAAAGGGTGGATGCGATGCTGAAAAGATAGGATGTTAAGGCTATAAATAAGAGAGTCCAAAGGGTTTTGCAAGTTTCATAGAAGTTTTGGAAGAAGGTTTCTCAGTGATGATTGATTCCTTGTCACGACAGACATGAAAAGAGCATCGTTTCGAGTAAACAAATAAGTGACCTTTTGTGGTGATCAGAGTAGCGCAGCAAGATGATGGCAAGTGATACTTATGAAGGGTAAAAGGTGCGTGGAAAGAACTATCTTACTTATGACCTAGTGGTTACTACGACAACTAGTTCTTTATAAACAACAAATGTGTCGTTCTTATGAGTATCAGTTAAGGATGTTCAGTGACCAGTTAGAGTTGGAATTATGGAGTTGCTCAAAGAAAGTTATGCAAGAGAAGTAGGAGATGGTTTGAGTTATGATTTCAAGTTAGGGTGCCAACTTGGAAGTGAGAAAGTGAGAGTATATGTTTAGCCAGAGAAGGGAATTCAAGATCCTTGATTTGACAAGGTAAGAGAGAGGGTTGGTTGAGAAACATAAGTGTTTGGGTTGGGAAGAGAATGTGTGAGAAGATTTCATTAGTCTAGTCATCTGACTAGCACTAGTGAGTCTCTCAACAAGGTTGAGAAAAGGCGAATCAGAAAATCTTAGTTGGAGGTGTATCGTGGAGTTGCGTGGTACGAACCAAACTAGAAATTTGAAGTCAATGGAAGTTATGGTTCTGAGATTTTGTGGAATGTTGGCTATAAGTTAGGGGATTAAAGATGAAGATAGGATGCCAAGACGATATGGTGAAGGAGACAGTTGAAGGTTTAAATGGGAAGTGGAACAACTCAGTAGTGAACTTTGTTGCCTTGGCTGAAGCCAACAAAGGAAGCAAGATGTAGGAGTCTCGTTATACATAAAAGTGGTCAAAAGTGTTGATGGTGTGGCAGTAGGCCAACACTCAAGAGTGATTAAGTCAGTGGAGTGATGCATAAAGGAGTGAACAAGGTGATGTGAAGTGATAACGAACATGCTTTAGTTTGAGACTTAAGGTCATCTGAGACGTTGATAAAAACCTACAGGAGGTAGTGGAAAGCATATGGTAAGTGAGTCAGTATACTAGATACAAGTTAGTAGGGGCATGTATGGAGGAGCATTCCGATTTTAAGGCTGGAGGATTAGGAGTGCTTCAAGAGTAGTGACTAAACTAATCTACATAGTTGAACACGTATCGATAGCACAGAGGCACAGTTTCCAATGACTATAGGTGTTGGAGTCGTTATATCCATCATGTTTGAGTAGTGGTTCTTAGAGAAGATAAGGAGAACATAGCTCCTTCCTATCTCATCGATGAATTTTCGAGGACAAAAATTTTTGTTGTTGGGGAGAATGTAAGGCCCAATTTTAATTTTTTGCCCTAATGTTTAAGGGCTGGCCTTAATCCGTTGGGCCTAAAGGGTGGCCCAAAGGGTGCTAAGGTCCTAAAGCTGCTAGGGTTCCCTTTCAGCCCCACTTTTAAGAATCTGCCCTAGACACTCTTTCACTCATTCACAGAACCGTAGCCGTCTTCTTTCGCTGCCCAAAAGAGCTCTGTTAGGGTTTATGCCATCTCAATCAAACAAAGCTCAACTTTGTTTCTATATCCCACTTTTGGGTCTGCCCATAGAACTGTGGTGCTCACGATTGCATATCAAAGTTTCTGCTAGCTTTTCCAGGTAAGGGAAGCTAGAACCCTTTTCTGTTTCATGTGCTTGTCTGTTGTCTGGTTGGTGTTTCGTGATTCTTGAACTGGTATGCTACTGTGAATGTGGGGAAGGGTTGGTAATATTGTATATGCGTAAAATATAACTGATGCAGGTGCGGACAATGGCGAAGTCTGATAATCTCGCCCAAGCGAGCTTGTCTCGCCTAGGTGAGACTAGCAAAGGTGTCGCCCAGGATTCCTACGCGAGGAGTCGCTTAAGCGAAGAATCCCCGTTTTGAGCGAGATGCATTCTCGCTTAAGCGAGGAGGGCTCGCCTAAGCGAGATCCCGCAGGGAGCCACTGTTCCCACTCCTCGAATTCTCGCTTGAGCGAGGGGAGTCCACCTAAGCGAAGGAAACCTCTTGCCTGAGCGAGTACCCTCAGATTGAGCGAGAGTTGGGCGAGGATGCACCCTGTACTGTTTTCTTCTATGTTAATTGGGTGAATATCACATGTAGGATTGGGTTATTGTGCTAAAGTATGTTCTGAATGTTTATGCATGAGGGATGTGGTTCATGAGTTATGAATTGAGTGATTTTGTATGCATGAGATGGTAACGTTGAGATTTATGAGTTTTACATGATGTGAGTATGATATATGTATGAGATGATTCATGGAATTGAAATGATGAGTTTGGCATGAGTTCGACATGAGACACGAAAGGGTTGATATCAATGTATAATGATGTGAGACAAAGTTCCATATTCATGGTTCGAGAATAATGAGTTGGTATAGTTTGGCTGGGAATATGAAAACGGTGAATTATGAGAAACTGTATGTGATGTATATGTATATATGTGTATACGCATGTTGAACTCGTTTGATTGATTAAGAATGTTGGTCTATGTCAGTGCATAATTCCTTGGAATCTCTAGGTGAGATTCTCAGGGTCGTGCTTCAGTGATCGGGACGTAATCCCATGGCCCCTGTTAGTGGGTGTCCATGGTGGTGCCCCATCTGTATAACTAGGTAAGGATTCAAGGTAAGGTTGCATCCTAACACTCTAAGAAGTCAGTTAGTCTCACCTAAAGCGGACTGACTCCTGTGGTGAGAGTAGTAGGAGGCCTGAAATTCATTAAGGGCTAACCTTGTGGTGAGGGAAAATTGATTCATTGTAACACTTGTAACACATAGCTTGGGGGTGAGCAGCTCGGAGGTGAGCAGAGGTATCCATCACAAGTGCAAGCATCCGCTGAATCCGACCAGGTTATACGTATCCGGATGAGTCGAGTCGAGTCTTAGTGTATGGTTTGGAAGGTCGTAACATGCTTGTGTGACGTACGTATAATGGACTTTGAATATGTATCGGATTTCTTTGATGAAATGGTTTTTGGCTCTAGCTTACCCTTTGCTTGTTTGATTGTCTTGTGTGTGGTACTTCTCTTTTGCGATGATCATTAAATTATTGATGTGAGCAGAAGCGAGAGGTTCTCGTGGTCAACAGGGGAATGGTGACTCCGCTGCGTAGCCCGCCTGGGCTGGATCCTGATCCATGATTTTTCTTTTAGGGCCACGGCCCATGTAGCATTTGTCCCTTACATTTCAAGTTGTTTTTTGTAGAATATTTTGTAACTGTTTCTTTTGGCATTGGTACGCGTTTTGGTTGGTTGTATGGAGTTACTTTTAAGATCCGGGACTGCGCTAAGATATTATTCTAGTGTGACGCTTCTTTTAATTTTGCTATTAATTAAATGAGACGTTACACAAGTACCAAATTCAAAACTTAACTGATCGTCGTCATTTAAGGATTCTCACTATCTCATCCAATTCCATATAAAATTAATTTCTCTCCTTATGGCTTCTGTTATGGATCTAAATTTATTATTGCAACTTGAACTTTATGGTATTCATGTTCAATCCTTAATCCAACCTGATTTTAATATTTCTAAGTTCCTTACTTCATTCATTACCTAAGTGCACATCCATACCTCATTGCATAATTTACTCCCATTTAGGTAACTAACTATCCATGTTCTGAATTTCACTCACATTTTTACCCAAAGTCATGATTTCCATTGCACCACACCTTAGCTTAAGCTAAGTCTTTAACCTCTATAACCAAAACAAATTGAATAACAATCATTCTCAGCCCAATACCATAAACTCTTGGTTTCCTCTAACTACTCTTTCTCGTGTTCATACTATTCCTCCAACTTCCAATACATCAAGGTTAGGCTCTAGTAATAGTTACACTAAGATTCCCACTTAGACACATCTCTTCATTCTTTCTCCACCCTCGAAGTAATAACCTACCAGTCCCAAATTAATTTTTCCAACACCCACTATCCACCAAACCTCCCAAACATTAAATTGCACTCTGCAACCACGCAGAGACATTTTCCTGCGCTGACGCCTGGCGGTGCTTACTTTTCTGGGCAATTACCTAGAAGTTCATCACCCGCGAATGCCCACACCCATTTTCCCAACACTTTTCTCTGCATACCTTAGCTATTTCGCACTCGAACAAAATAACCGTGACACTATATTCAATTCATAGTTAATCCCAATATCAATTCGCATTCAATTATAAACCCTTATTCCCAATTCATCGAAACTCTCAATTTTCAACCCTAAAATAATGTTTATGGCAATTTTGTTCAATTTGACCTCCAAACACACGCACTTCATCAAGTAACACTTCTAGTTACTCACAATCAATCTGAACTTCTCCTTTCTTGATCAGAATGTGTCGCCAGACGGCTATGAATTACAACCTGAACCAGAAATATGCATATAATTTATACCTTCGTTTATACAATTCATACTTCAACATAAAAATTACGTGAAAACTCCCCAGAAATATCAAAATCAAGTCATTTAGCTCGCGTCGCCTGGCGGTTCAGCCAATACCACCAGGCTCATCATCTAGAAACCAGAAATTGGTAAAAACACCATGTGTCGCCTGGCGACACATTCCCAGCCGCCAGGCGGTTCCTCTCCAAGAACCCAAAACCATGTTAATGAGCATGTGCCGCCTGGCGGCTATGAATTACAACCTGAACCAGAAACATGCATATAATTTATACCATCGTTTATACAATTCATACTTCAACATAAAAATTACGTGAAAACTCCCCTAACTTGGTTTCCTTAGCTTAGCTTTGACTCTTGAAAGCTCTCCCTCGATCACCAATGTCCTCCTTTGTCTTTCTCTCCTCACTCACTCTTTGCTTCACTTAATTCTCACAATACACACTCAATCTCGTTCTCTGTGCTCTAACCACAATGGCAACCTTTCAAAACATAAGTTTAAAGCCAAAACTCAGTTTAGCAAAAATAAAACTCAGTCTAGAAAAAATAAAGTTTAATTTGAGTCTTCCATGGTTTGAACCTACAACCATGCCAATGCCAAGTTAATGTCAAACCATCATGTCAATTCATGCTTCTTGCTAACTAATATAATTGAAGTATTATATCATTCCATAACAAGATCACATATATATAAAAATATAATAACAAATAAATAACACATAATTGGCACACATAAGACTTAAACCCAAATCCTCTCACACAATTAAGTACTCTAAACCACTTGAGCTAGTCTATTCGATGTCATACAAATCAGAATTTAATACCATAAATGCTCTTCCTACCCGCATTTGTTAATTAATTAATTAATTAAATTTCACAGGTCTTACACCAACCCGCGGGTCCACAAACCAAGACTTATGCGGGGAGGGCTAGACTATTGAGTCCACATTTTCAAAGTGGGACGGGCAAACCAAAACGGGTCGGACCAACTCGCATTGCCACCCTACTTCTTTTTCTCTACCCTTTTGTGTATATGTGAAAAAATGTATATGGATGTTGAAACGGTTAGTGAATTCCTTTTTGTGAATCATCAATCCTTTTCTTTAATTGTGTTTTTTCTTTTTCACCCTTGAATGATAGTGTGTCTCCCAACACTATGTCAATAACCATTTTGCATTTTGGGATTCTCTATAGACTTTGAGTGCCACAGGGCATTCACAAATTAGAGATGATTTGTGAGTAGAGTGTGTGACACGTGGTAGTATGTGAATGGAGAAGATATATAGAGGTTGTGGAAAGAGAAGATGATTACACGTAAGGAAGTTGTTAGCAACCTACAACACCTATCTTTAATTAAATGTGCGAAATTGATGTGATCTTCAAAATGTTTATTTTCCCCGAAAACATAAGAACAAAATGGACAAAAATATATTTTGGATTTTTGTCCTCGAAGGATGACCCTCACTCTTACAAATCTCAATTCACAATGGAGAATAAGGTTAAGTAGTTTGTTGAACTACTTGAAAAGTTTTTATTTGATTTTTTTAATATTGATTTTGATTTTAAAAATTATTTGAAATGGTGCGACCGAACTAACACCAAAATTATTTTTGTAGAAAGTAAAGAAAAGCCCAAAATCCTAAAAATAAACAATGGTGTGTGTGAGTAATGAAATGAACAAATGCAATAAATAAGAAAAACATCCCAAACTAGAAAAAAACAATGATGTGTGCATACTAGATAAAGATGAGAAAGCAATATAGATATAGCCAATTAACAACATAAGAGGTGCAAGAAATTAAAAATAGGGGTTGCATGAAGTAAAGGTTTATCTAAGCCCATCCAAGTCTATTTTCTCCAAAACAATAAAAGATCCCAAAGGGGTTTCTTCCTTCTTTACCCTTGAATGACTCTCGTTCTTGCACTCCAAAACAATAACGATGTAACATTCTAGGCGGATATTGCTTAATAAAAGAATATTATAATTGAAATTAAATTCAAGTGTATGATATTATTCCAAACACAAACAAAAGGGTGAGCTAAATAAACAACATATATAAATAATGATAAATACAACTCACCCAAATCAACTTACCATTTTCTCATTTATAAAAGCATGTATACCACACCACCCCGGTCTCATAACCTATATGAGACGAGCACACACACACACACACACACACACACACACACACACACACACACTTAACCATGGTCTTAGGCATTCTCACCATCCACGCATAAAGTTATCATGCATATCAATTCCATGCCAACATTTATAACCAACCATCCCATTCATGTTTCATGCTAGGGTCATACCGAACTCATCAACTCCAGCCCATACAATTAGATATTACATGCATATTCACATACTTCATACTTTAAATAGAGCAAACCAGTCAATCATACAACCAACAACAATTATGTGAGAAAACAACACGGTCTACGTCAGGTCTCATTCAAGCTAGGAGTCCTCGCTCAAGCGAGAGGAGTGCTCTCGTTCAAGCTGTAGGCTCTCGCTTAGGCAAGCATACGAACATAGGCCCAAGGAGGTTTCGCAAAATCTCGCTTAGGCAAGGCCATCTCGCCTGAGCGAGACGGTGCGTCGCTCAAAACTCAGTTTTTTCGCTTGAGCGAATGCTCAAGCAAAAACCCCTAGGCGAGCTTCTGCTACACTCGCCTAGGCAAGACGAGCTCGCTTGGGCGAAAATAGTAGTTCTCCCTTACTATTCCACCCCTACAAAGCCAGAGATTCATCCAAAACAGTAAACAATGCATATTCATTCCATCGTGAACACCACACAATCACTAGAAATGCAAAACAGAACCAAATATAGGTAAAATAAATTTAAAATACGAAACCCTAGCTTCCCTTACCTGAAAAAAGCTAGCCAAAAGACTCTGACACCTAAGCCCACGAACACAACTGCTCCAGGAGCATATTTAAGAATTGGGAACAACGACACAAAATGAAAACGAGGTTACTATAGTGAACCTCTGTGGAATCACGAAAATAAGACTAGAGAAGGACGAGTATGAGTTGTGAAACAACTTATGTGGAGTAGAAAATGGGGTTGAGCTAACTCGAAGATGAATGAGACCCAAACCCTAACAGAGCATGACTGTAGTTCTAAGAGAGGGTGAAACTGCTATATTTTTCTGAAAAATATAAAGAGAGTGTTAGGCTGGTTTAGGAGTTTTGGACACCCTATAGATCAGCCTTAGGCCCAACAGATTAGGGCAGCCCTTAAACATTAGATAGAATAATAAGTGGGCCTTACATAAAATTATACATATATATTTCTAACAAAACTATACAAATGTTTCTTTTTCTTTCAAATTTTAACTTCCTATTTTCACTTGTATATTCAAGATGTAGAAATTGTTGGTAATGAAAATATTTTAATATCTTTTTTAAAGTTATTTTAATCTCTTTTTTTTCAGATTTATTGTAATTGCTTCGTATTTGATTAAATTGTTTCGTATTTGATTAAAAGAAAAAACACAAAACGAAGCAACTAATATAATCGTTCACAAAGAAAAAAAACACAATATTTTGTTACTCAATAAATTTAAATTCCTTTTCTCTCAAATATATAAAAAATAAAAAATATTCATTTTCTTCTTTCTTGCCCCTCATTTTTATCTTTAATTATGACTTTAAATACATTCATACACACAATATATATATATATATATATATATATATATATATATATATATATATAAAATTTAAATCCAAATTTTTATATTTTACAAACAAAAATGCAGGTTTAAAATACAAACAATACTACGAGAAAATGTTTCATTAGTAACTAATTTTAGTGATCAAAAGTTGTTAGTCACTATAATGACCAATTTAGATACCAATTTACAAAATTAACAATTATTGGTTAATAAAATACTCACTATTATAAATAAAAATTATAATTAATCACTAATTAATTAGAGACCAATTTAGTTACTAAGTCATTTTGATAACCAAAACTTAAATAATTAATTTTTTTAGTAACCAATTTTCTTTGATATCCAAAATTATAGTAGCAAATTTTGAAAACCAATTTAATAATCAATTATAACTTTTTATTTTTTATAATATCTATTATAGCAATCAATAAATTTTTACTTTATAAATTAATATTTAAATTAGTTATTATATTGATTAATAACTTTTAGTTATTAAAATTAGTTATTATAATCGAAGAGGTTCATCTTAATATATTAAATATATTAAATGATTCATGTGATGAAGATTTTAGTTTTATACAATGTTTATTCATGATAAATCATAAGATAGAATAAATATTTTAATCGTATATGATTGATATATTTTATTTTGTCGTATGGTGAAACATGATTCGAATATGAAAAATAAAACTATACAATATGCATAAAGGGAGTCTCAGCTGGTCCAGGAACATGCCTTTTCATTAAAAGGCGTGCATTATACATAAGTCAAAACATCATAATTGAACAAGACATGTCTTCTAATACAAAAGCCTAATTCATCACACAAATACGCTCATTTGTGACCACACACTTGCTATAGAAGCCTTTGTGAGAATACAATTGATTTATATATTATGAATATTTTGAGAAAGGAAGGAACAAGATACATATGAAATATGAGTTTAATTTATATACGGGATTGATAATATATCTGATCGAAAATTTGAAGATAATGAGTTTATATTAAGATAATAAGTTTATAAGTTTTTTTTTATGTATTATGTATTATTTAATATTTTATTTTTATTTAATATGAAACTTAAACCTACATATAAGTTTTTTAATGATATATAACTTAATATTTAATATTTCATTACTTTATTTGTCCTAAACATGTATTTAAATATATCTTAAGATTAAATATAATTTGTCTTGTTGTATTTTTTTTAAACGTTATCATCAAGTCAAAGAGAATTTAACCTTTTTGTAAATTTAGGAGTGAGTTCACCCTAAAAATACTTAAGATGAATACTTGGGATATTACTTGAAATAGCAATTAAAAAGCAAAAAAAATAAATTAAATTAAAAGTTACATGTGAAAAAATACGTAAATTTGGTGATTTGTTAATAATTGTAACATTCTTTCTTGGTCTTCTACATTTATAATTGTGCTTTTCAATGAAAAAAAATAACATATAACAAGTTGTTTGTTAAAAAGTATTTAAAATCACAATTCAATTTTTTCTCGTGATTTCTTGTCGTAATAATTTGGTAAAGATTAATTTAAACGAGGTTGCACACATAATTGGTTTTAGAGGAATACATTAAATGGCATGTGAAGATGGAAGGAGATTACTACCAGTGAAAAAACATAGTTTTATGATGAATTATTATGATGGTTCTAATAATCCACATGTCATAATAAATGACAAGGTAACATTATTTTAACAAATACAAAACATATTATGATAATTCTAAATCCACTTGTGGTAATAAGTGGTGTGGTGACATTTTTGTAATAAATTGTTAAATATACTATGATGGTTCTAAATCCATCCCATAATAAGGGACAATAACACATGTAACATCTCATTTAAATAATAACATAATTAAATGAAACATCACGCAATATAATAATAAGAGCAAAGTTGCGGAATATAAATATCACTTCTTACAATAAATCCCAGATACGTAGAGAAAAGTCTAAGACACACCACGATGTCATTGACTTCACAAGATAAAAATTGAACAGTACTTGAAAAATGCTCAGAGAGTAAGCAATACATGGGCTACAGCCCTAAAGAAAACTCGGAAAAACAGGATCTGAACCAAGACGAGCTAAGCAGTGAAATCTCCATCATCCTGACGACCACAAGGAGTTCTCATATCTGCTCACATTAATAAATTGATGATCATTGCAAAAGGAGAAAGCCACACACAGAACATACAAACAAACAGAAAGGGTAAGCTAGAGTGGAAAAACGTTTTATCATACAATTGCATACAATTTCATAGCCAAAGATACATACATCAACCAAGCATGTGATGACTCGCAAACAAGACACTAAGACTCAAGACACGATTATCCGGATACATATAATTAGTCGGATTCACCGGATGCTTGCATTTGTGGTGGCCTCTACTGCTCTGCAGAGCCAATTGCTAATGGGTTTCACCCTACCACTCTCAAGGTTAGCCTTTAAATATCTAAGGCCATTATCTTGCCAAAGACTAGGGCCTCATGCTACTCTCACCACTTGAGTCACCACGCTCTACGTGAGACTAACTGAGTCTTTAGAGTGTTAGGATGTTGTCCTTACTTGAATCCTTACTAAATTATATAATGAGGCACCACCACGAACTTCATGAAATTACGTCCTAAGCATGAGGCACCACCATAAGCTCCCATTAATAGGGGTCATGGAATTACATCCTGACCAATGAGACACCACCATGAGATCTCACCTAGAGATTCATGGAATTACGTCCTGATCATGAGGCACCACCATGAAACCTTCATGGAATTACGTCCTGACCATAACAAAATCATGTCTCACCAACCAATATAATATTATCAAGCATACCAATTTCATGCCAACATTTATAACCAACCATCCATTCATGTTCCATGCCAAGATCATGCCAAATTCATCCAATCCAACCTAAAAACCATCCAGTACATGCATAATCACTCAATTCATACTTTAACATAGTAATCCAACCAAACATGTGCCAATCATCCAAGAACAGAGGAGAAAACAGGACCTGAGCGCATTCTTGCCCAGTTCTCGCTTAGGCTAAAAGGCCTTGCCTAGGCGAGAGGGTTCTCTCGCTTAGGCAAGACCTCCTCGCTTGAGCGAGATGGCTTCTTGCTCAAAACTGGAGCTTGTCGCCTGAGCGACAGCTCGCGCAGCACCTGTGAGGGTTTTCTGATACTCTCGCTTATGTGAGACACAATCGCTTGAGCGAGATTATCATATCTCCTCCACTGTTCACACAGGCCAACACATAGATTCATCCAGAGCAAAGCACAATACAAATTCATATCATGCTAAACATCATATAATCACCAAAAAACCGAAAACAGGGTCTAAAAATAGACAATATACATTGAAAGTGCGAAACTCTAGCTTCCCTTACCTTATCAAAAGCTACTGAGAGGGGGGTTTAAGCAAGAAGAAGGTTACCACAGCTCCAAGAACTGATTCTTAAGCTAGAAATACGGACACAGGAGCAGAAATGAGTCTATAAGGATGGCTCAAGACAAAACAATGCAACTGGCAAAGGAAAAGGGAAGGGGAGAGTGAAGTCTAACTTACATGAGTAAAACACACAACAAACTTGGAGAAAAGGAGGCTCTCACTTAAACCCTAGCAAAGCACTGTTGAGAGAAAATGAACTTGAGCAAGGTACTATTTTGCAAAGTGAGCTGAGAATGAGGGGGTTAGGCTGGTTTAGGGGTTTTGGACCTCCTATGGGCAAGCCTTAGGCCCAACAGATTAGGGCAACCCTTAAACATTGGGCAAAATAATAAATGGGCCTTACAACACCTTTTTGTAATAAATTACAAAGCATATTATGACGGTTCTAAATTCATATGTGATGTGGTTACATTTTTTTCGTCTTCCTTGACACTCTATAATGATGCACCACTTTGAATTCAATTTGGTCTCATATAACACAAAAATATCATTGAGCTTCTCCATCATCTATCATCTCGCTCCCTTAATAGGTTAGTCTTTTTGTTTCCTCGCTCAATTAAGAGCTTCTTTATCATATTTGTGTTTGATATCATTCAAGTGAGCGGTTTTATTGTAGTTGAAAGGGGAGACTACGAAATGTAATGAGGCAAGAGGGGAGAGAAAGATGCCTCATGAGGTGCAATTTGTGGAAACAAACATTATTTTGAGATGCTCAAGGTTTCTGATAGATATTGTTCATTGTATTTTTGCTTTTATTGCTTTGTGTTGGATATTACTAAATGCATTTTATTTTTTGCTGGTTTGCATTTTAATTTCACAGTTCTCCTTAACTACAAAATCATTTTAGCTCACAGTTCTATCCATTTAAGTTTTGACTACTAGTATTGACTTTTCCAAATTCACTAAAACTTGGTAGAAAATTGATTTTTGAGTCAATTTTTTGTGTGACAACTTCTACTTAAGTAAATTTGTTTGTAAAGCCTTCACATTGCATATATTAGTCATACATTCCATTTTGCCAAAATTTGGTGGTGAAAAGGTTGAAATGATCATAACTTTTTAAGTGGACCTTAAATGAAGATGTGTTGAACTCCAAAGTTGTTGGAAATTAGGTTTCCATTGTGGTAGCCAACATCTAAAGGAGGTTGAGGATCCAAACATTTGCTATCTCTTTTATGTTTTTTAATATTTTTGTCTTGTTTCTTCACCTTTTAGAGATTTATTTCACTTTCCAATATTATTCAAAAAATTCTAAATTTTTTTTGTGGTGATTTTTAACCATAAAGAGTGATTTTTCATGCTTTTATATTTAGATCCTTTTTATGGTCCTTGTATATGTAGAACATTTCATTCATCTAGTGTTTTAGCCATTTTCTCTACTGTATTCATTTATTTGAAAGTCTTCTTGGGTGGGAATGTGTTTATTATGCAGGGAATTTGTAATACAAATAGGAAAATTTATACATTAGATTACAATTAAAAAAAAAAACATTTTCTATGATAGTTAAGTTTTTAACTGTCATAGAAAGTAACACATTCTAGGATGAGTCTTTTAGAATCATCATAAAAAGTTTAGACTTTATATGTCGTATATATCTATGTTACCTATATAATCATCATAGAAAGTTTATTTTAACCGTCATAAAAAGAATTTTCAACACTAGTGTACTTCATTAGAACACCAATTTTCAATGATGAAGACTTTACAAAAAGACCAATTTGAATTCTTTGTTGATTCTTTCCTCCTAACTCTCTTCTTGTTTGTAATCTTTAAAAATGATGGCAAACCCCTAGCCAAGGGACCAATCACAAAAGGCATTGTCAAGCACATTCAAGAAGATTTGAAGTCATGTATGGAAGGTGGACCTAAGCACTTATTCTCTTGGGCCACCATGCAATGCAATTAGTAAAGTAGGTTTTAGGCCTTGTATAATGGGACAAATAGTATAGGATTTCTTTTGTTAGACCTTGTATCATAGGTCAAGTAGTGTAAGGTTTTGGAGAGAGGAAGGAGAACCCATAAAGGAGACGTCTTTTGCAGTTGACTTTAAGTCAACATGCGCCTAAGAGAAGCCTTAGCCTCCAAGGTTGAGAGCTTCTTAGTCTTTCACCTAAAAGGAGAGGCATGGGGTGCATGTGCCATGTGTTCTTTTCCTAATAAAGAGAATTTTATCTTGGTCTCTAAGCTACAATAATTAGAGTTTTTGCTTCTCCATTTTGGATACACCTTTAGGGTTACTTAGCTTATAAATAGAGGTGTCTCTCCCATGTAAAAAACACCTTTGAATTGAGTATTATTATACTGCCAAATTTGTGTCATACTACTTTCTTAGGTTATCAAAGGCTAGAGAACCCCTTCTAGGTTTCCTCTAGCCACCATTCCTCTTGAGTTAGCCCAACCTCTCTTGAGAGCACCGTAAAAACCACACCATAGAAACTATATGCTCCCTTTCTTCCATTAACCATCAAGTTTTGCACCCATTTGGAGTCTCCACCATTGTTTGAGTCATATAGCTTGGAGGAGACTCCAATAAGAAAAAAAGAAGCACTTCAATCATGGTTTCATAAGTAATGTCACACCTTAATTTGTCTTGGTTATCATCCTACTAAAACTAACTATTCTTTTTCACCAAGTTCTTGGATACTTCTATTATGTTTATTCTTGTCTAGCTTGACAATATTATAATTACTAGTAGTTTGTCAATGATATTCAGTCTCTAATCTCCATGTTGTGTACACATTTTGTATTCATAGATCTATGCAAGTCACACTATTTTATCGAAATTGAAGTCTCATGGAATCCAAATGGAAGTCTTCATCTTTCTCAGACAAAATACGTAAAAGATCTCTTAGCATACAAAAATGGTTGACTCTACACCTCAACCTACTCTCATAATTTCTTCTCTTTGCCTTATACAAGATGAATACTATTGTTCAAGACTCAACTTTTTTACATATCTATTGTGGGCATCTTACAATATCTCATCATCACTTGACCTGGACTTTCCTTCTATCAACCACAAGAACACCATTGGAAAGCGATTAAAGTGTATTCCTTGGTATGATGTTGGTTCTAATCACGTTATTTCTTCATAGTTACTCGTACCTCTCTATTATTGCTTTCACTTACGCTGATTGGGGAACTGGTCCTAATGATCATATATCCAGTACATGTTATTTTGTTTACCTTTGCTTTAACATTGTTTCATGCTCTTCACATTAACAAAAGGTAGTCTCTCATAGTACTATAGAGGTAGAATATCGTAGTATGGTTCTTATTTTTGCTGAGATTACTTGGATATGCTCTCTTCTCTATGAATTACACATCTCTTCAGCCATACCCAAAGTTTATTCTGGCAACCGTGGAGAGGTTCTTCTACCTGTTAATCCTATAATGCATTCCAAAACCAAGCACTTTGAAATTGACTTGCACTTCATTTAAGACCATGTTCAACATAAATGTCTTCAACTCGTTCATATTCTAGCAATGTTTGAAGTTGCAAATTTATTAACCAAGCCTATTTTTGGATCCTCTTTCATTAAGTTTATATGTAAACTCATGGTAGTTGTTAATCCAATCATAAGTTTAAGGGGGATGTTACATAATACGCATGCAACATGATAAACGCTTAATTTTTCCATTTATTAGTTTTCTCTTCTTTCTTTCCTTTATATACATGTATCTCTTTCCTTTACATACATGTATCCCTCTCTGATATAACACATGATGATTTTATCGTTTCTTTTTGAATTTTTTTATTTTTGCCCTTTGTTTTCTTGTTCCCATAATTGTCCTTTCAACTTGTCTGTCAAAATAAATTAATTTTGATATTTTAAAATGTGTTAGAAAAGTTAATATATTAAAATTAGTGTATTTTAAAGACAATACTAAAAATCTAATTGAGAATACAAAGACAATATTGTAAGTGTCATTATTTGTAGAAATTAGGGGTGGGCGAAAGCTCCACTTTTGATATGATCCACTTTTGCTTCAATCCAATCCATTTAAGATTCATTTTATTACAAATTCAATCAATTTAAAATTCATTTTATTGGATATGAATTTCAATATGATCCACATTTTATATATTTTATGGACTGGATATCTATTCCCTAAATTCTAATTTTCAAATATGAATCCAAAAAATCCAATCCAAATTTTCAATATAAATTTTTACTTGTGTTAGGTTGAAGGTCGAGATTGACTAGTCCAAATTTGGTCGTATTCGGCTAAGTCAACGCGACCCAAATTTGGCCGTATTTGGCAAAGTCAGTTTTGTACAAAATTTAGCTGTATTATACTAAGTCAGCCGTCACCGAAATTTGGTCGAATTCAATGAGTTAACCTCGACCAAAATTTAGCTGAGTTGGCCTTTGCAAAAATTTGGTCGTATTCGGCCAGTCGTCCCCATGCTGAAATTTGACCAAGTTGGCCCCGACCAAAATTCTGACAAATTCGATGAAGTTTTAGAAAATTCAATTTACATTTCTTTTATAAATAATGGATTCTGGATTTTGAACTTGTTCCAAATATTTTGATATGGATTTAAATCTTGATCCAAATATCTAGATCTGAACTTAAAAAAAAATTCAAACTAATTCTACTAAAAATATGAATTTGAATCTAAAATCTGATCCAATTATTTGGATCTAATGAATGTGGATCAGATTATTAAAAATCCAATCCATAACCAACCTAGTAGAACCTAATTGAGAATACAAATACATTATTGTAAGTGTCATTATTTGTAGAGACTTGATTGTTATAAAATTTGTGGTAAAAATATACTCAAGATGACCGGAACATACTTAGAAAAAAAAAAACTAAAACCATGTATGTTCATCTAAATTTTAAAATAATTAAAGAGTGGCCATAAAAGTCACCCATGTAGGCAAACATGATGTTCAATAAGAAAAATTGCCACACTTGAAAGGTAATACAAGATGTTGGAAATGTAATAAACTGAAACATATATATAGAATATGAAAAAAATATTTAGAACATTCCAAACTCTTGTGAATGAGCTTTAAAACTTAGAACTAGAATACTATAAAGCCTGCATAATATGGAAAATTTTGGACATTCCAAAGGCTTGAGAACCTAAAGCCAAAACTATGGTAGAAACTCAAATCATGACCACAACTCTAAATGAACTTCTTTAGCTCTCTAATGAATTACCTCTATTCTTAAAATGATATGAAAGATTCAAACTCACTAGCTTTGAAAGGAAAATAATAGGATCAAGTCCAAAAGGTAGAATGTTTTAAATATTTAAATGATTAAGTTAAAGGTGCATGATAAAAAGTTGTTTAATAACAGCTCAAGTGAATAATCTAATAATGATGTGACCCTTATGATAAAAAAGTTTAAAAAGATGTTCAAGAAGAAATAAAAAGGTGATGAAGGAAAGAACAAGGAGAAAATAAGAAAATATTAAGAAAGTTAAATATGAGAATTAGTATATGATAAGAAAAAAGTAAAGGCCAAAAACAAAAACTTAATAATGAAAATCCACATCTCAAATAAGACTTAGCCAAATGGTACTACGTAGTTCAAAAAGCTCAAAAGTTTTGTATACATTATACAATATTCTAAATAAGCTTAAGTTAGATATTATTATAAACTTTTACATTTTAACTTTCGTGACACTTCAAAGTACATTATACAATACTTACTCTCTCTCTATATTTTTTAATTTTAAAAACCAAATAGGTTTTATTATTATGTATATAGATTATGTTCAGTCTCATGCAAATTGAGAAGGAAAATAACATAAAAAGTAATCTTCATTTACTTTTCTTTTATAAGACAAGGAAATATCGTGATGAAATCATTAAGGTATTAAGTTATGGAAGAAATAATTATGTTTTTTTAAACATTTTCCAGGCTATTTGTGATTGAGCAAATGTAATGTTTTAATTTAATTACTTGATTAAATAAACCCATAACTATTATAAAGTTTTTTTTAATTTATTTAAACAAATTAAAATAAAAAAATATCAAAATAAACTTATACATATATTTAATTAAGTTTTTTATTTAATAGCACATTATAGAAAAAGGATTGTAATATTTGTTTTTTACAAAATTACGATATATTTTAAATACATTATTATGTTATATGGAACCGGGGCGGACCTTAGTTGGTCCGCCGGCCTCTCCCAATATTCTTTTTATCTTTTATAGGTTATTAATTAAAATTTATAATAATTTATAATTTAAAAAAAAAATTAATTTAATTATAATTAAAATTTAATTCTATAATGAATTTCAAAGGATAAAAATATTTACTATCATCTTTTTACTTACTCACTTATTATTAATTAATAATTTCATAATTAAATTGCTAATATTATATTCAATAAAAAATTTATTTAAAATTTTAACTTCATATTTATTGTTAAAACTTTTAATTATTCAAATTAAAAAAATTTATCGATCTTCTTTCAACTATATCAATCTTTAAAGAAAAATACATTTTACTTAACAAGATTCTTTTTTTTTAAACAAAATTGTGAAATAAAATAGAATATAAATTTTTGTACATAATATAATTATTTACATTGAAAAAAAATATAACCAAAAATTTATCACTACTATAATTTTTCATATTTTATGAGATTTTTTTTTTCAATCATTTCATAAAATTTTGCAAGAAATTTTTTTTTTGCCATTTTTCTAAGAGTTTTAATTGGTTGCTAATTCCTTCATGGATAATTATTTTTTACAAAATTATAAAATTTGTAAGTATTTTCTATAAGTTTTCTATGAAACCTTAAATATTTTAATAAAAAATTGGTAGCAATTTCTTACAAATTATTTTTCATAACAAAATTTGTAAATATTTCTTATGAAAAAATTTTAAAACAAATTTGACAGGAAATATATGTTTTTTAATAGTATATGTTTTGGCTTAATTATTGATGAGTTCAATAATTTAAAACTACAAAAAAGTTATTAGATATATATATGTTTTCTTTTGTAATTACTAGCGAAAACACATAAGTCATTATGGCTATGTGTTTGTATTTGTAAATTTTCATAGAAATTTGAGTTAAGATAAATAAGAAATATATAATTAATTTTTAAAATAGTTGTTAAATATAAAATTAGAAAAAAAATAAAATATGTACAAAAATGAAGTTTTTAAAATAATTGTTGAAGAGACAAGAAATTTTTAGAATAACGGTTAAAAATAATCTATTTATAAAATAATTAATTTTTAAAATAATAATTAAGAGTAAAACTAGAATAAAAATTGTGAACACAAAATGATATCCTCTTTGTATATTATTAAAGATAATTAAATTATATATTATATATCTATTTTTGTTGTACCGGTGATAGGGATAAAACATATAAATTTTAAAATATTATTTTGACTTCCAAAGTTAATGGTTGACCCGTCGCCACTAGTATGAAATTATTTTTTCACCTCCACCATAATTTTTTCCTGTCTCTACATTTATATATTGTTATAGATAATTATATTATATATTATATATTTATTTTTTGTTGTACTACTGATAGTGATAAAACATATAAATTTTAAAATATTATTTTGACTCTTCCAAAGTTAATGGTCAAAATCTGTCACTCGCCACTTATATGAAATTATTTTTTCACCTCCACCATAATTTTTTCCTGTTTTTACAATTATCATTGTTATGTTTCACAAAGTATAATTTTTATCATAAGTTTGGTATGACATGCAAAGTGTAATTTTTATCACAAATTTGATGTGGTATGCTTTTGTATTCTTTTATTTTATTTAATTTTTAATAAATTTTTGTTTGATGGTAAATTATCAATGAACTTTGAGATGTCAACATAGTTGAGATGTCAAAGTTCGTATCAATGTTTAACACGATCATGTTTGGATGTATATTACAGTAAAATAACAAAAGTAATTTTTTTAAGTTTTACATTTTTTAAAACATGTTACCTAAAATATATTAAAAGAAATTATACATTCAGAAGACAATTCATCGATAAAAATACACATTATAGAATGAAGATTCTCGAATTATTTATTCTGAAATACATAATAGTTCCTATTATTCATTTTATATTGTATAGCTATAAATTGATTTTTGATTATTTTAAATTGTTTTCAGAATGTTCGGAAATAAAATTATAATTACAGAATAAATTTCCGTAAGTTTAAGATAGATTTCAGAATATGCGTTCCGAATCATTCTAGAAATGTATTTTATTTTTCTTCTTTTCACTGTTATTTAGTTTGTTGATGTTTACTTTGTTGTTTCTCCGTCAAAAGCTTGCATATGAAACAGTTTCCCTTTGACAAAAACAAAAAACAAAGAAAATTAAAATAATAATTAAAAAAAAAAAAAAAACCTTGTTGACGACGTTCACGTGTGAGAAAGTTCCACGAGGATCGATTAGTAACCCTAATTTTTATTTTTATTAATGCATTCAACTTAGTTCTACCTAAAATTCTTGACCAACAAGTTAGCCACAATTTCAAAATCGCGTTTGGTCAACCTGTGCTATTACGTATGCCTCAATTGGCTAGCTAGTCCCAATAAGAAGAAATGAATTTAATTTTTTTACTAAAATTTTGGTACTAATCATTTGAAAAATTCACTAATATATATTACTTTTATATATTTTAAAACATAAGAATGATTACTTAAAAAAATTAAATATATTTTTAATCCTTATATTCATTCATGTCTTAAATTTGAACATATTTTAATTTTCAAACTTTAAAAATGATAAATGTCATTCTCTTAATTTAATAAAATTATTTTTTATATGTTAAACAATTTAGGAGAAAAATGTATTAATGTCTAAGATATGGATAAAATTTAATTTCACATATAAATTTATAAACTAAAAATATATTTAAACTTTTTAAAAAATATTTTATGATCCTTTGAATCCGATTGTCCTTAATTTCACCGTACACACTTCTCCGTTCAATATTTTTACGTGATCAATGTTTCAAAACGTCATTATCAGTTCACTTCATGGATTGGACGAATTCAAAATGCATCGTTAAATTACACTATTTTTTTAACAAATATTATTAGCGCAGAAAGGTGTCATGATTTTATAATTCCCTTTATATTTTTCAATGTTTTTTTTTTTTAAGTTTGATCGAAATAAACAAATTGGTGTTTTTTCTTACATTTAAGTTTTCTGCTAATTAAAAGCATAAAAAAAGGAGATTTTAAAGTGGGGAAGAGTAATGTGGAGTAGTATCAAATATGATCCACTCTACATACACATACCAATTCTTTTCCTTTTTATTCTCTTTTTCTGTCCCTCCTCTATCATCATTTCAACCTTAAATATAGAGCTATTAAAACACACTTAAGCTCATATAGATTAATAAGAAAAGTATAAAAAATGAATTAAGATTAGTTAACAAAAGTTGTGATATAAAATGATCAAATTAATTTTATCCTTGATTTTTTGGTTAAATGAGTTTGGATAAGATGAATATATACGATCATAGATCAATATACTTTATAAAATAATAATTATATCTAAACAAATTATTATGATAAAAATATTAAAAAAACATCATAAATAAAATACATATTTATTTACAAAAATATTTAAAAATACCTTCTATTTACTTTTAAAGGAAACGATGTTTTAAATTACCAAATTCATTAACAAAATATTTCTGTAAAATCAATATTGGATAAAGATGGTCCGACACAATTTTAAGGATACAAATTAAGATTGTGTGCTTTGTGGAGGGGTCACTAGGTTAAAATAGAGTATTGTTTGAATCATAGTTATTTTTGGTTAAGATCGAATATTTTTTAAGAATATAATGACTCTTAATTAAAATTAAGTTTTAATTGAAAAAATCTTATTAGACTAAAACCGAGTATTGTTTGAAATGCACTAAACTCTTGCTTACAAGAATATGATCGAAAGATTATGAGACTTTATTTGTTTTAAAAGATAAATTTGAGAGAGAGTAAATGAATGAATTTGAGGAGACAGAGAATGAGAAAATGTTGTTTGTTTTAAGGGATAGAAAAGTGAAGTGAAAAGATTTAAAGGAAAAATTTGTGAATAATTTGATAAAAATGATAAATAAAAAAATATTTTAATAGATAAAAATGTAAGATTACAATTTTGTCATCATGGTTAAAATTAATATAAAATAAAATGTAATTAGTTAAAATTAATGTAAAATAAAATGTGGATTATTAGTATTTAAATAAAAAAAACAAGTAATTACTTGAAACAAAATGTCATTGGTTGAAAATAATTTTATTAAATATAAAAAAATAAAACATTTTTAATTAATATGCTTGGATACAACCTAGGGGTGGTAATGTGGGTAAAGTCCAATGGGCCATCCCATAGTAAAAGCATAGGTGACTCGTGTAACCTGCAGCCCACATGAGCCATAAATGAAACGGGGTGGACTGGCCCGCAACTTAACATAATTTAACCCTCACTTGACCACACTCATGTGCGCAATCTAAGGAATCCTCATCCTGTATATTTCTTCTTTTGCTAAGGTGTCCTCACTCACCACATTCATGCAATCTAACCTCATTTTATTCCTTATTGGTCCATTTAATTCCTTAGTATTGACATTATAGATAGATAGATAGATAGATAAAAAAGGTTTTATAATGGTGCAATACATAGAAAAATTGTTGGGACATTTAATTCCTTATTGGTCATTTAATTCATAGTGAAGTACATACAAAAATGTATATAATGGACCACTCTAAAAAAAATTATGATGCAACACAAATGCGAGCCAACCTACAAAATGTAATGAATGCAGAGCGGGCCACATTTTCTAGCCCATTTTGCATTGTAGGGCAAGCCAGCCTAGTTTGCATTGTGCAGGCCTATTGCGGACGGGGCCTAAACGGGCTAGGCTGGCCTGCATTGCCACCCCTAATGCAGCCTACCCTCCTACCCAAATTTAAGTAATTTGGCATTTAAATAACACAGAACAAGAATTCAATAAAGGAAGGACAAATGACTATAACTTGACATGTGAATAATTAGCTTTTCCTATAGTTCCTTGTTATATTGAGAAGATGCCCATTCACAACTCACCTTTTTTTCTCTCCTGCAAATCATTGCAAATGACTTGAAACAAACACAAATGTCTCTCGTTCATCCGTGCTTGTAAACAATAATTTTGTAGAAACAAAACACAGTCTAAAAGAAGTGTTGTATCTTCAAAAATATCTTCTACATATAAAGTATTGAAAGAAAGAACCATTTAAATCCTCTTATATTCATTGATACATGAAAACATTCTTCGTTCTTCATCTTTGTTTGTCTTCATAGACGGTGATGGTTGCATTAAATGTTCTTTATGCAATATTAAATGTGTGATTCATTCATCGTATATAAGTCACATTATTTTATCTCATGAAAAGCAAAAGTTAAGACAACGAGGGAGAATAATTATGATGTAATGACAAAACAATATTTTGATGTTAATTGATACTTTGACACCAATAATAAAAAAAGTAAATACTTATCAACCTAGTAAATTAATGTTTTAATTATATTTTTTATTTTAAAATATAAATATATATTATTATTATGGGGTGTGCAAATGAACGTTTTCATTTTCTCATGATGCCAAAGAATACCTTTGTATTTTGACCTTAATATATGTTTTGTTTTGATAGTGTTCGCTTGTGTAGTGATTGAATTTGATTGTGCGGATTTGTGGGGTTCGACTATGTTCACTTTGAAGGATTTGTGAGAGAGTGGGGGTGCGAATTTTGGAGAGGGTCATCTCGTCAAATAGAGAAGATCTAAGGGGATAAATTGGTGGTTTACCATAATGTCCCCATGTGTGAGTGATTGAATTGGTTACCATAATATTTTTTTTGTTCAATCATGTTTTAATTTTTATCAATTTTGTTCAATTTGGTTCTTTTTTACTAACTCCGTTTAAATAATTAATAGTAATGAACTATGACCACCACTTGTCACTTCGTGAGTTTTTGGTTTTTTATAACTTGTTTTTTTTTTTTAATTTTTTTTTTCGATAAAACATCCTAGTGTCAATCCAGCAACATGTCACGTATCAAAGTTAACGTTTTATATTTAATTTGGTCCATATATTCATTCTTTTTGTTCAATTTAGCCATATATTTTTTAAAATGAAGCAATTTTGTCACCCTTCAACTTGAGACCAAATTTAAAATGATGTTTTAGTCAATATAACGAAGTCTTTGTTAAAATTCACATTTTTATTAAATAATTTTGGTTTAAAATTACAATTAATTTAAAATTAGAACAAAAATTTTAAAAATAAAAACTAATATCATTTATCTAAAATTTAAGGCGTTATTTATCATATAAATTAAATTACTAAAAAACTTTAGTAAACTTCGTCCAAATCCTTTAAAAATAATAATTAAAATCCATCCAACGCTTCCCTGAAATTTATTCTCTAAACCCTTAATGCATAACACGTTTTTTTTTTCTAAAACGATTTCTTTTATTTTATATATATATATATATATATATATATATATATATATATATATATATATATATGAATATGAGGTTAGAATTTTATTACATCTGAATTCTTATAATAATTTTATTAAAAGACTTTTAAAGAATTGAAAAATGAAAATATGTTTAGACGATTTTGATCTGAAAACTATTAAATGTGTATTTGAACAAATAAAGTTTTTTCAATAATAAAAAATAGTAAGTAATTATATCTACATAATTATAACAAACTATAAACAAATATATCCCCATGAAATTACATATATTAACATGTAAATAGGTAATCAGTATGTTGACATGGATTCCAGGACCTTACATAAAGTATCTGTGCCTTTTCAGACCTATTTTAGTCATTATCACTTTTCTTTGATCTTTTTCACTATAAAAAATTACAACTATAATGTATATTGTTTATACTTTTTCTGGTAAAATAATTTATATTTCAAATTTCAAAGACAAACTTTATTTTTCTTCCTCCATACATCACTAAAAAATTTATAATGATTTTTTAGTACACGACAACTAATTTTGCCTATTATTTATTAATATTCAATGGAATAACAAAGTTTTGTTTTTGTTTTTAATCATCACGTTATAAGAAAATCACACTATCATTTCCCTTTCATATAACAAAATCATGAAAAAGTTTCCCTGTCACGATCACAAATTTAAAGTTTAACTTTTGTAAAGATTCATACATTGATATATTTTGTAAAAATATTATATTTAGTTTACATGATCAATTTTATAAATCCATAAACATCCTAACTTTAATTTACGAATTTACAACCAACTTGAGACTTCAACTTTTAGACATAACATTTACTTACATAAATAATAACTGAAAAAGAAAATTAATTGAGGTCGATAGATTTTAATTCAACATTATCTTTAACAAGTAAATATAAATAAATGTCTATTAACTGAATAGATTTTATAAGTTATATTTTGTGAATGGATATAAACTTAAAGAAATTATAATTTATTTGTAAGCTTTTGAAGCAGTGATTCAGTTATCCATCCATAATTGGTGGTTTAAAATTTATTAATGTCACTATTAAATTATATGATCAGTACAATAAATTTATTAATCTTATAATTCTTTTGAGAAAGTTATTAATCTTACAATAATACTAGTTAAATCCATATTATTAATAATCAATAATTTATATATGATGTTTAAAAGTTGACTAAATGACATTTTTTCTGTATTTGCAACTACATTTAATGTTTTTTTTTCTATTTATATTTTTTACTTGATGTGGTATGGATACTTTTTTAAAAAACTTATTGATTTTTTCTATATCAATTTTAATGTTATTAAGAGATAATCATTCTTGTTCATGTTTTATATGTTTATCATCCAATTTAGAAATAAAATAGAGAAAAATAATGTTGATACTTATTTTTACAGAAAAAAAGTCATATTATTTTTTTAAAATTTAAAAAACTACATATATTCTGTCTATATTATTTATATTATTATATAAAGATTCGTACATATTTTGTTTTTAATTTTGTTTTTTAAATATTTTTTAAATTTAAATAATTATTTTATTAATTTTATCTTTTGAACAACTATTTTTTTAATAATTTAATCTTTTCTCAATTTGATTTTTTAAAATTTAATTATCTTTTAAACTAAAATAAGTATTATAATAAAAAAACTATCTAAAAATAAATAATACCAAAAAAAAAAATTATAAAAATTATTTAAATTTATTTTAGTAATATAATAATAATAATTTTATAATTTGTCGTTACAATAAATGGAATACATGTGCATGTGTATTTTCACAGCTTAAAATGAAAAAATATATTAAATCATTATTATAAATATTAAAACTAAAAAAAATGTACTACTAAACCGAATTTAAACCTAAAATAAAATACTCCTACCTCTTTATTGAAACCGGATTGAACCATCATTGTTTTGATACAGAGATTAACCTGATTATTATGTCCCATAGGTCAAAAGTTTACACAAAGTATAAAGTGAAGAACAATTAACAATAAAAAGATATATTATTGACATGATTTCCAAATCATTAAACTTATAAATTACTAATTCCATAGGTAAATTAATTACCACCAGTTGAATTAATGGTTATTAAATTATATAGTTTGATTAAGTGAAAAAATGGAAAACTTTTTTAATCCAGAGAAAGTAGAGAGAAAAAAAAAAGAAAAAAGAGAGAGCGAAAAGAAAATTAAAAAAAATGAAGAGAGAGAAGAATAATTAAACTACATAGACACAGAGGAACAGCATTTTTGCATTCTGTCATGCACTCTGTGCCACACCCTCAAAAAGTGCCACATTCTCTCTCTTTCTTTCTCTCAACACTTCACACTTCACACACACATTCTTTTCTAATTTCTTCTTCCTTTTAGGGTTTCTCTTCTCTCTCATATTCAAACCAGAGATTCAGATTCTCACCTCCATTTTCGTTTCTACTTTTTCACTCAAAACTCCTTCCTGAGTCAACTCGTTCGCCCTCTCCCACCACAACCTTCACCATCCTTATTTTTTCGTCGAACCAGTTTTTCATCGTCGTGAAAAGCCCTTTCTCTGCTCATTCCCTTCTGTTTTTGGCTCCTCTTCTACCTCATTCACTCAACCTCAACCAAACCGTTTTTGAAACGCAAGGTTTTTCGTTTTTCGTATCTTCTGTCCGAAAACAGATACACAGGTTTTCGATGATTCCGAGGTAAACTTGAGAGAGGGAGGAAAAGGTAGAAGAATAAGAAGATCTGGAAGCGGTTACCACACGGAAATGGAAGGTTCTAGAATGGAGAATTTAGTCAGAGCTGAGAAATCGCTGAGGCTCAGCTTAGAGAAATCGAAGTCGGTGGGGTTGGCTTTGGAGAGAGCGGGGCCGAGGTTGGCAGAAATCAGGCAGCGGCTACCGTCGTTGGGATCGGCGGTGCGGCCGATTCGCGCTGAGAGGGATGCTCTGGTGGCCGTCGGCGGACACATCAATCGTGCCGTGGGCCCCGCCGCGGCGGTGCTCAAGGTTTTTGACGCCGTCCATGGACTGGAGAAGTCGCTGCTGTCGGATCCCCGGAGCGACATCGCCGGGTACTTGTCGGTGCTGAAACGTCTCCAGGAGGCGCTGAGGTTCCTGGGGGACAATTGCGGGTTGGCTATACAGTGGTTGGAAGACATAGTTGAGTATTTGGAGGACAATTCCGTTGCTGATCAGGTTTATCTGGCGAATTTGAAGAAGGAATTGAAGAATCTTCGGGAATCGCAGCACGGGGAACTCGATGGTGGGTTGTTGGATGCTGCATTGCGCAAGTTGGAGGATGAATTCAGGTTGCTGTTGACTGAGAATAGCGTGCCATTGCCTATGTCGGCGGCGGCTGCGGGTGATGGTATGGCATGCATTGCGCCGTCGCCGCTGCCTGTATCGGTTGTGCAGAAGCTGCAGGCGATTCTGGGGCGGTTGATGGCTAATGACAGGCTGGATAGGTGTGTGGGGATTTATGTTGAGGTTAGGAGTTCCAATGTTAGGGCAAGTTTGCAGGCGCTGAATTTGGATTACCTTGAGATTTCTGTGTCGGAGTTCAATGATGTGCAAAGCATTGAGGGGTATATAGCTCAGTGGGGGAAGCATTTGGAGTTTGCGGTGAAGCATTTGTTCGAGGCTGAGTATAAGCTTTGCAATGATGTGTTTGAGAGGATTGGATTGGATGTGTGGATGGGTTGTTTTTCGAAGATAGCTGCGCAAGCGGGTATACTGGCGTTTCTTCAGTTTGGGAAGACAGTTACTGAGAGTAAGAAGGACCCCATCAAGCTTTTGAAGTTGTTGGATATTTTCGCGTCGTTGAGCAAGTTGAGATTGGATTTCAACCGGCTTTTTGGCGGTGGGCCATGTGTTGAGATACAGAATTTGACTAGGGATCTTATTAAGAGGGTGATTGATGGGGCTGCAGAGATTTTCTGGGAGCTTTTTGTTCAGGTGGAGTTGCAGAGACCGAATCCACCACCAGTGGATGGCAATGTGCCGAGATTGGTGAGCTTTATCACTGATTACTGTAACAAGCTCCTTGGGGACGACTATAAGCCGATACTGACTCAGGTTCTGATCATTCACAGAAGTTGGAAGCGCCAAAGCTTTCAGGAGAGACTCCTTGTTACTGAGATTTTGAACATTGTGAAGGCTGTTGAGCAGAATGTAGAGACTTGGATCAAGGCTTATGATGATCCTATACTGTCCCACTTTTTTGCTATGAACAATCACTGGCATCTGTGCAAGCATTTGAAAGGGACAAAGCTTGGGGAACTCTTGGGGGATTCCTGGCTGAGGGAGCACGAACAGTATAAGGAGTATTACTCCACAATCTTTTTGAGGGACAGCTGGGGAAAGCTTCCTGGACATCTGAGTAGGGAAGGGTTGATTCTTTTCTCTGGAGGGCGCGCCACTGCCCGTGACCTGGTTAAGAAAAGGTTGAAGAAGTTCAATGAAGTTTTTGATGAGATGTATACTAAGCAGTCAAGTTGGATAATGCCAGAACGGGATCTGAGGGAGAAAACATGTCAGCTTATAGTGCAAGCTGTGGTGCCTGTATACCGCAGTTACATGCAGAATTATGGTCCTTTGGTGGAGCAAGATGCTAGCTCCACAAAATATGCAAAGTACACCGTTCAGAAGCTTGAGGAAATGCTCTTGTGTCTTTATCGGCCAAGGCCTGTAAGACATGGCAGCTTGAGAAGTCCAACATTTAGTGCAAAATATGGCAATGGAGTACCTGATCTTCGCAGAACAGCATCTGCAGTTGTGTAATCTGTTAGTCAATGTGTTTCTATAGACGAACAACAGGGATGGTATTTTCCCCTCATCAGCTGGATGGCTACTGTATATAATTTTCCTCTGGGCCTTGCGGTGCATAATGTAGGCTTTTCTTAGTTTCTGAGAAGGAAGTTCCTGAGCACTGCCCTTTGAATGTCTGATGTATTTCATGAAAATGAAGTTTAGTTTCTCTTCTCAGATGCAAAAACCGGTCATATCTCCCGTGCTCAGAGGTTTCTGCAAAAGCTAGGCCATCTGTAAAACAGTAAGTTATGAGCTTAAATGAATAAGTATGGACGTTGGTTATGAGGCTTTTTTGGTCACTGTCATCTGAAGTAATTTATTCAATCTTTATCTTCATATATTAAGTCGTTTGTAGCTGCAGGGTCATTTTATTTTGAAAATTTTATGTACAATTTTTAGTATACAAGGACTGAGAAGTTTAGATGAACAGAATATTAGTCATATTTAGTCATCAGTATTGAGGGGGGGTTAGGGTGGGGGCGGTGAAGTTGTTAATTGTAAATGCAGAAACCCTTGTGAGTTGCCTGTTTCATGTACTTTTTCAAGGATGCCTCCAAAATAAGACGTATTTTTGCAATGAATTCATTGGAAGGGCAAGGATAATGTTTCTGCACTGATTTTGATTTTTACCGTTAAGTTCCTTTCCTCTGTACTAGTTCTGTTTATTATAACGCTACATTTTCTTCTTGATTCTATTTTCGTTAAGGTTTTGGGAGCTATTTAACTGTGAAACCAGAGGCCATTGTTACTGCTGACTAATGAAACCTACCCAATGTCTTCTGGTTTGAGTTGCAGATATGACAACAGGATTATAACATTCTTTTTCTCTAATTGTCCTAATCTTCTACGAATAAGGTTGATTTTATCTGTAAAGAAGGTTTAATCACTATTAGTTTATGTACATACTAATCTTTACCCTGTAACAGTGATAAACTGTTGTTTAGTAGGGATTAGGTAGAAAGCAGTACATGATGGACTTGATGTGACCCTGCTTTTTAAGCTCATTTTAGTTCTCTTAACCTACAGTCAATATTGTGAAAATTTGTCGTATGGTACAAATTTTAAATCCACTGTGGATGTCTTTGATGTAATTGGTCCACTCTGGATGTACAAAATGGTCCTGTCCTGTAATTATAGCTGCAATGTTAAGGGTTTTGGGATTTCAAAGATTGGAATCAACTATAATGTCTATCTGCAATATCAAGGGTTGCCACATTTGTGGCCATTATTTTGAACCTCAGAATAGAACAAGGGCAACTAAAATAATTTATGAATAGTTTATCGAAACATGTGAATGATATCTTGGTTTACTTAACACTTTTGGTCTGCATTTTTTGTAAGAACTTTTTGACATCAATAGAATTATTAGCTTAGCATTGTTGAGGTAATAAAAAGTGTTATTTGAACATGGGACATTATGTGATGTATTTACAGGGATTAAAATAAAAATCCATGTACTTTTTGAGACTAAAAATAAATATTTATTGGGTTTAAATCAATGTAACTTGATTATAAAGAGTGAAAGTAACGATTTTACGGAGTACAATTAAAAAAATGCCATAATAGAAAATATTAAGTTTTACGTGATTGATAACTAAAGCACATTTAGATATAATTGTCTTGACTTAACTATTTCTTTTGAAAAAAATTTAAATCAGTTAGGCATATTATTCCACATGCAATCGTGAACATTCTCTACATTTTGAAATAAAATAAAATATATATTTTTGTTTTGTTTTAATCACTATAATTATATCACTTTTTATTTATTTATTTTAATCTCTAATGACATCATAGGTTGACGTAACACTTTTAATAATGTTATCAGCATTGAGTTGACAATTTTATTTGTGTGATAAAATCATTATTGTTAGAATGAACATAGGTAATAAAAAAAGAACTAAAACGAGAAGACTATGTAATAAAAGATTAATTAAGTAATTGAGTTATAAAACTCTTGTCGTTTTTACTTATAGGCAGAGTATGAGAAGTGGTTGAAGAGACTTGCAATTTCCCTTAGCGTCTTCTTACTCGTAACTTCTTTTTACATTTTCATAAATTTTAAATTTTTCATTTTTGACATTCTTCTATTAAATGACAACCTAGGCATCAAATATGGGTAGTTGTTAGAGTATTAATCTTTTTGTTTTTGTTTTTGGTTTTTAACATATACGAGTTTTTGATTTAGAGTTCTTTTCGTATCGTTTAAATGTCATTTGAATCATATATTATGAGATAAAAGTTGTGCATTTTTATTGTGAAATTCAAAACCCGGAAATAGTATTTCGATTACATATTTGGAATAATATTTTGTCTTTAAAAACTCTATTTTATATTATATCAGTCAAAATACAATTTTAAAGTTTTGAATTATGTAGTCTTAAAGTTAAAATTGTGTCATAGATTACACAATTTGATCTCATTTTGACTTTTGAGTTACACAATAGATAACTTTAAATGTGTTTTGGATTACACAATTTGGAATACAATTTTGACTTCTAAAATTTTCATTGTTTTTTTATTTTATTTTGGTGAATGGACAAAAAAGAGATAATCATGATAAACATTCATAATTGACATGAGAATAAGTTCTCATAAAACATTTCATTGAACCTACTACAATTGCGAAGTACAAACGAACATTATTCAGATTGCAACCACTCCAGCTGACCCCATATGAGTATATTTCAGATCGTAGCCACTCTTGACTAATCCTGCCAAATATTATTTGACACCTAGCCGCTCCTGATTAAAAATTTTGAGTATTCTTTTGAATCGTAACCATTGCTAGCTAATCTCGTTAAATATTCTTCTTCTTCTTCTTCTCTTATTTTCTATCGAACTTGATAGTTGTGAAACACTAAATGCTCTTCATGCAACACTAATTGTTCTTTTCCTCTTCATGAAAAACCCTTGATAGTTGGCAACACTTATCATCCTGCCCTACATAACTTTTTACTCCAAAATTTTTTAAATGCACACATCTTATTAGGAAAACAACTGGACCAAAGTTGAAAATGCTGATGTTAGAGTAGTTGGAGGATAAAATAACTTTAACTCGATTTCAAAGAGATATTTGATCACACTTTATATTTGTTGCAAATCTTCTTGGTGAAAAATGGTGACGACATTCCTTACATAAAAAGAATTAAGGTTCAAAAATATTCTTTAAGTTTATGTTAGTTCAATGTCCATTTGTAATTTTTGTTTGATCATCACCAAACGCTTATAAGACATAGTGGAATCTGCTTGGTACTTTATGGTCTGTTTGAAAAAGCACTTCTATTTGCCGCTTATTAAACACATCTTCTTTATGTTATACACTTTGTTGTATTATACATTTAATCAAAATCATATGGTTGTCAAGTTTTTCTTTAATGCTAACTTTCTATACCATATCTCAATCTTGGATAAGATACAAGCCATTCTTCCTCATACCCTTTATCATTATCATGGATCCTCTCAATAGCTTCAACATTCCTCTCTCACCATTAAATGCACATCCCTTTCTTCTTTAGCTCACTAAGGGATATTAGATTGCACTTCAAGCTAGGTAGAAACCTAATATCGTCAAATACTCTCAATTTCATCATTCAAACAAAACATGATGGTTCTACCTCTTGTTATCTTACATGACTTATTGTTACCAAGGAGAATTGAACCTCTTCGAAGTTCTATAAATTCATGGCACCATAGACAATTAGGTGTCACATGAAATGAACATCTAAGTTCATTATCCACTCGCAATTATCAGTACTACTTAACACAATTAGGATTATTAAGGATTTATAATCATCTTCCACTAGAGTTGCTTCACCAAATGTCAACAATCCATCAAACTATTTAACAAACCCCGACGGTCTATTAAGGTTATTATCCTTCTTCTTCTTCTTTGGACAAAACCTTTTAAGTGACCTTCCTTCTTCTCATAGACGTCCTCGACATTGACCTCCTTACACTTATCTATTATTGCTAATAAATAGTTCACCCTTTGTTATAAGGTTATCACCAACACAACCTTAACTTCTAGTTTCTCATTTAGCTACCTCGACCTCAAAACAACTTGAACTTCCTCAAGGGAGAGAGATAGTCTCTCTTATATACAACACATTCGTCTTAGAAAATGAATATGACAATAACAACATTTGATCCTTATCATCAATATACCCATAAATATTCTTCATATCAAGGATAAACTTGTTTAATTCATTTAGTTATTTTTTTAAGGGTAGTCATTGATTGAATTTTTCAAAATCCAATCTAGATCCAACAAAATAGATTGGATATATAATCTAGATCCATTTGAATTGGATTAATTAACTATATTTAGATTTTTCAAGTCCAATTTAGATTAGGTTAAATCTAGATTCAATCTAGATTTAATTGGTCAAGTACATTAAATCTAATGAGATCAATTTAATTTACTAGACCATTAAGTTATCAAACATGAGCAGGGTTGACTCAGCTTGACTTGGACCTAGGTCGACTCATGTCAACTCGCATCTGGTTCACTCGATTTGACTTGGGTTTGGACTACCTCACCTTAACATCAACCATAGTAGAGTAGAGTCAATTTGGGCTTGGAGCGACTTAACTTGACTTGGGCCTGGGCCAACTCAGTTTAACATAGGTCGACTTGTCTTGCCTTTATGTGGGACCGTATCAACTAAACTTAACCTTGGGTTTATCGATTGAATTGAAATGATTGCTTCAGAAATCATTGAATTATTCTTCCAAATTGTTGAATATTTTTTGTTTTCGATCAATTCATCGAGTTTTGGGGGTTTCCTTTGAATAAAAAATGATGTTAAATTTAAAAATTGTTGTTTTTTTTTGGTGAGGAATCCTATACTTTTATGAATAAAAGTAGTTAAGAGTGTGCTATTTACAAAGATTAATTTATATTACTCTCAATTAAAAAGACTACTAGATCAAGATATTGTTAAATATTTTTCAGGATTCAAAATTGTTTCAGATATAGGGACTGAGCGCCTATCTAAAACACTCGTTTGACTCTTCTTTTTGCTCTTCTTCTGTTCGATGTCCTTTCTTTCTCCCGTTTGGTTGTCCAGACGATCGGGATACTTGTCAATTAGGCTTCGATGCTTAAGTCAGTTCAAGTCTGTCCGGGATTAACAATTAATGTCGTAATAAATGCGGAGTAAAAGTTCTTACCAACTTACTTTAGGGTCCTATTTATAGTTTTTTTATATGGGCCCATGTTTAAGATTTCTTTAATTGAGGCCCAATTGCTTTTTAAACTTGATTATCGACCTGCTTTATCTTACTACAAATCTTATCTTTTGGCTCCACCCGACTGACGTTGCTAAGCGTGCATGCTCCGACCGACTGTGTCTTTGCACCGTAATAGTCGGTGTTGTCGATGCTCACATCAAGAAGGATCTCAATGTGATTTTCAGTTAGTTATTGACAAATCAAATGTGTTGTTAGGTAGCTGGCTGTTGCGAGCGGCCTTCGGCTGCTTATCCTTGGATTATTCGCCCGACGTGCTATTTTAATCACTCTGGAGAAATTGTCACATCAACTAGTCACGACTTCAAACCCCAACCGTTGGATAGTCTATCTGTAGCAGGTGACCTTTGACCGCTTATCCTTGGATCGTCCAGTTAGCTAAGAATGTTGATCAGTCCTACGCTAAAAAACCTAAGTGTATTTGTTATCATTATAGTCCCTTTCAGTCTTGTAAAATTTTGACTATATAGTAAATTAGTCTAATAAAAGTAGTGAGACTACTGAATATAATTCTTTTTGACACTTACCAACCTTTTTCTATTCTCTATAGTCGCATATTGAAATTTGTGCTGAATATATAAAAGGTTAAAAGACATCTTTTAACATTTTTATGCTTAAAACTATTTCTAGTAAAAACTCTTTTATTCAAGCAAAAATTTATTCATTACGAATATTTTAAAAAGACCAACCCTTTCTCAAACTATTTATTTATTTATGTATAGTTTAAGAAGAGTTGAAGTTCAAAAATCTATGACTGAAAAAAAATATCACTGGAAATACAACCCATTATTGACTATATAATTATTGGATTATGATAAGGTTAGGTTTGTGTCAAATTCAAACCAAAATAAGTGAGAGGAAGCTCATGACATGAAACATCTTCAAGAGAAATAACTTCACACGTTGACGAACATTTGGGAAAATGATAATTTTTTGTGAAAATGGAAACTTCTAGTTTAAGGAAGGTTTGAGAGATGAGGTTACTAAACTAATATTATATAAATTAGATAGTATTTTTTTGAATTGCAAAGTCTTTTAAAAAACAAAAAGAAAGAAACAAAGTAAAGAGAAAAAAAGAAGTCCTACCACACACTATTTAATCAACACGTGACGATGATCACACAATTTTTGCAATAATATTTGATTATAATTAATTATGATAAATTGGTGATTGCAACTTTAGTAGCACTATGCGAAAGTGGAATTGACCTAACATGCACTTTGTGATGCAAGAATCCCACAAATTCTGTCCTTTTTGCTAAAAAAGTTAAGTCTTTTCATAGATTGAGCTAACAAACCACGAAATAATGGAGAGAAGAGAATGGACCATATAAAGCATATAACTAAGTACTTACTTTTACTTCTTATGACAATTTTATTGCATTTTCGATTCTCTTTTTCCACTTTCTCCAATTTTACATCTATTCATTTCTCACCACCCTCGATTATACCTAGTGCCCAAGTAAGTGTTAAAAAGCTTAGGATTCAAAACTAATATAATTTAATCCAAATTCAATATATCATATAATAGATTATTCACGACAGATGTTGATCAATAATTTTAAGAAGTCAAAATAATATATTTTTTATTATTGTCATTAATACAATAAAAAATAATATATAATTTAGTATAACTGTAATTACAAAAGAAATCACACATGTATAAAATATAAAAGTATTTTTTTTCATATTCTTGAATTCATCAATAAGTAAATTAGAACTAAAATTTGTAGCTATTTTTTTTTTTTCGATGTAAAGAGGAATTTGTTCTAAAGATTTAATATGAAACTATAATTCATTGAACTTTAAGAAAAGTCTCCCATAATTGAATAATATGATCATTAGTATTATGATTTATAATATGTAAATAAATTGAATTTGTCTTGTTTTCATCTTCACAAATAGCTTCCATTTTATCACTTTTAAAAAATGAATCTATTATTTATTATTCATCAATATACTTATTTTAAAAAAAGTTTAAGATTAAAAAATAATTTATCACAATCTAATAAAAAATTGGGAGCTCCTAAAAAATATAGGATAATCAAGCTACAATTACAAAATTACAAACCAGTTATGAAAAACCATATAATACATTACTTTTTCTTCTATATTTATAAAAAAATGAACATAACAGTCATGAGATAAAAAATAGCGCTAACTATTAAACAAATATTTCGGGATTGAGTGAGATAGGAGAATTACCTTCTTTCTTTAATAACGACAAAGAACAAATAAAAAATGAAAAAAAAATTAATGAGCTTGAGTAGATTATTCTATTTCAAAAACAAAAAGAAAGCAGGTGAGAGTGGAAGATGAATCTAATATGTAGGAAACTCAAAAAGAAAATAAAAAGTATCTTAATAAATATTTTTATTCTTTGTTATATTTGATTTTATGTTTTATTATTTATTATTATTATTAAATGATAAGCTTTATAAAAACAAGAATAAAAAATTAAAAAGAATAAAAAATTCCTAAAATACACATAATATAAAAAAAATTAAAAAAAAATTGGGGGATCATGGCCACTCCTCGTCCTTGAGAAGCTTTGTAAAAGCCTAAAGAATGGTGTTTTAGAAGTGATAATGATTTAAAAATAGCGAGATTCGATTATATATTAAAAAGTTTTAGTATAAATATAATTGTTATAAACATGTTTCATTATTTTAAAACATATTATCTCTCTTGAAACCACTTTTCTAGAGTTCTCTAACTTCTCTCTGAGGGTGCCCCTTCTCTATTTGCCTGATTGAAGATTTGAGACCGTAGAAGTGATCCTCGCGGAGAGCTCTTCAATTTGGACCAATCAGTTTCTTCATTCGCATAAGTTAAGTTTCAGTCATTTTTCTTGGTCTTCTTTTGTTTCTGTTGCATGTGAGATTTTTTCTACTTGCATGAGGTTTTTTCTGCTTGCATGTGAGCTTTTCATCTTCTATATGAGTATCTACTGATTATTGATCATAACGGTATGTTCTGATCGTTCTTCTGATGTTTCTATGTGTAGATAGAGGATCTTGTGAAGTTATAAGTGTTCGATGTTCTTAGAATTGTTTGTGTCTGTTGTAAGACCCATGAAAATAATTGATTAAATAAATAATTAATTAATAAATGAGGGTAGTGGGAACCTTGATGACATTAAATGTTAATTAGTATGACGTGGAAAAGTACTAGCTCACTTGGTTATTAAGAGTACTTAATTGAGTAAGAGGACATGGGTTTAAGTCCTATGTATGTCATTTATGTGTTTTTATTTATATTGTTTTAATATCGTGATGGATCATGATGAGTGATCACTTAAGCCTATGATTGTATGAATTAGTAAGAAATACGAATTGGGCATAAAGGTTGTGCATTGGCTTGATAAGTGGATTTTTGCTAAATTTAGCTTTGGAGTGAATGTGAAAGGGCAAAAGAAAACCTAGCATAAGGAGCAGCCAAAGGGGTTGGAAAACTAGTGTAAACCATTAATTCAATGACCATTAAGTAGGTATAAAAGGTAAATTTTCGTTTTGCCCCATTTATCTCTCATTAAGGCAATATTTTGGGATCAAGTAAGGGAGAGAAAAGGTTGTTTTAGGGATGTCTTTGTGGCATAGAAAGCAAAGCACGAATTCTGAGAGTGTGAAGGGAGAGTTGAGTGTTATTGAGAGTGGACTTGAGAGGAAGAACTAGGCGGACTGGTGAATTGAAGAAGAACCCCCAAAGGCTGCAATTTTTGTGTGCAAAGATTCCAGGTCAGGGGAAGTTGTCCTTATGTGTGTAAATTAAATTATATGTGTTGTGATTCTGCGTTTTGCCCTTCTCAACTGATTCCTATGTGCTATGAATTTCGTGATATATGTGAGGAGATTGAGAAGTGGTTCATTTGATGTTGTTTACAAAGTCTTTTATGCCTTTGGATGATTAGGATGAGGGTTTTGGTACTGAATGGTTGTTTGTGGGTAAATCCTAAGTTTTGATGGTTCAAATGGGGTTAAAACATGTCTGTGTGGTTTGCTTGTTGATATAGACTGCATGGTACTGATTAAGTTGTGTTTTAGTTTGGTTTTGGTTGATTTCATGCGTGAACAGGGGAGAACCTCTGCTATTTTCGCCCAAGCGAGTCACTCTCGCCTAAGCGAAAATCGCAGAAACTCATCTCTGGTTTTGATTCAAGCGTCTCGCTCAAGCGACCAACGTTCGTGTTGAGCGACACGTTCTCTCGCTCAGGCGAGAATGGCTCGCCTAGGCGAGGTCGCGAGGAAACTTGTCACGTTTTCTGTTTGAATCCTCGTCCAGGCGAGGGATTGTTTATTTGGGCCAATGAGGGCCTCGCTCAGGCGAGAAGGTCTCGCCTAAGCGAGAACTCGTAGAGAGCCACTATACCACACTCGCTCAGGCGAGGGAGTCTAGCTTGAGCGAGACAGATACACTCGCTTGGGCGAAGGCTTCTAGACTAAGCGAGAACTGTGAAGATTCATGCATTCAAGTACTGATTGAGCTGGTTGTTTTATATTTCCGAAATTACGGGAATTATGGAGGGACTAAGTCCACAGGATCTGGGATGTGATTGGTTTAGGTCGCGAGCGAGGAGTTCGTAATCGGTGGACCGCATGCGAAACGTGAATGGTTAGTTCACCGAAGGTACTCTTGTTTGGGATGAGTGAGAGAGGGAGTTCATTTCATGCTCAAACTTGAGAATGCTATGAGCGAAGGAGTTCATAGTAGGAAAGGTGGGTATGCGGGTCCAAGTCTGAGCGCGAAGTTCGGATGACGGTCGAGGGAGTCCGTGAAGCAGGACTACGAGCGAGATAGGCTTGTAGGTTGGACCACGAGTGAGGAGGTTCGTAGAAGCTCGGGAAAGTCCCATGATCAAGAATACATGCATAAACTCATAATGGTTATGAGTGGGGAAAGTGTGTTTATTATAAAAAGATAAATGATTATGAGTACTTGGGTGGGTTTAATTCATATTTCTTTTATCTATGTGCATAACTCACCCTATTTGTTTGTGTGTGACGATGATCAAGTAACTTGTTATCCGGGGAGCAAATGATGTACATGTGAGCCAGGAGATGCTTAGTGGCGAAGAATGGGAGTAGATTACATGGGGATTTATAAAGACTACTTTATTAGATTTTCATGTAATTTAAATTACTTGTTCACTACTTTTGGTTTTTGGAATTGTAAAGGTGAATTACGAATATTTGACTATATATCACGATTTATAAGTTTTAACGTTCTAGAAATTTCTCGCGTTTTCGGGAAATGATTGGACAATAAATGAGGTATTTATAAAGATAAATGGTTTATTTTTATTTATTTATTTATTTATTTAAGTAATATCCTACCAGGATGTTACATCTGTGGAGCCACTTTTTCAGGTAAAGGAAGTTATTTTTCTATTGAATTTGTCATCTTGATAGTAAATTGAGATGTGATTTGTTGGATTGATGAGTTGTATGTTGAATAATTTGATATTTGATCTATGTTTGGTCTTGATTTAGGGAAAGGTTTGGATCTGTGTTTTGAGTGATTAGGTATCAATTTTGTACTCTCTAAAACCATTTGGAATCAAAAACACCAAAAGGAAAGGTGCCCAATTAGTCAAGTACACATGATCAATTTTCTCCTAAATTGTTGTTTCTCATACATCGTTGGGGCCTGTTATAGTGTCGTTGGGCGCTAGGTCACTAACTTAGTGTCGTCGGACACCACTTTTGAACAATCGAACGCTAGAAGTATGTGGGTTCCAAGGGCTAGGCACCATGCGCCACTTTTCCAATTTCGGGCGCCACCCTATTCTTTTGGTAAAATGAAATTTCCCACTTCGTTAACCGTCATATCTAGCTGAAATTTTAATGGATCCTCAACACATAGATCTTCACTTTGGTTGGTCAGATCTAAAAGTAGAGGTCTACAGTGAGACAAGTGTTTTTCATAAAGTTCATGTAGATTAGGTTGTTGATAGCTTTGACATTTGTTTCTTGTGTTAAATAATGAATGATTGAGGCACCATGTTATTGTGTGTTTTGCGTGATGAACTAAGTTTATAGAATAATCGATGAAAATGTATATGATAAGGTATGTTGATGTATGATTGTGGGTATGAGGATCTTGTGAAGATTTTGTTACGATAATTGTAATTGGTTGAGATTGAATAATTGGTGATAATGTGAGGGTATTCCTAGGGAAGGAATTCCATTGAATGCTTAAATTTTTAGGGTATGCACTGAGGATAGAACTATTGCATCTTAGGGAGCTAATACTGAAACTCTACGAATCATTCATATTCATGTAGAGGAGGATGATTAGGCCGTGAGAGTAGCAAGAGGTCTTGTCATGAGAACGACCATAGGGTTTTATGATAGTAAAAAGGATTTACCTTATGTGCGGTAGCTCAGGTAGGCAAGTTATTCCATCACCACAAGTGCATAACGTTCCTAGTTCTACTAAAGTTGCACTTATTTGGATAAATCGAATTCCAGAGAGTTTGATAAAATGCATGTATGTGATCTTGATCGCTTATGATAATTGTAATAAAATTGGTTGTTTGTGAGGTATGATTGTTCTTGTTTTCTTCTTTTATAAAAATATATTAATATACTTTATACATTGGATTACCTGTTTTGAGTATCATAATGAAGTGTCATATCTTATATTAGTTTTAAGGTGTTAAAATGGAATGTTACAAGCTCTGTCACTAACTATATATATAATCAATTATTTAGAAAATCAGATAAAATCCAAATTTGGTTTAATTTGAGATGATAACATAATCGAATATTATATTTAGAAAGATAGAAAGTCAATTTCCAAACATAAAAATATTCAAGATTATCTTAAAAACACTGACTCATGTTTTACATTTTTTTATCGGACTAAGATAATGAACACTATTATAACCTTTGGATCAAGCGGAACCGGGGAAAACCATTCACGACTACTGGCTTCAGACCAATGACTGGGACTGGGGGGTGCTTCGGCAATATTTGCCAGACGCAACCCTGCCGAAGCTTAGCGGCATTTTGTCCACAGCGAAACTCAAGACAAACTTCTGTGGAAGTATAAAAGACTTAAATAGTCATTTGGTCCTAGTTTTGGTTGACTTTTTTCACTTGGGTCCTACTTTTGAAATTGTTTTCAATTTGGTCATACCTTTCATTAAATTTTTTCAATTAACTCCTTTTCCTTAACTTCGTCTAAATTGTTAACGGAACAGTGGCCAGCGTGATTCTTTTGTGTGACGTGGATTACTGTTCAAACAAGGTAAACAACAAAAATGTCAACCACACACGCGTTTTACATTTCAAAAAAATTTAACGCAATTGGATTAAAAGGACTATATATTCATTCATTTTTAAAGTTTGATGACCAAAATTTAACAAAATTTAAAACAAGGACAAATTTCAATCTCATGTTGAAGTTTAGGGACTAAAAACATATTTATCTCTTAATACAATTATAACTATAAAAAAATTGTATATATCTAATAAATAGTTCTTTGTTATTTCAAATTATTGAATCTATTAATAATTAAGTCAAAACTAAAATTTCCAATGATATATTTTTTTGGATGTAAATTATATTATGTGCAAAAAAATTATCTTTCATTTTATTTCACAGTGTTATTTTAATAATAATCATTACACAAAAAATATTTCTATTCTAGTAAAATGTACATCTTATTCTTGTAAAATTAATATAATTCAAAGATATTTTATAAATTTTTCATATTTAAATAATTAAAAGCTCAAATTTTAAATTAATTTTTTAATAAATATGACATTAACAACTTAATTATAAAACTATTAATTAATAATAAGTGAACAAGTAAAAAAAAAGCTTAAATAACCATTTGGTCCTAATTTTGGTTCAGTTTTTTTAATTTGGTCCTATTTTTGAATTTTTGTTTAATTGGGTCCTAAATTTCAAAAATGCATTTCAATTAACTCCTTCAAGCTAACACCGTTAAAAATATTAACAGCGCTCTGTGTATGTGTTAGTTTCGCATTGACGTGGACACTGTTTTGTTACGTGGCTGTGACTGTGAAATTGAATTTAATTGAAAAGCATTTTAGGTTTAGGAATTTAGAGGATTTTAATTGAAAGGGGATTTAGGGTTCGTAGGTTTTGTCGGCTGGTGGGAGTAGATCGATTTGCAGCGTTCGCAGGTTAGGAATACGTAATTGTTTTGCAAGGTTCGCAGGCTACGTGGGATGAAATTGATTTGCAAGGACGGTTGGAGAAGAGAACTTGGCGACAAAATTCGTGTTGTGGTCACTTGCTATCATCAAACAGGTTAGCGATTAGGTTTTGTGATTTTGTAGTTTGATATGGGATTTTGGTTCGTTTTGTTTGTGCATTAGTGTTTGTCGCTTTAAATGCAAGTTTCGTTGTCGATAGAGTACAGTCTGTCCCCTAATTAAAAATTGCATGTTTGTCAGTTTTCGGTGGTAGGTTTGGTCCAAAATTTATGTAGGGTTATTGTGTCTCCCAACCTTTAATATAATTTTGATTTTCAAAGTGGTCCCCATTGAAACTTTGTTAATACTTTGACAGGCTTTGTCTCTATATCGATCTTTGGGATGTGTGACCAAAGATTCGAGGTTGTGGTCCACCACAGTGGACACTTTGCCACACTGATGAATACTTTAAATACATTGGTGGGGAAACCACTAATTGGTCATGTGATCCTGACCGATGAAGTTATTTTTAAGTGTCAGGGTCAATTAAGGAAATGTGGTATATTAGTATTAAGGGGTTATGGTATTCCATTGAGTAGATGTTGCACCCTTGTCTGATGACAACAATGAAATTAATATGGTTAATGTGGCTAACTAGTATGGTGAAGTTCACTTGTTTGTGGTGCATGAAGTTGATGAGGCAAAAATTGTGGACAATATAGTTGAAAGTGAGGGTGGTGTGCATGGGCTTTTAGAAAGTGGTGATAGTAGTCAAGTTGGCCATACCACAAGAGGTGAGAAATAGAGTGGACAAAGAGGCAATATTGGGTACAAAAATTGTTTTAAGGGATGTTGGTGCAGGGTCAGAACAGTTGCAATTTGAAGTTGGAGGTAAGGGTTTGGGTGCTGGTTTAAAACATCCTGAAGTTGATGTTGGAGGTGAATGTGTAGGTGGAGGTATAAAACAATGTGAGGCTGAAGTTGGAGGTGAAGGTGTGGGTGCAGGTACAGAACAATGTAAGGTTGAAGATAGAGGTGAAGATGTGGGTGTAGGGTCAGAACAGTGTGGGGCTGAAGTTGATGGTCAAGGTGAGGGTGCAGGTATAAAACACTATGAAGTTGAATTTGGTGGTGAAGGTGTGAGTGCAGGGCCAAAATAATGTGATGTTGAACATGGTCGTGATGCATATGAAGAAGAGAATGATAATGAGGTGGAGCTCCATTGTTGGATTGATTCTGAAGCAGATTCTAGTACTGATACTGATGGTGAGGACCGGGGTTCAGAAGGACTATGTGATGTTGAAATAAATTTTGACTATAGGAGGCATAAATCTTTTCAAGGTACGGTGGAAGTTGAATGTGGTCCAAATGAAGCAGACACTGATGAAGACATGGAAAGGGTGGTGTCATAAAAATGTGACATCCCATTTAAATAGAATAAATCTACTAAATAAAACATCACATGGATATAATATATATAAGCACATGACATGATGTATATAGGTACTAACTATTACAATTATTCGTAAATATACTTAGAAAGAAGTCTAAGGCACAACACAGATGCCATAAACAAGGTTCGAAACAAAGATTAATTTAAACTTAAAATTTGCTCACAGAGCAAATAACACAACAAGGTAACAATGCCCTCAAAAGGTGCTCCAAGGAGCAAGATCCAACACAAGCTTGACTAAACCACAATGTTTCTATCATCCTGATGAGCACTAGGGATTTCCACATCTGCTCACACCAATAAATTGATGATCATTGCAAAAGGAAAAACCACACAAGAAAACAGACACAAGCAAAAGCTAGAGTAAAAAGAAATTTTCAATATGTTATAGCAAATAGATAAATAAAGCAGATTTAAACAGGCAAAACAATAGGCATTCAATCATGTGATAACAAACAAACAGGACTATATGACTCAATTATCCGGATACATATAATAAGACCGCATTCATTGAATGTTTACACTTATGGTGGCCTGTACTGCTCTGTAGAGCCATTGCCAATGAGTTTCACCCTACCACGCACAAGGTTAGCCTTCAATCATCTAGGGCTATTATCCTGCCAAAGACTAGGGCCTTTTGCTACTCTCACCACTTGAATCAATCCGTTCTACGTGAGACTAACTAATTCTTTAGAGTTTCAAGTTGCAACCTTACTTGAATCCTTATCTAATTATATACACTAAAACACCACAATGAAATCTCACCAAGAGATTCATGGAATTACGTCTAACTCATGCCACATCCATGTTCTCACACCATATTCCACATATTATCTCATGACATCCAAATCTCATGCCAATACTTAACCAACCAACCATGATTCATGATTTAATTCATACCAAGCTAATCAATTCCATTTCATACAATCTCATAAGACATGCACAGTCCTATATTTCATGTATTTTCAAGATATACAGCCAATCACCAATTAAATAGGGGAATTAAAAATAAGTCTGCACCATTCTCGCTTAGGCTAGAAGCCTTCACCCAAGCCATAGAGACTTTCTCGCTTAAGCTAGGCATTCTCGCCTGAGCGAGAGCTTCAACAGTGGCACATTGAGCGCTCTACGAGTTCTTGCATAAACGGGACCTTCTCGCTTGAGCGAGATTGCTCTTCCCCCAAAACTGAAGTCCCTCGCTTGATCTTCGCCTAAAACTGAAGTCCCTCGCTTGAGCGACAACTCGAGCAGAGAGCACAACAGGTTTCCACGAGTTCTTGCTTGAGCGAGACCTTCTCGCCTGAACAGGATTGCTCTTCGCTCAAACAGAAGCTCGTCGCCTGAGCGAAAACTCGAGCAGAAACTAGGGGCGAACTTATGTTATTCTAGCCTAGGCGAGGGTTGCTCGCTTGGGCGAAAATCACATAGCTCTTCCCTACTAATGCATGCAAACCAGAAAAATAGTCCAAAGAAACATCTAGTTCAATCTCATACAAGAACAAACATCAACCAAGCATTTTAAACATGAAACAGAAGCAAAAACAAGCAACATACTTCAAAAATGGGAAAACAATAGCTTCCTTTACCTTTGAGTTAACTGAGCTTAAGAGAAGTTAACACGTAGTGGGAGGAGAACCAGTACTAGGAAGCTTAAATATCTGAAATAGAAACATTGGGGGACGAAAATGAGACCAAGATAGGGATTAAGGTAAAACTAGAGCTTATGAGCTGAAGGAAATGAACAGAGGTTGAAAGGTTACTTACTTGGAGGAAGCTTTTGACTAGCTCGAATGGAAAGCTTGCTCAAGCCCTAACAGAGCTCTATTAGATAAAAAGAGAGAGGGTAAGTAAGTTGTCTTAGGAGTGGAAGGCATAATGGAAAGTGAAAGGGCAGTTGAGGAGTTTCAGGGAATAAGGAGGGCTGGCTATGGGCCCTTTAGCAAGGCCAGACCGAATATTTTTTAAGACAAAAAAGTGGGTCTCACATTCTCCTCAACAACAAAAATTTTTGACCTAAAAAATTAAGACTTATTAGAAAACAAGTGTAAATATGACTTTCTGATATCCTTCTCTAGCTCCCATGTAGAGTCACCTATCCTCCGGTCCCAAATGACCTTTAAAAGACTGGTGGTTTTTCCCCAGAGATCCTTAACTTGGCGATCCTCAAAACCAACTGGTTATACCTCCATTGTGAGATCCTCTCCAACTTGCACATCCTTAGTCTCCAACACGTGAGATGGGTCAGGCACATACTTCCTCAACTGGGAGACGTGGAAAATCGGATGGAGATTAGCCAATTGAGGTGGTAGGGCAATCTCGTAAGCTACTTGTTCCATTCTTCTCAAAATCTGATAGGGACCCAGAAACTTAGGAGAAAGCTTCCTTGAGTGGATAGCCCTTCCCACACCAGTGGTTTGGGTCACCCTCAAGAACACATGATCCCTTAGCCACGAATTTCAAGGGCATCCTCCTCCGATCTACATATGCTTTCTGTCTACTTTGAGATGCTTGCAACCTATCCCTCACCAACTGCACCTTCTCTGTGGTCTGTTTCAACAACTTTGGCCCAACCAACACTAATTCACCACCTTGGTACCAACACAAAGGAGTCCTACATCTCCTCCCATATAAGGTTTCATACGACGCCATCCCTATACTCTCTTGATGACTGTTATTTTAGGTGAACTCCACCAAAGGTAACACCTCATCCCAACTACCAAGATGATCCAAGATTCAAGTTCTCAACAAGTCTTCCAAAGACTGGATCACTCTTTCTGACTGCCCATTTGTTTGAGGATGATAAGCGAAACTCATCTTTAACCTGCTTCCCAAGGAAGAGTTGCTAAGTCTGGATGGTATTGATAGTGAAAGAGAGGAAAATGAGATTTGGAGTTGTGGTCCATTTGGGACATTTGCCAATCCAAAATGTATGGTAGATTACAAATGGGTGTTAGTATAATATTTGTAGATAAGGATCAGTTTGTAGATGGTTGTGCATGCTGGAAGGAATTTGAAATTTACAAAAAATGATAAAGAAAGGGTAAGGGTCAGATGTCTAGAGGCCCAAGGAAAGTGTGAGTGGTCACTTTATTATGGGTTTTTGACTTCATGTCAAACTTGGCAATTAAGGAAAGTTATTGACACTTAAGCATCAGTAGGGAATTCAACATTAATTTAATGAACTCCAAATGGTTGAGTAAGTCCATAGATAACTCATTAAGGGAAAATCCAAATTTAAAGCTAGTAGATATACGTAACAAAGTGGTGAGAAAATGGAATACAAAGGTTACAATTTCTATGACTCCCAGGGCAAAGGTATTAGTAGCAAAGAAGGTTGAAGGATCGTTTAGAGAGCAATACAAAAGAATTTATGATTACGATCGTGAATTGATTAGATCAAACCCCAAATCCACTGTCAAAATCAAAGTAAAATATGTAAATGGTGAGAATATATTATGAGGTTTTACACTTGTTTGAAAGCATGCAAGGACAATTTTGTCTCTTGTCGGCCCATTATAGGATTAGATGGATGTTTCTTGAAGGGACGATATGGGGGTGAACTATTGACTGCAGTTTCTCGAGACGCAAATGACCAAATGTTACCTTTAGCCTATGCAATTGTTGAGGTTGAGAACAAAGAAACATGGAGTTGGTTCTTGGAGTTACTGGTGGAAGACCTTGGGGGTCTTGATATGTGTAAGTCATGCACATTCATGTCTGATCAACAAAAGGTACTTTTCTAAATATGTGATTTAATATTGAATTGAACCTACTTCTTTTTGAATGAATCACTGACCCAACTAGTTTTTACAAGGATTGCTGCCTGCCGTACAAGAGCTCCTACCTGGCACAAAGCAAAGATTTTACATGCGCCATTTGTACTCAAATTTCAGAAAAAAGTTTACAGGACAACAGTTGAAAGTGTTGATGTGGAAGGCAACAACCAACACACACCCACGAGCATGGGAAAGAGAAATCACTAACATTTAGGCAATTTATGAGGATGCATTCAAATATCTGATTACAATTCCACCTAGGTTTTTGTCTTACACATCTAATGGTCCACATATTTCACTCACAATTTCTGTTAATCACATTTTATTTTGAGCAGATACTAGTCAAGGTTTAAGTTCACTATGCAAGCAAGATGTGACACATTAGTCAACAACATGAGTGAGGCATTCAACAGTGTTATTGTTGATGCCAAGAGTAAGCCATTATCACAATGTTGGAAGAGATTAGATTATATATTATGAATAGGTGGGCTTCCAATAGATCCAAAGTAAAAAAGTATCAAGGTGTTTGTTTGCCCCAAAAATATGTAGTAGACTATCAAAGAGGAAGAAAATACAAAATATTGGCTTCTAAGGTACATATATTGACAGATTTGTTTATTATTTTCATATTTTGTAATTAGCTAAATGTATTTATTATTTTGTTGTAGTTGGTCAGATGATAAGCTATTTGAGGTTAGGCATGTCTCACATATAGGGGAAACGTACACAGTCAATATAAAGAGTCAAGGGTGCAGTTACAGAAAATGGCTTGTTAGTGGGCTCCCATGCTGCCATGCAATTGCTGCCATGAACTTTCTGAATCTAAAGGCAGAAGATTTCATTCCCCACTGGTTTGTACATTCAACATATGAAGAGATTTACAACTCCATAATATTCCATGTGAATGGGAATATTTTCTAGGAAAGAATTGAGTCCCCTGATGTATTACCCCCACGAAAAAGAAGATTTTTAGGGAGACCAAAGAAAAAAAGAAGACTGAAGGGTTGGGAACTTAAAAAAGATAACACATAGATGAGGAATGGTGGCCATCGAAAAAGGTGTTGAGTTTATAGACAACTTGGCCATAAGAGAAATACATGTCCATCACCCCCTCGCCAAGGTTGTGAAGAACGACCTCCTACTTCAGCTGCTGCACCAGGATCCATTGCACTAGCAGAACAAAGTTAACCAGAAGCAGGAACAAGTTCAACAGCAACACCAACACCCATTCCACCACCACCACAAAGTGCACCACCAACACCATATCCCACTCCACCATCACCAGTAGCACAATCTTCTCAACCTCAATGTCAACCACAAACTGGACCACCTAAACCATCTTATGGCATTAGAAAGATGGGGCCAAAAATGCCAATCTGAAGGCCATGTCCATGATCACTTGTTTTCATTTATGAACTTTGGAATTTACTTTTGTGTTATTTCTATTATGTACTGCACTTTTTTTGGAGGAAATTATGTTATTCACTTTTGTGGAGGAAGTTTACTTTGGAATGTATTTTGACAAATAATGTTGTTTGGAATTTATGATCAAAGAATGTTATCATCAATTATGGATTACTCATGTTATCAGTTTGGATTAGTTTTTGCTGTCAAATATATTGCACTGTTAAATTCATTAACTCAGGTAGTTTCAATATAAAAAGCAAAATGGAATTCTGCACTTCTTAAGCTGAATCAAACATAAAATGGAATTGTGAAAAGGAAAGGATCATTATGAAAATTTTATTCCCTGTGCTGCATTGAACATGTCGTGCCAAAACAACTTCATTTACTACTAAATAACATTACAACAGTAGAAACACCCCATGGGAATTACATTCAAACTTCTATTAAAACAACCCATGGGAATTAAAACACATCACAAACAATATGTTCATTACAACCAGAAACAACATCCCAACTATTGATAACTGAAATCTTTTCTTCCAAACCCTCACTGATTTCTCCAAACCAGAGATTTTTTTCCTTTGTCTAATGATTACAACATCTCTTTCATCAACACCATCTTCAAAGCACCATATGAAAAAATCACACCCCACCATATCTTCCCCTCTTCTCTGTTATAAAAAAAAATTAAACAAACCTTCAATTTAAATAACATAAAGAACTTCTATTTAAACCTCATATGAAACAAACCTTGAAATTGACACAGCCCCAAAATTGTTTACCTAAGTTCTTCGCAGTTTTTGTTGTCCACACAACGGCAATCTCTCCGCAATCACCAATGGGTGTTCTGCCTACAATCCTAGAACCACCACCATGTTGCCCCCAACTATTGCAGGAGGACAAGGATGGCCCACGAGACATGACTTTCTGGCAAAAGGTGGATGGCAAGTAGAGTGGACAAAGGGAAGAAAAGCCTTCCTCCACGAGAACCCAACGTCAACAATTAAAAACCTAAATCCCATTTTCAATTAAACCACTGTCCATGTCACAGTGCATTCACAGTCATGTAACTATACAGTGATCCACATCAATGTGAAACTGACATGTACACAGTTCGTTGTTAATAATTTTGATAGTGTTATGTCGAAACAGTTAATTGAAACACATTTTCGAAATTTAGGACCCAATTGAACAAAAATTCAAAAGTATGACCAAATTGAAAAAAACTGTACCAAAAATAGGACCAAATGATTATTTAAGCCTAAAAAAAAAATATTATCATATTTCTTCATATTTTTAAATTCAATCGTTATTTAAGTTTTATTTATAACAAAAATTTTTTTTTTGAAAACTTAAACTTTAAAAGAATTAAATTATATCATATATTTTAACAAGTAATGGGTGACAAATTTTTTGAAAGCCTCCTAACACCTAACCTAACGAAGCTCCGCCAGTGATCATCTCTTGTAAATATTTGTACTTATATAATATTTATACAAGCCTTTTTGTTAGATTTATAGCATAACTTAATTTTATAGTATTACAATTTCTAATTAGTAATGAACTTGGGTCATTATTAATACAAAATTCTTATAGTTTTTGTTAGCCCCATTTCCTTTCAGCTTTATAAGAGATTGGACCTAACCTTTCGTGGGCCTAAGGCCAGCCCAGTAAGGGGACCCAATACCCCTTTCCAGCCCCTAACCCCCTTCATTCTACTTCATTTTTAGAAACCAGCTTCCTGTTCCCTTTCCTTTCCTCTAGTAAGAGCTCTACTGGGCACATTGAACCTCCCACTTCGAGCTAGCTAAGTTCGATCTGCTTCCAAGTAAGTTAAACCTTAGGGTTTCCTGATCTTTTCCTCTCTTACACTATTTGGGTATATAGGTTTGATTAGGGTTTAACCTTACACCCTTGTTTTGTCCTTGGTATTCCTGTTTCAGCTCGCTACTTTAGTTGTTGGAGCTGCGGTGCCCTTTAGTCGCGGACCTATTGCGTTGCTAGCGTCTAGAAAGGTAAGAAAAGTTAGGGTTTTGAGTTTTAAATTATTTTTTGCCTGTTTTCAAGTCTGCTTGGTGTTTGTATGGGTTAAGTGCTTATGTGAATGCTTGAGAACCATTGGAATGATGTTTGATCTCGCTGGTTTGGTTGCTGCATGTGTGAACAGTGGAGAGAACTGTCATTCTCTCCCAAGCGAGCTCGTCTCACCTAGGTGAGAGTAGTAGAAGCTCACCCCGGTTCTGCTCGAGCATCTCGCTCAAGCGGAGGATTCTTGTTTTGAGCGACGCATCACCTCGCTCAGGCGAGAGCGACTCGCCTAAGGGAGTCCTTGAGGAGACCTGGTGCTCTTTGCTCGTGTCCTCGTCCAGGCGAGGGACTTTCGTTTTGGGCAAAGAGCGATCTCGCCCAGGCGAGAAGGGCCCGCTTAGGTGAGAACTCGCAGAGTGACCACTGTGCCACTGTTTCAAGTCTCGCTCAATCGAGAATGCCTAGCTTAGGCGAGACAGTTGTTGTCGTCTGGATGAAGGCTTATAGCCTAAGCGAGAACAGTGCAAAATTGCATTTTATTTCCCTACTTTTGTTATGGCTGGGTATTATTATGAATATGCATGTGTTATTTGATTTCTATGAACTGAAAGTGACATGGAATTGTTAGATGGTGGTACTGTGGCATGAGAATTGGATGTATGAGATAAAAGTGGTGGTTATAGTATGAGGAACATGAATCCGGTGTGAGATAGGCGTAATTCCATGAATCTGGTGTGAGGGAAAATATGACTGTGTTTGCTCGTGGTTGCAGCTCTGCATCAAGGATGCAGTTCTTCTCCAAATTCTCCCGCTGATTCACTTTCTGATTCACGGAGTATTTATATTCCACGAAGGTCTCACTCAAGCTACCTGAGTCTCGCTTGAGCGAGACGGAATTCTTCATGCTAAAGAAAGCCTCTCGCTTGGGCGGGAAGTGTTGAAGCAAAGATCTCGCTTAGGCGAGCAAGAGTACTTCGAGCTGAAGAAAGGGTCTCGCTTAGGCGAGATTGGCAGCATCAGATCTCGCTTGGGCGAGAATGGCGACAAGAGATGGTCTCCACTGCACGAGCGCTCGCTTAAGCGAGGTCCTTCGTCGCTTAGGCGAGAATGGCGGCAGTGGCTTTAGCTTGAGCGAGCTTGTTTTGGTTTGAGCGACCTTGACAACATTTCTTCCCTATTTTCTCGGTTTCTTGTTTTCTCCTTTGCTCTTCTTGAGTTCTCTTTAACCTTTCCTGAAAAACACACAAAATAGGATCAAATGATTTCTTTAAATCAAAACTTGGAAGCATGTGATTGAAACTCATTTGTCTTAGATTTAGGGAGAATCAATATGAAATGAACACAAATTAAAAGCATAAGTGCCAGACTTTTCTATGAATCTTTACTGAATTTTGGCACTTATCAAGATCTCATGGTGGTGTGTAGTGTATATAATTAAGATAAGGATTCAAGCAAGGATCGCATCCTGAAACTCTAAAGGATCAGTTAGTCTCATGTAGAGCAAACTGATCCAAGTGGTGAGAGTAGCGGGAGGCCCTAGTCTTTGGCAAGATAATGGCCTTAAATGCTTGAAGGCTAACCTTGTGTGTGGTAAGGTGAAACCCATTGGCAATGGCTCTACAGAGCAGTAGAGGCCACCACAAGTGCAAGCGTCCAATGAATCCGATCTTATTATATTTATCCGGATAATTGAGTCATAGTGTCCTGCTTGTTTGCTATAACATGAATTTGTGCCTACTTTGTTGCATGCTTAAGAACTGCTTTAAGTATCTGTTTGCTATAATATAATATGTTAAAATTTATTTTACACTAGCTTACCCTTTCATTTTTGTGTATGTTCTTGTGTTGCTTTCTCTTTTGCGATGATCACCTTATTGGTGGAAGCAGATTGGAGAAATGTTGAAGGTAGACCTGAAGGCGGCAGCGGTGTAGTTTAGATGGCTTGTTGTGTATGGCTCTTAGGAGCAGTTTTAAGGCCCTGGTGCCTTTGAAATTCCTTGCTCTAGGAGCAACCCTTTTGTAAACGGTTAAATCTCCTTGGGATTACGTTCTGCCCATGGCATCTTTGGTGTGCCTTAGCATTTTTTTTAAATACTTTCTTGGATTATTGTACTTGTGGATCCTCATGCATACGGCTCATTTGATTACTCTTTTATTATTATAATTATGTGATATTTTTATTTAGTAGATTTAATCTATTTAAATGGGATGTCACATTTTTAAATTAAAATATTCTTAAAATAAAAATGATTACGAAGTAAAAGTCTTTAAAACAAAAATGTTATTATGAAAACTAAGTCTTAAAAGCTTCTCAAAATGTCTTTTCACTAATGATAAAAAAAAACCGGGTTTTGTTTTTTCTAAAAATTTTATAATTCCCTTTTAATACTTTAAAAAAACTTATGCACTTAATTTACAAAATTAAAATGTGTCAAATTTGATTTTAATTTTAATCCGTCTAAAATATTATAATTTACTTCTAATGTAATCCACTTTGGGGTGTCTCTCAAAATTGAAGCAAAATTTTAAAAAATTTTAACTAACAAGTCTTAAAAATATAAGAATTTTTTTTCTTCACTAATAGTGTCTAAAGTACTTGTAAATGATAATTATTACTATCAAATTTTGGAGTTTCTTATGGTTGAATATGGAAATAACTTTAACCATATTACTCAACCTCAAGCACTAAATTTTTTAGAAATAACTTAGTATTGCATGCAATATTATTGATCACTCGTTTAATAAAATTTAATAGAGCTAGAAAGATCAAATTTGACGCATTTTAGTTTTATAAAAATGAATAAAAACACTATATCAACAAATTTTAATTTTATAAATAAAAAAAAACTTACGAAATTTTTGAGAAACTAAAAGTGTATCAACGAAAAAAAATGTATTTTCCTTTATTATTATTCCCGCATTGAATATTCAAATTATTAGAATCAATTGTTGAATAACTGAATGATATATATACTTTTATATTTTAAAGTTAATATCATATATTAAAGTTCTCTAATTACTTTTTCGGTTTCGCTTTCTAACTTTGGTATTTAAGACTGAATTTAGTATGGAGGAAAGAAATGAAAAAGATGAAAATATAGAAAAAATAAATTGTGAAAAAGACTAAAAGTTTAATTATTCGATAGGTAGAAATAAATAAAAACTGGAGAAAATATTTTGAAAGTGATGTAATTTTTAACTTAATAAATATAAAAATGAAAATAAATAAATAAATAACCAACGTAAGTAACAAATAGTAAAATATATCCTTCCACTTATATATATTTATATATATACTTCAGAAAAAAGAAACTTGTGTGATCCGAAACCAAACCATTGATTTATTGGGCAGCATACTTGATTCTAATAGAGAATTCAACCCACTAAGATCTTGTCAAAGTCTTATCCACTTTCTCACTAACAACTCAGAATCTTCAACAGTCACACTTTAAAATCAATATAAAACTTTATTTCACTTTCTTTTTAATACCACATTATTTATCACTGTAGTTTCTCATATCCATATCACTTCATCAATTAAGCATTTTATTTTCTGTTTGCATTCTATTCCCTCTTCGATTTAAATTTAATTCTTTCAATCATTTCAATCTTTCATTATAATAATATACAAATTTCATTTTTTTTTTCTTAAAACAGAGAGGTAAAACCTGCTTCTTTTCCACTACTACAATATATTATGGATACCCCATTTCTGATTGCACATCATCCCATTTTATCCTTAATTATATTTTAAAATTTAAACAAAATAAATATAAATTATTCACATATTGCTATTTTACTCATAAGTAAAGTTAAAAAACAGGAAAAAAATGAAGGAGTAGAACTAAGAGCATATTACACATTACAAATAACTGGTTTTCATATATATTAATAAATGTCCATTGACTTGTAACAATTACTTATGATTGATTACATTGATGTTATTTAAATTTTTTGTATTGACTATTGTAACCTTTGAGTTGTATATGGATTCCCTTTTGTATTTATAAATAGAAACTTTTTCTCTTGGTAATAATACAAAGAAAATTAGTCTATAACATCTATTTTCTTTCTCTCATTTATTTTATAATATGTTATCAACACAAGATTCTAATCAACTGAGCCAATACAAGGTTCTAATCAACTAAGCCGGTTAGATCTAAACATGTCTAACCTTGCAAAATTTGAGTTTGTGGTGTTAGCACAAATTACTTATATGTATAGATATTTGATGAAGATATTGCATAAACACTTGAAGAGGATATGAATGATTGATGAAGATCGATGAAGTTTGATAAAGTAATGAAGACTTGAAGAAATGGTGTGTTGATCAAGCTTGGAGTGTTCTTAATCTGGCTAACCAGTGAAGATATTGAAACTTGAAGATTGAAGCTTAACTTGAGAAGAAAATTTGACATAGAATAGTGTCTTGTATCTCATTTATTTTATAACAAGTTAATTGATTTACTGTTATAGTTCTGTTAGTAACATATTTAATCAACTAAATTCTATTAGCTTATTTTACTTAAGTCAAGTGAAATCATCAAATTGAACAAATAAATCAAATTATTGAATATGTTAATAGACATACTATAAAGTTTGGTTTTTCAGAGAGATAAAAAATAATTTCATAGTTTAAGCGCAAAATCAGTGTGAATCTTTTGGAAAATTCGTTATATTTGAACTATGTAGTACTTCAATTGTTTGTGATTGATTCTTGGAGTCTTGGAGCCTTGTTAGTTTGGTGTAGGTGTCTTGAAGAAAATGTTTGGTTGGCTAGGGAGGTTCATCACCAAGGTTTGGTCTTTGGTGTATCTGATGTTGTCTGGTGTGATTCCAGATCTACAAGTGGGAGTCTTGTTGTGTTGAGTTAGATTCCTGTTAGATTCAAGAGTCTTGTTGTAGTTTTTGATTGTAAAAAATGTAATATCTTGTGTGGATTGTGTAAAACTTTTGATATAGTGAAAAGTTGGGCTAATGTTGACTTGAGTAACTGGATGTAGCTCTGTTATGAGTGAATGAATATAAAAATTCTCTTGCATTGGTTTGATTGTTCTTCTTTAATTGATCTTTGATAAAATCTTCAAGAAACCTTTTTAATCAATTTTTTTCTATGATTCTAATACTTTAATGTAATTTGTTATTAAAACATTGATTATACTGTAAATTGGAATTAATCTTGATTGGTTGTTTTATCAAATTCTCTATTTTGTGTTAATTTCGTGTTCTACATAATTTTTCTAGTTTTTCAACTTGTTAATTATGTTTCTTAATCGATTGAATTATTCTGATATAACTATATGCTTCTTTGTTAAGTATTTTTATTATGTTGATTCTACTTTGAATCGGTTAAAATGCATGTGTCAGAAATGATTGCTTACTGAGTTGTTGGTCAATTTGATTCAAACAAAAGGGTTTTTACAAAACTAGAAAGAACTAAATTTTTTGAAAAAGTCAATTCAACCCCCTTCCCCCTTCTTGGCTAAGAACATCTTTTACATCTTACATGTGGCTCTTAATATTACGATAAAAAATTACTTATCTTTGATATTTGATACTGAAATACATTTAGATGCAATGGGTCTTAACGATACCACTAAAGAAAAAAGTAAAACATCTTCCAAGATAAGACTAAAGTTATAATTTTCCTTCGTCGCTACCTCCATGAAGGGTTGAAATTTTAATATCTTATTGTAAAAGACTCTTATGTTTTGTGGAACAATTTAAAAACAAAGATACAACCACTAGAAAACTCTGATTCTTCAAAAAACTTGTTATGATTGGATGCATTTATGGTTGCAAGATTTTAAATTTGTAAGTAAATATAATTGTGCAATGTTCAAAATTACTTCTCAATGGCTTTATGTAGGAAACAAATACCAATGAGGATATGTTAGAAAAAACATTCTGAACTCTAATTTGCTTCTACAACAACAATATCGTGAGAAAGGATTTCATGAATAGTTTGAATTAATTTCATGTCTTCTTAATGTGGCTAAACAAAATAATGAGTTTTTGATAAAAAAAATCACGAGACCCGCCCAAATGGTTCAGCTCCAGTTCCATAAATGCACGCAGCAACATCTCATTTATATTCTTGTGGTCGAGGTTGTGATCATGGTTGTGTCATGCTAGTGATCATGGTCATGGACATGGTCAGAAAAGAAATTTTAAAGAAAAATCTTATCAACACAAGTGGAACAATAATGTGAAAAAGGAAAAAGAAAGAGGTATAAATAATGCAAAGATGAAAATATATGTTATCGTTGCTAGTGGCGGATCTTGACCAAAAGTTATGGAGGGGCCAAAATAATATAATTATAGCTTAAATATACATTTGGTCCCTATTTTTGTTGTTTTTATTCAATTTGGTCCCCATTTTCGTTTTGTATTCAATTAGGTCCTCATATTTGTCAAATTTTGTTCAATTTGGTCATTTTCACTAACGGTGTTTAAATAGTTAACGTTTTTGAACAATACATGCCACGTGTCAACTCCGGGTTTTTTTTATTTTTTAAAATTTTTAAATATTTTTAATTTTAAAAAAATTGTCCACGTGTCAAGTCACCATTGTCAATTTTTTAAAATTTTTAAATATTTTTAAAATTTTAATATCTTTTATACAAATTATATTAATATTTTTTCTAAAATTGACAATTGAATTTATAATTTTTTAAATTCAATTATAAATTATTAAATTTAATTATAAATTGAATAAAATTCTTATATTTAATTGCTAAATAGAATATAATTATTTAAAATATTATAACAATATAATTATTAAATGTTTTTTTCTAATATTTATATTCTAAAATACTTTTAAAATTGATATTAAACAAAATTTGGGACTAAATTAAAAAAAAATAACGAATATAGAGACTCAATTGAACAAAAAAAATAATACTACCACAAACTGACACGTGGCACTAGCATTAACACGTGGCTCAATGGTGACGTGACACGTGGACAATTTTTTTGAAATTAAAAAATTTTAAAAAATTTTAAAAAAAAATTTTAAAAATTTTAAAAAATAAAAAAAAGGAGCAGATACATGGCATGTACTGTTAAAAAATGTTAACTATTTAAACATCGTAAGTGAAAAGAACCAAATTGACCAAAATTTGACGAAAATGAGGACCTAATTGAACATAGTGAAAATGGGGACCAAATGGAATAAAAACAAAAAAATTAGGGACCAAATGTATATTTAAGCCTATAATTATTTTATCATTAGATTGAATCATTAGTATAATACATCAAGGAATGGTTTTTGTAACTGAACAATTGGATCATTAGTATAATGTTGTGAAGAAATAGAATCTATCTTGTTTTCATTTTCACGAATAACTTCCCTTTTATCACTTTTAAAGAATGAATCTATTCTTGTATTCTTCATTAATATGCCTATTTTTTAAAATAATAATATTAAAAATAATTTATCATAATCTAATAAAAAATTGAGAAACATAATTATTAAAATAAAAATATATTATAATCAAGTCACAATTAAAAATTGATTATGAAAAAACACATAATATATTTTTTTCTTTTATATTCATAAAAAATGAATATACAAATGTGTCATGAGATGAAAAAGTAATATTAACTATTAAATTAATATTTAATTATCAAGTAAGTTAAGAGAGATACTTGTTGTTCTTCAAAAGAAAGGAGAGGATACATGAGAAATGAGAGAAAAAAAATAATGAATTAGCTTCTAACTTCTTTTTTTCTTCAAAAACAAAAAGAAAACATATGAGAGTTTGAAATGGGTACAATTTGTGTAAAATTGAAAAGACAATGAGATATAAAATAATATATATATATATATATGTTAATAAATATTTGGTTTAATTACTTTTTTCATTCTTGTTTTGGTCCAAAAATGTTAAGTTGTTCTCCCATTTTTTGTTTCAATTTTGTCCTGATTGTTGAAAAACTGATGCAATATGGTATTTTTCATTAAATTTCTTGAAAAGGATGAATTATTTTTTCATTAAAATTGAAGTTGTTAACAAAGATGATTTGTTTTTGTTAGTGTAATTAACCTAATCCTAGTGTCAACTTTGCTGAAAATCCTTAATTCGCTCCATTAAGTTTAACCAAAAAAACCAAATTGCATCAATTTTTCAAAAGTCGAGACCAAATTGAGACTAAAGCAATCTAGAGGACCAAATTGACATCTTTAGATGAAAACAACAACAACAAAATTAATTAAACCTAAATATTTTTATTCTTTATTATATTTAATTTTATGTTTTGTTATCTATTAACATTAAATGTTGTGCTTTATAAAAGAAATAAAAAGACACACAATTTAATTTTAATCAATTTCTAAAACTACCTATAATTAAAAATGTCTTAAAAAAATTTTAAAATTTTAAAATATATATAATTTAAAAAAAAAAATTGGGGGGCCATGGCCCCTCCCAGGCCTTACCATGATCCACCACTGGTCATTGCAGTGGTAGAAGCCATTGGGACGTACTTGTCGTTAGGGATGTCAAAAAATTTCGTACTTGCAGATATTCGCAGATAAAATCTGTAACGGGTAGGAAATGAATATTGTAAATGGATATTCGCGAGTAACGGGTACAAGTATTTTTAATACCCACATGTTAACGAGGCAGGTACAGGTATCATAGTATCTGTACCCGTGGATACCCATACCCGCTATACTCTAATTTAAATTGGAAAAAAAAAACATGATTAAAATATTAACATATTGATTTTGAATGAGTTATTTTTTTTATCAATTAGTTTTTTAAAAAAATTCACTTAGAGGTAAAGAGAAGAATATATAAACACACTTTGCTAATTAAAATGATGATTCTGAATATGGCCATATAAATATCACTCGTCTTGATAAATAAATGTTAACTAGAGTAAACATCAGAGAGATAATATAGCAAAAAGTATTATAGGTAGATAATTTCACAAAGTGAAGAGTACAAAGTTTTCACACTTCCCAAAAAAAAAATCACATTCAAGCTAAGAACATTATATTTCGTTGTAATTTTTTTCAATGATTCAATATAGGCTATGTTTGATGTAATGTTCAATGATAAATGAAATCTTTGATCTTGTGAAAGAATATTGCTTGATATTTATTGTGATTTCTTGTCTATTGCCAAGAATGGAAGGTTACACTTCTTTAAGGGTATTGCATGTTACAAACAAACAATCCAAAATAATATAATAATATGTAATAATAATATAGATAGAATTTGCTTGTGTTTCACTAAGAATCAATTACTTTTAAACATAAATATTTTCAATTTCTTAAAATCATAAGTTCTCAAATGTATAAAATAGCGCTTTGGATATTGAATGTGTGTATATTGAGCATATATAAGAAAATATAATTTTTCTCTTAATATTTTTTTATGAAAAGAAACATTTATGATTACGTATTTAGTGCATGCATTAATTGTATATAATAAAAGAATATTAGACTATCTTACTTGAATCTAATAACCTTAGATGGTATAACGGAACTTTAGCTACAAATAAAATACATTAGAAGTCACATAACAATGATAAAATAGCATGTAAAAGCATGTTCAAGGTCTTCCAAGATTAAATAATTACGCTAAGATATTTTTATCAACACAAAGGTACAAAAGAATATCCTTTAATTGTTAATACAAATAACTTGAAATACCATAAAATATTTTACATATTTTTAGTGTTGCTTTTAAATAAAAATAGTCATTCCTTATTAATTTCTAAAATAAATAGGAAAAAAAAAAAGAAAAGAGAGGGAAAAGCCAAGAAATAAGAAGAAATGGATGTTTGATCATTGTTTGTAATAAGCTCATCACGTGTCTTCCTAGCTTACACGGTCACGGTTATTCTGTTTTGTTTTGTACTCTAGCTATATATTCCTTAGCTTCCTTTTTCTGAATGTAATAAATGTTTCTGAACATATACTCTTTCACATATACACGTTTCTTTTCTCTTTCCTCTGTATGGATCATGAAATCCTATGATGGTATCAGAGAGCCATTCACAGAGCTCTGATGCGCCTTGTAGTGATCTTTCTTTTTAGCCTATCTTTCTTGATCTTGCTTTCTTTGTTATTTTTTTTTCATGGCTTCCACCACATCAAGTCAACCTCTTGCATCAAGTCAATCTCTTGCATCAAGTCAACATCTTGCATCAAGTCAATCTCTTCCATCAAGTCAACTTCTTGAAAACAACATGAACAACTACCTCTATCTCCATCCAAATGAAAATCTGGCTATTTCTCTCGTCTCTCCTGTTCTTGATGCTATGAATTACCATTCTTAGAGCCGCTCCGTTATCACTGCGCTTTCTACAAAGAACAAAGTCGAATTTGTTCTTGGTTTTGCACCTCAACCTGCCACAACACATGCTTCATATCCAGCGTGGTTTCGTTGCAATAGCATGGTGGTATCATGGCTCGTCCATTCCGTTTCACCCTCCATTCGTGACAGCATTATATGGATGGACCAGGCTTTCGATATCTGGAATGATCTTAAAAATCGCTTTGCACAAGGAGATCTTGCTCGAATATCAAATTTGCAGATGGACGCAGCAAATTTGTCTCAAGGGGATCTTTCTGTTACTGATTTTTTCACCAAACTTCGCGTTCTTTGGGACGAAATTGATAGTTTTCGGTCAGACCCGACCTGCACTTGCAAACCACAATGCTCTTGCACTGTTTCATCCCTTCTTTCCCAAAGAAAACGCGAAGATCGCGCCATGCAACTCCTACGAGGTTTGAACGACAATTTTTCAAATATAAAGTC